>OBVB01000400.1_pt1 | contig 28515 bp, 27 predicted proteins | sample 1475891 | NCBI WGS metagenome assembly OBVB01 (sample SAMEA2579943, study PRJEB22360) | human gut metagenome | biome: human gut; feature: human-associated habitat; material: faeces | place: Denmark | collected 2008/2010 | reverse complement strand
TTGAAGGCAAAGATAAGAATTTATAATTTCACCCCTCAGAGTTATTCATTGATCCAAAGTGACATCCCTCACCCCTCTGAGTTGTGCCCTGAAAGCTTTAATTTTAGCATTGAAGGATTCACTTGCAGCATTGGTTGATCGTCTTCTAAAAAAGGCAACAATATTTAAGTAATGTGCTTGTATAGTTCTGGCTACAGTTCCAAAAGAAAGAAAACCGGATCTGTCTACCTCGTCATACCAATGTGCCAGGCGTGTCAGGGCAATATCTGCCGATTTTACCTGATTATATATCAAGCCCAGCCTCATGCTTAAGTAATAGGCCTTCTTAATATCGGGATATTCCCGGAAAAGAATCCTGGCCCTTTTTCTTTGGCTCTCAGACCAAAGTTCATCTTTCTTGAATAAAAGGTACCGGCTTCTTGCCAACAGTTGTTTGCGGCTGTCCCCATTCTCAAATGTTTCAGGGACAAAGGGCTGACCGGATGTTTTTGCATAGGTGAGCTCGACCATTTCTTTATCCAATGCCTCCCACCGTGCCTTTATACGCATTTCCTGTACAGCTTCAAAAGCGAGCTTCTGAACATGAAAACGGTCGATAACCTGTTTGGCGGCAGGAAAACAAACACGGGCTATCTGAGCCATATTGGGAGCCATGTCCAAGGTGATTTCACGAACCTGAAAACGCCTGCGACGGGAAAGTTTGAGCAATACTTGAGAAACCTTTTCTGCGGATGTACCTTTAACCATGGCGATGATGGTACCTTTTTTACCTTTCGCATCTTTGTTTATCAGGATTGTATACAACTCTCCGGAAGAAAGGGCCGTTTCGTCCAGCCCGACATAGGACCCTATGTTTTTCTCGAAGAGAATCCACTCTTGGGCATGGGAACGCTGTTCCCAATTCTTAAAATGACTCAGATGATTTTTGTATTGCGACTCCAACTGTTTAGCATCCATCCCGTAATGATCCGCCAAAAGACTAATGCTTAGAGCTCGAGAGTCGATCCAATGCTTTTAAAAAAGACGCAAACTCTGTCGTTATTTGCGTTCCTTCTGCCACTAATTTCCAATTGCGGCTTACATATTTACCTGTACGGTGATTGAACCAGCGACGTTTCTTGATAAACAATAAACAAGTACGACCACGCATCGGATAATCGTGCATCCTGACTTGTTCATAAAACCCCTTGCTCTCTAATTTATCTGTTGTATATTCCGTGGGATGTATGTTCTTCTCTTCAAAGTATATTTCTACCCGATCTGGCTTTTCTTGGAAATCTGACAACTTAAAATAATCGAACATTCCATCTGGAAAGATAAAACGAAGAAATTCATCGTAACTCATTGCTTTTCTTTTTTACTCAGGCTAAGATACGATTTATTATTTTAAACCCTCAGATTTTCGGTATAATCCAAAATCTGAGAGCTTTTCTTTTTATGCATATAATTTAGCGAGTCTGTACAAGAAAAATGGGGTCAGTCCGAAAACCCTGTGGGTATGTTAAATCTACCCTGTTAGTTTGCATAATCTAAAAATAAAGAATGGTATATCTCCGACTTCCCTAAACTGTGCTCTGAACCCTTAAATTTTTGCATTGAATGATTCTGCAAATGCATTTGTTTCCCTATTAACGAAATAGTTTAGTATTGTTCATATTAGTATTGTTTCATAATAGTTCTGCATGGTATTTGTTACGGTTCTGAAACATCCGTATCCAAGCTTTTCTATTTTATTGTACCACTTAGTTGGTTAGCTCTATGTTATTTGCTGAATGTCCCTATTATATATATGGGTATATCGCAAGTACATTTACAGTCAGCATACATCTCTTTTCAATAAGATACACTCGATATGTTTTCAAAGACAAGCAGCCAATTATTAGAGCTACTGTTTTGTTTGTTTTTCAAGCACTACATATAGCTCCATTATGAGAGGGTCCATTCTGATTTATGAGTACAAATATAGATAATAATATTTAATATAAAGAGCTTATAATGACATTTTTTTCAGAAGCAGTTTCCTTTAACACACACATAATGAATTCATTATTAGAATCATAAATTCTCTCTACATTATCTAAATCATGTATTGTTTAGTTTAGACTTCACCGTTTCGTTTTTCCAACTTGGAAATTTCGTTTTTCGGTCTATAACAATTGGAAGATGCAAAAGCGTACCTGCATTTATATACATCGACAACGAAAGTGCAATTCCAGCTGAACTTTGACAATTGATGAAGCATCATTTTGTCTCTTTCCAAAATAGTATAGTCTACATCCGAAGGCAACAAATTTTGTTTTGCCCACAACTCTTCTCCGGTAATAGGGATTGAATCCATTGTTTTTCCGGATTTTCCGCCAAAGATATGGTAAATCGGATAATAAAAAAGAGATAGACCGTGCAAGGTTAGAAATAAAAATACCATCTTTGCAGAAGAATCCAATTTCACTGTACTCCAAATATGAATTATAATCTTATGGACACCATCACTTTAAAAACCGAACGCCTCCTTCTCCGCCCTTTCCGGGAAACGGACTTACAGGAACTCTTTGAATGCTGCCAGAACCCGAATCTGGGAAATAACGCCGGTTGGGAACCTCACAAAAGTATCGAAGACTCCAAAGAAATCCTGCATACGGTATTTATGGGGAATGAAGGAGTCTTTGCTATGATTCTGAAAGAGAATAATTCTCTGGTGGGTTCTATCGGCATTATTCCCGATCCCAAACGGGAGAATCCCCGGACACGCATGTTAGGATACTGGCTGAAGGAGTGCCATTGGGGAAAAGGAATAGCTTCGGAAGCAGCACATGCCGTATTGGATTATGGATTTAACGTACTGGGGCTGCATTTGATCTCGGCAAACTGCTATCCGCATAATACCCGCTCCCGACATTTGCTGGAACGGCACGGATTTGTATACGAAGGTATCCTCCACGAAGCGGAAACGACTTATGACGGCCATATATACGATCATTTATGCTTCTACCTGAAAAAGGAAATGTTACGATGACGCCCGCAAATAAAGGACGGACTGGATAGCCAACAAAATCACGAAAAGATATTCCGCCATCAGATAGACAGCCAAAGGGACCCCGGCATATCGGCTCAGCAGATATAAATAGGCCAGATAGACAGCAATCGTTGTCAACTGAAACAGAAAGGCAGTACGGGTTTTTCCCGTACCCGTCACCGCATTGATATACACATATCCCGGCAAGGCAAACACATAATTAAACAGCATCACTATAAAAGGGACGGCTGACATTTCTATCAGTCGGGTACTATCCGTATAAAGCCCGGCAATCTGCCGATGAAAACACGCAGCCAATACTATCAGAGGAAAACCAATTGCATAACCTAACTTCACAATTTTCCGGCAGAGCGGAAACAACAATCGCCTCTCCCCCGCTCCGATCAGGTTACTGACCAGTGCCCCCGTAGTAGCGGCAAACGAATTGACAATAACAAAGAAGACGGTAGAAACGCTCCTTATAATATTGGAAACAGCAAGTTGCACCTCCCCCAACCGTTCAATTGCTACAAAAAACAGAAACCACGGAGCAACGCTGATAAAAGCGTGTAACATGCTCCATAGGGAGAGACGCAGCAGTTCGACCAACAACCGTTTGTCATATAGTGGTTTAAGTCCGAACTCTCTCCCGTCCACTTTCACCCAAGCATAAACGGCAACGATCAGGAGGGAAGCAGCCTCAGACAGAGAAGAGGCTAAGGCCGCACCTGCTATTCCCTTACCCCAAACAAAAATAAACAGATAGTTGCAGAGGATGTTGACTGAAATAGCCGTCATCGCCGCCCACGACAAAGCATTGGTCCGGGTGATGCCAACATAAAAAGAACGGAAGGCCAGAAACGGGAAAGAGAACAGCAGGCCGAAACATCTCCAATCCAGGTAATCGGTCACGGCACGATAGATCTCAGGCGAGTGAATGAAATACTTCAGGATAAATGGTGAAAAGAAATAAGAAGAGAAGCTCAGAAGGACAGCCAGCGCACTTAAGAAAAACAACCCTTGAAAGAAGGTTCTGCCTGTTCCGGCATAATGCCTCTCACCGTTACGGCGGGCGATCATCACTTGCAGACCCAGACTGAAACCGAATCCCAACATGTAAACAGCGAGATAATAGATGCTGGCAAGAGCGGAAGCTCCCAATTCCACTTCACCGACATGTCCTAAAAAAATAGCATCGGTTATATTGATTAACTGTTCCATCAGGATGCTCAGCATCACAGGATAATTGATAAGTCCTATTTGTCGATAAGTATAATTCATTGCTCAATTGAATGAAAACGGCACATTCAGGCATCAAACAGACATACGAGTCCGGTTGTACCTATATGCACGTAACGGGTAAATAAACGGATATAAAAAACTCGGGGAAAGACGCCGGAGCATCTGTCCGATAGCTGAATAGCTTTATAAATCGGGAGCTATTCGTTGAGCGTAGCTATATGCAGAGTTTCATTCGGAAGATCAATGACTTAATAATGAATATGCGGCAAAGGTAGAAAAAAGAAACAGATAAACAATCTTTTTCTTCAAACGTTCTATCTTCGTATCTACTCAAAAAACAATATTGAATATGGAACAGTCTTTTAAAAAGGGAGCCGTACTCCACCTGCCTTCATTAGTGGAATATTCCAAAGGAGGAATTATCAGTAAACAGTTGATCAAGAGTCCTGCCGGGAATATCACTCTATTCTCGTTCGACAAAGGAGAGGGACTTAGTGAGCATCGTGCCCCGTTCGATGCTTTGGTACAAATATTGGAAGGAAGTGCGAATATGATAGTAAACGGTCAGGAGTTTACGGTGAAAGCCGGAGAAAGTATCGTGTTTCCGGCCAACGCGCCGCATGCACTGACAGCTATTGAAAGGTTTAAGATGTTGCTGACAATGATCAAAGAGTAACATCTGGAGGCAAGGCAGCTGTGTACTAATCCATCTTATGAATACTTCGGATATTCCCATATCAAATCATTTTTTGTAAGACGGGCTTATTTGTTTATTTTTCAGAAAAGTCCGAAAGCTTCAGAAAAGGCAGGAAGAGGCTGAATCGTAAATTATTAAATAGGATATCATTCTGCCCCGAATTCTGAAGTATTGGAAGAAAACTTGTTAAAAGAAGCAATTAAACTGTATCTTGGCTGGCAAGATACATATCTTAGCCGCCAAGATGTATATCTTGCCTGCCAAGATGCACATCTTAGCCGCTAAGATGAAGAGTTCGACGTGGAGACAACAATTTATCCAAGAGGCAAAAGAAACTTTAGTAAGGTACGTCCGAGGGTTGGAGGTTAACTTCCGGGCAAGTGAATCCAAAGCTTTCTGTCCTGTTTTTTTAGGATGTAAATCCGAGTATACATATCCAATCTTTTATATCAAACTTTTAAACTTAAAACATCCCGTTGACGTATCCTATCGGATTTATTCCCGATTCTTTTTATATCTCTTAAAACCAATTCTGCTCCAAGCCTATGAATACCCGAATAGAAAGTAACCGGCAGCCGCGCTCCCTAAATGAATCCGGCAAGCCCTGTTCCCGAATAAGACCAATCGCATTTTTATTTGTATTCCGCAACATCGGACAAGTCCTTTCTCTCTTTTCACCCTATCTTTGCAGCATTGAAATACCAATTGAATCATGGAAGGAAAAAAGACAACGCAAGAAGAGTATCAGAAGTGTGTGAACGCAGTGGTAGATTATATCAATCTCCACTTAGGTGAAGAAATTGACCTGAGATCACTGGCCAGGATTTCCCATTTCTCTCCTTTTTATTTTCACCGCATCATGAAAGCTTTTTTAGGCGAACCCGTCGGTACTTTTATCGTCCGGACACGCACCGAGGCCGCAGCCCGCCTATTACGCTACTCATCCGCTCCGATAGCTGATATTGCCTATCGGATCGGATATGCTTCTCCATCCTCTTTCTCCAAAATATTCAAACAGATGTATGGTATTTCACCAACAGAATATCGTAATAATAAAAACTTTGTAATTATGAAACCAGCCATTATCAAACCGGATCTGGAATTGAAAAAGGAAATCAGGGAACTTCCCCAACGAAATGCAATTTACATCCGTCTCTTCGGCGACTATAAACTCAATGACTATGCAGGCACCTGGATACGTCTGATTCAGTTTGTGAAAGAAGAAAAGCTTCCGATGGGAGATCCTTCACCTCTCTGCATCTACCATGATGATCCTAAAGTGACTCCCGCCGGAAAACTTCGGACGGATGTATGTATGTTGTTACCAACAAGCGCAACTCCAAAAGGAAATGTCGGATTCAAACAATTGCCTGCGGGACGTTATGCAACCTTCCTCTACCAGGGGCCATACGATCAGTTACAAGCTGTATATGATACAATTTACGGCAAATATTTACCCGAAATGGAGTGTACCCTGAGAGATGAACCCAGTGCCGAAAGATACCTTAATGATCCTTCATGTACTCTTCCCGAAGAATTATTAACCGAAATCTACATTCCGGTCGAATAAATTCCAAAGAATACAGGTTGGCAAAACGTGATGCTACTTTGCCGACCTGTTCACAATCTGGAAATGCCATAAGAAAAGTCAGAACAAGCAAGACACTATAAACCTAAAAACCTAACTATCAACCTCATGATTATCCCAATCCCTCTTAAAGCAATAATGTAAGAATCTTATAAATGCTTCGATAGCATACTGCCTTGGGTAACAAGTTTATTATATTGTTGGCAAGCTTTCTCTGATATATTTTTCGTTTTAGGATGATATCAATCAGCTAAACGATAAAACTCATTTTTAAACAAGTCTCTCTCGCTGATGCGAATCTGCAGCATATAGGATAATATCATACATATATATATCAGATTGTCTTTTCCTGCACTGCGTAAGATTCATGAGATGGGTTGAACCCACACCATAAACACTACCAGTTATACTTTGCAATTCATCCACAACAACACCTGTAAATCAATGTCCGGAAACATGATTTCACACAATGTTTCTCAAAAGTATTTTTCACTTGCTTTCCTATAACAGAAAAACGCACTATCTTTGTATTCGTTCAGCGAAGAAAAAGAAGGGCAAAACGGACTTTTCTACCATTTAAGTTTCAAACTATTGGTAATCAATTAGTCCAATATGCAGCATCGGTGCAAATAAACAACCTAAGAATCATTACCCTATACCCAATTTGAATACCTAAATATTATGGCAGACAATTATATCGAAAGACAATACGAGCAATACGAAGCCAGAAAAGCGGCTTGGGAAAAAGCACGCAAATATGGCAAAAAGAAAACGAATATCACTCACTCTGCTAAAACGGAACAAGCGGCTCAAACGACAACAGAGCCCCATAATCATAAAAGAGTATTTGTAACGGGAGGAGCCAATGGAATTGGTAAAGCTATTGTAGAAATATTCTGTAAAAGTGGGTACCGGGTGGCATTTTGTGACAAAGACGAAATAGCAGGAAAGCGTACTGCAGAAGAAACAGGAGCCATTTTCCATCAAGTTGACATAAGTGACAAGGATATGCTTGAACACTGCATGCAACGCATCATTGAGGAATGGGATGACATTGATGTCTTAATCAATAACGCAGGCATCAGTGACTTCTCTCCTATCACTGAAACAAGCGTAGAAGATTTCGACAGGATTCTATCCATTAATCTACGCCCGGTATTTATTACTTCACACTTCATGGCTGTCCACCGTCAATCGCAAACAACACTCAATCCGTACGGAAGAATCATCAACATCTGCTCTACCAGATATTTAATGAGTGAATCCGGCAGCGAGGGGTATGCAGCCTCTAAAGGGGGAATCTATTCACTAACACATGCGTTAGCCTTGTCACTTGCTCAATTTCATATCACAGTCAATTCTATTGCGCCGGGCTGGATACAAACCCATGACTACGATTGTCTCCGTCCGGAGGATCATGCACAACACCCTTCAAGAAGAGTCGGTAAACCGGAAGATATAGCCCGCATGTGTAGATTCCTTTGTGAAGAAGGAAATGACTTTATCAACGGTGAAAATATCACGATTGACGGAGGGATGACTAAAAAGATGATTTACACGGAATAATATAGTTCCAAACCAAACATACAGAAGTAAAATGGAATATGGTATAATGTACTAAAACCGTCTCCACTTTCCTGCTTCATGATACACTTTATTTTCAAAACAAAGATCGGTCCTTGTCCCTAATTTAAATGATACTCCAAATAAAAAGCTGCCCCCGAAAATCTTCAGGGCACTGAAAAAGCACCCTCCTAAGGATCAGGTTCTTGATTTGTCCAAAGATCTGCTGATCCTTCTAACTAATCGACAAGACTGTGTCCATAGCAATCGAGAAAGGCATTATGAAATCGAAAGCCATCATAGTTGATGCTACTCATACGGGGGCTCGCAGTTGATCTTTCAAGATATGGAAGACCTTAAAGCCAAGTCCCGTATAAGGTATAAAACAGAACCGAAAAACGCGGAACTAAAGCAGGTATTCGGATACGACAGGGCATTGTCGTACGGGATCTCTTGTATGCAACCGCAAGGCGCTATGGTCATCTTTGCAGCAAATATCAAGAGGATCTTCAAATTAATTTAAGGAAAGCTGCTTTTTTACATAATTAATCAAGATAAGTGTTTGCCTGCCCATACGGACGAGGCTATCAAGCGTTTCAAGAACTCGCTTTAAAAAAAAATAGAAAAGTCGCCAAGTTAGTATTTCTAACTTGGCGACTCTCACTTTTGCTCTTCAAGAAGGCTGATCTGAAAAAACAGATGGTTTTTCAGTACCGAGATGCTTTTCTTTTTTTGAGCCTCTTGTCGGATTCGAACCAACGACCCCGAGATTACAAATCACGTGCTCTGGCCAACTGAGCTAAAGAGGCAAGTGGGTAAGCTTACTATATCGCGCCGCTACAACCAACTACCTTTGCTGCGATCAAGCCCTGGAGGATTCGAAGGGAGCTGGCCGTATAGGACTTACCCGGGTGCAAAGGTAGGTATTTTTATTAAACCTGCAATAGGGAGCTTGCATTTTTTTGTAAGGTTCATCAGTAAGCACCTACTTTTCAGAGATTTAAAATCGAAAAAAAAATGTTTTTTTTCTGTCCGGATAGCTTTATTAACTTTAACAGGCATAAATTCCATACCAACCAATATTATTTGTACCTTTGTGCGCTATTTATTAATAAAATGACAGAGAGCAGAAGTAACTTACAAAAATATGCCATGCATTTTGGCACCTATATGGGAGTATACTGGATACTTAAGTTCATTCTATTCCCACTGGAACCTCAAACAGCCCAAAAAGCTCCGATCAGAAATGGTCGGAGCTTTTGTTGTTTATTGTCTATCAGTAACTTAACTACCCTCTTATTTTATTGAAAAATTGTGCAAGTGTAGTCCGGACGTAGCCCGGACATTAAAAACGATACGATTGTAGCCCATGATAACGATTAAAGTATACCTAAGAAAACATAATCAGAACTTAACTACAGGAGTGGTATGGGTTTCTTTTTATATAAATCGAGAAAAAGTAAACTTCTCTACTAAAGTAACAGTTGAAGAAAAACATTGGAATGATAAAAAGAAATGTGTTGCCCCCGGAGATAAATTGTGTAATGATAAGAATCTGATTATAGAAAATGTTCTTTCAAGAATTAATAATGTTTTAGTGAAATATAGGTTAAGGGATAAAAAGCTGACTCGTAGTTCCTTTTTGAAGGCTTATCATCGCCCGTCTGACTACAATACTTTCTATGAATTTATTGTAGATCATCAAAAGAAGATATCCTCAAGGATGGAAATGACAACATTATCCACACATCTTTCCGTCATAAATAAGCTGAAAGAATATAATGTGAATCTCAGTTTTGATGATATTACGAAAGATTGGTTAGATGATTATTTTTGCTATCTCAGAAAAGAACTTGGGAATAATGATAATACGGCTTATAAAAATATGTCGACTTTGAAAAAATACGTCAGAGCTGCATATAAAGCGGGATATATGGATGAAAACCCTTTTGAGGACTGGAGTATAAAGAGAACGACGTCAGCTTGCGTTTACTTATCCGAAGATGAATTACATAATCTCGTCAGTTTATATCATTCAGGAAGTCTTGAATATAAATATCATAAAACATTGGAATTTTTCTTGTTCATGTGCTTTAGCTCTTTACATGTCGGTGATGCCAGACGCTTACAGTTAGAGCAGTTTGCCGAAGATCACTTTATATATTTTAGAATGAAACTGAAGAATAGTAAGCCTGCTCCAATCCAAGTACCCATTTCAGAGCCACTCAAATCACTGCTACGTAATATTGTTGGTATAAGAAAGAAAGGACCTGTATTTGAGCAAATGCCATCTGATCAGGCTATGAATATACATTTGAAAGAAATTGCAAAGATTGCAGAGATTGACAAGGTAATCACTCACAAAGTTGGTAGACATACTTTCGCAACTATTTTCTTGAAGAGAACTAAAGATTTAGCTACCTTAAAGGAGATAATGGGACACTCAGATATTAAAGAGACCTTGGTATATGCACATGTACTTGATGAAAGCAAACAGGAAGGAATGCAATGCTTCAACAGCTTCGCTATTTAATTGTACTTTTGTACGGTTAAGAGTTATTTTTCTGATAAATAAAAAGATGCGGGCGCACAATATTTGTACAACTCAGTACAACGCCCGCACTATTTTTACTTTATTAACAAATTCCATCCGGCTTCAATATCTGCCATGACTGCGGGAACTCCGTTTTCTACTTGGCTGATGGCCGCGGCAAAGGCACACATTGTAGCTTTGTCGTAGATGTCTGGAATATAAGTAGATGGTACCTGCATTTCACTGCATACACGGGTAATGTATCCTGATGTATTGTTTTCACTGGGTGGTGCATATCTGTTTATAAACTCAGCAATAGTCTGTCGGTTATGTAGTTTCCGATAATTTTGCAGTAACTTGATCAAAGCACGATAGCCGTATGCCATCGAACTAAACTGTTTAAAACTCTGGTCTTGACTGGGAACGATTTCACCTTGCCATTTATCCCGATCATGTCTAATGTTACCGGGATTGTTGTTTCGTAATCCTCTACTCATTTTCTTGTTATAATTACTATACTTATATTTTGATATAATTTAGCCGAAAATAAAATTGTGATTTCCTTGTCATATCACATTTCTTTGCCTCACCAGAAAAGGGAAGGCAAACTTTTTTATTATTTGGATTTAGATGCCAGCTTTGGCTCTAAAGTGGCTTTTACCTCTTTGGTGATCTGATCGAATGCAGTCAAATGTGCTGTAACGTTCTCCGACTCCGGAAGAGACATCTGTTTACTGCCTGATTCTAACAGCAAATACCCGATATACCGTTGCGTGATTACGGGCTGCTTGCCTGTAGGGGTATCAATTTCATCCGTGACCGTTTTTGTGATTTCACAATGAAGACGACTTAAATCATCGTTATTGACACTGTAGTTTACATTGTACTGATAATCTCCTGAAACGGCTTTGCCGTTTACTTGAACTGTTCTTGATTCTTCTTGAAACATAATTTATTGATTTTGAGAGTTAATAATTATTTTATTCTGATTGGGATACCACTTCATCAAGTAGCTCAAACAGTGGAACTTTTATATATGCATAAAAGATCTGCTCAGCAAATCTCTTGATTAAGGCAGCACTTGCTTCATCTATTTCTATTTCACCGTCATGGTATATCTTCCGGCCGATCTCCCGTTCGTTTATATCCGAAACATTGAAGAAAATGGCGTTTCCAAGGTCTTTACTGAGATCCTTGTAGTCCGTTATCATCTCAGTGCCGATAACATTACCTTCGGAATCTCTTTTCTCTACTTCTTTCATTAAGACATTGTCTTCAATGTCATAAACCACAATCTTTCTAAAGTCAATTTTCATAATCTATTTTTTATTTAAAATTTATTTCTACCAATGATAAATACATGACAAGCCGCATCCCGATAACCTTTGTTTGCATCCATAGTTTCAAATTCAAAATAGGATGTTTGGGTTGTTTTGAGCTGTGCCAACACCCATCCATACCCTCCCAATGGCTGTATAATTACGGAGTATTGCGTATGACCTAAGTTATGATAAACCCTATATGTTCCGGTTGAAAGTCTTGAAATAGAGCTTATAGAGCACCCGTTACCCCAAAATAATCCTCCTCCCCCAAGTGCACCTATGTTCACGGCACAAAGAACTCCGGGAGCGTTCCACGTTTCGCCCCCACGCTGTCGTAAAATATGTGAACCTGAACTGTCAATAGCAGTACCTCCGGTTTGAGCCGCCAGATTTAAACATTTTCCCGTTGTATCCTGTGTGTATATTCTAATTCCAGTTACACCGTCCGCACGTACGGACATTAACTCACTTAAGGAGTTATTAATACGCAAAAAACGAGTTCCAGAAGGTTCTACTATGATCTTTGCAGAAGCTGCGCTTCTTATTACAATAGAGTTACCCTCAATGCTCCATCCGCCAAGATAAGCACCATTAGTTACGGTCAGATTGCCCGTTGTAATTCTTCCGGCTGCCAGAGCGTTTGTTACTATCGCCGTTGCATCTATCAGAACTGTATTTATATATCCCCCAACTATCACAGTCTTTCTGGGATTCGATGCGGCATGATTTACCATATCCTGCCAGGAAGAATACCCGATATTTGAAGCGATACTATTCTTTAAGGCAAGCATGGCGCTTTCATCCAATAGACCTTGCGGTCCCCGAGGACCTTGCGGACCTTGTGGTCCCTGAGGACCGGTTGCGCCCTGTTGTCCGGGAAGTCCCTGAGGACCTCTATCCCCTTGGGGGCCTTTAGTACCGGCGGGTCCTTGCAATCCTTGCGGTCCCTGAGGCCCTTGAGGGCCTTGCGGACCGGTCGCACCAGTAGGGCCGGTGGCTCCCTTATCTCCCTTATTCCCCTTAAAATTTTGCTGCTCGGATGCCGGCAAGCCAGAGAATGTAACTATGCTACTAATGTTGAGTTTCTTACCAAAGATATCAATTATGTTGGGTTGAATAGTAATCCCGGTTTTTAGTTCATCTTTTGTAGGAGTATCATCAACAGAACCGGCATCATAAACCGTAGCAAAGGCAAGATACCAGATGACAGGAAGGCTCCCATTGCCTCCTGCCAAATAAAAGAAATTAGTTGAAGAGAATGTACCACTTGAACCGCACTTGACATATACTGCATATTCCTCCCAGCCACCGGTACCAACATTGTTAGTAAGCCATTTTGATGTACCACCGTTACCCGTAGCATTTGAAGCCCACTCAATTTTATATCCAACAGGAACCCATGCTATAAATCGAGTAACGAATACGGCATTAGCGCGGCTTTGAGTTCCAAAAAAGAAGCCGCCCAATCCCGGAGTTGCAGCACCCGAAGTCGTAATCTTCAATTTATAACCGGATTTGTTAGGTAGATTAACATCTGCCGCTCTTTCAACCCTGACCGTTCCATTGCCATTGTTGTTGTATGGAGATATGCCGTTTGCCCCGTTTCTAAACTCAGGATCACGATACAACATCTGACCTTTGCTCATGGTCAAAGCAAGCAGATGCGCATTTCCGGAAACCGTTGACACAAGGTTGATATCCGTCTTGGTTTGTGATATATCTGTTCCCTGACTCGATACCACTTGACCGAGGGCGTTAAAATCCGTCTGGGATACCTTGCTTTCAATTAACTTCTTTGTCGCCCGTATCTCTGCATCGGTGTGAGTATTGGCTATTTCTGATGCAGAACTTTCTATGTCATTGGCAGAAGGACTCCACGCGGTACCTACGTCGCCCTCAACGAGATTTATGTTTTTATACGAAATGATTAACCCCTGCCCCGTACTTGTATTGCTTCCGGTGAATCCACACAGAAACATAAGGTCATTGAGAGTTACCCCGGAAGGAAGTACGGCGGGTATCTCTAAGGTGATGTAATATCGGGTCCATTTCGCTTCATTGGGTAAATCGATAGTCTTATCGGCTATAAGTTTAGCAGTCGCCCCCTCGTAATACCGAATATTGAAAAACAATCCTGTTGTATGTACGTAATTCCCGCCTATACTAACATCTATTCCTAAAGTATACTTTTTACCCGGTGTTATGGCCGCCTTATCTACATTCATCCATTGCTTGTAACAGTTGAATGCGCCACTACCTAAAACTGTAACCCATCCATTTGATGCAGCGTTATAATTTAGACCTACATTTGACAGATAATCAGATTGATTAAACCAATACCCTTTTGAGCCGTTAAGAAGGTTGCCCGCACCTAACGTTATTTTCCCAATCTCGGTTTTGACGGAAAGCTCAATCAATCCCGGAATGGCGGAGATTTCTGTCATTACGTCTTTACGGATGTCGGATAACTCCGTTTCAAGGTTCTTGCCATTTCTCAGAATGAAAATACCTTTCAGGAAACAGTTCATCGCATACAGGCCGTATCCGGAAGGTTGGAGGTCAGCCGGAAAGTCTGTATCCGTCATGCCATCGAGACAGCCGAGTATAACCTTTGATTTGCCGGCCAAAGACGTGGAGTTTACCCCGTCCAGTACAGAAATACGCGGCTTGCCATCTTCCGAAGCGGTGAGATACAAAATACCCTGTCTGTTTGGATTCGTGAGGTTGCCCATCTGAACCAGATCATCACCAACGGCAGGAACTGTACCATTGGGAAATACAGATTTAAGTATAAGAATCGAATCATCATTAACCGAGGCAACCGGAACCCAGTAGTATTTAACGTGTCCGGATGTGTAGACCTGACAACGTACCAAGTCGTCAGCAACAAACATCATGTCGCCCTCTATACCTAAAACATAGTAAGCCGGATCACCGGATGTTTCCGAAACGGACTTGACACGCCCGTTAGCGGAAGAAATCACCAGACCGCCGTTAACCGCACGAACTTTCGAAATGATAAGTTCAAAAATGGTCATGGCCTTACGGACTACGGCATTATCTATTTCAAGGTTCCAATCCCCATTGATAGCCTTGTATAGCTTCATCCCTTCACCCATCAGCCCGGGGATGAATCTCTCCGAGCTAATAAAGTCCTTGACTATAGTTTGAAACAAGGTTGCGACATGCTCAACATTCAGATCGTATGTGTTCGCAAGCGCCTGAACGAGCAAATTTAAAGTATGCGTGTCGCCTTTAGCCCAAATATCCGCTCCTGTTGAAATATTCCCTTCAGAATCAAGTGTGCCAACATTGGCCGAGCCGGTTACTTCCAATGTAGCGGTCTTGGCTTTTATATGAGCAATAATATTTTGTACCTCTGCATCACCTTGTTCATTGATAGATGCCAGATTATCGCTAACGAGTAGTCCTTTTAAGAAGGTTATAGTTTCCTTTGCTTCATCTCTTTGATTCTTGCTTAAAAACATTTTTTTTAGAGCTTCCGTATTAATTTTTTTGAGCTCTTCATTTAGCCAAGATAGCACTTCTGCCACATGCCGGTTAGAGACACTATGCTTGAGTACTGCTTTGTCAATGTAGTCAATGAGTTCATCTATAACTTGTTGCTGATCGGCCATATCAATTAAATTGAGGTGTGAACTGTTCGGTATGTATACGGGGATTTCCTATTTCGTCCTCTGAAAGTGATCCGGTGTAACGAACATCGGAGTCAACGAAATGAAGAGTCATTTTAATACTTTCCGGTACAGTGGAGCGTATGGCATGGGTGAGGTTGTCGGCTACGGCATTTACCCTGATGTTTCGTCCGGAAAGTCCGAGTATCTTTATGTCATCGGAAGCAAGCATATCCATTAAATGCACAAGCTCTTCGGTATTGCGATATCCGGATTCTACCTGAAGCTTGTCACGGGCAGACTGTCGCTCGCGGGCCTCGATATAATCATCAATGCTTTCGTCGTAAATCTGATAAGTGGAGTCGGACTCTATTTCAGACTCGATGTTACCGATACCGGTGACTTCAATGCGTTCGTAGGCTCCATAGGAGTTGAGAAATTCAAGTAAATAACGTTCACGGGATACTGTTCCCGGAGTGATGACAATAGTACAGCTTTTGGTTGATCCGGAATAGATATCGAAAACAGAAGCTAACTTTTGATTAGTTTGAAACAGTTTTTGCCGGAGCCGATATAGGTTAAGGGCTACCGGCTGTCCGGCTGTTCCGGATAAAGAGGTTTCAATGCCGGCTGCAACTACTTTTAATGCACCATCCGGATAAAGGAAAGGAATAGGTAGGAGTTCAGTTTCGCGGATGGTGATGATACGCCCGTTGGTACGGGTGGTCTTGAAGAAATTGACCGATGAATTGAGTAGCTTCCAAGTGAATATATTGCTATTTTCATCTAACAGACGCCGTAGTAGACGTTTGCTGATGCCTCCTATAACTGCTTTCAGAGAAAGAGTTTTAGTCTCTCCCTGGGCGTTTTGGACATTAATGGTAATATCTGTAGCTGAAGTAGAATCGGGCAGTAATATATCAGTGGATTCGTTAAGCAGATGTTTGGGACTGAGAATACCTGAAAGGATATCCTGAAGAAAAACAGAGAACTCACCTTCACCACTTCCGGAAAAGATGGTGCGGTTGGCCTGACGAATAGTGTAGCTGACTACTGAACTGGAGTTTATGGTCAGCTTGATGGGATTTCCGGCTAAAGCGATTGTAGACGGATATATGTTTGCTGTTAAACTCATAGTGCATTGTAATTAGTTTGTATAATGGTACCGGACACGGAAGAGGTCGAAGAGCAGTACAATGCCAGGAACTCTTCCCGTTCCGGAGTGGGGGTGGTGATGAAACGGAAAAATTCATCGGTTGTAGCCCCGGAGGAACTTGTAAATTTCCGGTAAGCGGCAAGCAGTGCAGTTACATTGCTTGTCTCGATTGCTGCTGTGATGGTTTTATCGTCATTCATGCTGCAAATATGATGTTTTGATCATGTGCGGCAAAGGACAACTAAAGCAGTTCTGCTTTAACGGAAAGCCCGTAAGTAATGGCATAGTGTATGCCTCCGTATTCTTTATCTTTCCAGATGATATCACCTTGAGACGTCTGACCATTGGGAACCCGGACCTTGTAGTAAAGGTCGAAACTGTAATTGATTTCTTTGATGAAGAACTCTTTGCCGGCTTCATAATCTTCTTGAGTCGGTACAGTAAACGGTATCTCAATATCTGAAACCTGATCACTTACCTCGTTTTTACGTAGCACTCCGAGCCATTGCGCCGGTGGGGTAATAGCCTTCTTCCACTCCTCGACTTGTGCCCGTATCTTGAGTTCTACTATGTTTTCACGGTTATTGTGAAACGCCCATTTGTAGAGTTGCTCAATCGTTTGTATTCCTTGCTCTGCATCCAAGTCCAAATCAGTTTCCCCGACAGGGATCAGGAGACGAAGGGTACGAAGACGGACAGTAGCCGGACGTGAAAGAAGTTTGGGTAATGTATAGCGCACTGTATCAAGGAGTAATCGTTGACCATCTATATTGATCGTTTGACTGAAATCAATATTGAGTAATTGAATTGGATTCAAGTGTACGGGAACTTCAACCGTATGATTGGAATGTCGGAGAATGGCGTCAAATCCCTTCCAAAAACGGGAGAACAGGCCATTATCACCGGTAAAGGTCATGGAGATATCAAATGTGTGTCCGTTGATGGCAATAGCTTCACCGCCGGGTGCGTAACATCTTGGCGATCCGTAGGGGTAGGGAGTGGATGCACGGGGCATGGAAAAGCAAAAGCATAGAGGAGTTTGGGTGTTTTGCTCCTCTGATAGTTCTACGCTGGCGCTGGAGATATTGGTATATTTGTGTACTTTTCCCAGGAGATAGGCAGGACAAACTGGTTGGTCATCGGGGTAAGAACCTTTCATCGGCAGGCATTCATCAATAGATGATATTTCCATATAACTGATGTTCGCCCCTTTATCCCAGGGGAAGAAGTCAGAGCTGCGGGCTTCACGAACTCCGGTCAGATTGTTCCGGACATAATAGAATCCATCCCATAAAGAATAGGTGAGATATCCTTTTGCTGTGTTACTTGACAAGACATGCCCAAAGGGTTTGAGAAATTTGTCGAGTGAGTCGGCAGTAGGGGTAGCTACTAAATTGGTATAAGGACCGGAGATATTGGTCGATGCGGAAAGTTTGAGTTGCTGTGCAGCGGCATAGTTGATAACAGGCCGGGCCGACTTGAGCAGGGACCAATTCAGTGAGGCCGGAGCTGAGATGATATCTTTGATAAATTTGAGATTAACGGTTTTATTTTTTCCATCAACAAAATACACCATACCAAAGCGACAGTAGAGGGCTTGCAGGAACTCGTTAATCGTGCAATCGGGTAGAAGGTCAGAGTAATCAATGAAGCCCTTGACTATGCTGTCGGCCATGTTGTTCAGAACTACCAGACGGGAGAGTTGACGGTGGGTTGAGAATGGATTTTCAAGGACCGTATAACCGTACTGGACGAATATAAAATTGAGTATCCAAGATACTTTTAAAAATGGGCTGATGGCATAAGCTTCAGGAACGGAAGTAAGGACGGGTTCGTTATTGATAAGGAATGTTTCCTGTCTGGCAGCTCCCTGAAGGGAGTAGGTACCATTCTCTAATTTAGCTATCTTGTTGATGTATTCGGGGTAGTAAGTGGTGGTTTCCGTACCGTTCACGGTTGTTGTATGTGATGGCATGGCTACACAAATGGGAAAGACGGAAAGAGCATCGTCTACGGTTGTTTCATTCATAATAGAATTGAGCAGGTTGATGACTCCGGCTGTTCCCCCTTCGGGACGAATAACCGGAGCAGAGAGGGAACGGAGTGAAACAGCATTCCATACCGAGTATATTTCGGACTCGTCAAAACCTATATTGGATACGATTCCTCCGGATTTGGAGGCTTGTGTGATGTTCATCTTACCTATTCGGTTGTAGACACCATCGGAGACGGTGACACGGGTATCCGGGGCAGGGGAGTAGGTACTATCCGGACGATGGACATGGGTGATCAGTGAAAGGTTGTTTCGGGAGGCAGGAAGTGTGGCAGGTACGGATTGTGAACCACGTTCGTTGTAAATAGGGGAGGTGTCTTCGATCTCGATGCTGAAATCGTTTTGAAGATCGAATATTCCTAATTGATTTTTTATCTTGAGTGACATGTGTTATTGTTTTTTGCGGGTGAATGGTTCCTTTGATTTATCTGCCAATTCTTGTGCTTCGTTGAGCTCGCGAAGCACGACGTATGCTTTGAGGTATTTAAGTTTCTCAATCAGTGCATGTAACTCTTTGATCAGTTGAGCCAAGTTTGCTTCCTTATCAGTCGGTGAAGAAGTTGTCTGAGAGATACGGGAAGTACTGTTACGGATCGGATCGTAATTGCCTTCAGCACGCTGGGGAACTCGGCCACTGCGGGCATCCTGAATGGCCTGCACGACAATGGGGTAATTAATGTGGTGCTGAAGACGGGAAAGATCTTCGGCATTGATGATCAGCTCTGCTCCGGATTCGGATATCAATGAGGTACGGCGGACGATTCCGGTCGGTGAATCACCTATGTAGGGAACATCCCGATAGGTCCGGCCATCATCTTCACCAATGATATCGTATCTGCCGGATGCCCATTGCTTGACTTGCACCTGAGCAGTTTTGGTACTGTCGGTATTGTTATCGGTTGCAGAAGTGGAAGAACTCCCCCCCTTAATCAATCCTTTGAGCGTTGATTTTGCAGCGGCCAATGCTCCCATGATCAGTCCGGAGAGAACTGCGGCACGGGCTGCACCGGTTGCTCCAAAGGTTGCAACAGAGTCGGGCATGGCATAGGCTTCGGCAGCAGAACGGGCTACAGCTCCGACAGCTACACCCGTGGCCTTGGCTATTTCAATATCAATCATCTGGCTCAGTACATCGAATAGGATATCGAGCATGGTATCAGCAAAGTTCTGCAGGGCATTTTCTTGACCTGATATCATTTGTCCGAGGGTATCGCCGATCTGTTCACCGTATTGCCGGTACTGTTGTGCCTGTTCGGTGAGCCTTTGTTTCTCCTTCCTGGCCAGTTCGTCTTTTTTCTTTTGAGCTGCATCTTCAAGTTTCTTCCGCTCTTTCTCTTCATCTTGAAGACATTTTACTTTAAAGTCGAGTAGTTGTTGTTCAATGGTGCGCCGTTGATCAGCGTCGAGATTAGCAATTTTGAGAACACGTTCCAAGTGCATGATGGTGAGATGCTCCATGGCTTCATTGTACTCTTTCTCTGTTTTCAGATTTTCATCCTTACCAGAAACATAGAGACGTTTTAGGTCCTTTTGTTGGTTTTCATAAAGTGTCTTTTCTTCAGCGAGCTGTCGGTTCATCTGCTCTTTTTGCTGTTTAATTTTGATATCGTTGATTCGATTTTGAGCATCAATACCTTCTTTACTTTTTGCACCGGCTATATTAATGATACGTTGCTGATGTTCTAATTCGAGGGTTTCCATCCGGTCATTGAACTGCTGTTCAGTTTGCAAGGTTTCGTCCTGGCGTTTGAGATAGGCTTCTTTGAGTTCCGACTGGTGTTGAGAGTAGAGCTTGGCTTCTTCTTCAAGTCTCTTTTTAAGAAGGGCTTTGGCTTTCTCTTCATCAATTATGGGAGTTGTTATTTTGTTATTTGTAGTTTCTTCATTCGCTTTGTTGACCTCCTCTATGGCTAAAGCTGATTCGCCTATCTCTTTGGTTATTTCATCTATTTTCTCAGAAATTGAGGATAAATTTTTTCGCGTTTCATTAAGAGTTTCTAAAGCTTTTCCTTCTTTTTCTGTACCAAAAAGTCTGGAAATTTTAGCTGTAAGGCTATTCCGATTATATCCTTGTAAGGTATTGGTTTGGCGAATCTTCCAATATTGATCACTTTGGGTTTCTTCATCTTTTTCCAGTGTACGTTTCTGGGCATAAAGATTTTCAAGTTCTTGCTGTGCTGCTTTTAACTTGATTTGCTTTTCAAGTTGTACCAGATAATCTTTGATTGCGTCTGTATTGTTTTTCGTTAATGTTCCTTCATCGGTTAGTTGGGCATTGTAGTCTGGAATGATTTCTTTTAGATCATTTAAAGCCTTTCGACGAACATCAAGCGCAATTCCATTATCATTGATGACAGCAGTCAAAGCACGTATCTTCGATTCTTGTTGAATAAATGATTTATTGGTCTCTTCATTTACTTTTTTTATTCCTGATACAGAATCTTTCAATTCATCGTTTTTCTTTTTTAAGTTTATGAGGTAGGCTATAGCTGTGGCCGCGACTACGGCTATTATACCATAGGGGTTTGTCATCAGCTCTTTCTTAATGGCTTTTAAAGACTTTGCTATATTATTATTCCAAAATGTAACGACTTTACTGATTATTACATCAGAGTTTTTAGCAGCTGTGTAGGCTATAAGGGCAATGGTCAATAATGTAATGGCCCTTTTGTTTTCATTGATGAAGTTTAATAGTTTAATGAGTTTTCCAGTCCAACTGACAGCACCATTTGCTGCTGATATGAGGGCAGGATTGAGCTTTTCTAATAATTCAATACCAAGTTCCTGCATGCGGTTTTTGGCTTGCGATAGTTTAGCTGCCGCTGTCTCTGATTTTGTGGCGGCCTGTTCCATGGCTACAGTTGTACCCGTAACTGCTTGAGTGTAGTATTTTACCTTATCGGCTTCATTGATAAGTACGGAGGCCATATTGTATCCTTCTTCTCCAAATTGCTTCTTAATCTGGGCTGCTGAGAGTTGCTTTTTCTGAAGGTTATCCAAAGCCTTCTCTAAACCGACGATTTTGGGATTTGTATCATCTGCTCCGGTCTGTAGGGTAAGGAAGAATTTCTTTAAACCGGTACCGGCTATTTCGTCTTTGATACCTTTTTCGGCCAGTGTTTCAATAGTACCTACAAGCTGTTCGATAGGAATTTCGGCAGAGGCAGCAGCTACTCCGGATTTGGTAACAGCTGTGGTGACGGACTCTACGGCTGCTGCTCCATATTTTGAGCCGGCGGCCATGACGTTTGCATAGCGTGAAGCTTGGTCGGCACCATCACCGTATTGATTGAGAGAAAGGGTTACGGCATCGACTGCATCCTTCAGGGTCATACCTGATGCAGAAGCTAATATAAGGGTCTGTTTTGTCACCTCGGCCAAAGCTTCTTTGTTGTCAAGAAGTTCGGGCTTGGCAGAGCCTACCAATTTGTAGGCATCAAGAATTTCTGTTGCGGACTGTCGAATGCGAATGCCGGATTCGGTCATTGTCGTCGACAACTGGACAGCTTGCTGTTCCAACCAGTTTATATCGTTTTTGGAAAGTCCGGTAAGAGCTTCAACATCGGCTTTTGCTTCTTCACGTTTGTTTCGCTGTTCTCGGAGTTGGTTGAGCTTCATAGAAACTCCGGTGATAGCTGCTATGACAGTACCGATCAGACCAATATATTTGTTAATGAATCCAGAGGCACGTGACCAGACATTACCTTGTGCACCTACCTCGACACGCATGGCGGCTTGTGCTCTGGAAAGGGCTTCGGTGACACGCCGATTCTGCTCAAGAGCGGCCGTATATTGTTTCGTTCCGGGCACTGCATTACGAAGCTCTTTCCGGACGCGGGACTGGACAGCAAGGAGTTCGTTGTAAGTTGCTCCGGAGAGGCTTTTGAGAACCCGCTCTGTTTCGGCTAACTGTTTCTCGTAATTCTGAAGAGTTCGGTTTTTTGCATCCAGTTCTTTTTTGAGATCCTGGGAGCGTTTTGCATAATCTACTTCTTTTCCGGTAAGTGACCTGAGTTTATCTTCAAGTCGAGAAATACTTTCTTTTACCAGGTCTATCTTATTAGTGGCTTCTGAGCCATCAATATAAAGTTTGATACTGCGGTTTAGGTCGTTTGCCATATTAGAGACTGTTTCGTTTATCTATGTATATTCGGGTAGCGTCGATCAGCATGGTGTCGAAATAATCGGTAACGATATCGGCTAATTCATTGATCCGGTTACGAATTACAGGGTCAAACCATTCGTAGGCCCGGCGGTTGCCTTCATTCTGTCGTCCGAGTGATTTGAGATTTGTATGGCGTACAATACCGGTATCTATCTCGACCCCATTAATTTTTTTGAGGTAATTCCATTTGGAACCGATGAAGCCACCCTGACCTTCGCCGGCGCCCTTGTGGATGTAGATTCCATGCCGAGGAAAGGAGAAACCAAGACGGTTGATAATACCGTATTTGTCGGTGTAGGCCCGTGGCTCAAGTTCGCGGGCTATTCGCATACTGCGGCCGGCTATTCCGGCTCGTAATTGTCGGAACACACTATCTTGCCACTTTTCAACGGCCTTGTTATATGCAGTCAGTCTATCAGCATCCTGAGCCATTGAAAAGCGTTCGGTTTCTGAGACGGTTTCAAGGCGGATCAGTCCGGATGTCGGGGTATTAGTCAACTGTGCTGCTTTTCGGCGGGAGGCGTTATAGCGTTTGACTTCAGCACGAGAGGTACTTAATCTTTTATAATATCCCATCGTTAATCCTCCCAGTATGTTTGGTCAATGAAATAGGTTTCAGGTTGAGCCAAAGAGAATGTCAATACTACACCATAAAAATTATCACCAATCGGTCCAATACCATTAAATTGAATGGTATCGTCAATGAATTCTGAAATGTCGGGGTCTTGCAGGATACAGTTCCGAATTTGTTTTGCGACAGCTTTGCATTCTTTTGCTGCCTGGTTGATTGTTTCCGGACGATCAGAAACAGTGTTCTGTGCCACAATGAAAGAGAACATGTCATTGTTATTAAGCGCATCGGATTCGTTTCGTTTTGATTCAGACTCACAGCCATCAACTGCAATCAGGATCATGCCGGATACGGATGATAGTTTATCATTAAAATTATATAAGTCCTCAAGTCCGAAAGCGGTGAAGAATCTGGGCTTTTCGGGTGTATGGGCAATAGGCTTTAAGCGGATGGCAAGTGTTTTGCCATATTCAAAGTGGTTGTATATCTCCATAAAAGTCAGGGGTTAGGTTATGGAGACAAAAATAGCCCGCAGAGAGCGGGCTATAAAGGACAGGTAGAAAGCTACTGAGGTAACAGGATGTGAATCAATTCACGAAGTTGTGCGGCTGCACGTTGCTTCTCTATTGGTGATGTACTTTCGGATAATAGTATATCAATGAGGGCTAATGCTTTTTCTTTATTCATTGTGATTTGATTTTAAAATGATTAAATGTATAACGAACACTAACTAAAAGCCAAACGGCTCGTATTTCTGCGAGTTTGGCACGGCGAGTATTACGGGTCATGGCTGATTTCCTTTCTTGTTATTGGTATCGGCAATGGCATCAATGTATTTCCTAATGGTACGAAGTCCCATAATCAGATTAAGGATCTCTTTGTCTGTTAGATTACAGGAATCAACTCCAAGGAGGACATCAATTGCCTCTTCTAAAGAACGTCTCATCCAGTCGTGTTCGTAGTCTTGAATACTATGAATGATTTTGATAGCGTTTTCTGTCAAGGTGATACCGTTAATTTGAGTAGTGGTCATTGTTTACCTCCTTTCTTAGCTTTGATAACACAATAAATGGCTGCAAGAATGCAGGGAGGAAAGATGAACGTAGCACAAAGGCAAGCAATGGCACTGACATAGTAGGCATCAGAGGAGGTTTTAACTTTGCAATCGGATGAGATAAAATCATCAATTGTGGAGTTGGCCTGATGGGGGATTGTGGTTGGTTCCGGTGTGCGGAATTGAGGCACGAAAAGAGTGCCAGATTGGTTTTTCTTTTTCATATTACCTGTGTTTTGACGTTTAGTAGAATTCAGTCCTACCAGCTGAAGCGCAAGAACGGCTGCGCTTTCCCAAGTTCGTCAAAACACAGGTAGTATCCACTCCGTAGAGCAATAAAACCGAGGGAAAGGCAGCCGCCTATACATATCAAAATTGGGGCATAAAAAAAGCCCTAACAAATGTTGAGCATTAACCGCGCCCTACGTGATAGGAAACACCCTACCTGTGTTTTGACTTTGCAAATATGGAGATAATATTTGAGAGTGCAAAGAGAAAATTACATTTTTCTGAAAAATGTAGCAACATGAATAATATAAATACAGTCAGTGAGTTCAGAAAACGTATTAAGATTTTAAACGTTCGGATATTTAAAAGGACTACTGTTATTTGATTATACTTTAATGACTTGGTATCTGTGATATAACTCATAGAGATATTTCGTAAAACTTTATAAACATAATGACAATGATTTAAGTCTATTTGTAAATGGATTTATAGTTAGCATTCCTGTACCTACTTAATCCATACGATATTTTACTCTGAACCTTTGATTCTTTATAAAAATAAAAAACGATTATTCGTTAATCGTTCCTAATATCCAATTGACCCACGACAAAACAGTCGAAGCCCTTCTTCTAAAAGTTGAATCTGAATTAACATTATAAAGATTGGAAGCTTTCATAATTTCCACTATTTCGTCTTTAGTAGGTTCTTCTGTCTTTCGTAGATACAGAGATAATGTCTTGTTAAATGCCCCATGAGTTAATATAGATTTAATGAATTTTAATTGTCTTTCGGAAATACTTTTTGTTTCAAATAAAGAAAGTCCCATGGTCGTTAACTCAAAAATATTCTTCTCATTTACTTCGCTCTTTTTTACTAAGTTCAAATATATTGCAGCATTTGTGTAATAATCTACTTGTCGCATATCCAAAGAATCTTTTTCTTTGAAGTCGTAATTACAACTTAATGTCTCTTTTGTGTGTTCTTCATCAATATTATTATATAAAATCTCACAGAAGTTTATGATTCTTTCGAAAGAATCTGCTTGTGGAAAAGGTACATTTGTTGGTTCCTCCACAATAGATATAGATTTTAATATTTCTTTTATTGTTTCAATATTTAAAATTTGTTCCGAAGAATCTTTCAAACGATACTTTCTTTCTTTGATCAGCTCAATAGAATTATAATTAAATAAATCAGTAAACTGATATTCACGTAAATGAAATATGCCATTGGTATAAGTAAGAAATATCGGACGAACCTCTTTCGTTATTCTATTTTTCCATAAACGATAGGGATAATACAGTTGTCTGATCAAAAAGTCAGAAGATAAATTATTTTTAGCTTCAATTAGATTTAATGATGTAACTCCCTCATATCCTCCGTCAATCTCAATTTGTGCATTTTGAACATCAACATGGAGAAACGAGTCTTCTTTTCCAAGTTGTCGAATATTGAAATTAAATGATTGAGAACTCATTCTTCCACTAATAGTAGGAACTAAATTTTCGTCTTGAGTAAAATCTGAAATAATTTGAGAAACATAAGCGCAATTAATAGCTAATGCTTCACTTGTTATTGTCGAAAAATCTAAACTTTCAATATATGATGGTATTGCAAACTCTATAATATCAAGTTCAGGACTTTCTATAAGATTTTTAAAAGTTTCAATTTTCGAAAGTATATATCCTCCTCTTGATATTGGTAGGATGGACAACTGTCTATCTGATAGTACTTTAGGTAGTTGGAAATGATGATCAAACTTTGTCATTAGTCTAGCTTCCCTAAACTCATTTATATCTTTAGAGCTAATAATATATTGATTATTTCTGTTTATGGCATCGTCTATATTATACTTTTCAAATAGTTGCTCCCACGCACTTTCATTTTTTGAATCACTCATAATTACTAATTAAAAATTCATCTACTTGTCCTCTTTTAGTTGAATCTGAATTCACAGCCCGAATAGCTTTTACTATATGAATATTATATCCGGCATAAATTTTTTTAATAAAATCAGCCGATGAATTTGATAATAAAAACTTTATTCCTCTATCATTTAATGAATTACAGACATTTCTTAAACGAATTTGATCTTCTTCCGACCATCCTCCTTGTATGTATCCCGTAAAATTAGAACTATCAGACAGTGGATGATATGGAGGATCTAAATATACAAAAGAATTAGTTGGTATATCTTGTAGAATTTCCTCATAGTCACCACTTAATATTTGTATTTTAGATGTCTTTAAGTATTTACTTACCGCTCTTATTATGGGTTCATTAACTATATTCGGATTTTTATATTTTCCAAATGGGGAATTAAATTCACCTGCATTGTTTACCCTATATAATCCATTATAACAAGTTTTATTAAGATATATAACCCGTGATGCTCTTTCAATATCGGTAAGCTTATTAAATGAAGGTTTTCTATCAATAGCACGAATCTCATAAAAATAATCTGCTGTATTTTTATGTTTTTTCAGATCTTCTATCAATTCATCGGGACTGTTTTGTATAACCTTATAGACATTAATAAGCTCCTTGTTGTAATCATTTATAACGGCAGATTTGGGCTGTAAGTCGAATAATAATGCTCCCCCTCCTATAAATGGTTCATAATAGGGACGATTTGCTAATCCTTTGGGTAGCTTCTTTCTTATTGCTGGTATAAGTTGCCTTTTACCACCAACCCATTTTAAAAAAGGTGCTACAAGTTTATTTTTTGCCATTTTAAAGATTGTATTAAGATGTGGCAAAGTTAATAAATTAATTTTGGGGTTGTATATGATTGTATTATAATTTAGGGAATTAAAAGGAAACATTTACCTTTACTCTATTAAGTTATGATGTTTTTTTAAGTGCTGTGTTAATGTTTCAAATGAAGTGATTGGATAAAAATGTGATGCAAGGTAGTTTTGATGTACTAAAATATAATTTTGCTACTCTTAAAAAGCCATACCCGACACAATTTGTGATAAATATGCTTATACTATGGCTGGTGAATTGATGATTTTTGAATGAGTTAGGGAGGGTTGCAGAGTGAATCACCAATGTCCGTCATTCCATTTGTTTAGATGGTAGGTATTATACTCTCATCATTGAAGAAGGCTCCATCATTAAATTTTTCTTCGTATGGCATATAAAAAGGGCGAATCCCTTATCACTACGTGCCCAAAAGGTATATCTGACCTCCAATCCGATTCTACGGATTACGCAATGAAAAGGGATTCATGTTATGATATTAATTGGCAGGAGCTAAAGTACAAAATAATCTAAAATATAAAAGAGAAATCTATAGAATAGATACCATGTTTATGGTATTTTTAAGGTGAATCTTCAAAAAAAGGAATGAAATATGTTCTTCTTTTACAGTAAAAAAGTAGTTTTGTGAGACAATGGTAGTAACAAGATGAAGTTAGTTAAGGTCTAAGAAGGAATTTGATATGACGAAAGATAGAAAAATATTAATTCTCAAAATATGCTTAATACCAATCGTCTACTTTGTAATTAGGGGGTTGTTCAAATTAGGTATTGTGCAGAAATACAATGATTTCTTTTTGTTATTGTGTGTAGCTTTGCCGTTCATCTACGACATATGGACTAAACGGAAAAAATATTTTAAATAATATGTAAGAGAGAGGGTGTCCGAAAAGGGTACCCTCTTTTTTTATGTAAAAGTCCGAACTTTCCCA
>OBVB01000397.1_pt1 | contig 28940 bp, 24 predicted proteins | sample 1475891 | NCBI WGS metagenome assembly OBVB01 (sample SAMEA2579943, study PRJEB22360) | human gut metagenome | biome: human gut; feature: human-associated habitat; material: faeces | place: Denmark | collected 2008/2010 | reverse complement strand
GTTTCCCACCCTTCATTATCATAGAAGAATCTTATTTACAGAAATTTTCTCATACTCTCTTTTCTGTATCTCAACTTATTGTCATGTTTTTGATACTCGACACCTCTTTCGTAAAACCTGATTCTGAAAGCAATGGGGCCAGGCGCTGGAATTAAGTACGCCTGGCCCTGTTTTACTAAAATTGTTTCAGAAAAAGATTTCAATAGTTAAATTGCCTTATCGGCTCCATTCCACACGCCATTTGCATCCACATAATAGCCGTCCGGCGTAGTCTGGTCTTTCAGCATCCAGCCATCCTCGTTCAGATAATACCACTTGCCATCAGGATCCTGATGCCAGGAGTTAGTAAGGTATGTACCGTCCTCCTGCTTAAACTTCCAGCCCGTATCAATGGATTCCCAGCCCTTTGCAACGCCAGGACCAAGGCTGGTTTTATTATTTATATTGCTGGGTTTGCCATCCCATACGCCGTTGGCGTCTACATAGTAGCCGTCAGGGGTAATATCATCGGTTTCCATATAGGTTCCGATATTGATATAGTACCATTTCCCGTCTGTATCCTGGATCCATGTTGCGCCTGCATAGTAGCCGTTTTTAAGAATATAGTGCCAGCCTCCCTGGTCTTTATACCAACCGGGCATATAATTCGTCCTTTCACCATTTGCGTTTACATACACTCCGTCTGGTGTTGTGGTATCTGCCAGCATATAGCCGTTTTCATCCATATAGTAGGATTTATCATCTACCTTCAGCCAACCTCCGCTCACAAAAGTCCCGTCCGGCTTGCGGTACTTTTTCCTTCCAGTCTCATCTGTGAACCATCCGCTGGTAACGGTTCCATTATAGGCTCCCGCGTCTGATCCGTCCACATTGATAAGGTATTTCCTCACTTCTGCCGGCAGCTCTGCCGTATTAGTCCCATCCGGGAGATGCACTACATGGACGGTACGTTTATCCGTGGACAAATTGCCATTGTTTGTTTTCAGCACAATCTTTAAGGTATTCTGTGTTCCTTCCGGCAAAGACGGCCAGTTCTCCGGGATAGCCCACTTTCCATCTGTATATACCAGATCCGGAACGGTTCCCCATGGCTTTGAGTATGTCAGTGCGTCAAATGTATACGCATAGTCATAGCCCCGGTTGAGGATCACATCATTTTCACTGATAGTATTTCCGCCCACCAGAATTGCAAAATATTCTCCGTTCCCACAGTCTACAGGACGCCACTCAAACAGGTACGCCCCGCAGTTTTCCATGGTAGTGGCTGCAGATGCCGCGCTTGCGGCAAAAGACGTGCAGGGTGCGGCAAAAGCCAGGCCGAATGTAACTCCCAGTGTCAGCAGCAGTTTTCTCTTCATAATCAGAATCTCCTTCATAATAAATGAACAACAGGACACCTGATACGCGGCCCTTCTGTTGTTGTGAGTAAAAAGAAAAAGCGTTATGACCATGGATCACCTCAGTCATAACGCTTCCCCCTAAATCTTAAATTATATTGTCAGAACCTGATTAGTCCTCAACGTAAACAGCTACAATCTTGCCGCCCTTCTGAACAACATAGTAGTAGTCGTTGCCGTCCTTGTTCTTGGACTTGCTGTCGATTACCTTACCGGATGTATTTACTAAGAAGAATGCACCTTCTGGAGCATCAGCATTGTAATCCATGATGTACAGTTCCTTCAGATCATCAGCATCCTTATTTACGCCAAATTCCTTCAGAGCCTTAATATTCTCTTCACCTGTACCTACCTTCAGAGCGCCACGATCAGCCAGAGTGCCAAGGAAGTCTTCTGCATCGCTGAGCTTCTGATATCCAGCACCTGTCTTGGTCGTGCCATCTTCCTCAACAGTGGTCAGTACCTTAGCAACTACCTGGTACTTCTCATCTGTACCAGCCTTAATCAGCTTACCAGACTGATAGTACTTGTCATCCTTCTCGCCAGTCTCACCAGCGCCCTTCATGCTGCCGGACTCCTGGAAGTAGAAGTTGAACTTGTCTCCATCGATGTCTACAGTGGTCTTATTGGTCTTCATTGCACCATCGCTGCTGTCACCAAAGTAGTAGCAGTTGTAGCCCATAGCCTCAAGATCCAGAGCATGGATATCGAAGTCATCCTCGTTGTCATAGTTGTAGGTACCATCATCGCTTGCCATTACATCCAGGCCATCACCAGTATTTCTGATGAACTTCAGGCCATCGATCATACGGCCATCGTTGCGGAATGCGTACTTCTTTCCCTTGATGGTCTTGAACTCACCTGCGTACAGGTTGCCGCTTCCATCTGCATAGTACCAGGAATCCTCATCATCATTGTACTTGTCATAGTTCAGGTTCTCAGCAGGAACAACCTTGAACCAGCCCTTGCTTACGCGGGCACCGTCCTCAACGCTGTTGAAGTATCTCCACTCTCTAGCGTACTGAGCATCAACGCCATTAGAGGATGCAGTACTGTTGCTTGCTCTGTTATTGTTCTTAGATGCCTTGTCAACATCGATAGACCACTCAGCGGTCATTGCGCCGTACTGATCAAACTCGTACTTCTTTCCATTGATAGTCTTGCTCTTCTGAGCATCGCCATCAGAAGCCTTTACCTTCTTACCATTGGACTGGAAGTAGAACCAACGGCTCTGATCCTCATCCTCATTAAATACAGGGGCAATATCGCTATCGGTAGTTGCCTCATCGTATGTGATATCCATCTGCAGCCAGCCAGTGGTCATTGCACCGTCGTCCTCGCCGCCGAAGTAGTAATCGCCTTCCTTAAAGCCGTCACCATCTGTATTATCAATACGCTCTGCGTTGTCCTCATTTACCCAACCGTACAGCATCTTGCCTTCGTCATCGAATGCATACTTCTTGCCGTTTACAGTCTTTAAGGCAACCTTTGCGTTGTCGCCATTTCTTAAAGCCTTACCATTAGCCTGGAAGTAGTACCAGTAGTGATCTGGCTCGTTGTCCTCGCCGGCATCCTCATTCTCGATAGCAACCCACTGATTAGCTGCCATAACGCCGTTTACATCTACGTAGTAGTAGTTGTCGCCGTCGTCGATGAGCTGATCTACTGCCATCTCGCCGTCGCTGTCTAAGTAGTACCAGTTGTTTCCGGACTTCTTCCATGTGTCTGTTACGCGCGCGCCATCTTTGTCATAGTATACCCATGTGCCATCCTCTTCTGCCCAGCCTGTAGCTGCGAAGGAAGTCATGGAAGCGCCGATAGCGAGCAGTGCTGCTGTTGAAAGTACAGCAACTAACTTTGTCTGCTTCTTCATAATGAATGCACTCTCCTTTTTGATTTTTGAAATACTTTTTGAAATTCCTTAATTGCATTACGAGTAGATTATACTTCCGATAAGGAAAATTATCGCAGAGTAGATTTTTTTGTCATTGTAGTGTATACTAATTATATAATTAGTAATTGTTTGATTAGCAGAAAGGGTGAAAGTATGTTTATTGGCAGATCCAGAGAATTGGCAAAATTAGAATCTCTTTATAACAGTAATCATTTTGAATTTGCGGTATTTTATGGAAGAAGGCGCGTAGGCAAAACTACTCTGATCAATGAATTTATTAAGGATAAACACGCCGTTTACTATATGGCTGTGGAGGGGACGAAAAAAGAAAATCTGGCGGGTCTGTCAAAAGCACTGTTAGCCGCCCACACGGTATCAGCACCTCAATTTGGTGATTTTGAAGACCTGCTGGAATATGTGGATCAATTGGCTATGACGAATGCGCGGCAGATACTGGTTGTAGATGAATTTCCCTATCTTGCTTCATCTTATCCTCCTATTTCATCCATGCTTCAGAGCCACATTGACCAGTGCTGGAAAAACAGCCGTTTGTTTCTGATTCTGTGCGGCTCTTCCATGAGCTTTATGGAGGAACAGGTATTAGGCTATAAGAGTCCGCTTTACGGACGACGAACGGTTCAGTTTAAACTTCACCCATTTACATTTTTTGAAGCGCGCCAAATGCTCTCAGGCTTCTCTGCCGAGGAACAGGCGATTCTCTACGGCGTAACGGGCGGGATTCCGGAATACCTTTCCAGAATTGATCGAAACCGGTCTATGGATGAAAATATTATTGAATTATTTTTTGAAGAAAGCGGACGCCTGTTTGAGGAACCGGTGAATCTTCTGAAACAGGAGCTTCGGGAACCTGCCTCCTATCATTCTATTATTTCTGCTATTGCAGGAGGAGCCAGCCGCATCAATGAGATAGCTACCAAAACAGGTATGGAGACCAGCGGCTGCAGCAATCAGACCGCTTCCTTAACGGCTCTTGGAATTGTTCGCAAAGAAACGCCGGTCACAGAAAATGCATCCAGCAGAAAGACGATATATCGCCTTGAAGACAGTATGTTTCTGTTTTGGTACCGCTTTGTCCGGCCAAATACAAGCGGTATCATACAGAATGCAGGCACCACTATTTATGAGCACATTGTGAAACCAAATTTAAGCGATTTTATGGGACGCGTGTTTGAGGATATTTGCCAGCAATATCTTTACCATCCTCAAATATACACCAAGCTCCCATTTTTACCCGGTAATACCGGAAGGTGGTGGGGAACGGATCCTGTCAAAAAAAGGCAGGAAGAAATCGATATTATGGCGATTCAGGATAATCAAGCATTATTGTGTGAGTGTAAATGGCGGAATGTACCTGTTAATATAGAAATTACGAAACAGTTATTAGACAGGGGCAAACTGTTCCATTATGATCAGATTTTCTATTTTTTATTTTCAAAGACCGGTTTTACGAAAGAGGTGTTAGAGTATCAAAAACAGGACAGTTCTCTTTTCCTGATATCCTTTGATAAAATATGCCTGTTGAAATGATCCATGCAAAAAAGACTGCTCAATTTAACAGGGCAGTCTTTTTACATATCATACAGTCATTGTGTTAGTTTTCAGCACTTGCTCCATTCCACACACCATTAGAATCCACATAGTAGCCGTCTGGTGTAGTCTGGTCTTTCAGCATCCAGCCATCCTCGTTCAGGTAATACCACTTGCCATCAGGATCCTGATGCCAGCTATTTGTAAGATAGGTCCCATCTTCCTGCTTGAATTTCCATCCGGTATCGATCGGCTCCCATCCTTTTGCCACACCAGGGCCAAGGTTTACAGTGTTCTTTTGAGTACTTGGCTTTCCATCCCATACGCCATTGGCATCTACATAGTAGCCGTCTGGGGTAATGTCATCGGTTTCCATATAGGTTCCAATATTCATGTAATACCATTTCCCATCTGTATCCTGAATCCAGGTTGCTCCGGCATAATGACCATTTTTCAAAATATAGTGCCAGCCTCCGGCATCCTGGTACCAGCCGGGCATATAGTTTGTTTTTTCACCATTGGCATTTACATATACTCCATCAGGAGTGATGGTATCTGCCAGCATAACACCGTTTTCATCCATATAGTAGGACTCATCATCTACGTTAAGCCAGCCATTGGTCACATAAGTTCCATCGGATTTGCGGTATTTTTTCTGATTGTTTTCCGTAACCCAGCCAGCGGTGATTGTTCCTTCATATGCTCCTGCATCTGATCCATCCACATTGATCAGATATTTACGGACTTCTGCTGGAAGAGTAGATGTGTCTACATTTCCTGGCAGATGAACCACGTCGATATATCGTTCATTGGTGGAAAGGTTTTTATTGTTGGTATAAAGTACAATACGAGTGGTAGGCTGTGCCCCTTCTGGAAGAGATGACCAGTTTTCTGGAATCCCCCATACACCATCGATATTTACCAGATCCGGCACCTGTCCCCAAGGCCGGGAATATGTCATGGGGTTAAACGTATATGCATAGTCATACCCCCTTCTGAGGATTACATCACTCTCATTGATTGTGTTTCCCCCTACTAAGATGGCAAATGCCTGACCATCCCCACAGTCTACCGGACGCCATTCAAACAGATATGCTCCGCAGCTTTCCATGGTAGTGGTATTGGCTGCAACAGCAGTGAACGCAGCAGAAACAGAAAGTGCCGCTGCCAATATGATAGCTTTCAGTTTTCTTTTAATCATTCAGGTATCCCTCCTTTTAAAATATAAAAGAAGAGCGCCGCAGCTAATAACAATATCAGCCACAACGCTCTCCCCCTAATTTTTAATTGTCAGTTTCCGTTTAAGGATTAGTCCTCAACGTAGTAACCAAGGATAGCGCCGCCCTTAGCAACTACGAACTGATAATCATTGCCGTCCTTGTTCTTGGACTTGCTGTCGATTACCTTACCGGAAGTATTTACTAAGAAGAACTCTTTTGCATCGGTACCAACCTTGCCATCAGTACCTGTGATAACAGCAATCTCCTTAATATCATCAGTATCCTTATTGATACCAAGAGCATCAATATTTGCCTGAGTGATCTCCTGGCTTACAGAATAACCAGCATCCTTAACTGCATCAATGAAATCATCAGCATCATCCAGCTTAGCATAGCCCTTCTTATCAGCCTCATCTACATACTGAACAGCCTGATACTTCTCATCAGAGCCAGCTCTTACAAGCTTACCAGTCTGATAATACTTGTCATCCTTCTCGCCAGTCACACCCGCACCCTTGTTGCCGCCGGACTTCTCGAAGTAGAAGTTGTAGTTGTCGCCGTCAATGCTTACGCTGGTCTTGTTGGTTCTCATAGAGCCATCGTCGCCATCACCGAAGTAGTAGCAGTCATAGCCGTTAGCCTCATACCACAGAGCGCTCTCATCGAAACGATCCTCATCATCGAAAGGATGGCTGTCATCATCATCAGCCTTCACATCTAAGCTGCCTGTGCCCTCACCCTTGATGAACTTCAGACCACTGATCATACGGCCATCGTTTCTGAATGCGTACTTCTTGCCATTGATGGTCTTGAACTCACCTGCATACAGGTTGCCGCTTCCATCTGCATAGTACCATGCATCCTCATCATCATTGTACTTGTCATTGTTCAGATACTCAGCTGCTACTACCTTGAACCAGCCCTTGCTTACACGAGAACCATCCTCAACGCTGTTGAAGTATCTCCACTCTTTAGCGTACTGAGCTGATACACTGTTAGTAGAGGAGGAGCTGTTGCCGCTTCTTACACCGTTATCAGATGCAGACTCAACATCCAGAGACCACTCTGCTGTCATAGCACCGTACTGATCGAACTCGTACTTCTTACCATTGATGGTCTTGCTCTTCTGAACATCACCGTCAGAAGCCTTAACCTTCTTACCATTGGACTGGAAGTAGAACCAACGGCTCTGATCCTCATCCTCGTTGAATACAGGAGCGATCTCGTAATCATTGGTTGCCTCATCGTATGTAATGTCCATCTGCAGCCAGCCAGTGGTCATTGCACCGTCATCCTCGCCGCCGAAGTAGTAATCGCCTTCCTTGAAGCCATCACCATCTGTATTGTCAATGCGCTCTGCGTTGTCTGCGGAAACCCAGCCGTACAGCATCTTGCCTTCCTCATCGAAAGCATACTTCTTGCCGTTTACAGTCTTCAGAGCTACGCTTGAATTATCACCATTCTTCAGAGCCTTACCATTAGCCTGGAAGTAGTACCAGTAATGCTCTGGCTCGTTGTCCTCACCAGCATCCTCGTTCTCAATAGCAACCCACTGGTTAGAAGCCATAACGCCGTTTACATCTACGTAGTAGTAGTTGTCGCCGTCCTCGATGAGCTGATCTACTGCCATCTCACCGTCGCTGTCTAAGTAATACCAATTGTTTCCAGACTTCTTCCAGGTATCGGTTGCTCTCTCGCCGTCTTTGTCATAGTATACCCATGTGCCATCCTCTTCTGCCCAGCCTGTAGCTGCGAAGGAAGTCATGGAAGCGCCGATAGCGAGCAGTGCTGCTGTTGAAAGTACAGCAACTAACTTTGTCTGCTTCTTCATAATGAATGCACTCTCCTTTTTGATTTTTGAAATACTTTTTGAAATTCCTTAATTGCATTACGAGTAGATTATACTTCCGATAAGGAAAATTATCAATACTTTTTTTGCATTTTTTGCATTTTTTCCTGTTTTTTAGGAATATTGACATTTCCCGGATGAATAACCAACTCCATCACATGAAATAGTATATTATAAATTTCGAAAAAAAGCCATAACATTTACCTGTGCATTTTCTTACATAATTATTACAAAAGTATTGAATGTGACCCTTTTTGTACTTATATCAGTACATGAATCAGAGGGTTCAGGGATGGAAAACGGTTTCCTGCTCTGGGAGTTATTTCTGCCGCCTGCTTTGTATCAAAATTAAGCGGCAGGCTCAAACCAGGCAGATCCGACAGGGCGTATTGTTTGTCACATTCGCCGGGGCTTTTTTTCTTTTAAAATTATCATTTTATAATTGACAGTGACCGTAAACAGATTTACTATATTACTATCAAATATCTATTTTCAGACGATTATGTTGAAAGGAGAAGGAATATGAGACGTTTTACGAAAACTGCGACTGCTTTGGGGTTGGCGGCTGTGCTGGGAGCCGGATCCGCTTTTATGGGACTGGCAGATGTGACTACTTCGGTGAACCCGGTGGCTACCTCCCGGAAAACGGGATGGGTAGATGTTCAAAACAAGTGGTATTATTTTGATTCCAATGGAAATCCTGTGAAGAACCAGTGGGTTCAGGATGGCGCGAACCGCTACTGGATGAAGGACAACGGAGAGATGGCAAAACAGTCCTGGGTCAGCACGGACGGCCAGTGGTACTGGGTCAACGCTCAGGGAGCACAGGCTTCTAATATCTGGGTTGAAAGCGGCGATCTGTGGTATTATATGGGCGGCGACGGACGGATGATGAAAAATGCCTGGATGGATTATAATGGAAAACGGTTTTATCTGACCGAAACGGGAGCTGCGGCTACCGGCTGGAGGGAGTTAGGCGGACAGTGGTATTTCTTCAATGATTCAGACTGCAGTATGGCCAGGGATACTATGGTGGGGCAGTACCGGGTAGATACCAATGGCGTCTATATACCGTAAGATATAAAAAGAACCGCCGGCTCCATTTTTGCGGAACCGGCGGTCTTTTTATATCCGTTGATACAGAAATGATATCTCAGGAAGTTATCAGTATGGGTGGTGATTACTTCAAAGTAACCTTTGCTCCCTCTGCCTCTAACTTGGTCTTGATATCCTCTGCCTCTTCCTTGGAAGCGCCCTGCTTTAATACCTTTGGTGCGCCGTCTACAACGTCCTTAGCTTCCTTCAGGCCAAGACCGGTAGCTTCACGAACAACCTTGATAACCTTAACCTTGTTAGGACCAACCTCAGTCAGCTCTACGTCAAACTCTGTCTTCTCCTCAGCTGCTGCTGCGCCAGCGCCTGCTGCTGCAACTACAACACCTGCTGCTGCAGATACGCCAAACTCTTCCTCACATGCCTTTACTAACTCGTTCAGTTCTAATACGGATAATTCCTTGATAGCTTCGATAAACTCAGCGGTTGTTAACTTTGCCATTTTAATTTCCTCCTGTTTATTATTTAATATCGATTATATGGTCTTTTTCTCAGGCAGCAAAACTTATGCCTCTGCTGCGCCACCGTTCTTTTCTGCGATCTGATTGAGAACGCGTGCCAGATTGGTGATTGGGGACTGGATGCTTCCAAGCAGCTTGCCAAGAAGGATCTCTCTGGATGGGATCGTAGCGATCACCTGAGTACCAGCCTGATCATAGTAAGTTCCGTCTACTACGGAGCCTTTCAGTTCCAGATTTGGAGCTGTCTTTGCGAACTCAGCCAGGATTCTTGCAGGAGCGGTTGCATCTTCCTTGGATACTGCAAGAGCAGTAGGTCCTTCCAGATGCGGATCCAGAGCTGCAAACTCTGTTCCTTCTGCGGCACGCTTGATCAGGGTATTCTTGTATACCTTGTAAGACACGCCAGCTTCTCTTAACTGCTTACGCAGCTTTGTATCCTGCTCTACTGTCAGACCACGGTAGTCAACTACGACTGCTCCGCAGGCGCCGTCCAGCATAGCCTTGATCTCGTCTACGATTGGCTGCTTTAATTCAACTTTTGCCATGAATGGTTTACCTCCTTATAGTATTTGCGTATTGAAAACCATAGCATGGGAACGGATATAAAAACCTCCCTGCCGCAGGGACAGAGAGGATGCAAAATCTCACTTAGAGTTTTGTATGTTCCTCGGCAGGCGATAACACTTACACCTTACGGTACCTGCTGTCTTCGGGCATTCAACACTTGTATTAAGATAGCACATTTGCTTTTAAATGTCAACTGATTTTAATATGATTTTTCCAGCATAGAATGGAGCATTCCATGAAATCTAAAAACAGCGGGACCGCAAACTGCGATTCCCGCTGTGATTTTATATTCTGGACTCCAAATTAGTTGGAAAGCTTTGCCACGTTCAGCTTTACGCCAGGACCCATAGTGGATGTAAGAGCTACGCTCTTTAAGTATGCGCCCTTTACGGTGCTTGGCTTTGCCTTTAAGATAGCGTCCATAAGCGTCTGGAAGTTGTCCGCTAACTGCTCCTCGGTAAAGGAAGCTTTTCCTACTGGCACATGGATAATATTTGTCTTGTCAAGTCTGTATTCGATCTTACCAGCTTTGATATCGTTGATCGCCTTGGTTACGTCCATGGTTACGGTACCAGCCTTGGGGTTTGGCATTAAGCCCTTGGGTCCAAGTACGCGGCCCAGACGGCCAACAACGCCCATCATGTCAGGAGTTGCTACAACAACATCGAAGTCCAGCCATCCTTCGTTCTGGATCTTCGGGATCAGTTCCTCAGCTCCTACATAGTCAGCGCCTGCTGCCTGTGCTTCGTCAGCCTTTGGTCCCTTAGCGAATACAAGGATACGAACAACCTTGCCGGTTCCGTGAGGAAGTACAACAGCGCCGCGGATCTGCTGATCAGCGTGACGTCCGTCACATCCTGTTCTGATATGAAGCTCTACAGTCTCGTCAAATTTTGCAGAAGCGTTCTTCTTAACGATAGAGATAGCGTCTGCTACGTCATAAAGTGCAGCGCGGTCTACGTTCTTCATGGCCTCTGCATATCTTTTTCCTGATTTCATTTAAAATAACCTCCTAGTGGTATTGACGGGGAATCTCCCTCCCACGTTCTCTGTTGCAAATACAACGGGTATTCCTGATTACTCCTCGATGGTAACGCCCATACTTCTTGCTGTACCGGCTACCATGCTCATAGCAGCTTCCAGGCTTGCAGCGTTTAAGTCAGGCATCTTTGTCTCTGCGATCTTCTGCAGGTCAGCCTTCTTTAATACAGCAACCTTGGTCTTGTTAGGAACACCAGAACCGCTCTTGATGTTGCAGGCCTTCTTGATCAGAACGGCTGCCGGCGGAGTCTTTGTGATGAAGCTGAAACTTCTGTCAGCGTATACGGTGATAACTACAGGGATGATCATGTCACCCTGATCTGCTGTTCTAGCATTGAACTCCTTGGTGAACTGTACGATGTTTACACCGTGCTGACCAAGAGCCGGACCAACTGGCGGAGCTGGTGTAGCCTTGCCTGCTGGAATCTGTAATTTGATATATCCTGTTACTTTCTTTGCCATCTTAGGCACCTCCTAAAATCATGTGGTATTGTCGGGAATCTCCCTCCCACCAGCTTTCGCGCCTGCAAAAGCTGATCTTCCTGTCTGTTACACGAATCTGCTTACATTTTTCTGATTTCAGCAAATCCCAGCTCGACCGGTGTCTCACGGCCGAACATCTCTACGTTAATGGTGATGGTCTGCTTACTGTCGTTGATCGCCTTGATGGCGCCTACCGTATCTTTCCATGCACCGGAGATAACGGTTATCATATCTCCTACTTCAAAGTCGACTAAGACATCTGTCTTAACGAAGCCCAGACTTGCCATCTCTTCTTCTGTCAGAGGAACCGGTTTGGAGCCCGGACCAACAAAGCCTGTCACGCCGCGGGTATTGCGTACTACATACCATGTATCATCATTCATGACCATGTTGATCAGTACATAACCTGGGAACATCTTTTTGTCGGCTTTCTTCTCCACGCCGTTTTTCAGCTCTACTACAGGGAGCATGGGCACAGACACTTCCAGGATCTGATCCTGAAGATTTCTGTTTTCGATGGTCTTTTCGATATCGACTTTGACTTTGTTCTCATAACCTGAGTAGGTATGGACTACATACCAATGTGCTTCTGACATACAATCACCCTCGCCTTTGAATTAAAGAATAAAACTTAAACCGAACTTTATGACCATATCCAGTACGCCGATGAGAGCGCCCAAGAAAATGGACATCGTTACCACTGCAGCTGTCTGCCTGGCTACGGTTTCCTTGTCAGCAAAGACGATCTTCTTGTACTCGTTTTTCAGGCCCTTGAAAAAGCTTGGCTTTTTCTCGTGCTTAGCCGTTTTCTTGTCAGCCCTGGCCGCTTTTTCTGTGGTTTCTACAGCTGAATTCACTGTATTCTCTTCCATAATTTCACGTCCTTTACTGAACAGGATTACTTTGTTTCCTTGTGTAACGTATGTCTCTTGCAGAATCTGCAGTACTTCTTTGTCTCCATGCGGTCGGGATGAGTTTTCTTATCCTTCGTCATGTTGTAGTTACGCTGCTTGCATTCCGTACATGCCAGTGTGATTTTTGTGCGCACGACTTCCACCTCCATATAAATTATCGTAAATCGTTTGTTTTGCTCCAGGTCTCATTTTTGAGCATAAAAAAAAGACCTGTCTTCCATTCGCCCGTATACTATAACACAAAAATCACGGGTTCGTCAAGAGGATGAGAGGCCTTTTTTGCCTATCTTCCTGAACCAATGCAGATCACGGCAAAGGCTACTTTTTCAGCTCCCGCGCTTTTAAGCGCTCTGGCACAGGCTTCCATGGTGCTGCCTGTGGTGTAGATATCGTCGATCAGCAGAACGGTATGAATGCCGGGAGGCAGTCGGGCACAGTCGAAGGCCTGCTCCAGGTTTTTCAGGCGGGCAGCGGGATCTAAGGATTTTTGGGGAAGTGTTTTCTTTATCCGTTTCAGAAAACCGTTTTCCAGGGGGATACCCGTTTTCCGGGCGATGCGGGCAGCCAGCTCTTCCGCCTGGTTGAAGCCGCGTTTTTTCAGGCGGCTGGGGTGGACGGGAATGGGAATGATGCAATCGGGAGAAAGGCGTGAAATGGCCGGGGCGAAACGGCGAAGCATGGCTTCTGCATAGAAGTCCAGATACTCCCGGCAGCCGTGGTATTTAATCCGCGCCATGGAACGGCCGGCGATCTCGTTGTAATTGATAAGAGCCATACCAAAGCGGAAGGATCGGTCGTGTTTTGTGCAGTCATAGCAGTATTCCACGGTATCGCTTACTACCTCTTTGCCGCAGCATTTGCAGACAGGGCGGCGGACCCAGGCCAGCTTTTCCATACAGCCCGGGCAGATCAGACGCCCCCTGGGCAGGACGATCCGGGAGCATACGGGACAACGGCGGGGATACAGAAGATCCAGAAAACCGGTGTACAGCCGGGCTACAGATATTATTCGGGGCATGATACCTCCTTATAGATTTCCTCGATACGGGCCTTCAAGCCGGAACAGCGTTCCTGTTCCGCAGAGTTTGAGGCCATACTGTAAAATGCGTCCGGCCGCCCCACCAGACAGACGCAGGAGCGCGCTCTGGTGACAGCCGTATAAAGCAGATTGCGGGTCATAAGCATCCGCGGGCCTGAATACATGGGAATGATCACAGCCGGGTACTCGCTACCCTGGGATTTATGGATAGTGATTGCATAGGCCAGTTCCAGTTCTTCTAACTGTTTAAAGCTGTATTCCACCATTTTCCCCTCGTCAAATTCTACAGTGAGAATCTCGGCAAACTCGTTGATCTCGCGGATGATTCCCATGTCGCCGTTGAACACGCCGGCACCTTTATCTGTGGGGATGCCATAGCTGCTGCGGGTCTCCCATTCCAGCTGATAGTTGTTGCGGATCTGCATTACCTTATCCCCGGTGCGGTAGATGATGCCACCGGCTTCCCTTTCCTTTTTTTCCGGCGACGGCGGGTTTAAATGCTCCTGCAGGATCTGGTTCAGCCGCTCTACCCCTAAGGCTCCTTTGCGCATGGGAGTCATGACCTGGATTTCATCCGGCTCTGCGCGGACGTAGCCGGGCAGTTTTTTCTGTATAAGAGTGATCGCAGCGCTTATAACGGCGTCGGGATGATCACGGCGGATAAAGAGAAAATCCCTGCTGCGCCTGGAAAGGTCTACATCCTCTCCCTCGTTGATCCGATGGGCGTTTACAATGATATCGCTCTGGGCCGCCTGGCGGAAGATGTGCGTGAGCTTTACTACATTGAAGCAGCCGGAGTTTATAATGTCCTTAAGCACATTCCCGGGGCCTACGCTGGGAAGCTGATCTGTGTCTCCTACCAGGATGAGACGGGTCCCCACGTTGACCGCCCGCAGCAGAGAATGCATCAGACTTATATCTACCATGGACATCTCATCAATAATGATTACGTCAGCATCCAGAGGATTTTCCTCGTTGCGGTCAAAGCGCATACCGGCGGTGGATGAACTGCTGCTTAAGTAACCGTTTCCAGAAGCAGCCATACCGATGGGAACCAGCTCCAGCATACGGTGGATCGTCCTTGCTTCCCAGCCAGTGGCCTCTGTCATCCGCTTGGCAGCCCGGCCGGTAGGCGCTCCCAAAAGAATCTCCATGCCTTCGGCTTCAAAATATCGGATGATGGTGTTGATAGTGGTGGTCTTTCCGGTTCCGGGACCTCCGGTGATGACAAGCAGACCGCTGTTAACGGCCTCAAAGACTGCTTTTTCCTGAAGCTCATCCAGGTGAATGTTCTCTTTTTGCTGAATTTTCATGAGATTGTCCCGGATCTCCGTTTCAGGAATATCGCCTCGGATATTTAAATCATGGAGCATACGGGCTGCGTTCAGTTCCAGATAATAATAATGGGCAGAATAGACCAGGGGATCTGAACAGCCGCCTTCATCTGGAGAAACCGGCATTTTTACAACCAGCTTCCGATCGATCTGCATATCCATCAGATGCTTGTCCATGGTCTCAGGAGCTACTTTCAAGAGCTCGGAGGCCTGGCGGAAAAGTTCGCTTTTGGGAAGGTATGTATGACCGTTTGCGGAGGCCTGAAGAAGAACGTAGAGGATACCGGCCCGGACACGGTAGTCGGAATCGGTGAAAATCCCCGACTTCTGCGCGATCTCGTCTGCCATTTTAAAGCCTACGCCAGGAATATCGTCTGCCAGACGGTAGGGATTTTCCCTGATAATGCCGTAGAGCTTTGGGCCGTATTCCTGATAGATCTTGGCAGCCAGGTTCAGGGTGATACCATAGTTTTGAAGAAACATCATAGCCTGGCGCATCTCTTTTTTGTCCTGAACCTGCTCTGCAATAGCCATGGCCATTTTCTCGCTGATGCCCTTGATCTCAGCGAGGCGTTCCGGCTCTTCTTCCATAATACGGAAGGTGTCGGCTTTGAAGCGCCGGACAATCCGGGCAGCCATGGCCGCTCCGATGCCTTTGATGGCCCCGGAACCTAAGTAGCGCTCCATGGAAGCGGCATCCTCCGGGTTCTTCAGTTCGTAGCTTTCGATCTGGAGCTGCTCGCCGTAAACCGGGTGCTCTGTCATATGTCCGCTGGCCTGGATCATGTCACCCTCTGCGGCATAGGAAAGAACCCCTACCATTACCACCTCGTCACCATCGCTCTGGTCGGTAACTGTCATAATGGTGTAACCGTTTTCCTCATTGCGGAATTTGATTTTTTCAATAAATCCTGTAATGGTTGCCATCGCGGGAAACACCGCCCTTTCTGTGATAGTATGCTGCCGTCTTTTATCCGAAACGCCGCCCATCTGCCGATGAGCCGCTATCATGCTTTGATGAAAAAGAACCCGGCCGTAAAACCGGGTTCTTCATTTTAGTAGTCTTCTCTCTCTTTGCTGCCGGCAATTCCCATGGACGCTTCCAGCGCGGAAGTCATGCCGTGAGCAAACTCGATGAATTTACCGGTGCCGATTGCTACAGCAGTAAGAGGATCGTCAGCGATCACGGTTGTGATGCCTGTCTTTTCTTCGATCAGGGCATCCAGACCGCTTAAGAGGGAGCCGCCGCCAGTCATCACGATGCCGCGGTCAAAGATATCGGCTGCCAACTCAGGCGGAGTGCGCTCTAAGACATTGTGTACCGCATCTACGATCTGAAGAGCCGGTTCTCTCAACGCTTCCAGCGTCTCATCCGAGGTAACCACGATGGTCTTTGGAAGACCGGTCACAAGATTTCGGCCCCTGACTTCCATGGTCAGAACCTCTGGACGGCGGTAGGCCGCTCCGATATTGATCTTGATCTCCTCTGCGGTACGTTCACCGATCAGAAGATTGTGTTTCTTTCTCATGTAGCGGACCAGAGCTTCATCAAAATCGTCGCCGGCAGTCTTAATGGAGGTGCTGACAACAGGGCCTCCCAGGGAGATAACAGCGATATCCGCCGTACCGCCTCCAATATCAACAATCATATTTCCGCAGGCTTTTCCAATGTCAATGCCCGCGCCGATAGCTGCTGCTACAGGCTCCTCGATGATGGCTACCTCACGGGCTCCTGCCTGATAGGTCGCATCCTCCACCGCCTTTTTCTCCACTTCCGTAGCGCCGCTGGGAATACATACGCTGATCCGCGGCTTTCTTAACGTACGTTTGCCAATGGCTTTGTTGATGAAATATTTCATCATCTTTTCCGTAATGGTGTAGTCAGAAATAACCCCCTGGCGCAGCGGACGGACGGCTACGATATTGCCGGGGGTACGTCCGATCATCAGACGGGCTTCCTCTCCGATTGCCATGATCTTGTTGGTGTCGCGGTCAATGGCTACTACGGACGGTTCTTTTAATACAACGCCTTTTCCTTTAATATATACAAGGATACTGGCTGTTCCTAAGTCGATTCCAATGTCATTGGACATCATTGAAAACATATGAATATTTCCTCCTCATCTCCAGGTGTGGTGCGGCGCATAGCCGCAGGGCAGGCAAAAACAGCCCGGTGTCAGGCCCCTTTTTACAGGCCGGACGGAAGGCTGTGGGTAATTGATTTTACATTTCTTTTATTATATACAATATTCCCGAGTTTTCAAAGGTTTTTTTTCTTTATTTATTTTCTTTATGTTTTTTTAATGTTATGTACATTGTTTAGACATATTTGTTCATTATGATTAGTAATGTTCACCGAGAGGTGGGCAGGCCTTTGTTTCAAGTGATTACTTGAAATCACAAAGCTTTTTCATACTCATACCGGACGGAGTGATCCGTCCGGCCCCCCTATTTAATCATATCCCCTCTATGTATTTATGATGATGACCCGTCCGGTACTGCCGGACGGGTTTTCGGCTGTATGGGGAACAAATGGGATAAATCGTTACATTTCCTGTAATAATTTCATAAGGAATTTCATGTTTTTTTTATAGAACGTCCATACTTTTATCACATTTTCAGGGCATACTATAAGAGAATTAGTTACAAGCTTTTTCATACTCATACCCGGACGGAGCGATCCGTCCGGTCCCCCCTTTTTTAACATTTTCTTTTTTATTATACCTACCATTCCATTGCGTGACATCAGTCAGGCAGAAGAATCCCCCTCCGGTACGCCAACGCCGGAGGGGGATTCTTTGTGTCCGCAGCAGCCAGGATCTATCTCACCAAATCATCCCATGAACAAAGAAAAATCATCGATAAAATAGTGATCTGGAAGCTCTGTATGCCCCCACACTTACATTTTCTGGAAAACAAGGATAAAATGCAGAGGATATCCGGCGCGGCGGGGAAAGCGGGCGGGTATTTTAAGACGGGCCGGCCTTTTTAAAACAGCCTTCCTTTCATCCCCGCAGCGCCGTCTGCATCAAGGAGGCCATATTTTTATGAATGAAACAATGAAACCATCAACCGGGCGGAGACTGGAACTATTTGTCCGGCAGCTTAAGGAGAGGAACCTGTCCGCCAACACCATCTGCGTTTACCGCTGTGCAGTCGAGCAGTTTTACCGGATGTATCCTCAGATGACAGCCCGGAACCTGCAGCTGTACAAGGTGTACCTTTTGGAGCATTACAAGCCTCAGACGGTAAATCTTCGGATCCGGGCATTAAACTGTTTCCTGCAGGATAAGGAAATGAACGCGGATCCGGTGCCTATGATACGGATTCAGCAGAAAACCTATCTGGATAAGATTATCAGCCAGGCGGATTATGAGTATCTGAAACGGCGTCTGGCAGAGGACGAAGAGCTGGTGTATTATTTTGTGATTCGGATGATCACCGCTACCGGAGTGCGCGTCAGTGAACTGGTGACTTTTCAGGTGGAGGACGTGCACCAGGGATATAAGGATATCTATTCCAAGGGAGATAAGATGCGAAGGGTGTATATTCCTTCCCGTTTAAAGGAGGAGCTTTTAAAATGGCCGGAGTTTGCCGCACGCAAAAGCGGAGCGCTGTTTCTGAACCGGTTTGGCGCGCCGGTCACACCATCCGGCGTGAGGACACGGCTTAAGACCTTTGCCGCACGGTACGGACTGGATCCGGAAGTAATGTATCCTCACTCCTTCAGGCACCGGTTTGCAAAAAATTTTATTGAAGCCTGCGGAGATATTGCCTTTCTGTCGGATCTTCTGGGGCATGAAAGCATCGAGACGACCCGAATCTATCTGAGACGAAGCAGTGCGGAGCAGTACCGGATTGTAAATAAGGTGGTTGACTGGTGAAAGGATGGGATGAAGCTATGAAAAATACGGATGAGAAAACCATATCGGCTGTACAGGAACTGGAATGGTTCCGGGAGGTACTTTTGGGGAAAGGAGCCTCTGAAAATACAGTGCGGGTATATCTAGCTTCGGTGCGGCGGTTTTATGAGAGCCATGAAGAGGTGACGGTTGAGGCACTGCAGGCATATAAAAAGGAGCTTCTTAAGGAATGTCGGCCTTCCACCGTCAATACCAGAATCTATGGAATGAATCAATATGTGAAGGCATTAAGGCACTGCCGGAAGGAATGCCAGGAAACCGTATTCGATCCCCCAAACGCAGCGTGCACGGTTCCTGCGGATTTTAAGCTGCCTGCAGTGAAAAGCCAGCAGAAACCATTTCTCAATAATGTAATCTCAAAGAGGGATTATGAAAAGCTGAAACGGGGACTGCGAAAGGATCAGGATCTGTTCTGGTATTTTGTTGTCCGTTTTCTGGGCGCGACCGGAGCCAGAGTCAGCGAACTGGTACAGATCAAGGCGGAGCATATCGCCGTGGGATGTATGGATCTTTATTCAAAAGGCGGAAAAATACGGCGGATCTATTTTCCTGAGACGCTTTGTAAGGAAATGGCTGCATGGCTCAACCAGAGAGGGATGGTTTCAGGATATGTGTTTACCAACCGGAGGGGAAAACCTATCTCTCCCCGGGGCATCAGCGCCCAGCTTAAGGTACTGGCAAAACGATACCGGATCCGGCCGGAAACGGTGTATCCCCATTCCTTCCGTCACCGGTATGCGAAGAACTTTCTGTCCAGATTTAACGATATTTCTCTGCTGGCTGACCTGATGGGCCATGACAGCATCGAAACTACAAGAGTGTATCTGACCCGGTCGTCCCAGGAGCAGCAGGCGGTGATCGACCGGGTGGTGACATGGTAAGACAGTTGATTTTTTTTCATAAAACGGGTATTATACTACTGTTTAAACGTTAGAAGAATTTTTTACTGCGAGGATGGATCTGTATGTATGAATATACCTGGTATCAATGGCTTTGTTTTTTTTATCTCTACTGCTTTTTCGGATGGATCTTTGAATCCTCCTATGTGTCTTTAAAGGAAAAACGGCTGGTAAACCGAGGCTTTCTGAGGCTTCCCATGCTCCCTCTGTACGGAACCGGGGCGGTGATGATGCTGTGGGTGTCTCTTCCAGTGCAGGATAATCTGCTGTTTGTGTATCTGTCGGGCGTGGCGGCGGCTACGGCCCTGGAGTATGTGACGGGCTGGGGGATGGAACGGCTGTTTAAGGTGAAATACTGGGATTACAGCAGCCAGAAGTTTAATCTGAACGGATATATTTGTCTCACCTCTTCGATCGCCTGGGGATTTCTGACACTGTTTCTCACTGAGGTGATCCACAAGCCCATCGAACACTGGGTATTAGGACTTTCAGAGCAGACAGCGATAATTGTGGTATCCGCAGTGACCCTGTGTTTTGTCTATGATACGGTGCAGTCTGTGCGGGCAGCTCTCAGCCTTGCAAAGGTTCTGGATGCGATGACCCGTATGCGGACGGAGTTAGAGGATATCCAGGTACAGATGGCGCTCCTGCGGGATGAGACCGGTCAGAGGCTGGAAGATGTAAAGGAAGAGGCGGCTCAAAAACTAGAAAGCGTCAGGACAGAGGCAGCTACCGTAGCCGGATGGCTGGTAGGCGAAGCTGCAGAGCGCGCCGCCAGTCTGAGGGACGGAGCCGTGGAACGGGCCTCCAGTCTGAAGGACGGAGCTGCGGAACGGGCCGCCAGTCTGAGAGACGGAGCCGTGGAGCAGGCGGCATTTCTGAAAGACGAAGCCCTGTTCTGTGCCCAGCAGTTCAAAACTGGTACAGCAAAAAAAGCAATGCGCCTGAAGGATGAGGCCATGCTCTGCAAAGACACCGGTGAAGAACGGATCCGGGAGCTGTCAAGGCGGGTGGCTGAATTAGCGCGCAAACGTCAGCATCTGGCCCTGCATATGGATTTTTACCGAAAGGGAATCCTGCGCGGCAATCCCACCGCTTCGTCTGTGCGGTTCGGGGCTGCTCTTAAGGAGCTTCGGCAGATTGCAGAGAAACGGAAAAGAAAATAATATTTGAAAAAGGTCCTGAAACCGGTCTGACAGAACCGGCATCAGGGCCTTTTTTATTTACACAACTGTTCAGGACGGCAAAAATACAGGTGCAAGAACAGGCGTTAGGCTCGCTTACAAGCATGATTTTGCACCTGTTTTCACATCAAAGGAATCTCCGATGCTTTCTGAATGACCATAGACATTCAAGAAGAAGTGCCATCTGGAATCGTTACACTTTTATCTGCTTTTGTTTTTCCGTATTGGAATTACATCATCTTATCTACCATGGCCATAACGGCTGCACCCAGGTCAGCTTCCCTGTGGTCTGCATCTTCCAGAGAGGTTCCCTTGACGCCGAAGTAGAATTTGATCTTAGGTTCTGTGCCGGAAGGCCTCACACAGATCCATGCGCCGTCCTCCAGGTCATAGTAAAGCACATTGGAGGATGGAAGGCCGGTTGGCTTTACCTCTCCAGATGCCATGTCCTTGACGGTATCCAGCTTATAATCTCTTGCAGACACTACCCTGCAGCCTCCGACTTCGGCGGGCGTATTGTTTCTCAGTGTCTCCATGATGGATTGGATCTTTGCCAGACCCTCAATGCCGGATAAACCGATGGACTTAACAGAATCCTTGTAGTAGCCGTATTTCTCATACATGGCTGTCATAGCATCCCATAGAGTCATGCCCTTCTGCTTATAATAGGCAGCCGCCTCGCAGAGCGCGGCTGTGGCGGAAATAGCGTCTTTATCACGGGCATATGTGCCGATGAGACAGCCATAGCTTTCTTCCATTCCAAAGAGATATGTTCCGGTCCCGGATGTCTCATTTTTAAGAATCTGCTTTCCGATCCACTTAAAGCCGGTGAGAACCTCGATCAGCTCTGTGCCGTAGGCTTTCGCTACTGCATCGATCAGGTTGGTGGATACAATAGATTTTACCACCTGTCCATCTGCCGGGATCTTTCCTGCGGCCTTCTTCTGGCTGAGAACGTATTCGCACAGCAGGGAGCCTGACATATTTCCAGTCAGCGGGATGTATTCTCCCGATTTTGTATCTTTTACATATACGCCCAGGCGGTCGGCATCAGGATCCGTTGCCAGGACAAGGTCAGCATTTTTCTCTTTTGCCAGCTTTAATCCCAATTCAAAAGCTTCCGCTGCCTCTGGATTTGGATAGCTTACAGTGGGGAAATCGCCGTCAGGAAGCTCTTGCTCAGGAACTACATACACATGGGTAAAGCCGATCTCCTTCATCACTCTTCTGGCAGGAATGTTGCCGGTGCCGTGGAGGGGAGTATATACAATAGTGATCTCGTCCTGCATCTCATCAATGGCCTTCTGGTTTACTACCTGGGCCTTTACCTGCGCAATGTATTTGTCGTCAATCTCTTTTCCGATAACCTCATATCTGCCTGAGGCAATGGCGGAAGCTTCGTCAGTGGTCTTTACGCTGGAGAGATCCTCGATGGCCAGAACCTCTTCGGTCACGCCTTTATCGTGAGGAGGCGTAAACTGCGCACCGTCCTCCCAGTATACCTTATAGCCATTGTACTCCGGCGGATTGTGGCTGGCAGTAATGTTGATGCCGGCTGCACAGCCCAGCTCCCGCACAGCAAAGGAGAGTTCCGGTGTAGGACGGAGAGACTCAAATTTGTATGCCTTGATGCCGTTGGCCGCCAGAGTCATAGCTGCCTCCATGGCAAATTCGGGAGACATATGGCGGGAGTCATATGCAATGGCTACTCCCTTATCGGCAGCCCCCTGCTTGATGATATAGTTTGCCAGTCCCTGGGTGGCGCGTCTTACCACATAGATATTCATGCGGTTGATACCAGCCCCAATAATACCCCGCAGGCCGGCTGTTCCAAATTCCAGATCCATGTAAAAACGCTCTTTGATCTCGTTTTCATCGCCTTCAATAGCCCTAAGCTCTGCTTTTGTGGCCTCATCGAAGTACGGATTGGACAGCCATTCCTGATAAATCTTCATATAGTCTTTCATTTTCTATACTCCCTCCTGATTTCCCAATGCATAACAGCGCCTGCATTTTTATGTTTTCGATTATACTACACTGGCCAGAAAAAGAAAAGGATATTCTGTTTCTGCTACACCAACCGTATTTTCTTGACCATCTCACAGAATTCCCGGTTGTTCCTGGTTTTTGAGAAGAGATCCAGAATCTTTTCCACTGCTTCGTCGGGACGGAGAGAGTTCGTTGCCTTGCGCACGATGTCTACTGCCTCGGCTTCTTCCCGTGTCAGGAGAAGATCGTCTCTTCTGGTACCGGATTTTAAAATATCAATTGCCGGGAAAATGCGTTTTTCAGAAAGGCGGCGGTCCAGAACAAGCTCCATGTTGCCGGTTCCTTTAAATTCCTCGTACACTACGTCATCCATGCGGCTGCCGGTATCTACCAGCGCAGTGGCCAGGATCGTCAGGCTTCCGCCCTCACGCATATTGCGGGCAGCTCCAAAGAAACGTTTCGGCATATAAAGGGCCGCCGGGTCAATACCGCCTGACAGCGTACGGCCGCTGGGAGCTATGGTAAGATTATAAGCCCTGGAAAGGCGTGTAATACTGTCTAAGAGGATGATCACGTCCCTGCCGTGCTCAACCAGACGCTTAGCTCTCTCGATAACCATTTCCGATACGCGCTTATGGCGGTCGGGCTGCTCGTCAAAGGTGGAATAAATCACTTCTACATTAGGGCCTACGATTGCTTCCTTGATATCGGTTACTTCCTCAGGACGCTCGTCGATGAGCAGGATCATCAGGTGCATATCCGGGTGATTGGTGGTAATGGCTCTGGCTACCTGCTTTAAAAGGGTCGTCTTTCCTGCCTTTGGCGGAGAAACGATCATACCTCTCTGGCCTTTTCCTATGGGGGCCAGAAGATCAAGAACACGCATGGCTACCGAAGTGCGTTCTCTGGTATTTTCCATGTGAAGGCGCTGATTAGGGAAAATGGGTGTCAGATCTTCAAAGTTGGGCCGGCGCTCTGTGGCGCTTAAGGGATAGCCGTTTACGGTTTTGATATAAAGAAGGGCGGCAAATTTTTCGGTAATTGCCTTTACTCTTCTGTTTCCCGCTATGATATCGCCGGTTTTCAGGTTGAAACGGCGAATCTGGGAGGGAGCCACATATACATCGTTTTCACCGGGAAGGAAGTTCTCACAGCGGATGAAGCCAAATCCGTCCGGCATGACCTCCAGAATGCCGTTTGCCTCGATGCCGCTGTCCAGCTCCGCCATATCCTGATTGGAAAGGCCTACGGCATCGTTGCGCATCTCAGGACGGGACGGACGGAACTCCTGATTCTCAGTAAACTGGGATGCAGAGACCGGCTGAAAGCAGCGGGCCTCCTGGCGGCTGTCGTTCTGGGTGTCATAACGGTTCTCGCTGCGGTTGTCCGTGCGGCTGGACTGGCGGTTTTCGTAGCGGGAGTTGTAGGTATAAGGCCGGCGCTCGGAAGAAAAGGAACGGGCATCGCGGACTTCATTTGCATCTTTAAAATTGTTTGATTCGCGGGTATCGCGGGGTTCTCTGGCCTCTTTCTGCTCCCTCTGTGCACCGGGCGTTTCCGTCTCTCTGCGGGACCGCGGAGTGTGAGGAGCTCTGGCTGTCCTGGCAGGCCTGGACAGCGAAGCCGCAGGACTATTCTCTTTCCCGCTATTCTCTCTCCCGCTTTCCTCCTTCTGGCATAAAAGATCTATGATCTCTGCTTTTCTGAGCGCACTGATCCCCTTTAGTCCCTGGGATCTGGCTAATTCCCTAAGTTCTGCCAAAGGCAGCGTCTGTAATTTTTCTCGCATATCTGTTCTCCTTATTTCTATGGGGCAGGACGCAGGCGTACGCCTGTTTTTATGTGTTTCTGAATAATCCTGTATTGCTGTATCATTGGTTCTTTTGAAAAATGATCTTGGGGATGTTGTCCAGTTCCTGAGGGGAGCTGGTCATAGATGAATCCGAAACGGAGGACGGACAAGCCGGCAGCCTGCCGTCCTGCCCTTATACAGATATTATAGCCTCTGTTCCCACTGATTGTAAAGTTTAATTTTTCAGCCACTCCATATGTTTTCGGATCTGTCTCTCATATCCGTTATCCGATGGCTCATAAAAGACAGCGCCTTCCATACCGTCAGGCAGATACTGCTGCTTTACATAGTGCCTGGGGTAATCGTGCGCATAAAGATAACCATTTCCATGGCCCAGATCGGCAGCCCCCCTGTAGTGACGATCCTGAAGATGAACCGGAACCGGATTGGAGCGTGTGGTCTTTACCGTATCCATAGCGGCCTGAATGGCCAGACAGGCGGCATTGCTCTTGGGGGCACAGGCCACATAGGTCACGGCCTGTGAAAGGATGATCTGGGCTTCAGGCATACCGATGCGCTCGGCAGCCTGCGCGGCGCTTACCGCTACTGTCAGCGCCTGAGGATCGGCGTTTCCCACATCCTCTGACGCGCAGATCATAATCCGGCGGGCGATGAACTTGATATCCTCTCCCGCATACAGCATACGGGCCAGGTAGTAGACCGCCGCGTCAGGATCCGAGCCCCGCATACTTTTAATAAAAGCGGAAATGGTATCGTAATGGCTGTCCCCGTTCTTATCATAGCGCACAGCCCGTTTCTGAATACATTCCTGCGCCGCAGCCAGATCGATATGGATTTTCCCGTCCCCGCTGCGCTGCGTGGTAAGAACTCCCAGCTCTATGGCATTTAAGGCGGCCCTGGCGTCCCCTCCCGCAGCATCGGCAAGAAACTGAGCGGCGTCTGAATCAATGACCGCCTGATACGTTCCCATTCCCCGTTCTTCATCGGTGACAGCGCGGCGTATCAGCTCCAGGATATCTGATTTTTCCAGCGGCTTAAGCTCAAAGATGCGGGAGCGGGAAATCAGCGCACTGTTGACCTCAAAATAAGGATTTTCCGTAGTTGCGCCGATCAGAATCAGCGTTCCGTCCTCTACAAAGGGGAGAAGGTAATCCTGCTGGCCCTTGTTGAAACGGTGAATCTCATCTACAAACAGGATGGTCTTTCGGCCGTACATTCCCATGCTGTCCTTTGCCACAGCCACGATCTCTTCCATATCCTTTTTCCCTGCTACCGTCGCGTTGATCTGCTTGAAATCAGCGCTGGTGGTGTTGGCGATTACTTTTGCAAGGGTAGTCTTTCCGGTGCCGGGCGGGCCGTAAAAAATCAGCGAACCCAGCTTATCAGCCTTGATGGCCCGGTAAAGCAGTTTGTCCTTTCCAATGATATGCTGCTGGCCTACCACCTCCTCAAGAGTTTTTGGGCGAAGCCTGGAAGCCAGAGGCGCTTCTTTTTCCATTGTATTTTCTCTCATATAATCAAACAGGTTCATTTTTTATTCCTTTTTCATGTTGGCGGGGTTTTACGGAATGTTTTTGTGAAATATCAGTCGATCAGCAGCTCATCGGCGGTTACAAAGGTATAGCCTTCCTTTTGAAGGATATCCGCCAGTTCCAGAGCAGCTGATACGGATGTGCCAAAAATATCATGCATCAATATAATATCCCCATCTTCCACATCTTTCAAGACCCTCTTTACGATCCGCTCCCTGTCCTTTAGCTTCCAGTCCAGAGAATCCACAGACCAGAGGACGGTTGTCATGCCCGCCTGACATTCCAGTTCCTCGTTCCAGTCTCCGTAAGGAGGGCGCATATATTCGGGAGCCGAGCCGGTAATAGACTGAATCAGCGTGCTGGTGCGGTCCAGGGCCTGGCAGACAGCAGAGGTTTTTGCCTTTGTGAGGGGAACATGGTTATAGCTGTGGTTTCCGATCAGATGGCCCTCCGCTTTCATCCGCGCTACGATGGCTTCATTGCCTGGAATACTGCTTCCCATGAGAAAGAAGGTGGCGGGAATCCCTCTGGCTTTTAAGCCGTCTAGGAGAACCGGAGTATGGATGGGATCAGGGCCGTCATCGAAGGTAAGCGCCACGTATTTTTCCGTCCGGGGCGCTTCCGGAGCAGAAACGGCGGCGGAAGGGGCCGGGATGAATATGATTTGGATCAGGAATGCCAAAAGAAAGAGATCCGCCGCCAGGATGACGGAAAGCAGGCGAATGGATTGCTTGAATTTCACAGGTTACAAGAGCCTCCCGGCAGACTGCATATATTGATTATATGATATGGCCGGGAGCGGGAAACTAGAACACGGGGTGCTGCATTTTGCGGCGCCCCGTCTGAATATACATGATGTTAGAGTTATAAAGAATGGATATTATTACTGCTCTCCCGGCTTTGTCCCGGTCACTACCTGGGACTGAGACGTGGATGAACTGACGCCGGGGCCTCCGTTGATTCCGGTTACCGTACCGGATGGGGAGCCGGTTTGGGAGGAGGCGCCATCGGAACTGTTGTTTCCGTTGGATGGAATAATGATGGTTCCTGAAGAGGATTCATTTCCGGCAGCGGTTCCCGGCGCGCCAGAAGAGGAACCGGTATTCTCAGAAGGTGTTCCCGGAGCCTCAGAGCCTGTGTTGCCGGATACAGCGCCGCTCTCTCCCTGCTGGCTTAAGCTTCCATCGGCAGCAGCCTGATAGGTGACTCCTCCGATGTCCACTGCCCGGTCGGATACCATGCGGCCGGTAGAGGGATCCATATAGTAGTGAAGACCGTTTACCTCGATCATGCCGACAGCCATGCGGCCGCTGCCGTCAAAGTAGTACCAGGCTCCGTCCAGCTGACGCCAGCCAGTAGCCATGGCACCGGAGGTTTTCAGATAATATTTGCCGTCTGCATCATTGAGCCAGCCGGTCTGCATCACGCCGCTCTGGTCAGAATAATACCAGGTTCCATTATCATTGATCCATCCCTTCATCATAGCCCCGGACGGATCCAGATAATACCATTTTCCATTCTGGCTGGTCCAGCCCACAGCCATTTTCCCGGAGGGTTCCATATAGTAGCGCTTGCCGTCGATCTCCAGCCAGCCAGTCTGCATCACGCCCTCCTGATTGGAATAATACCAGACGCCTCCGTCATTGATCCATCCCTTCTTCACCGCTCCCGAACTGCCCAGATAATACCATTTCCCATCGTCCTGACGCCAGCCGGTCTGCATCTTTCCGGTGGTCTCATCCAGATAGTAGCGGACGCCGGAAACGGTGATCCAGCCGGTGGAGGCAAGGCCTTCTTCGTCCATATAGTACCAGTCGCTTCCGTCCTGAGCCCATGCGTTCTTCTGCTTGGTATAATTGCTGTAGTAATACCGTCTGCCGTCAATGGTACGCCAGGTATTCGCAGGAATCACAGAGGTGAAATCTTTAAACTGGAAGTCAATATCCACATTTCCATTGATACCGTTTACAGAGCCGGTACTGGTGGCCTGCCACATAACGGGATTTTCGTAGGTTGGGCGGGCGGAGTAACGGGCCACCCATACGGGATAATCCATCAGATTCATGTCCAGCTTGTTTTTCAGCCAGTTCTCATTTGCATAGATAATAGGATAATACCCCGCAGAAGAGATTTTGCTGCAGAACGCATTGGCAATGGCCGCCAGGTCCGCTTTTGAAAGATTTCCCTGGGTTGAGTCCTCCATATCGAATGCCACGGGGTAGGAAATGGGGTAATCATGGATCAGATCCAGAACAAAGTCAGCCTCTGCCTCTGCCATTTCCACCGTAGTCGCCAGGGAATAGATATACACGCCTACCTTGACGCCTGCGGCGCTGGCCTGCTGGATATTCCGATGGAAATAGGGGTCAACGGCACCCTTGGAGCGTGTTCCCAGCATCACGAAGGATACGTCGTCTGCAGCTACCTGGCTCCAGTTGATCTCGCCCTGCCATCTGGATACGTCGATACCTCTTGCAAGGACGTTCTGGATGGAACTGCCGTCGGGCATCTGATACACACCGTTTACCTTTTTCCAGGCGTTTGTATTGGTCTGCGACGTATCGGTGCTCTTTGCTCCCGTGTTCTGGGAACCGGTCTCTGTATTGCCGGAAGAGGTATTATTTCCTGTCGCTCCGGGGCCGCCTGAAGTAACCTGCCCTGTCTGGGAACCGGTCTCTCCCGGCCCGATGGCGTAGACAGTGGCCGCCGGGCCCCGAGGGGCCGGGCCCCCCAGGCTGAT
>OBVB01000382.1_pt1 | contig 30581 bp, 53 predicted proteins | sample 1475891 | NCBI WGS metagenome assembly OBVB01 (sample SAMEA2579943, study PRJEB22360) | human gut metagenome | biome: human gut; feature: human-associated habitat; material: faeces | place: Denmark | collected 2008/2010 | reverse complement strand
CTGAAAATCTCCCTTAACATAGCGATTAATGGGGCGGGTATATATAAAAAAATATTTTATTTTATTTTCTTTTCACAATCACTTTAACTTAATAGCAAGCCATAGCAATACGAACACTGGATTAATAGCTAACAATAATAACAACAATGCTATACGTGGACTGATGAACAACATAATAATAAATAATAATATAATCATTTGCTTCTCCCTTATCTTATCGAACCCACGTTTACCATTAGACTATGACCACCTTATCTTGTTATTCCTAACTATCTTAGGGAAGTCGCGACCCGTACTCTAACAGCTGTCTTGTATAGTTGTGCCATAGCTTAGCACTTCTTCTATGGACTATACACCACTAACACAACAAAGGGAGTCGCACCCTCATCTTCTCTTTTCAGAGCTGCAATACTATTATACTATGATGTGTTATTATATGCCAGCTACGTTAAAGGTTCACTAACATATAATAAATAAAGGAGAACACGAACAGTAGGAATCGAACCCACGTTTACAGGTTTGGGATCTGTAGCATTACCACTATACTATGCTCGCAATATGCAAAGGGCTGTTAGTTACCTGCACCCTATGCTTGGCTGTTAACTCTATAACATTTAAGTACCGTCAATCAGTACACCACGTTTAATACTCCAGCCACTACTAATAAGATAGATGTAAATATACTTAGTATAATAGCTAGATAGTCATGGCGATAGTACCACTCTTTAAAGTTGGTAACTGAACCTACACCATATAAAATGCCTAGAATAATCAAGGCAATATTAATTACAATCATTTATTCTCCTGACTTTCTACATAGAGTAAGATACAAAACGCGTCAGCTTGGTCATCATTGATATCATCATCAGGTACTATATTATAGCTCTTGAGTATCTCAATGCTTTGTTCTTTTCTTGCTTTGCTTTTACCTTTGATTAAGTGATAACCGCACCATTTGGAATTAGGTATATCAACATAGCCAATGTTATGACGGTTACGCATGACACCTAAGAATGAACCGTTAGCTCTAATCAATGAGATGTTACCCTTAGACTTGAACGTGATGATAGGTTCTTCGATATAAATGAAGTAGTCAAATAAGTTGTAATGCTCAATGACTTCTGTTATACCGTCAGCAATTATCTTTGCACGTTCCAAAGGGTCTTTACTTTTTCCACCTGTAATTGAACCAACTACATACTCACTTGTTAAAGGGTTACGAAACGCATAACCAGTATTAGATGTACTGAAGTCAATTGCTAAGGCTTTGCTCATAAATCAGAACTCAATTCAATATAAAGCTCTTTAGTAATTTCTCCAATATCAAATAAGTGTTTAACATAGTGTTCGTACTCAATCGGAGTTAATACTTCTTTTTGTGCTAAAACATGTTCTTTATTCATTTCTTTATTCTCCTTTAAAAATTAAAGCTGTATCAAGATTAATCAAACCACATTCAACAGCGTTAAGTAAGAACTCGTTAAAGTCAACTTTTGACAATGTTTCTTGCTTAAATAGTAGCTGTTCTTCTGTCATTTGCTTTCCTCTCTTAACTTCTGTATTTATTATAGCATATCCACTTTTCGGGTTTGGTTTATCCTCTGTTATGTAAGCTATGATTGACTTTGTAGGCATTTTATGTTATACTATTTATAGGAGGTAACTATGGCTAGAGATAAATATCTGATGTACTTACGACAGCAAGAATACAAGAAACGTATTAAACTTAAAGTAGATAATACAAGAGCTAGAATGAACAGAGAATATATGAATCAGCCAGAAGTAGATAAGGAAACATTAGAACTATGGAACAATCAGCCAGCAATATATTTTGACTTAGGAGAAAATAAATAAATTATATTAAAAAAAAGAAATTAGCCCCTTAGGGCTTTTGTTTTACGCTTAACCGCAATTTGACTAGAAGTGGCAGAAAGTAAGTGCATTGAGTGTCCTGTTTGTAAAGTATGGTATCAGTAAGCACAACTAGCTTATTGTTTGTAAGATTTCTAAAGGAATTCCGGAGTGTTTGATAATCTCTTTATCTTGTACTTGAATTGTAATTAAATTTTCGGTATCAGCACCTATTGGTAAAGAAAACGAAACAAATGCTTATAAACCGCGTAGTTATCAACAAAATAGGGATAAAAACTTAGTAAATATCTTGAATATTAAAAAATGCAATATGGTATAATAGAAGTATAGAAAAAAAGGAGATACAAACTAATGGAAGATAACGAATTTTTGAGCAAGAAAGTAGAAATACTAGAATCAGCAGTAAAACAAATGGCAGTAATTCAATACGAGCTAAGCAAAAAGCTGGGAGAATTAGAGGGAACAGAATATTTTACATAACATAGGATAACTCAAAGTGTAAAATGCAATGTGTTAAAATATAAGTATATAATACTTGACAAGTGAAAATGTCTATGTTATTATTATCTATGTAATTGAATATATAACCCGTAGGCGGTTGAGGTACGAAAGTATAGCGATGTGATAAACATCAAAACGAGCTGAGTAAGCTATGAAGTCGAGAATACCTGATTACATAAACCCCATGTAACTCTATAAGAGATAAGTATTTAAGTTTAAGGTGTCTTAGTTTTATACTATTTGAAAGCCGTTGTTTGACTTACTTACTGAAATTGCAGCATTTGCTGACAGGTTGTGCTGATTAGTTTATGCCAATTCACAGCGCGTAAAACTAAATGAGCGGAGTAATTACACTAAATTAGAGCTTACGACAAATAACAAATTAACTTTCAAGCAAGAATCTCTAGTAATTACTTGACGGGGGGAAAAACTTAATGTTTGACAAATACAAAAAGAAATGATAAGATATAAATATAATAAAGGAGAAACAAAAAAATGAAAAATAAATGTATTAAGTGTCAGCAAATAAGAAAAGCAAGTGATGAAAGAAAGAAAAATAAAAAGAATAAAAGCGAAATGGCTAAAACTAATGATGAACTTAATAGGTTTAAATAAGGGGAAGAAATGAAAAAATTTTTATTTAATTGGTTTGCCGGAGTATTGGTTATTTTAATATTTTGCTTTTTCGTTATTGGAGTTCCAACTTTAATAAGTTTTATAGGGTTACCAGACTGGGTAGTTTTTGCTTATTTATTTATTTTTGGTTCTATTGTTTTAGGACTTACTGGAATGAAAGATTATTAAAATTATCAGTAGTATTTAAGGCTTGACTTTTCAAGTCTTTTTTGCTATTATATACTAAAGGAGAAATAAATGACTAGCCTATTTGATAAAGTAAGCACAGCTAAAGAACTTAAAGAATCAGAAGACTTTTCAGGCGGTTTACTTTGGAATGTACAAGATATATTACCCAAAGGATCACTCGGTCTCATAACAGGTAGTGAAAAGAGTATGAAGTCATCACTAGCTCAAGATTTAGCGCAGGCAATGGCACTAGGAGAGCCGTTCGCTGGCAGAGAAACAACTAAAACTAACGTGTTATTTATTCAGAACGAGAATAGCAGACTGACAGAGCATCAACGCTTGACAGGATCAAAACGTGATAGTCCTGATAACTTATATTTCTTACATGGTGGAGCTTTCAAACTTGATACATGGAAATATGACAGCCAAGGAAAAAAGCACAATGTAGGGCTTAGAGAGCTATATAACTTCATACTAGAGAAAGACATCGGACTTGTTATATTAGACCCTCTCAAAGACTTGTTAGAAGACAATGAGATAATCAATGCAAACCAACCAATGGCAGAAGTCCTAAGAGGAATCACTAGCCTTAGAAATACTTTAGATATGAAGCACGACAAGTATGTGACCTTTATGATTGTGGCACATGCTAGAAAACAAGCTGGCGAACAGTCTTTAACAGAACGTGATTTTCGTATCATTCCAAGCCATATATTAGGAGCTACAACTATTCCTGCATGGTACGAGATAGCTTTTACTATGTCGCCAAAGATTAATAGCAAAACTAAAAATGGTTATTCTGTTATGAAAGTATTTGCTCGAAACTTTGCTTTCAATAATGAAATTCTTTGGGGATATGTTGGTTCAGCTTTTACATCAATCGAACAAGATAAAAAAGAACCTGATAGTGAACTAGTGGAAGAAGTAAAGGCTGAAACTCCAATCGAAACGACGAAAGAATCGGCACAGGCTTTTTTAGACTTAGCCAAAGTACAAGGAAAAGTAACAGAAAATGAGTGATAAAAAATACGTTATTTATTACCATGAAAAAGTAAATGAATACTTCTATGACTATTATTCAAGGTTTAACATGAATGAACAATATTCAAAACCTGTTTTATACAGTGATGACTTTGAATTAATAGAGAGAGCAAAAAATGAACTCAATGAACGACTACAAGAACAAAGCTATTAATTTACACGCTGAAGTGTATGGCTGGCTATATCGTGCATTAGATGAAATGATAAAAGCTGAATGGCATAATGACGAGCTCTTCAAAGTCTGGCTTGGTCGTGCTGAATTTCTAGTTAGACAGTCTAAAAAATTGCATACAGCTTGCGAAAATGATTATTCTAAGCGTGCGTTGATTAGGGCATTACAATTAAAAGCAGAAATAAATAAAAAAATATCATCTAATACTTGATAATAGTAAATAATTTTGGTATAATTGTATATATAAAAATAAAGGAGAACTAATGATAACTTCTTTTGAAGAACTAGCTGAAAGGCGATTAATTACTCTAAATTATCACAAAAAAGATAGCCAACAGTACATCAACAGCTTAAATTACTTTGAATATGCTAGAATGTACTTCGATAAAAATGGCTTTCCTGATGATAACAGACGAGTTTATCAAAGTGGCAAACGAAAAGGCCAAAAAGTTGGCTGGTCTGATAAAGAGGAAAAGCAGCAAAAAGAAGATATTAGAAATTTCATATATGGAAAGCAATTACAAAAGTTTAAAAGCCAGAGAAAAAGCTAGTAAACACTATGCCGGAGCCGTCAGGAAGCTGTCTAAAGAGCTCGAAGAAATGAACGAGACAAAGTATAGGGCAGGGCCTGACGAGTGCCTGTATGGCTTAATAAATGACTTGTGGAACTATTGGGACGAAGGTTGGATCCTACCTATGCTTAAATATAATATCGAAATTACAAGACAAGGCGACGTATTCATCATAGAAAGAGGAGAAAATGGAAACAATTAACATTAAATTTGATGAAAAACAGCTTGAAGAAGTTGTGAAAAAAGTTACTGAAGAACTTAAAAACCAAGGTTGGAAAGAAGAGATTGTCGAATGAGCGTATTTGAAAAATTAAGCGTCATTAATGTTAATGATAAAAAGAGTAAAAAGAATAATCTTGATTACTTGAGTTGGGCGTTTGCTTGGGCAGAAGTTAAAAAAGTATATCCTGAAGCTAACAGTAAAGTTTATGAAAATGAACAAGGGTTAAACTATCACACAGACGGTCGCACAGCATGGGTTAAAGTTGGGATGACTATTGAGGGCCTAGAACATATTGAGTATTTGCCTTGTATGGACTATCGTAACCAATCTATCCCACTTGAAAAACTGACTTCTATGGACGTAAATAAAGCCATTCAGCGTGGACTGGTTAAGGCAATCGCTCGTCATGGATTAGGGCTATACATCTATGCAAATGAAGATTTGCCCGACTTGACAGAAGAACAGAAAGAACTGGAAGCTGAAAAGCAACGACTTAGAGAGATCCAACCAGCGCTAAATCGAGCTGAAGAACTTGGATATCCTAACATGGAACTACTCAAAACAAAGACTAAAAAAGAAATCTTTGATATCATGACAATTTGGAAAGCAACAGAGGGAAAATAAAAAATGGCAATCATCACAGTAACAGCACAAGCAAACGAAAAAAATACACGAACAGTAAGCACAGCAAAAGGCGATAAGAAAATTATTTCAGTACCATTGTTTGAAAAAGAAAAGGGATCTAGCGTAAAAATTGCGTACGGTTCGGCTTTCTTGCCTGATTTCATTGAATTAGGCGACACAGTAACGGTCAGCGGTCGTGTACAAGCTAAAGAGTCTGGCGAATACGTAAACTATAACTTTGTTTTCCCTACGGTTGAAAAAGTATTTATCTCTAATGACAATGGAAAGCAAGCACAAGCTAAACAGAACTTATTTGGAGGAGCTGAACCGATTGAAGTTAATCCGGAAGATTTACCTTTCTAGAAAGTCGGTTAAATGTACACAGCAGAAGAGAGAGAGCAAATCATCGACATCGTGGATAAGATGAGCTTACTAAGACAAGACTTTGACGGAGCTTTCACTTGGATCAAGGAAAACGTATCAATGCCGTTTGACTTTGACGGAGAACAGCAATTCATATCAGACTTGAAACAGCTAGTTAAAATTAATGCTTTGAAGTTTGGTAAAATATATGAGGGAGTATTAAATTGACAACGCTAAGAGAACTACACAAAAAACTTAAAATCAAACAAACGCTTGACAACTACGTACGAAACACAAATAAAAAATACAAGTATAATCTTGTAGCTGATGAAATTCTTGGCGAGGGTTTAGCTAAACTGATTGAGCTTAATACACAAGGCAAACTTGGACGGCATGCACAGCAAATTGCTTACATCAATCATAACTTGAGCTTACAGCGACAAAAGGAGCAACTGGAACAAGCTAACGAACGACTTGCTAAACGTGCCGAGAAAGCTCAAAAATTGCTTGACACGGAACTTCTGAAAGATAGCTACATCGAAACGCTGGAAATGTTTAGTAAATTCAATGCTGTTAAACCTAGCTTGTTTAGCGAACTTGAAACACCTGATAAAGTGATTGAGTTCATGGAAAAAAACGGAGTAAAACAAGGTAAATGGCTACGTCCTCAAGGAGTCGACGCTTGGTTCAAAGAACGAATCATTTGGTTCAAAAATAAATTGAAAGAAAAATAATTAACAATAAAAACTTTTTGCTTGACGGCTTAGAGTTTTTTTTGGTATACTTAGTACATCAAGTTAATGAAAGAGGAAAAATGATGAAATTTTATAATAAATGTGTATGTTGCGGAAAACAAATAGAAGTATTTCCAGAAGAATATGACTGCTTGGAAGACTTAGACGAGCCTATGGTTTGTTCAGAAGAATGTAATGAAGAAATGGAAGCTAAACAATGGAACTGATTATTTGGTTCAAGAATAAATTGAAAGAAAAATAACATCATATAAGACTTTAGGCTTTACAGCTTAGAGTTTTTTTTGTTATAATCAATATATAAAGTTAAGAAAGAGAGTTATAACAATGAATTTAATGCAATGCGTAACCTGCGGGGCTTCAAATTTCACTAATGGAAAATGTGATTATTGTAGAAACCAATACGAAGTAAATGAAGACAAATTATTTTACGGTAATCCAAAAGAAGATGATTCATCATTAGATGAGGATATAACTTTTCAAGAAACTAAAACAGGTAAACTAATACTTAAAATCATGATTTATACTTTAGTTTCTATCGTTTGGTTTGCGGTAACTGTATTTATTCCGCCGCTGTTTATAATAACAATTATTTTATTAGTGGTTTATTGCATTCATCGCTTGAGAAATAAAAATAAATAGTTTATAATAGTATATAGAATAAACTAGAAAGGTAACAATGGAAAGAAAATACTTTAACGACAAAAGGTATTGCCATTGCTTCGATGTACCAACAAGTAATGGCTTAGGAGTTTGCAAAGATTGTAGAGGATACATGAACGTCTGTTATAGTTGCGATCGCTGTTTGCACTGTTGGTATACATCACAGGTTGGACTGTTTACTGAATATGATGAGCCTAAGTTGCTGGAACTTATAGAAAACTGGAATAAATTATATCAAACTAGAAAGACAAGTGATTTTAATGCTTAAGTTAGACGAGAAGAAAATCAGAAAAGGCAAACCAATCGGACTACCGTATCAAGGAAGTAAGAAAAAGATAAGCAAGAAAATAGTTGAAATTATCAAACAGAACTTTGGCACAGACAAGCCGATTTATGACATCTTCGGAGGTGGTGGAGCAATTACAGCCGAATGTGTTTTAAATGGTTTAGAAGTCCATTATAATGACTTAGACAAGGATATAACCAACGCATTTGAACGAGTTATATCACAAGACCGTGAGTGGATTAAAACCCTTATTGTTTCACGTGATGAGTTCTTCAAGATTAAGGAGAAAGAAAACAAGGCAACAGACGACTTTTTGAAGTTGCTAGTCAACTCTTTTGGGAATGATAAGAGATCATACTTATGTTCTGAAGAAATTTCAGACTTGAAATATAATATAGCTAAAGAAATTATTGAAAAACATGACGTTTTTAACGGTTATAAACAGACAGAAACATACAAGAAGGCTACTTATAATGCGAAACAAGAAAATGATAAACGACTTCAACAACTTGAACGACTTGGACAACTTGAACAACTCCAGCAATTAAATAAAATAAAAGCAACGAATAAAAGTTATCATGATTTTAGCAAAGTTTCTGGTGCTATATTATATCTTGACCCTCCTTATGAAGGGAGTAACCAAAAAGGTTACATAAATTCATTCGATAGTCAAGAGTTTTATGACCGGGCATTTGAAATGGCTAAAAATAATATCGTTATAATTTCAAGTTATTCAATTTCTGACGAACGCTTTGAATCTGTATATTCTTTTGATGAAGCACGTAGCACTTTACAAGGTGGAGAAAACAGCAAAGCGAAAAATGAAAAGTTATTTATGGTTAAAAACAGTTAATTCTTGACAAAGTGAAAGCAATTTGATAGAATGTAATCATAAATAGAGGAGAACAAAATGAAAGATACAGTAAAAACTTTAATGATAGTTGCATGTGTTGGCTTTATGCTTATCGCTATCACTTGGATAGGTATGCTTGCGACATTGCTTATTACATGGCTTGGAGGTAACATCTAATGAATTTTAAAGAAAATAAGCACTATGCCAACGAATACGGTGTGGAACTTAACGAATACTTGAAGCATAATTTTAACTACGAAGAACTTGTAGGCTGGTATACAATGCAGGTATTGAAGTATCTAGTGAGAGCTGGTAAGAAAGAGGGTGAAAGCTACGACAAAGACCGTAAAAAAGCCTTAGACTATGCCAAAGAACTTGCTAACTTAAGTAACGAGAATGAGCTTACAGAGCACACTACTGACGATATTATGGGTTTTATACAAGAACTAGCTGATGATTTTGAACGCTGGGAAGGAATAAAATAATTAAAAATAGTTTATGCTTGACAGTATGAACTTTTTTTGTTATTATAGTCTTATAGAAATAAAGGAGAGCAAAACAATGATAGTATTAACAACTATAAATACGATTTGGAGTAACGCAATATGGTAAAATGGATACAAAAGAAAGCGAAGATTAAAGCTGATAGAGAGGATGATTTAAAGACAAAAATTTTAAAAGCACGTGGGATCCCCTTGGAAGATCATCAAGAGTTTTTGTTTCCTGATGAAAAGTGGGAAAATCTTCCTTTTGAAATCCGTAATGTAGAGAGGGCTGTTAATCGTATCTTAGAGGGTATCGCAGACAAAGAAACAATTGTAGTAAGTGGAGACCCTGATGCAGACGGAATCACAGCAACAGCTATTATGTTTAACCGATTGAAAGCATTACAAGATTTTAATGAGTTTGACTTAGATTACATCTATCCTCAACGTGATACAGGCCATGGATTGTATGGTCAATTATCAGTCCAAGACCATTGGTTAAATAAAGCGGAAAAGGCAAAGGCTGAAAAAGATAAAGAAAGTCTTGCGAAGTGGGAAAAACTTATTGACCTTAGTCGTTCAAACATTGAAAAGACAAAAGTAGCTGACATTCTCATTGTTTTGGATAGTTCAAGTAATGACTTAGAAGGTATTGAACGTGCTCGAACATTGAATCCTGATTTAGATATTATTATCTTAGACCACCATGAGTTCGATTCTAAAGAGATTGCGAATAAAATGGATAAGGAAGTTATCTTGTGCAACCCTCATCATCACCTAGACAAATCAGTCAATAAAGATTTATCAGGTGCTGGTATGGCTTATAAAGTAGCCAAAGGAATTGATGATGTCTTAGGTGATGAGGGATTTTCTAATCAATTTCGTGATTTAGTCGCAATCGGTTTGGTGGGAGATATGATGAGTGTTCTTAATTTTGAGAACCGTTACCTTATCTCTCAAGGGCTACAAAATGTTAATAACGTTGGGTTATCACGTATCCTTAAAGGTGCTAAAATTAATACATACCGATACAATACAAAAGATATTGGGTATAGTATTGCGCCATTGATTAACTCATCTGCTCGTATGGGGGAGATTGAGCTTGCTTTTCAAATTTTTATGCTAGATAATGATACTGATGCTGAAAAACTCCGTCTTAAAATGGATAAATTAAATAAGAAACGTCAAGAAACTCAAAAAGCAGTCATGCAAAAATATGAAGATACTCAAGATATGGAAGACAAGATTGTCATTGTTATTGATTCAGAATCAAACAAAGGTATGAATGGTCTAGTAGCTCAGAACATTGCTCAAAAATATCATCGTCCATGTTTCGTTGTTACAGAGGGAAAAGACGGAGTCTGTCGTGGTTCAGGTCGTTCTTATGGTAGTTTTAATACTAATGAGTTCTTGAGTGAATTAGATTTCGTAGAAGCACAAGGACATGGACAAGCTCACGGATTAAATTTCCCTCTTGACCGTTTAGATGATTTAAAAGAGTATATCGAAGAAAACATGCCAGACAATCTTGAGGCAGAACAGACGTTCTACTACGACATTGAATTGGAAAATGTCGAAGAAGCATTCATGGCTTTAACTGACTTAATCAACATCAACTATATTACAGGTAATAATTTTCCAGAGGTTGTAGTACGCATGGACAATGTTATGATTGAAGAACGTGCAGTTATTGGCAAAACAAAAGAAACGGTTAAATTTAAAACAAGTGGAGATTTAGCTTTTATTAAGTTTAAAGTTAATGAAGATTGGAACAAAGATATTGATACATTTGATACTGTAAGTGTTGTAGGAAATGGAACAATTAATGAGTTCTATAACTTTGGGACAAAAGAAATGACACGAACACCTCAAATTATTATCATGGATATTGTAAAGGATTGATATCAAATATTTATTTTCATAAGGAGAACATAATGAATCATAAAAGACAAGAATATGGATATAGTCAAATGTTGTTCAACTATATTACAGATTACTCAGAAGAAGAACTACACTTTAGTTGTAAGGGTCAATGTGCTAAGTATTTTGGACTTAAAACTAATACAGTTCTTGGTTGGTTTACATTTGGTAGACCTGTAATTGAACTGTTGGTAGACCTAGATAGAAACCAAGTAGAAATTGAAAAACAAAGTAAGCTAAATGGCTTTGAATTATTTACGATAAATGAATGGAGTGTTTTTTGATAATTAATTACGAAGACATGAAAATAGAAAGTTTTGGTGAAAAAATAAATGAAATTATTTAACAGAAAACCTAAGGACAAAATTAAAGTAGCAACAGCATTTACATTAAAAGGATTAACAAAACAAGTAATTCAATTAGAGCAAAAAGGGTTTATTAAACAAGGAGAAATCCAAAGTGCTATGTTTGACGGAACGATTATGGCTTATAAGCAAGCAATGATTAAGAAAGCTAGTGAATAATATGTGTAAAAAACGTAAATACACAAAAATGGGTGCTTTATATTCAATAGTAAATGCTCAGCATAACGAAAAGAAAGCTGGCAAGATACCAGTTAGAGCTTATCACTGTAAGTGGTGCAATTTATATCACTTATCAAGTCAGCAAAGGTTAAACATCAAGACAGGAGTAATTGGATAATGAAAGATGAATTTACATACTACACAGTATCTTGGATATTGGAAAAAGAAATTAAAACACGTAAGTTTTATGATAAAAAAGAGGCTTTAAAATGGAATGAATTGCTTCCAGAAGAACAGAGATATGAAGTTAAAAAGCATACAGAAATAATTGAGGTTATAGCATAATGACAAACGAAGAAGTATATGAAAGAATCACTAGTGTTCTGAAAGAACAAGGTATAGGAATAGCACAGTTTGAGTTAAAAGTTAAAGCTGAAACAGGTAAATACCCTAACCTAAGAGTAACTAAATCACGTTTGAGCCTACCGAATACCGTAGCATTCCCTTATCTTACTATGTTTTTCAATGATGAAGAAATGCACGAGCTTATACTTAAAAAGATGAATAATTCAGTAACAGGCGGGGAGGCTATGGACTTACTAGATGAGTTATTATATAGCTTAAAGCCAAGCAAAGAATACCTGTATAAGCAACGATTGAAGCGTAGAATGCAAAGGGAGGCAATGAGATAATCTTACACAATTATACAAGTAAAATAAATAGGTCAAAATATCCACAGCAAACAGCACGAAAGATTGCCAATGACTTGAATAATAAAGACCCTTTCAATAATTATCTAATCAGTTTTGAGCTTGGCTCTAAAAGGTATATTATTGAAAAATTTGAAATTAAAGGAATGAATAAATGAAACGTTTTTACATAGAAGAAAATGATGAAGGTAAAGAGATTAAGCGAAAACTAACAACTTTTGCTAATGATGATTTAACACAGCTTTCAGATGATGAGCTAGAAACATTATATTATGAGTCATCTGCTCAATTTTTAGCTAAAGCAATGCACTTTATGAAGATTGAGAACGAACTATTTTCAAGAAAGAGTGTAACTGTAAGTGATGAAATTCTAATAAATGCTGGAAATAATATTATCGAAGCAATTAATCAGGTAAGCAATTGAAGCATATAAAGGGAGAATAAATATATTTATTTTAACAGATGACACAACTAGAAGTATAGCGATGATTCAAAAGGCTCATAAAAAGGCGGACAAGGGCTTTAATGATATTGTGGCACAATTATATGAACAAGAGTTTAAAACGCAAGAGAAAGCGAAATATGAGCATATAAGACAAGCTAAGGAGAAAGCACTTGAAGAACGACGAATTGAAGCCGAAAAACGAGCAGAAGCTGACAGAATTGCAATAGAAAACAGTCAGAAACCTGAACAAGCTGGCGTTGAAGCAACGCAAGGAATTAGTAGAGGAGATGAAGCACCAAACGAAGCAATTAATGGCAACGTTGGAACGGATTGGTCTAGCGTAAGTCCTGAACAGGCTAGTGAATACCTAGCAAGTAAGACAGGAGCAGGCGCTAGTAAATGGCTTGATATTATTTACAAGGAATCTAGTGGAAACCCTTATGTTGAAAACCCTATTGGGTGCTGGGGACTATTACAGATTAATCAAAGCGTTCATGGTCAAGTATCTAATTTAAGTCCACAGGCTTATTTAGACAAAGCTGTAAGCATATATCAAGGCTCAGGTGGTACAGCATGGACGACATGGTAAAAAATAAAATAGATAGCAAATTAAAAATCAAAAAATAGAAAGTAGGATATCTTCATTTACAAAAGAAAAACCACCAATTAAGGTGGTCTTTTTTTATTAGTTTACTTTTCCATACTCTGCTTCAAATTCATTTTGATACATAACTGTTTCTGGTAACTTGATTGCTCCAAATTTACCTTGGAAACCGCCAAGCATACGAGTTGTCTTAATATGTCGTGCTGATACTCCATTGCATACATACCAATTTTTAGTGTCTTTACAATTAATTAGAAACATTTCAATTTCTCCGCTTTCTGTTGTGTTATTGTTATCTGTGCTTACAGTTTGCCCTGTAAGGCGCTTATTTAGTTCTGCGATAAAGTATGAGCGACAACTATCTACCGTGCCACCGTGAGCTTCTACGGAACGTCTAGGGCAACTTGTGCTTGATAGTTCTTGATGTAGCTTCACGGTATCATGATTAGGAGTTAGTCCCCATTGTTTCATATACTTAGCTACGTCATCTAGTACCGCTTGTTCATTTCTCAAGAACTGGGTTAAATCGCCCTCTGATTGGCACACTTCCCAACTTGCATAATTTGCATTACCGTATGAGTTAGCACAATGCCAAGCCATATTTGAGAAGTCAGAAGCCTGTAATCGTCCGTCAGAAGCAACGTAGACATGAGCAAAGCCATTTGCTGGATCGTGATTAGGTAACCAGCCATTATAAAAACTAGTGTTAGCCCCGTTTGAACCAGCGTCATTGTGAATTACAACCCCAGTAGGGTTATACCCACGTACACCAGCATTAGTTATATTCATTCTTTTTTATCCTCCGTTTGTTCTTCTTCAGCTTCAGGAATACTTACACCATTCTTTTTAATAAGTTTAATCAAACCGTCAAACATAGGGCTAATTTTTGAGATTAAGTAAATAAACTGTCCTACAAAGTACAACAAGCCTACGTTAATCACTGTTTTAGCGATATCAGAAGTTGAGGGTGTTTGTGTAAAGTAGAAGACTGCATATAAAACCCACAGGGAAAATATTACCGTCAAATCAATTACAAGTCTATGTTTGAAAGGTGGGTTCATCGCTTCTCTATCTTTGACCCACGTAGCGAAAAGAATCGCCAAAATCAAGATAGTTATTAAAATCATTCTAGTTACCATTTTATTTCGCTTTCTATTTTGTTATTTTATTTATGCTTGCTAGCTTGTCCTCCCTCTGTTCCCGGAACAATCCATTGCATGCTATCCCAAATTTCAACATTCTTTCCAACTGGTTCATGTGAACGAATAGATCCAAGGGGGTCTACTGTAAAACGACAGCGTTGACCGTTTGCTGTAAATACGGTAAAGTTTTGAGTGTATTCTGGTTTAAACGCATTGTCTGTAATCCAACCAACAATAGCACCACCTCCTGGAATAGAACCACTTGTAGGGCTACTTTGAAAGTTACAAGTTACCACGTTAGCGGACTTGTACAAAGTGAAAAACTCTAAAGCTGTGCCTGTGATTGTAGCGTAAGTAGTCGGTGTTTGAAATTGTGCTGAACGTTGCCCCTCCACACCTTTTACTATCAATGTATTTGTGGTTGTATTGTTTTTAGCTATTACGTTATTCGCCGTTACTGATTCCGTAGCTGTGAAAGATTTTGATGTTGTTACACCACTAACGGTTAAATTACCACTAATTGTAGCATTTTTTAATAACATAGAGTTATTTACCTCTAAGGTACTTAAAACAGCTTTTCCGTCAATTCTTGCGTCACCGCTTAGCGTTACTTCGCCTAAACTTGTTACTTGTTTCGGTTTTTCGGCTTTTATAACTCCTGTTGCGTTGGTTGTTATAATATCTATCAAAACTTTCAGTACACCAGAATTATTGTTTATATCGGTTCGGTTGCTATTATTTATGGTTTCAGCTGATAAACTTACAGGACTAGTGGTTTGAGTTAAGTCAATATTTGCATGGATATAATTGATAGAATTAGCCCTTAAAGCTACCGTTTCATTAAATAGTTCAAAATATCTTCCTCCCGCTACAATGGAAGTATTGATATATTGTACGTTTAGAGCTGTGTTAATTGGCTCTGACCAGTCTTTTCGCCTGATAGTTCCATAGTCCATTCCTGCCAACATCATGTAAAGCTTTCCGTCATTATTTGCACCGACTGGGAACTCTGTGCCATTTGGACTAAAAAATGTGAAGTTTTTAATTGTCATTTTTAACCTTTCTTGAAATTATTTTCGCTTTATCTAAAACCGGGTTATCAGTAATTGATAGCTCTAACAATCTGAATTTTCTACCGCCATAAGGGTAACCGCCAATTGATACAAATTGACCGACTTCATACAAGATCGTAGTTTCAATTCTAAGCGAGTTTTCACTATTATAATATACTTTACCAGATAAAAGTTCTAAGTGGTCTTTACGTAGTTCTCTGTACCCTGTGAAGCTATCTATTCTATATTTGTCTCCGTAAGTAGCTACATACTCATATAACATTCGGTTTGTCCCCACTTTCTACAAAGATAAGTCTATCATTGAACTCTGTTTTAACTCTGTCTGCTATGTAACCCGAATACAGTTTACCTTCGTACCAAATATCAACCAAGTCATTAACATACAAAGGCAATAGTTCATCTTGATTAAAGATTAACCTTGTGACGATTGTGGAGGGAGAAATTTCAGCCTTAATAATAGACATATCAGGAGGGTTTCCGTGGTCATCTCTATCATAAAACAATGTTTTAGCCACCCTTACTTCTGGCAAGTCTGTTCCGTCTCCGTGATAAGTGCTATAATCTATGATATCGCCGTTGTTTTTGGCTGTATACATTTTAGGAGGGTCTTTATAGTCATCTGCATTTGAACTTTTAACGAACACGACAGCAAAATTATAAGCTGAACGTTCTACTATTGTTTCAGTGTCCATTGCTACATTTTGCTTAACATCTACTCTTGTCGTGATTCTATTTCTATTCCAGCTCCTAGAGGCGAAGTTAATGAATAACAAGTTTCTAGGGTCTGTTTCAGATGAAGCATGTTGAATTGTTGTGGTTGGTTGAAATTGAACCTTGGAAAATATCCTTTTTGCTACGTCAGTAGCTGATGAAGTTTCTGCTTTTCGGTTAATCGTAGCCTTTCCAGCAAAGATAGTTGAATTGAAGAAATAACCATAACTCATTAAATTATTTTTATTAGGGTCAATTAAATAATCAATGATAGCAAAATTTGTCGTTTTAGTTATTGCATTAGGAACGTCTAGGCCTTCAATCATTGCCCAAAAATAGTTCTTTAATGTAGCTTTATTGCTTTCATCTACGCTTGTCACAAGATAAACCATATCTAAGTTTAAGTTTCTTTTTTTACCTAGCGCCTCCTCAATTGGAACAACTTCAGGAAAAAGAATTTGAACAATGTCCCCAACTTCTACCGAAACCGTCAATGTAGCTGATGAAGTATAAAGATAACCTGTTTCCCACAATTCATAGTTGATAACTTGACACCTTGCCTTTGGTAACGGTAGCCCTCTTTTGTCCTTTTTACCGTTAGGAAGATTAAAATCAGATATATTGTAGTAGTTAGGGTTAAAGTTATCATAAACATTAGCTTCTAACATTAAACGAAGTCCGCCTTTCTCTTGACTTTAAATTCTGCCTTACTTAAGTTGATTAGCTCCATTTGACCTTTTTCAATTATACGAGTTCTGTATCTCTCGAAGTCCATTACAGGGAACAAATTTAATGAAGTAGTACCGTTCCAACCTTGGTAAATCTCATCACTTACATCTGTATTGATTAAAATATAGTCTTGCACCTGTTCCGTCTTAAATACAATTGCAGTATATTCATTTCCGATATCGTCTAAAAATCTAATTCCAGCAGGTGTTTTAGGAAGTTGCGGATATAATATCCCCATAAAACTAAATATTTCGTCTTTTATATCCCAGCGACTTAAACGTTCTATATTTGTTTCTCCGTAGTAAGTATAGGCTTGATTTGCTATATAATTATAACCAAAATATTCACTTATATCGGAAGTTGTGACTTCGCTAGCTGAGGGCATCCAAGGGGTGGCGATTGAACCTTGCTCTAATTTAAGTCTAGAATAATTAAAGCTATGAAAATCAGGTTGATTGTCTAAGAACCCAATACCAACATTATACCTAGCAACATCTATATCAATAGTAAATGTAATAGTTGAAAAACCAGAAGTTCCGGCTTTTATAGTATTTCCGAGATTATTATATTGTTTATTTTGAGAGTCATATAAATAAACAACACCGCGAGTGTCAATGTCACAATCTTGAATCCATACAGAATAAGTAAGTATTTGTCCTTTTTTTAAGTTTAAAGTATTCGTCTTGGTTTCAATGTAGTTAAACCCCCAACCTTTAGCAGATACGGTTTTTAAAGCAGACGAGGTTCCGTCTAATAAATTCAAGTTAGGCAAATTTAAAGAATGATTTGCTTTAAGTCTATTATAGTTTTGTAAAGCAGTTTCGTTCCCTTTATATCCGCCATAAATTTTAGACTTACCAGCTACAACTTGACCATTTCTAATCATATCAAAAGTTAAATTTTCGTAGGTATACCACTTTGTAATTACATCGAACGTTATCTTTTCGCTAAAAGTTCCGTTTTTACCATAACCCTCTGTCTTTGTAACTTCTGCTAAAGCTAAATCAGCATATACCTGAAAAATCTCCGTTTGATATTCAAGTGTAACGAATTTTTTACTAAGTATATCATTTACGAAGTCTTTCATTAATTGATAGTTTTCTTCTAAACTTTCGCCAAACGTTTCTAGTTTAAATTCTATTTGAGGTTGAGTAATTGAACGTGTCCCCATTACTCCAATACCATTACTTTGCCAAACATTATTAGTTGATTGTAACCCTAAATTAGAGGGCTGATAAAATCTAACTTTTCCATTTGTAACGTCCCAAACTTTATCATCTGTTCCGTCTAAATTTGTATGTATTTTGTACTGCCTTACCATTAAGCCCTCCCTAGTTCAAATTCTCGTCTGATTGCTCGTGCTAAGTTAGAAACATCTTGACCAGCACCACCTTGTACGTTGAATGTGTTATATGTTCTATTGTCGCTTGATACGCTGTTCGTACTCAAACCGTAACCGCTAGAAGATAAATTAACATCTGTTAAGCCTACTACCATAGAGCCTTTGAATAGTCCGCCAAGTTTTCCAGCAATACCATTAATAGCTCCCGATATATTATTGATTGTACTTGTTACACCACCAAGAACGCTGTTTATCGTACTACTTATTCCTCCGAATATTCCACTAAAGAAACTGCCAATACCACTAAATACTCCTGTTATTGCATTGTAAGCATTAGCGGCGAACTGACCAAAAGCGCTGAACGCTCCACTAACTGCATTTCTAGCACCATTGAAAACTCCACTAAAGAAGCTACCGACTCCACTAAATACACCTGAAATTCTTGACCAAGCGCTTGAAGCAAAGCCACCAAGAGAACTGAACACTCCACTTACTACACCACGAACAGCGTTGAATATGCCACTAAAGAAACCAGCTGCTGCACTCCATATTGAGCGAACCACTCCCCAAGCACTAGAAGCAAAACTTCCGATTGAGCTAAATACTGATGACACGATACCTCTTACAGCGTTGAATATACCGCTAAAGAAGCCAGCTACTGCATTCCATACTCCGACTAGTACATTCCAAGCTGAAACAGCAAAGCTACCAATAGCAATAAATACTACACTAACTATATTACGAACAGCATTAAATATTCCACCAAAGAAACCTGATAAACCTTGCCATGCGTTAAGAACTAATTGATAAGCACCGCGAATAATAGCCAAGATAAGTTGAAAAGCTACATTAATAATTGAGCCTATTAGATTGAATATAGATTGATAAAAACTAATTAAAGGTTGGAAAGTTGTAATAAACCAGTTATAGGCACCTGTCACTAAAGAAGCAATAGTTGTAAATACAGTTGTAACTATATTTACTATTCCATTCCATAGCCCTGTGAAAAAACCTGTGACCCCTGTCCATGCTGTTTGAATTCCAGTGACAACAGTCGTCCATAAGGTAGTAAAGAATGTTATTATTCCGTTCCAAATATTTTGAATACCTTGTATAATTCCGCTAAACCAATCAACTAAGCCTTGCCAAATACCTTTTGCTCCGTCAACTACTCCGTTCCATATATCAGCAAACCATTGTCCGATACCGCTAAAGAACGAAACTATTCCGTCCCATGCACTCTTCAAGAAGTCTATAAAACTAGCCCAAGCCTTTTTACCTGTTTCGGCTTGAGTGAAGAAATAAACTAAACCAGCAACAATGGCAGCAATCGCTATACCAAGAGCAACAAATGGATTTATAGCCATTACAGCATTGAAAGCGCCTTGTATAGCTGTTCCAATTTTAACTATGTTATTATAAAGTTCAAACGCCTTAACAATTCCATTAATGACTTTTAAAGCTACGAATGCACTAGCAAGAACCACTAAAGTTCCTTTTAAAGCATCCATTGCGCTTTTACTTTCACTAATTTTTTTCAGAAAATCAGCTATTTTTTTAGTAACTTCTGAAATTTTACCAGCAAATACAGCTATGCTCTTTGCTACGTTATCTATACTTGTTGCGTTTTTTGTTGTTTCTGTATTTATTCCAAGAAATGAATTTATGACGTTCCCTATAATAGAAACTATGGAATCAAATGCGCTTTTTATATTATCCCAAGCCTCTAAAAATGCTAAAGTGGCTGCATTTTCTTGCAGTTTTTTAAACAAGTCTTGAAAATACTTAATAACATTTGTTATAGTTTTACCAGCACTTTCGCCCCAACCTGCCATTTTACTAATCAAAGCACTAATGATAGGAGTTAAAGCGTCCAAAGTAGGTAACAAAGCAAGCGACAGAGTTTCATTAAAACTATCCCAAGCGTCGCTAATTGTTGTTACTCCCCTACCACCTGCTTTGCCAAGTTTTTGCATAGCTTCGTCTAACATTCCAACAGATATTGCGCCTTCTTCACTAGCGGAAGCAAATGAGCCGTACTGTTGCAAAGCTGGGTTCATTTCCATAACAGTCGATTTAAGTGCTGAACCAAGAGCTGTGTTATTATCTGTTAGCTGATTGATGTTTTCAGCTGTGACTTTACCACTTGCTGACATCTGACCATAAGCCTGAACTACACCTTTTAATTGTTCGCCAGTACCACCAAATGCTTGGTTAGCTTTTACTAATGCTTCTGTTTTACCAACTGCTGACTTAGCGGTATCGCCTAAACCAATGAACGTTGTCGAAAGTTTTAAAGCATCTTCTGTATTTGCGTTTGTATCTTTAGCAAGTGTTTGCATAGATTTGCTGACATAATCAAAGTCTTGCCCTTTGCCTTTAAACTTCATTGTGTTATTCAATGAAATCATGGCTTTTTGAGTATCCATTGCGTCAGATACCCAGCCTTTTAAGCCATTACCGACAGCACTAACAGCACTTGCACCAATTTGCCTGAATGCACCAACCGCAATTTCTCTAAGACTGCTAAAACGTGACTTCATGCCGTCAATTCCGCTATTTACACCCTTGGTATCCATTTTAGCGTCAATGTTCCAAGAACCTGATTTAATAGCGCCCTCGACTTGCTTTATTTCGCCCTCTAGCCTGTTAGCTTGTGTTTCTGCTGTTCCTAAATCTCGAGTAAGCTGTAACCATTTTTTTTGACCTGCTGACGTACCTTTGTCAACCGTAGAAAGTTCTTGTTTTAATTTTGTTGCTTTGTCACGTGATAAGCCCAACTGCGCTTGTAAATTCTTCTGCAATTGTTCCATTTTTTTTGGATTTGCTGGGTCAAGTTTTAGAGCTTCACGTAAGTTTTTAGCTTCTCCTCTAAGCCCTGACATTGCGGTATTGACACCTTTAAGTGAGTTCTCGAACTTCGTGACATTGCCATATATCTCGACCTCAAACTTTGCATTACTTGCCATTACATACCCTTTCTTTTACGCCTTTTCTCTTTTTCTTTTTCCTCTTTCTTCTTCTCTGCAATAAGTTCAATTATTTTATAAACAAGTTCTAATTCCATTTCCATGAACTGTGTTATATCAATCTCATTATTGCCTAAAATAGTTAAAAGTTCTAAAGTTTTATTTTCCTTTACAGTATCTTTCTTTTTCTTAATCAATGAACTAGAAGAAAAGAAGACCATTTCGTCTTCCGTTTCCTCTTTTTCTTTAATAAAAACAGTCTTACAGAAGATATTGATTAACTCGTTAGTTGTAGGAAGCTCTGTTTTGTCATCTAAGGCGTTTTGAAGTCCTCCGTTACAATCTACCCAAAGTATCAATAACTTGTCTGTAAAGCTCTCCATTTGCTCTGTAAAGTCATCAGGAATATATCCAGCGACAAAAGAATTTTGTAGGTCTGCAAAGTCTTTTAAATCTGTAATAAAGTCTGAACCAGTTAGCTCTAAGTATCTAATTGCATGTTTTAAAATCATTTACAGTCCTTTCAGCTCATTAAATTTCTTTCTGCCACAGTTCGACCAGTTCTTTAAGTCCTTTACCGTCAGTATCGAACTCAAAGCTAGAACGGAAGCCTGAAAAGTCGCTTTTAGCTTTTACAATATTATCTTGAAAGAGAGCCAAGTATAGACCATATTGAACAAATTCCATTACATCTGTAATTTCTCCGTCCTCTTTTTTAAGTTCTGTGTCCATTGCTTTTTGCTGTTGAAAAAGGTCTTTACCTGTAATCATTTTAAATTTACGTGCTGTACTTAATTGTTTTGCCATTTTGTTTTATATTCCTTTACTTATTCTATTTTTTTCCAAGTATATTTTAATGGGTCTGTGCTTTGTTCGTTGGGATTATTATCAGTATATGTTCCGATATAGCTTGGATAGTCTTCGGGTGTTACTTCACTAAATGAAGGCATCCAAGGGGTGGCGATTGAACCTTGCTCTAATTTAGGATATTTAAGACTGATTTCGCTTCCTGCATTACTAGAACGAATGAAAAATTGAGCGCCTGACTCTGGTATAGTATCAGCTGTATTTACTGTAAAAGCATACTTAGTCCAAGTATCAGTTAAGTTAACTGTCATTGTCTTTTGAGTAGGATTTGTCCAGCTATCGTAAGCTATAATGTAATGTTCCCCTTTACCTTTAAGCCATACACTAAATGTATATTGACTGTTAGGTTTTATATCTACGTTTGGAAAATTTGGAGCAAATGAACTGTCCATTGTCACGAAAGCTCTAAACCAGTCTGAAGCTTGACCAGTTTTTTTGAAATTCAGATAAGTCTCATGACCCTCTTTGAGTGTTACGCTATCAGGAGAAGATATACTTGTAGTCGCATCTTTAAGAGCAATGTTTTTATTTACAAAATCTTTAGTGTCTGTTAATAAATTCAAGTTAGGCCAAACGGTCGTGAATCTATCTTTTCCGTCTGCACTATATGCAAACGCTACGTGGTGAGCCCCGTCGGGCACATCAGGGTTTGTCAGTTACAGCGACACCTACCGAAACATCTGGATAACCTTCAGCGGAGAATGTAACGACATAAACGCCAGGAGCAAGTTCGTTGTTTGTTGCAACATTTCCTTTTACATCTTTAATTACTGCTGTTACTTTTACATCTTGCCCTTTAGAGTTTTTCAAAAAAGCTGGTAAAACAATTGTTCCGTCATTATGCCCTTTAGTTTTCGTTTGAACATTTGGAATAACTGGAGGAATTAACGTAACAGCACCAGCAAGTTCCGTGTCAGGTTGCATGATGAACAAGCCGCTTTCCATTTTCTTGACAAAATCTTTTGCTTGTTCTCCCCAAATCTCATACTCAATAGCAGGGACTTTTTTGTCGCCATTCAAATAAATATCTGAATCAGTTGCTTGTACTGCCAAAGTCCATTGGATAGGGTCTACGCCGTCTACTGAGTCTGTTTCTGATTCTTTTGTAGCTTCTGCTGTTGGTCTCAAATTTGGATAAACGACTACACGGTAACCGTCAATAAACTCTCCTGTAAATTTATCACGCTTGCGCCCTTTAATTAGGTACTGAACACATTTCGTTTTCCAATTACCAGTTGGAGACCAACCCAAGCCGTTTGCTGTTCTTTGTTGACCTAAGATATCTTCTTTGAGCGCTTGGTCTGTTTGAATAAATACCATTTCGCCTTGAAGCAAGGTAGCACCTTTTTTCACTCCATGGTCTGGTACGTCATCGGCCGGATAGCTGTTAGTTTCCGCTTGGTCTTCCATTGAGCTAACCGATACTAAACCAGTTACTATTTTGTGGTTGGTGAAAACTGGTTTTCCGTTACTCCCCTTAGCCATATCAGCTACGATTAGAGCTTCATTACCAAAGAAAATCTCACGTGAATTATAATCTAATTTCATTTTTTCTCTTTTCTATAATTTCATTGAATTGGCATAATTAGCACCTTTTTTCAATGTTGTTTTAACGTCTTGCATACCCCTTTTTTCAACTAAGAAATACATGCCATGATAACCGCTGGTGTAACTAGCCCTAGTACCTGCATTAACTACTACTTTATCGCCTTTTTTAACTTGTTTTAAGTTACTTGACAATTGGCCTGTATTTTGATATCTAGCATAAGTATAGGTGTGACCATGGCTTCTAATTAATCTAGTCCTTCGGCTTGCGCTATTTGCTTTCGCTTTAAACTCTGCTTCAAACCAATCGCCCATGCGTTCTGTTACTTTAGTTTGCATTTCTTTAGCTATGCTTGATGTATTAAGTAAATTCATTGCCATGCTTGACCACCTGCACCACAAGGTAAATAAACAGTTCCAGTATAATTGTACAAGTGGCTGTTCTCTGACCAGTTTGTCATATTCCAACCGTTTTGCAAAACATCTCCAACTAGTCCAACAAGTTCATCGTCAACATCTTTAACAGATAAAACAACTTGATAATAGTAACCCATGACAAAGCTCGTATTATCCATTTTAAGCACCTTTGAGTCACTAAGTGATAAATATACCGTCTTGTCTTCTATCGTGTCCTTAACGCCTAAAATAACGTCATTTAAAGGCATTGTAAGTAAATTGTTGTACCAATCTATATAAGAATCAAATTCTTTCATAGTCCGTTGCTCACGACCCCCTCTAAAATTATCTTGTTATTCTTAGGGTCTCTTTCCCATGTTGTACGCTTGAAAGTTTCACCTTTTTCGTCTAAGAAATAGTTGAAAATCAAGTCTTCCATTTCTCCGATTCCGTTAAGCTCATACCGTACATTTTTACCTAGCCCGATCATAGAAAACTCGTCAAGTCTTGACTGACCAATTCTCTGTTTAACTGCTGGCAAAGTGATAGGGTTTATAACATTATCTTCTGCACCGTTCTTCTTCTTAACAGTCGTCTCTACTTGCAATGTAACTTGTGAAAATATCATCAAACACCTCCATAATACATTAACTCTTGTAAAGAAGCCAAACGTTTCATTTCAGCATTTCGCCATTGTTCTGCTGGTTCATCAACAATATTAAGCCGACAATAACAAGAAATAAAGTCTTTCACTAATACACTTGTTTCGTCAGCTTTAATACCATTTTTTTCTAGCAATTTAATAGCTATTGAACGGAATAAGATAAGTTTACTATCATAAGCTGTTACTAAAATCGGAATACCACAATAGACTTTAATATAATCTATCATTTACTTCCTCCGTTTTATTCTTATGCTACTGTAATTACTGCACCAGCGTTATAAGTTTCAACGTGTCCGCTTGTTAGTGTTTCAACCAAAATCATGTTGCTGTTAGTTTTCCATTCAAAGGCATCAACTTTAGTAAGGTCTTGCATGTCAATGTGATATTTTTGGTCTACCAATACAGTAGGTTTGAGTGCTTTTGAACCTGTATAGACAATAATTTCATCTACTCCAACTTCAGAAGCAATTTCAGTATCATCATTTTTAATGCGAACGTTAGCATTTGCAGTTGCTTGACGTAACTCATCTAACAAGGCTTTACGGTCTTCTGTTTTAACAATCAAATAACGACGTCCAGCAGTAGGGCGAACAAAGTCAACCGCTTCTTCAATAGCGTCAGCAAATGGAGTTTTGCCAGCTGATTTGGCTTTTGTAGTAATTTTTTTGATTTTTTTAGCGTCTGCTTCTTTGTCAATTGATTTAAAGCCGTTTGTTCCGTCTCCCTCAACAAGAGCAAGGTCAACAATTTTGTTTACAATAGCTTGTGTAAGTTCAGCTACAATCAAGTTGTAAAGTTCAGAATAAGACATTTGAAGTCGTTTAACACGTTCAGCAAGTGATTGCAATTTATAAACCATTACAGGTTCAAGAGTGTCAATAGTGAGTGTAGCTGCCTGCTCTGTTTTTTGTTGTCCGTCTTTGTGAACTTGTGCTTCATTAGCTGAATCAAATGAGCGTGATACAAGCAAAGCACCAACATTTGTAACGTGGAAGACTTTGAATACTGGGTTAGTGTTTAACAAAGCTGTGTTGATTGACTCAACCAATTTGCGTGGAAGTTGGAAAGTTGTATCTGTGATAGTTACACCATTTTCAGCAAGTTTTGCATTCCAAGCGTTTTTAATTTCTGATTTACCAGCGTTCTTTTTCAATACATCAAAAAATTCTGTTACAGCGTTTTGTGATTCAATAAAGTTTGTCATTTTAGCTTTTCCTTTTGGTTTTTCTTCCTGTGCGTTAAGTTCGTTCTCAATTTTGATAATTTCAATTGAATTTTCTGAAAGTGTTTTTTCTAATTCTTGTACTTTTGGCAAGTCTTCAATTGCGTTTTTTACTTCAAAGCCACTAATTTGAGATTTTAAAGATACGTTATTTTCTTTAAGTTCTGCCAAGCGATTTTGTTTTTCGATTAAATCAGGTTTATTCATATTTCTTTTTAATATCCTCAATTTCTTTCAAAGCGTTACGGCTTTCAATAATTTTGTTGCGTTCTTCTGTAAGTTCTTCGCCTAAGGCATTTTGAATAAATTTTGCGTTAGGGTCTGCTGGTACTGAAACAAGAGAAATTTCTTTAAACTGTGCTTTATTTACAACTAGAGCGTCATTATCATTGAACTCATAATCTGTGATGTAATAGGCAATTGATAGTGAATCAAACGCTCCATTTTCAACAGCCTTGTTAATGTTTGGTGCATTGTCATAAAGCGTAAAGTCAGTCAGGTATTTATTAGAAGCCAAATCATAGTAAACTTTTGCGTCCCCGATGACTTCGCTAGATCCAGCACCATGTTCATATAGCAATGGATATCGTTCTCTAGCAAACTCAATACAGTTAGGAGTCAAGATAATACCATTAAGGTTCTCTACACCAACTTCTGACCCAATACCTTGGAACGACTTAGAACCGTCCTCGTTTTCAGTCACTTTAATTTCAGCACTATTGGTTATTAGTTTCATCTGTGCTTGTTACGTCCTTTCTACTGCCTTGTAGGTCACTTAGGTTTTTAACAGCAACTGCGTTAAGGTTAGCTATGTAAATATCTCCACCCTCGATTGGTTGCTCACCCATTTTAACAAGAAGTTGATTCTGTGTAAAAATAGGACCATTAATATTTTCATGGTACAAGTCAATTAATTCTTTCAAAGTTGCAAACTTGAATAGCTGATTATCTACAATTATGCGTTCATAATATAAATTATCCTTAATCACTCGTCTGCGGTTTGTTGAAATCAGTTTATAAGTCAGTTCCTTTTCAAGTTGAATCAGTAAAGGAATGATAGTAGAGTTATAAAAATAAATTTGTTGTTCTTGCGTAGCAGTACCAAGCAAAATATTTTCATTCATAAAGTAACCTGTCAAAAGTTCCGATTTAATAAGGTCAATTTCATCTTTGTTCAAAACGGAATAATCTTTTTTAAGTTCTACAATTTCCGTCTTGTTATCAACTGGCGTCAAACCGTTGTAACTCGAACCCTCTTGCATATTCTTTATTGTTGTTAAGGCTTTTTCTCGATACTCCTGCGTATTATCAATGTCAAGAAAGGCATTAATTTTCAACAAGCCACGCAATTTACCTTGTTCCAGCTTAGTTTGAATACTAGCTAGAGCATTATCTAAAATACTTGTATCCTCATTGATATAAAAAGGACTGACAAGCCTTACTAATTCTTCAGGTTTATATTCTTTTTTATCATTAGCAAACAGTAAGTCTAATAGATCTCCTGTTTCACTATCAAATATAGGGTACAGGTCAACATAGCGTGTGCATAGCAACTTTTTAATTACTTTCTGCCAAAACTCCATGCTATTATGTTCGCCCTTATAACTCCAATTGAGGACTTCATCTAAATCAGAGCCTGCCATACTAATCAAAGTATCAGAGCCAACATCAGATTTTTTGTATTTAACATGATTAAATTCTACTTTTGTTATTTCATTAGCAATTTTATTGTGAATATTAGTTACAAAAGCACTTGTATATTCTACCGCTTCATTTTGCCATGCTGTAACTCTTTGTGTATCATTGTTTAGCTTTCCACGTGAAAATGATACCACTTTTCCGAATAAGTTCAATTTTTCCCCTTTCTACCATAAACTAACGCCTTTCCCTCGTTTATACTCGCCTGTTTTCTTGTTATGGCAAGACTTACAAAGGAGTTGTAGGTTATCAGGGTTCAGCGCTGTATTCCAATCATCAAGGTTTTCCCACGTTAGTTCTACAATATGGTCTACTTCGTATTTTTTAGCACCGAATGCACCACATCTTACGCAAGTCATTTTGTCGCGTTGTCTTACATAATCACGGACTGCCAACCATTCTTTTTTATTGTACCAACCACTTTCTCGGACTGTGTCAACATTATACTTCATCTGACACCGCCATTTCTAAAGCCATTGTCAAAGCAACAGTAGGGTCAATTTTATCTTTTTCAAGTTTTTTAGTATACATATAGTCCCCACTTTGTCCGATTTTGACAGCAGTATTATTTAAAGCCCACTGCATGACTTTTTGGTTATGGATAAGTTTATTTTCCACTAATTTAGATTTTAATAGCTTAATATAGTCATTCATTGAGAAACCTTGTCGAATTGCTCTTTGGTTATCTCCGTCTTTATCGAAGAAATAACGCTCGATCAACCCTTTTAAAATCTCATATCGTGCTGGGTCATAACCGATTTTTCTAAGTCTGCACCCTGTCTTGGTTCTAAAGTCGTTGATATATGGTATTAAGTCATTTACATTAATGTATTCCGTATCAAGTAAGATTAATTCGCCTCTGTCAACAAATTCAGTCCATAGTTCTTGCTGTTCTGTGTCCAGTTGCTCATATTGCGACCGTACAGAGAAAGTAAGTGTATGGCTGTAAGTTTTACCCTCTAACTCACAAACGAACGATACAGCGGTTAAATCGCCAATTAAGGATAGGTCAATTCCGACGTAAGTTCTATTTTTATTAAATACAGATAAGTTAAATTCTGTTAGTTTAGTATCTTGCGGAGTGAAGTAGTAAGCTGTGTCCTGCATAGGCAAACCCATATTAAACGCTAAGAACTTATTCTGTAACGCTGGATCTCCTTGCGCAAGCTCATACTCTTCAATAACTCCTGACCACTTAGGAACGTTACCAATAAGCGGTAAAGCCATAGTCCAATTCTTCTTATCTTTGACCTGCTCATGATTTTCTAGCATGTAAAGCAAGCCGAACGACCTATCATTGTAAAATTCTTCTTCTGATTTGAAGCGTTCAACAAGTTTATCATATAAACCGTCTCGTTTAAGTCCACCAGAAGTAATGTAAATACTTTGCCAGTTATCTTGTTTTTGGCGTGACCCTTTATTGACTGATTCTGTTATATCTTCGCCATAGGTATGGACTTCATCAAATATATTAAGAGAACTGTTACCACCTTGCGCCCTCAAAGTATCATTTGTTTGCTTTTTGAAAGTTGTTTTAAAAGAAGTAAATTCTAGTCCTTGTTTTGTACTCTTGAAAATCTTGTTTTCATTGTATACCCTTAATGTATCGCTTGCTTCCGTTTGATTCCTAACTTGGTCAAATACGTGTCTAGCCTGTGAATTATCGTATGCAATAATCAGACTTTCTCCGCCATATTGTCCGCCTAAAATCATCCAGTTAAGCACGCGCGTTGCCATTAAACTTGACTTACCAGAGCCACGCCCTAAATTAAGGAAAATTTCATTGATTAAATTAACTTGAACGCCTTTTTCATCGACCATATCATAACCAAGCATTAACTCGTACCACCAGCGCTGCGTTGGTAGTAGCTCGATTTTCATCAGGTTACCAGTAGTCAAATAGAAGTTATCTTGTATCCATTCAATAGCTTGCGTAACACGGTCATAGCGATAAATATACTTGCTATGAATACGTATTTGCTTCTGAATAGTCTTACGAATGTATTTATTAATAATAACGCCATTTTCTTTATTGCTTTCTAGCATTTTATTTAAATAATACATTTATTCAAACCCTTTCGGTACTTCAATTTTTGGAGTTTCGTACTTACTTAGTTTATAGTCATCAAGTTCTTCGATCTTAGCTTTAAGGTCATGAGCGCTTGATTCTTCCTGTTGTAATCTCCGCCATTCAGTAGGGTTATAAAGTTCAGGGTTTCCGGCCTTAGCAACCATCATTGCTACTAAGCTATCTTTATCCAGTTCTTTTTCTTTAACCTTTACTTTTTCAACGTTTCCGTCAGCGTCATAGATTGTTTCTGTTTCTTTTAGCGTTCTGACTGTCAGTTTGCTCGCTAAGGCACTCTCAGCTAGTTCTAATAGATTTCCCCTAGCAATGCTTTTAGCTTCGTCATACGCCTTTATATTGTCATCTCGCCACTTTCTAAAAGTTTTAGCCGAACAATGCAAACTGGTGTAGATTTCTCTGTCATTACAGCCTGATTCAATTTTATCAATGATTTGACTAAAAAGCGGTTCTTCATACATCTTAGGTAAAATTGTGGGTCTGCCACCGTTTTGTGTTTGCATATTGTCCTTTCTTTTAAATGTGGTTATATCGTTTAAAGCCTATATTCTCGTCTCTAAGAACAGCAATAACTTTTGCTTATAAGTTTACCAACTTGGGTAACTCTGCTCTCACAAGCCAAAATATGAGCATATAGCCCTATAATTAAGATTTAGCGAGATTTAGCGAGATTTAGCAAGCTAAAACTTTTCTTTTTGATTTTTTGGGGGGTTCGCAGCCGGG
>OBVB01000358.1_pt1 | contig 34324 bp, 32 predicted proteins | sample 1475891 | NCBI WGS metagenome assembly OBVB01 (sample SAMEA2579943, study PRJEB22360) | human gut metagenome | biome: human gut; feature: human-associated habitat; material: faeces | place: Denmark | collected 2008/2010 | reverse complement strand
TGCGTCTCCATGCGGGGCGTGCGGGTGCCGCCACCCGCAGCCGCCTATCTGGAGCAGGAATGTGGCGTGGATGCACTTCATGTTACGCGTTCGGTTCATCTGCATGATGAATTTATGTGGGCACCCGGTATGACACACGGAGGCTTTAACGGGGATCTGACCAGTGAAATCAAGCGCGCTGTTTCTGTTCCTGTGATCACAGTGGGAAGATTTACAGAACCGCAATATGCGGAACTGCTTGTAAAACAGGGCCGTGCCGATCTGGTTGCGTTTGGGAGACAAAGCATTGCTGATCCGGAACTTCCCAATAAGGCCAGGTCAGGAAAGCTGGAGGAATTGATGCCGTGTATAGGCTGTCTGCTTGGGTGTGTTCCAAATATGTTTGCTGGAAAGCCGATTACCTGTGCCCTGAATCCCTGTGTAGGAAGAGAAGGGGAATGGCAACCCGCCGCAGTAAAAAAGAGGGTTGCAGTGGTAGGCGGCGGTCCCGCCGGCCTGTATGCTGCCTGGGCGTGCGCAGTGTTCGGCCATTCGGTTACCTTATTTGAAAAAGACAGCGAACTTGGCGGAAGTTTTCGCATTGCTGCATATCCGACAGGAAAAGGACAGATTTCCGCTGCTGTCCGCGCTATGATCGTGCGCTGTGAAAAAGCCGGTGTAAAAGTACGCCTTAATACGGAGGCTGCCTTGGAATCCATCCGTTCCCTTGCGCCGGATGCAGTTATTCTGGCTACAGGCTCTCTGCCGCTGCTGCCGTCGATTCCCGGTTTATCAGATTGCGGTTATATAACTGCGCAGGATATGCTTGCAGGAAAAGGTGCTGTTGGAAAAAAGGTGATTGTTGCAGGGGGAGGAATGATCGGATGTGAGACGGCAGAATATCTGGCAGAACGCGGCCATCATGTCGCTGTTGCAGAAATGAAATCTACGATTGCAGCGGAGATTGCTCCGGAGAATCGGAGATATATGTTTGAAAGCTTTGAACGAAATCATGTTTTTCTGTATCCAGATGCAAGGATAACCCGGTTTTATCCTGATGGCATTGAGTATATGGCCAAAGATGGTTCTCTGCGTTCTGTAAGAGGGTATGACAATATTGTACTGGCCATGGGAACGCGTTCTAATAATCCGCTAAGTGAAGCTGTGTCTGAATTTGCGCCGCAGGTTTTCGTGATTGGGGAAGCTAGGCATTCTCCGGGAAATGCAGTTACTGTAACAGCGGACGCTTTAAAAACGGCGCTTTCTATTGGATCACTGTAAAAAGACTGAATGTGTCAGGGTATGTCACAAATGTGGTATACTCTTTTTATGCTTGTGAAAAGACAAAATTCCCATGTTCGGCGGAATGCAAATCCGTCGCTGACAGCGGTAAATCCATGGATTTTACAGGGAAGGTATGGTAAAATCACAGGATATAAAACCTGAATGAAAAAAAGAGAATGGAAATGATACGGACGATGCCCAGCAATGAGATCGGCACGATCGCCGCCATTTGGCTGGGCACCAATCTTAAAGCCCATAATTTTATCCCTCCCCTGTATTGGAAGGATCATTATGGAAGGGGGAAGGGGATGCTGGCAGAGACTGAACTTAAGCGTATACGCAAAGAATATAAAAGTTGTTGTGTTTTATGAGAGAGCACAGTTTACAATTCAGAGGAAAAATCGGGATGAAGATACGGAGAACTGGAATATTGGATGGTATGGCAGGAAGGAAAGTAAAAACGGAAATAAATAAAAATTTAACAAACTATAGATGGAAAATTCATAAAACCCGTGGTAGAATAAACATATAATGCAGAAAGGAACGGGTATAACAATGGAAATTACCAGAGACATTATCTATGCAGGCGTGAATGACCACAGCGTCGATCTGTTTGAGGGACAGTATCAGGTTCCTAATGGGATGTGTTACAATTCCTATGTGATCTGCGATGAAAAGACGGCGGTTATGGATACCGTAGACGCAAGATTTACCCATGAGTGGCTGGACAACCTGGCTGAGATTTTAAAGGGGAAAGCGCCGGATTATCTGATCATTCAGCATATGGAGCCGGATCACTCCGCCAACATCCACAATTTTATGAAGGTCTACCCCAACACCATCATTGTATCTAACGCTAAAGCCTTTGCCATGATGAAGCAGTTTTTCCCTGAGATGGATCTCAACGGCCGTACCCTGGAGGTGGCAAACGGGGATACGCTTACCCTGGGAACCCATGTGCTGACCTTTGTATTTGCGCCCATGGTACACTGGCCGGAGGTAATGGTGACCTATGATGCAGCAGATAAAATTCTGTTTTCAGCAGATGGTTTCGGCAAGTTCGGAGCTCTGGATGTGGAAGAGGACTGGGATGACGAGGCCCGCCGCTACTACATTGGCATCGTTGGAAAATACGGCGCACAGGTTCAGAACCTGTTAAAAGCGGCAGCAAGTCTTGATATTCAGATCATCTGCCCTCTGCATGGACCGGTTTTGAAGGAAAATCTGGGTCATTATCTTGAAAAATACAGCATCTGGTCCTCCTATGAGGCGGAATCGGACGGAGTGGTGATCGCCTATACTTCTGTGTATGGAAACACAAAGAAGGCCGTGGAGCTTCTGGCATCCAGATTAAAGGAGAAAAACTGCCCGGAGGTAGTGCTCTGCGATCTGGCCCGTATGGATATGTCAAAGGCTGTGGAATATGCCTTCCGCTACGGCAAGCTGGTGCTGGCTACTACAACCTATAACGCTGATATTTTCCCGTTTATGAAAACCTTTATCGACCACCTTACGGAACGTGGCTACCGTAAGCGCACCATCGGTCTCATTGAAAATGGTTCCTGGGCGCCCCAGGCGGCAAAAACCATGAAGGCCATGTTTGCATCTTCAAAGGATATCACCTGGTTAAAGGATAAGATAACCATCCAGTCTGCCATAAGCAGTGAAAATCGGGAGCAGATCGAGCAGATGGCTGCAGAGCTCTGCGAGGAATACATTGCCCGTTCTGAAAATACAGCCAATAAACACGATATGAAGGCTCTCTTTAAGATTGGCTACGGTCTCTATGTCGTGACGTCCAACGACGGAACAAGGGATAACGGTCTGATTGTCAACACAGTGACCCAGCTTACCGATACTCCGCTGCGCGTGGCTGTAAATATTAACAAGGCCAACTACTCGCATCATGTGATCAGGCAGACCGGCGTTATGAACGTCAACTGTCTGTCCGTGGAAGCGCCGTTTAAGGTATTTGAAACGTTTGGATTTCAGAGTGGAAGACAGACGGATAAGTTTGCCGGCATGGAGATCTGCCGTTCTGACAATGGCCTGACCTTCCTTCCCAAATATATCAATGCGTTTATGTCCCTGAAGGTAGAACAGTATGTGGATCTGGACACCCACGGTATGTTTATATGCTCTGTTACGGAAGCCAGAGTGATGAGCGACCGTGAGACCATGACATATACCTACTATCAGAACAACGTAAAGCCCAGGCCACAGACCGAGGGCAAAAAGGGCTTTGTATGCAAGGTATGCGGCTATATCTATGAAGGCGACACGCTGCCGGAGGATATCATCTGCCCGTTATGCAAACACGGAGCCGCTGATTTTGAACCAATTTAGTGTGCTGACATTATGATATATAGATTTACTGCTGTCTCTTTAAGGAGCGGCAGTAAATCTATATTTTTTTCAACAGTATATTGCCACGCTTTTGAGCCGGGTGAGGGGTTCCACTGACTTTTTTGTTTGCCGTTGGGTTTAAATTAAGTCAAATAAGTTTAGCTGAACAGGGGCGTTTTTTTCCTCAAAACGATACAGATACTCAAATATTTTCTGGTTATCGTGGATTATTCCGCTGTCTTCGCACATTTGATGAAACATTTTCATCAGTGCATTGTTTTTAGGACTATTAAGCTGGTACTGCATACCATAAGTGCGTATATATTTATCTTTCAGGTGAGGAAATAACCGATCCAACTGATTGTAAAAATACTCTCTGTTTCCCTCACGGAGTGTTAGTCCCATTCCAAAGCAAATAATGCCATATACATTTGCTTCAATACAATATTCTAAAATCCCTCTGATATTTTCTTCTGTGTCATTGATGAATGGAAGAATGGGGCAAAGCCAGACAACGGTGGGAATACCTGCTTCATTCATTTTTTTCAGAGCCGCAACTCGTTCCTTTGTTGTGCTTACGTTCGGCTCAATCTTCTTACATAAATCTTCATCAAAGGTGGTCAGCGTCATTTGCACGACACACTTTGTTTTATCATGGATAGCCTTCAAAAGATCTAAGTCCCGCAATACTTGGTCGGATTTGGTTATTAAAGTGAAGCCAAAACCGTATTGGTTTGCTAAAGCCAATGCCTTGCGGACATTCCCCAGTTTGTTTTCCAGGGGGATATACGGGTCTGTCATAGAGCCTGTACCCAACATACATTTTTCACGTTTCCGTTTAAGGGTATTTTCTAATAGCTCAATAGCATTTTCTTTGATTTCAATATCTTCAAAGTCATGTTCCATGTGATAACACTTGCTTCTTGAGTCGCAGTATATACAGCCATGAGTACAGCCGCGATATAAATTCATCCCATTTTTAGATGATAAGATACTTTTCGCTTTTACAAAGTGCATAACTTTATCCTCGTTCAAAATCGCTTTTATTTTACCGAATCGCGTAAAATGGCTTTGGAGTTGCCTTTTTCTGCCCGGTTAGCATGGTTCAAATAAACTGCTCTGTGGCAGTCTCCCTATAAATTGCATTATACCACATAAACTTGATAAATAAATGACGGGTTACAGGATAGTTTTTCTGAAATACTTTATCGTTTAAAAGAATGGATTCCGGCACAGACTATTATCAGGTCTGGAATCCGCGCCTGAGGGCGTGCTTTCCAGATACTCCCAAAAAGACGAAAGGCGGGATTTTTTGATGAAACGTATGGTGATGTCGCCCAAAATAAAGGGTATGGCAGTGGTTCCCAACATGAAGCATACAGCGATGGCCCGTGGGATAAAGAAAATGGCTGCATCCTCCCGGATGAAGCATCGGGCTATGAAGCCTGAAAGGGCAAATATGTGGATGGCCGGTGCCATGGGAATGATGGCCGCCGGTGCCGGTGCGGCGGTTATGATGGCCCCAAAAAAACGGGGACAGAAAAAGAGCACGCCTCAGAAGCAGAAAACACTCAGCCAGGGGGAACAGCGCTTTTATTATTCAAAGGGAAATTACGAGGCGTTCGCTCGGCCGAAAAAGCCGGAGGGGATCGATGAAAGGTCGGCATGGCTGATCGGCGGCGGTCTGGCCTCCTTGGCGGCGGCCTGCTTCCTGATCCGGGATGCGGGGATGGCAGGAGAACGGATCCATATCCTGGAAGCTTCCGACCTTACCGGAGGCGCCTGTGACGGGATAATGGATCCCACAAGAGGCTATATCATGCGCGGCGGCCGCGAGATGGAGGATCATTTTGAATGTCTTTGGGATCTGTTCCGATCGATACCCTCCCTTGATACGCCGGGAGCTTCTGTGCTGGATGAATTTTACTGGCTGAACAAAGAGGATCCCAACTATTCCCTTTGCCGCGCCACGAAGAACCGGGGGCAGGCGGCCTGTGCTGACAGGCGGTTCGGCTTAAGCGAAAAAGGAAGCCGCCAGATCATGAAGCTTTTTTTCACAAGAGATGAGGATCTGTTTGATAAGACCATTGAGGATGTATTTGACAAAGAAGTATTTGACTCGGCGTTCTGGCTCTACTGGCGCACGATGTTTGCCTTTGAAAACTGGCACAGCGCCCTGGAAATGAAACTGTATCTGCGTCGCTTTATCCACCATATCGGCGGCCTGCCTGATTTTTCGGCGCTTAAATTTACCCGCTATAATCAGTACGAGTCCCTCATCCTGCCCATGAAACGCTATCTGGAGGATGCGGGAGTGGAGTTTCGCTTCGGCGTCACAGTGACCAACGTGCGGTTTGAAATACAGAATGGAAAAAAGACCGCCAGATCCATTGACTGTATCATAAACGGAGGCCGGGCAGAACTTCCCATGACAGAAAAGGATCTTGTTTTCATTACAAATGGAAGCTGCACTGAGGGTACGGTTTACGGGGATCAGGATCATGCGCCAAAGGAAATGAACCAGACAAAAAGCGGAATATGCTGGAATCTTTGGAAGAATATCGCGGCGCAGGATCCTTCCTTTGGCCGCCCGGAAAAATTCTGTTCGGAGCCGTCTAAGACCTGCTGGGAATCCGCCACTATTACTACCTCCGACGAGCGGATTCTTTCATATGTAAAAAAAATCTGCAAAAGAGATCCTCATTCCGGTAAGGTGGTTACAGGCGGGATCGTCAGCTGTATGGATTCCGGCTGGCTGTTAAGCTGGACCATCAACCGTCAGGGACAGTTTAAGGAGCAGAAGAAGGAGGAGGTGTGTATCTGGCTCTATGGGCTTTTCCCGGATGCGCTGGGGGATTTTGTCCGAAAACCCATGAGAGAGTGCACCGGTAAGGAGATCACATCCGAATGGCTGTACCATCTGGGCGTGCCGGCAGAGGAAATCCCATGGCTGGCAGATCATGGAGCAAACTGTGTTCCTGCTATGATGCCATATATCACGGCCTTTTTCATGCCGAGACGGGACGGGGACCGGCCGGATGTAATTCCTGATGGGAGTGTAAATACAGCTTTTTTAGGTCAGTTTGCCCAGACACCCAGAGATACGGTTTTTACCACAGAATATTCGGTCCGCACTGCCATGGAAGCCGTCTACGGCCTTTGCAGCGTAGATCGGGGAGTGCCGGAGGTATGGGGCAGCGTGTACGATATCCGCGCGCTGTTAGAGGCTTCTGTAAAGCTGATGGACGGAAAATCGCCGCTGGCCCAAAAGCTGCCCATGCCTTTTGAAATGCTTAAAAAGCTGCTGTTAAAGAAGATCGAACCTACGGAGTTTGGAGTGCTTTTAAGGGAATATGGGCTTATGTAGCTGCTAAGATGCAAGCAGGCGCCTTCCAGCCGGATGAATCGGATCTGGAAAGCGCCTGCTTCCTGTATATTCACGTTGCTGCCAGCGGATCAAAAACAGTTACTTAAGCGTTTTGCCAGTCAGCATTTCATAGCTCTGAAGATACTTGTCAATGGTTTTTTTGACAATTTCCTCAGGCAGCGTCCAGTCATTGCCCGGATGGGAGGTAAGCCAGTCTCTTGCAAACTGCTTATCAAAGGATGGCTGGGAATGACCTGCCTCGTAGCCGTCTGCAGGCCAGAAACGGGAACTGTCGGGAGTGAGCATCTCGTCTCCTAACACTACATTGCCTTCTTCGTCAAGACCAAACTCAAACTTAGTGTCAGCGATAATGATGCCGCGGCTTAAAGCGTAGTCTGCACATTTCTTATAAAGAGCAAGTGTATAATCGCGGATCAGGGTTGCGTAGTGCTCCCCTTTTCCTGGGAAATACTTCTCCAGATGGGAAATACTCTGCTCAAAGGAGATATTTTCATCATGATCACCGATCTCAGCCTTGGTAGAAGGGGTATAGATAGGCTCAGGAAGCTTTTCAGACTCCTTTAAGCCTTCGGGAAGCCGGATGCCGCATACGGTGCCGTTCTCCTGATAGCTCTTCCAGCCGCTGCCTGTAATATAGCCTCTTACAATGCACTCTACAGGGATCATGGTAAGCTTTTTGCACATCATGCTCTTTCCTTCAAATTCAGGCTTCTGGAAAAACTCAGGCATATCCTTTACATCCACAGATATCATGTGGTTGGGAAGGATATCCTTTGTAAAGTCAAACCAGAATTTGGACATCTGAGTCAGTACAGAACCCTTCCCTGACACGATGTTGTGCAGGATCACGTCAAAGCAGCTGATGCGGTCAGTAGCAACCATGATCAGGCTGTCACCATTGTCATAGATCTCACGAACTTTTCCTTCTTTGAACGGTTTCATGTCATATACCTCGCTATCATATTGTATGTGTAATGCTTCTTTCTAAGCATAAACGAAATGAAACCTAAAAATCAATACCCAGATTGAATTTTATTCCATTACAGGAGTAAAAAATGACAGGTTCTCTTTTTTGCACAATAAAACAAAAAAAAATACAAATATAGACAGCATTTTTTCTTTCCACTGTTTCTGAAGAGGCGTATTCCTGGCTCCAGCTGAAAACGAGGATTGCTATTAGGGCCAATACGCGTTAAACTATCAGCGAAAACGTTCAGAAGAAACTGTAAGAGAGGGAGACAAATATGATAAACAGAGACGATATGCTTGAACTGACCAGGAGGCTGACACCCGCACGTTCTTCCGTCGGACGGATTGCCGGGGCCTATTTTGATGAGGAAAGCTATGCAGACGGTACGTTTAACACAAATTTTTTAAAGCTGTCCCAGGCAGATCGGGCAAAAAATCTTGCCCTGGCCAAGACCGTTCTTTTTTCAGATACCAATACTCAGCTAAAGGAATATCGGCTGACGGATCAGGCCAGGCGGCCTGGAGGTCTGTGGCAGCTTTTGACCGCCATCAAGGAATGTGGAATGAAAAATGACGCTTTTACAGATCTTTTTTATGAATTGATCGGAGAGAAATACCGGCCGGGCCGTCCCTGGTCCTGCTTTCTGTTTCACGGCCGTTATGACGTTCCCGTAAAAGGATCAGATAAGGAATGGCTGGAAGGCTCAGATGAGGTATACGAATATCTGATCTGCACCGTAAGCAGCCTGATCGGAGAATACGAACCGGGTACGCCGGAATTTGGATTTTTATACCCTGCCTTTAAGGAACGGGGAGCTGCATTAAATTTTGTAGATGTATTTGAAAGCCGGCCGGGCGGCCCCTGCAGGGAGCTTACAAAGTGGCTTTTAGAGGGGTGATCCTCCATGAAGCGCTCCTGGGGAACCGCCGGCCGGAACGTATATCGGTATGAGATCTTTAGAATATTAGTTTAAAACATATTCCTTATCAAAGATCACTTCCGGCAGGGTAGAGGCATCAGATGCTTCTACCTTGCCTTCTACATTTTTATCGTCATCAATATAGTAAATGGTGCCTCCGGAAATCTTATACATATAGTTTCCGTCTACCTTATAGTTCTTGCTGTCCGTCTGAACCTTTCCCGATTCATTGACAAGGTACAGCTTGTTTTTTACCTCAAATACCTGAAAGTCAGAGCCGTCCTCCGCCTCTACCAGACGTCCCTGATAATAGAGATAGCCGTCCTTTGTGCCGCTTAGGCCGGCGCCTTTGTCGGAACCGGAATCAGAGAAATAGTAGGTACCCGTATCGCCGTCCACGCTTAAGCCTGACTTCTTGCCAGTGACCATTTTCCCGTCTGAATCACTGGTTCCGAAGTATCCGACCATCTCTTCGCCGGAAGCATTTACAATACGGATCATACCCGTCTGACGTACGCCATAGGGATTAAAGAAATAGGAGTTTCCGCCGATCTTTGCAGTGGCGCGGCTCATGGTGGAGGCCTTGGCATTTAAATAGGCGGGTGTGCCGTCGCTTTCAAAGTAGTACCAGTTAGAATCGCCGTCCTCCGGCATCTCATCGCTGTCTCCCTCGGTGATAGCGTCCTTGTCCTCCGAGCTTGCCGGGTGGTCGGTCAGTTCCAGCCAGGTGTCCTTGGCCATGGTTCCGTCATTATCGCCGCCAAGGTACACAAAACGGCTGATGCCTGTGGTATCGCCGGCTTCCGCTTCCTCCTCCACGGCGATCCATCCGGTCATCATCACGCCGTCCTCGTCAAAATAGTATTTTTTATCATTGATGGTCTCGGCTGCATAGGTTTTGTCCTTGGCCCGCTTTGCCTTCCCGTTGGACTGAAAATAGAACCACTTGGAAGAATCCGAAGCAGAAGAGCGGGATTCAGAGATATCGCCGTCCTCCGGCTTATCCTCCTCGTCGAAATCAAGGCACTGCCAGCCGGTTTTTGCATAGCCCTGATCCTCGCCGCCCAGGTAGTAGATATCGTCGCCGTCAAAAAACCATCCGGTCCGCATTTTTCCTTCGCTGTCAAAGGAATACTTATAATTCCCAAGGGTCTCCCATCCGTCTTTTTCCAGCTTTCCCTTTGAGTCCACATAATACCAGCCCGCTGGCTTCTGCCCGCCGGTTTCCGTCACATGGATCCAGGAATTTTTCACCATGGCTCCGTTTTCATTTACATAGGATTCATCATCGATCCACTGGCTCACCGCCATCTTTCCGTCGCTTCCCAGATAGAACAGGGAGTCTCCTGAGGCTTTCCATGCGTTGGTTACATAATTTCCGGAAGAGTCTTTATAACGCCAGACGCCGTCCTCGCTGACCCAGCCGATATCGGCGGCCTGGGCAGAGAAAGCAGAGCCAAGAGTGAAAAGCAGGGCAGCTCCAAGGGCAGGAAGAAGTCGGTTGTATTTTTTCATGGTCAAAGGTTCTCCTTTTGGTATTTTTCAAAGTATAATAACTGCATTGTAGCACATCAAATGGCTTCGTACAATAAAGTTCACAAAATCGTCAGAAAATACCGGTTTTTGTCCAAAGGGTGCACGCGCTTATAGGGTCTGCAAATTCCCCGCAGATTCTATTGAAAAAACATAAATTATTCCTTATAATTATAAATCGCTGCCAGCAGTGAAGGAAAAGATAGGCACCTCTGACCGCTGCTGTGCAGAAAAAAACAGTAAACCGGATGAAAATAACCGGATATTTCCCTGAAAACAGGGCAGTGGGGTTAATATTTAGGAGGGCAATCAATGGGACGGGAACCGATACGGGCAGCTGTTATAGCGGATACACACGGCGTTTTGCGGCCGGAGGTGGAGAGGATCCTGGAGACCTGCGACGTGATTATACACGCCGGAGATTTTGATACACAGATGCTCTATCATAAGCTGGAGGTAGGCCAGCCTCTTTTTGCGGTAAGAGGAAACAATGACAGGGGATGGTCTGGAGGCCTTCCGGGAATTAAGCGCTTTGAAATCGGCGGCGTGAAATTCATTATGGCCCATGAAAGAACGAATATTCCGGGCAGTCTGGGAGACGTTCAGGTGGTAATTTTCGGCCATTCCCATATGTATCAGCAGCAGGAGATAAACGGACGGCTTTGGCTGAATCCCGGAAGCTGCGGCTACAAGCGCGGCACGCTGCCGCTTTCAATGGCTGTGATCACCATAGAGGACGGGGCCTATACGCTGGAAACCATCTGGCTGGAAAAAGGCTACGGCACACCGGAAGATGCCATTGCGAAACGGGAAAAGCTGAAAAGAAGCCGGTACGAGCGCCAGCAGAAACGACATATACAGGAGAAGAAGGACAAGGAGATCCTTTTCCTGACAGCAAAGATCCTGCGTCTTTATCAGGCCGACGTTTCCAGGGCCTGGGTGGTTAAAAATACGGGAGATGATCCGGAACTTGCGGGAAAGATCTACGATCTGTGTGGTGTCATGGAAACAGCAGACGCCCATCAGATCCTGGCAAAATTAAGAGCAGGAACCTGAAAACCTCCCGCTGGGAGGAGACTTTCAGGTTCCCGTCCATTCAAAACCAATTTGTCTGTTGATCTCTGAACCGGGGGGTATCGCCAGATTCATAGGGATTGTAATTGCTGCGATTGCAGCCAAATTCCTTTAATGACTTTATCTGATTTTCAGCTGTCCATTCTACCAGAGAAATACCGTCAAATTCTTCCGTTTTTCCCGAAGCCATTTCATTCTTAAAATACCATTCTGCAACCGTCTGATTTTCCTTGTGAAAAAATTGTTTAATATCCCAGACAGCCACTCTGCCCCGGGTATTCCATTCCTCAAACCAGTGCTTTACGGCTTCCCGACTGCGGTATTGCGGACTCCAGCTTTCTGTGTAAATGACATCCTCTGTAAAAATATGATCTATTCCCAGATCCTGCTGTTTCAGCCACATTTCAAACCACAACTGGATAATTTCTTCTCTCTCGTTCATAATCCTCCCGTCCTCTCTTAACGCGCCATTTTCCGCTTTTCTTCTTCGACGGTGATCCGTGATTCTTCCAGGGTATGGCCCAGTACCTTCACCAGTGTCTCCTTGTCCATTGTGGGAGCATAGTAAAAACCCTGCTGATATTCGCAGCCATAGCTGTTTAGGGCGTTTAGCTGGTTTTCTGTTTCTACGCCTTCTGCGATGATATGGATATTCAGATCCTTGGCGATTTGGATCAGTCCCCCGGCGATGGCGGCAGAAGCAGGATTCGTCTCTAATTCCCATACAAACATACGCTCTAATTTCACCGTGTTTACGGGCAGATCCAGTATTCCTGTAACGGGAGCGCAGCCGGAACCAAAGTGGTTAAGCACCAGCTCCACCCCAAGATCTGCCAGCTGCTGCATGGTGATATTTACATTTAAATAGACCGAAGAGAGTGCCGTATCATCCAGCTCTAAAGCCAGTTTCCCTGCCGGGATTTCATATCGGGCGATCACGTTCTCCACCTGGTCAACAAAATCTTCCTGGATCAGAAGAATGGGAGAAACGGGGATACAAATAGACTCAAACTCCCTTTGGGCTTTAAGAAGCCGGGCAATAAAACGGCCTGCATCCTCCAGGGCATAATAGCCGATTGCCCGAATCTGCCCGGAATCCTCAGCGATCGGCATAAATTCCCCTGCGCCAATGAGGCCGATCCCCTGGATGAAAATGCGCATATAGGAGTCGGCTCTGGTAAAACGCCCGGACTTCAGGCTGTAGGTGGGGCGGTAGCGGACCTCGATCTCCTTTTTTTCCAGAGCAGTCTGAAGATAGCGGGCAATGGCCTGACGGCGCAGAGCCTGTCCATGAAGTTTGGAGTCAAAGACAGCATACTGGTTGGGGCCGCATTCTTCGGCGGCAGCTACGGCCGTATCCAGATTCTTTAAAAGGGAAGCCATATCCTCAGCATAGGTGGGGCAGGAGCAGATGCCGATCTGAGCGGAGCAGACGCAGTCTGACTCGCCGACAGTCCATACACTCTCAAACCGTTCTAAGATTTTAGCAGCCAGATCGCAGGCCGCACCTTCCACTGCACCTTCCAGCACGATCATAAATTCCACGCCGATATAGCGGAATACCCTGCTGCCGGATACACCGTTTAAATAATCTGTAATCTGAGCAAGAAGCGCCTCACAGTAATCGTATCCGAAAGATTTATTGAGATTTTTGAAGTTTTCCAGATAGACCTTCATCACCACGCCTTTGGCTGGAATCTGAAAGGAACGATCATTCAGCCCCTTTACTGTTTCCCGGACGTGTTCCGTCTCTTTTTTGTTCTTTTTAAACCATTCCATACATGGACCTCCCTGAGTGTAGTGTGTATTTTGGAAAGCTTCCTGGTACACCAATCGTTTCTATTATAATACAATAGGGGAAAAACCTCAATTTTAAATTAAAAATGCTGAAAAATAGAAAAGTTGTTTCCTTTTTCTTTGCAAATTGACCGGAGTATGCTATACTGTTCTCAGAATATCATCTGCCGCCATTTCCCGGCCGGCGGATGATAAGTGAACATAAGGAGAGATCCATTCATGAAAATGAACCGAGTATTTTTAAAATTAAGCGGCGAGGCTCTGGCCGGACCGAAAAAGACGGGTTTTGATGAGGACACGGTAAAAGAGGTGGCCAGACAGGTAAAGCTGTCTGTGGATGCGGGGGTTCAGGTAGGAATCGTCATCGGAGGAGGCAATTTCTGGAGAGGACGCACCAGCGAGGCCATTGACCGCACAAAGGCGGATCAGATCGGTATGCTGGCTACCATTATGAACTGTATCTATGTATCCGAGATCTTCAGAAATGCAGGGATGAATACGCAGATATTGACTCCGTTTGAATGCGGCTCCATGACAAAGCTGTTTTCAAAGGATAGCGCCAACAGGTATTTCCAGCGCGGCACGGTGGTATTCTTTGCCGGCGGCACGGGCCATCCCTATTTCTCAACTGATACGGGCATTGCCCTTCGGGCGATTGAGATGGATGCAGACTGTATTCTTCTGGCAAAGGCCATCGACGGCGTATACGACAGTGATCCGAAGATCAATCCTGCGGCTAAGAAGTACGATACCATTTCCATCCAGGAGGTAATCGACAGACAGCTGGCCGTTGTGGATCTGACTGCCTCCATTATGTGTATGGAGCACAGGATGCCTATGGCAGTATTCAGTTTAAATGAGCCTGACGGCATTGCAAACGCGATGCAGGGACGGATTAACGGCACAATCGTTACGGCGTAGCCGGCTGTTTTAAAGATCAGGATATTGTTATTTTCATAAAATTAAACAGGCGTTTACGGCCTGTGTTACAGGAGGACATATGGAAGATTTAAAGTTTTATGAGGAAAAGATGAATAAGACACTGGATGTACTGATATCCGATTACGGCACTATCCGCGCAGGCCGTGCCAATCCCCATGTTTTAGACAAAATCAAGGTAGATTACTACGGTACGCCCACCCCTCTTCAGCAGGTAGGAAATATCTCCGTTCCTGAGGCGCGCATGATCGTGATCCAGCCGTGGGAGAAGAGCCTGTTAAAGGCGATTGAGAAGGCCATTCTGACTTCGGAGCTTGGCATCAACCCCACCAATGACGGAAGCTGCATCCGCTTGATCTTCCCTGAGATGACAGAGGACCGCAGAAAGGAAGTTGCAAAGGATGTAAAGAAGAAGGGCGATAACGCCAAGGTAGCCATCCGCAATATCCGGCGGGATGCCAACGATGCGTTTAAGAAAGCTGAGAAGGCAGGCGATATCTCTGAGGACGAGCTGACTGAGACCACAGAGAAGATGCAGAAGCTGACAGATAAGATGATCGAGAAGGTAGACCGTCTGGTGGAAGATAAGACAAAGGAGATCATGACCGTTTAAGCGGCTGGATCGGGATACTTCCTATATATGGGGGCAGGAGCGACTCCTGCCTCTTTTTGAGAGTGTACAGAAGAAAGGCGGAAGGGATATGGCTTTAGATACGAATGTGGCAATACCGGCTCATGTGGCTCTGATTCTGGACGGAAACGGGCGCTGGGCAAAAAAGAGGGGGCTTCCCCGTACTCTGGGACATAAGGAAGGCTGCGTCACCGTAGAAAAAACGGTGGAGATTGCCGCCAGGCTGGGGATCCGTTATCTGACAGTATACGGATTTTCTACGGAGAACTGGAAACGTTCTTCTGAGGAGGTAGGCGCCCTGATGCAGCTGTTCCGCTACTATATGGTACGCCTTTTGAAAATAGCCTCCGCCAACAATGTCCGTGTTAAGATGATTGGGGACAGAACCCGATTTGCTAAGGATATAATTGCCGGTATCAACCGGCTGGAAGATGAGACAAAGGATAATACCGGTCTGACCTTTGTGATCGCGGTCAACTATGGAGGAAGAGATGAGATCCGTCGGGCAGCCGCTAAATTTGCCGCAGATGCTGCGGCAGGCAAGGCAGATCCGAAGCAGCTGACAGAAGAGGGCTTCGCCGCCTATCTGGATACAGCCGATATCCCGGATCCGGATCTTCTGATCCGCACCAGCGGAGAACTGCGTCTGTCCAATTATCTTTTATGGCAGCTGGCCTATACCGAGCTCTACGTAACCGACTGCCTGTGGCCTGATTTTGATCAGGAAGAGCTGGAAAATGCGATCCTTCAGTATAATAAAAGGGACAGGCGGTTCGGCGGAGTAAAGTAGAAAAGGAGAAGTCCATGTTTACCACACGACTGATAAGCGGAATCATACTGGTACTGTTAGCGGTGTTCTTTGTAGGTCAGGGAGGTCTGCTTTTATTTGCGGTGACAGCCCTGATCTCATTGATCGGCCTCTTTGAACTGTACCGAGTCTTAAAGATCGAAACGCGTTCGGTGGGCGTGGTCGGTTATATAACGGCTCTTTCCTATTACGGCATCCTGTGGTGGGAGGGGCAGCAGCATCTGACGCTGATGATCATTCTTTCGCTGATGGCGATGATGTCCCTTTATGTGTTCACATTTCCAAAGTATAAGACAGAGGAGATTACAGGGGCCTTTTTTGGCGTGTGTTATGTGCCGGTGATGCTGTCCTTTCTGTATCAGACCAGGGAGATGCAGGACGGGGCCTATGCGGTCTGGCTGATTTTTCTCAGCTCCTGGGGATGCGACACCTGCGCCTACTGCAGCGGGATGCTTTTAGGAAAGCACAGACTGGCTCCGGTGTTAAGCCCCAAAAAATCCATAGAGGGCGCTGTGGGCGGTACGGTTGGGGCGGCTCTTTTAGGCTTCCTGTTTGCCTCTGTGTTTGGGGGACAGATGAGAGGGATTTCCGATCCGAAACTGGTGTGCACCGCAGCCTGTGCGATTGCAGCTGTAATCTCTCAGATCGGTGATCTGGCGGCCTCAGCCATCAAGCGCAACCATGATATCAAGGATTACGGCCACCTCATACCAGGTCACGGCGGGATCTTAGACCGGTTTGACAGTATGATCTTTACGGCGCCGGCTATTTTCTTTGCTCTCACCTTTTTGGGATGAATGTATTCGTGAAAATGTGTATTTTCGTTGATTGAGGAGAATATAAGTTATGAGAAAGAAGATCTCGGTTCTGGGTTCCACCGGTTCCATAGGTACCCAGACGTTGGAAATCGTAAGGTACAATCAGGATATTGAGATCACCGCCCTGGCAGCAGGCTCCAATGTGGAACTGTTAGAAAAGCAGGTACGTGAATTTCACCCTAAGACAGCCTGTCTGTGGGATGAAAAGGCGGCGGCTGAATTAAAAGTCCGCATTGCAGACCTGGAGGTGAAAGTCGTAAGCGGGCTGGAAGGCCTGATAGAGGCGGCTACGGAACCGGAGGCACAGATCGTAGTTACTGCAATCGTCGGCATGATAGGTATCCGTCCCACTATTGCAGCCATGGAGGCGGGAAAGGATATTGCTCTGGCAAATAAGGAAACACTGGTAACGGCCGGCCATATCATCATGCCTTTGGCACGGAAAATGGGCGTGAAAATCCTGCCGGTGGATTCGGAGCATTCGGCTATCTTCCAGTGTATTCAGGGCGCCGGCGGGAACAAAATCCACAAGATACTCCTCACTGCTTCAGGAGGCCCCTTCCGGGGGCGCACCCGAGAGCAGCTGCTTCATGTCCAGGCGGAGGATGCCTTAAAGCATCCAAACTGGGCAATGGGAAAGAAGATCACAATTGATTCCTCCACCCTGGTAAATAAGGGGCTGGAGGTAATGGAGGCCCGCTGGCTTTTTGACGTGGAGATGGATCAGATCCAGGTGGTCATCCAGCCGGCCAGTGTGATTCATTCCATGATCGAGTATGAGGACGGAGCTGTGATGGCGCAGCTGGGAACGCCGGACATGAAGCTTCCAATCCAGTATGCCCTGTATTATCCGAAACGGCGGTTCCTTCCGGGAGACCGGCTGGATTTTACAAAGCTCAGGGAAATTACATTCGATGTGCCGGATATGGAAACCTTCCCCGGACTTAAGCTGGCCTATAACGCCGCAAGAGCGGGCGGTTCCCTTCCTACGGTATTCAATGCGGCCAATGAGCGGGCGGTAGAACTGTTCCTGCAAAAAAAGATATCCTATCTGACGATTACAGATATGATCCAGGCAGCCATGGAGAGCCACCATATGGTAAATGCGCCGGATGTGGATCAGATTCTGGAAGCCGAGCAGGAAACCTATGACTTTATCAGGGGAAAATGGGGGCTGTCGTAAGAGGCGGCATCATCTGCCGGTGAACACACCCATCCAAAGATAGTAAAATATTGAATTATAGAAAGGAAATCATAAAGGCAGATGAATATCATATTATCAATCCTGATCCTTGGTATTATTATTCTGATCCATGAACTGGGGCATTTTCTTTTTGCCAAGTGGGGCGGCATCGGAGTAGTGGAATTTTCCCTGGGAATGGGCCCAAGGCTTTTAAGCTTTGAAAAAGGAGGCACCCGCTATTCTGTTAAGGTATTTCCTTTTGGAGGTTCCTGCGCCATGCTGGGAGAGGATGAAGAGGCGGAGGATGAGCGCGCCTTTGGGAACAAATCTGTATGGGCCAGGATTGCGGTTGTTGCAGGAGGACCGTTGTTTAATTTTATCCTTGCTTTCTGTCTTGCCATGATCATGGTTGGGGCCACAGGCTCCTATGATATTCCCAGGGTCCAGGCGGTTCAGGCAGGCCTTCCGGCAGAGCAGGCCGGGATCCAGGCGGGAGATGTGATCATAAAGGTCAATGGGCGGTCGATACACAGTTTCCGTGATTTTACAACTTATACGCTGACCCATCCAGGAAAGGAACTGAACCTGACCTGGAAGCGGACGCTGGAGGATGGAACCGCCAGAACCTATAAGGCAGTTGTTACGCCGGTTTCAGCCGAAAACGGACGGAAGATGATTGGAGTAGAGTTTGCCTACGGGATCAGGCAGCCGGCCAATCTTTTTGAGACTGCAAAACAGGCGGTTTATGAGGTGCAGTTCTGGATCCGCTACGTATTTGATTCTTTTTATATGATGTTTCACGGCGCGGTGTCCGTGGATGATATCAGCGGTCCCGTTGGCATTGTATCCACGATTGACCAGAGCGTTTCCGAAGCCTCAGCAGCAGGCGGAAAAAAGGCGGTTGTTCTGACGTTAATCAATTTTGGAATCCTGCTCAGCGCCAACCTTGGAGTGATGAATCTGCTTCCTTTTCCGGCGCTGGACGGCGGACGGCTGTTTTTCCTTATTATAGAGGCCCTTCGCAAAAAGCCCATTGACCGTGAAAAGGAGGCCATGATCCATACGGCAGGTATGGTGTTTTTGCTGGCTTTAATGGTAATTATATTATTTAACGACATGAGGAAACTGTTCTGACTGGAAGCAAGGAGAATGTAAGATGACGAGATACGATACACGGGTGATCGCAATCGGAAACAGGGTCATCGGCGGTGGAAATCCGGTGCTGATCCAATCCATGTGCAATACAAAAACAGAGGATACAGCGGCTACGATCGCACAGATCCGCCGTCTGGAGGAGGCAGGCTGCGAGATAATCCGGGTGGCGGTGCCTACGATGGAAGCGGCGTCGGCCATCTCACAGATCAAGAAGGAAATTCATATCCCGCTGGTGGCGGATATCCATTTCGACTACCGGCTGGCTATTGCGGCCATGGAAAACGGTGCTGATAAAATACGTATTAATCCCGGAAACATCGGAAGCATCGACCGGGTAAAAGCGGTGGTAAATGCTGCAAAAGAACGGAGGATCCCGATCCGGGTTGGCGTAAACAGCGGTTCTCTTGAAAAGGACCTGATCGCCAAATATGGCGGGGTGACGGCAGAGGGGATCGTAGAAAGCGCTCTCGACAAGGTGAAAATGATCGAAGATATGGATTACGGCAATCTGGTAATCAGTATAAAATCTTCGGATGTGCTGATGTGCATCCGCGCGCATGAGCTCATTGCCCAAAAGACAGATTATCCTCTTCATGTGGGTATCACAGAATCAGGAACACTCCTGTCCGGCAATATCAAATCTGCAGTAGGCCTTGGGATTATCCTGTATCAGGGCATTGGAGATACCATCCGGGTATCTCTGACCGGGGACCCGGCGGAGGAGGTCAAGTCTGCAAAAAGGATCTTAAAAACCCTGGGCCTTCGCGCCGGCGGCGTGGAGGTTGTTTCCTGTCCCACCTGCGGCCGTACCAGAATCGACCTGATTGGTCTTGCAAATCAGGTCGAGACGGTGGTGTCCGGCCTGGAAGGCCTGGATGGATTAAAGGTGGCTGTTATGGGCTGTGTTGTAAACGGCCCCGGTGAAGCAAAGGAAGCCGATATTGGCATCGCCGGAGGAATCGGAGAAGGGCTGCTGATCAAAAAGGGGAAGATCATCCGCAAGGTACCAGAGGATCAGCTGCTCGGAGCGCTGGAGGCAGAGCTTGCCGCCATGGCAGAAGAAAGAAAGAAGTAATCTATATGGCAAAGAATTTTCTGGAGGTTTTTCCTTCTTTAAATATCGCAGAGCCGCTTAAGGAGCTTTTAGCTCTGACGGAGGTGGAAAAGGTCACCTCCACCAGAGATAGAAGCTCTATTCGCGTCTATGTGAAAAGTCCGCGGCTCATACACAAACAGAATATCTACGACCTGGAAAAAGGAATCAAAAATCAACTGTTTCCGGACAAACAGGTAACTGTGAAGATTCAGGAAAAATACCGTCTTTCCGGGCAGTATACGCCTGAAAAGCTTCTGAAAATGTATAAGGACAGCCTGCTTTTGGAACTGAAACATTACAGTATCATCGAGTATACCATGTTCCGCAAAGCGCAGGTGGCTTTTGAAAAAGAGAACCTGATGACCCTGACGGTGGAGGATACCATGGTAAACAGGGATCGCACGGGTGAGCTCAAGAGGGTATTGGAAAAGGTTTTTACAGAGCGGTGCGGCCTCCCGGTAGAGGTGCAGTTTGCTTTTGTGCCCTCCCTGGGAGGTGAGCGCCGAAAACAGCTGGAGCAGAAGATCGAACGGGAAGCGCAGGCTATTTACTGGAAGAACCATAAGGAAGAACTGGCAGCAATGGGCGGCTTTTCATCAGAAGGTCTGGAAGGCCAGGAACTGTTAAAACAGACTTCCGGGCAAAAGGAAGCCTTCATGGGTAAGCCAGAGGACAGCGCTCCCTGGGATATGCTTATGGCTCAGGCCGCTTCCGGTGATATCGGTGGGGAGGATACGGCTGTTTTGGCAGTTTCTTCTGGCATGGATGCTGGCAACGCAGGGGAGTCCGGGACAGGAAACGGCGCAAATGCCGGGCAGAAGGGCGGAGGACGCCCTCAGTTAAACAAGGGCCGCAAGGGCTGGGGACATAATAAGGACAATGGTTTTGGAGAGGATAAGAAGTTCTCTGTCAAGCGCTCCAACAATCCAGACGTACTCTATGGCCGGGATTTTGACGATGATTTCCTGGATATCGAAACAATTGACGGGGAGATCGGAGAAGTGACTCTTAGGGGCCAGGTGCTGACCTGTGAAAACAGAGAACTGCGAAGCGGCAAGTTTATCCTGACCTTTGATATTACAGACTTTACAGATACCATCACAGCTAAAATGTTTATCCGCCCCGAAATATTTGAAGAGGTAAAGGCCGTTATCCAGAAGGGAATGTTCCTTAAGATAAAGGGCGTGACTACGATTGACAAATTTGACGGAGAACTGACCTTAGGCTCTATTGTAGGTATTAAAAAGGGAGAGGACTTTACCAGCAAACGCATGGACAGCAGTATTGAAAAGCGTGTGGAACTCCACTGTCATACCAAAATGAGCGATATGGACGGCGTTTCCGAGGTAAAGGACATCATCAAACGGGCAAAAAAATGGGGGATGTCCTCCATTGCAGTCACGGACCATGGCTGTGTCCAGGCCTTCCCGGATGCCAACCATGCGCTGGATAAAGGTGACAGCTTCAAGGTCATATACGGAGTGGAGGGCTATCTGGTAGACGACACCAAGCAGCTGGTGGAACATTCCAGGGGACAGAGCTTTAAAGATTCCTACGTTGTTTTCGATATTGAGACCACGGGCTTTAGCCCCTTAAAAAACCGGATCATTGAGATCGGTGCAGTAAAGGTAGTGGATGGTGTAATCACAGACCGTTTTTCCAGTTTCGTAAATCCTGATGTGCCTATTCCCTTTGACATCGAAAAGCTTACGGGCATCAATGACGCCATGGTACTTCCATCTCCAAAGATTGATGTGGTTCTGCCTCAGTTTCTGGAATTTGTGGGCGATTCTGCCCTGGTGGCCCACAATGCGGGCTTTGATGTCAGTTTTATCAGCCACAATGCCGAAGAACTGGGCCTGGCTTTTGAACCGACGGTGCTGGATACAGTATCGCTGGCAAGACTTCTTTTGCCGAACCTGAACCGTTTTAAACTGGATACCGTAGCCAAGGCCTTAAACATTTCCCTGCAGAATCATCACCGGGCGGTAGACGACGCAGGAGCTACGGCAGAGATTTTCACAGCTTTTATAAAAATGCTTCGGGGCCGTGATATTGAGGATTTAGACCAGCTGAACGGTCTTAGCGCCATGGATGCGCAGACGATTATGAAGCTGCCTACCAGCCATGTGATCATTCTGGCAAAAAATGATATTGGCCGCGTGAATCTCTACCGTTTAGTGAGCTGGTCTCATCTGGATTATTTTTCCAGGCGTCCCAGGATTCCCAAAAGCATCTTAAACGCTCACAGGGAGGGACTTATCATAGGATCCGCCTGCGAGGCGGGAGAGCTGTATCAGGCGCTTTTAAGAGGCGCGCCGGATGCGGAGATCGCAAGACTGGTAAATTTCTACGACTATCTGGAGATTCAGCCTTTGGGAAACAACGCTTTCATGCTGCGTGATGAAAAGAGTACCGTAAAGACAAAGGAGGATCTCATTGAGATCAACAAAAAAATCGTAGATCTGGGAACTCAGTTCGGAAAACTGGTCTGTGCTACCTGCGATGTCCATTTTCTGGATCCGCAGGATGAGGTTTACCGAAGGATCATTATGGCAGGACAGGGCTTTAAGGATTCGGATGACCAGGCGCCCCTATACCTTCGGACTACGGAGGAGATGCTGGAGGAATTTGCTTATCTTGGGCCGGATAAATCGTACGAAGTAGTAGTGACAAATACCAGGAAAATTTCAGAAATGTGTGAAAAAATCGCACCGGTACGGCCGGACAAGTGTCCTCCGGTAATCCCGGATTCAGATAAGACACTGACAAAGATCTGTTATGACAGGGCTCATGAGATGTACGGTGAGAATCTTCCCAAGATCGTAGTGGACCGGCTGGAGAGAGAGCTTCACTCCATCATCACCAATGGCTTTGCCGTTATGTACATCATTGCCCAGAAACTGGTTTGGAAGTCAAACGAGGACGGCTATCTAGTGGGGTCCAGAGGCTCTGTGGGTTCGTCCTTTGTAGCTACTATGTCCGGTATCACAGAAGTAAACCCCTTAAGCCCTCATTACCATTGTCCAAAGTGCCGTTACTATGACTTTGACTCTGAGGAGGTAAAGGGATTTTCCGGAATGGCGGGCTGCGATATGCCTGATAAAGCCTGCCCTGTCTGCGGAACCCCTCTGGAAAAGGACGGATTTGACATTCCTTTTGAAACCTTCCTTGGATTTAAGGGCGACAAGGAGCCGGACATCGATTTGAACTTCTCTGGTGAGTATCAGAGCAAGGCTCACGATTATACGGAGGTTATCTTCGGAAAGGGCCAGACCTTCCGCGCAGGCACCATCGGTACGCTGGCAGATAAAACTGCCTTCGGCTATGTAAAAAAATACTATGAGGAACGGGGGACGAGAAAGCGCAATTGTGAGATCAACCGCATCGTCCAGGGCTGTGTAGGTGTGCGCCGTACCACGGGACAGCACCCCGGCGGAATCATCGTGCTTCCTCTGGGAGAAGAAATCTATTCCTTTACTCCGGTGCAGCACCCGGCTAACGATATGACCACCTCCACCGTGACCACCCACTTTGACTATCATTCCATTGACCACAACCTGTTAAAGCTGGATATTCTGGGACACGATGATCCTACCATGATCCGTATGCTGCAGGATCTGATCGGTCTGGATCCCGTAAAGGATATCCCTTTAGACAGCCCGGAGGTCATGAGCCTGTTTCAGGATACCTCTGCCCTGGGGATTACGCCGGATGATATCGGCGGCTGTCCTCTGGGAGCCTTGGGCGTCCCGGAGTTTGGTACAGATTTTGCCATGCAGATGCTCTTAGATACCAAGCCGAAATATTTCTCCGATCTGGTGCGGATCGCCGGCCTGGCCCATGGCACTGATGTATGGCTGGGAAACGCCCAGACATTGATCCAGGAGGGAAAGGCAACCATTCAGACCGCTATCTGTACCCGTGATGATATCATGGTTTATCTGATCGCCAGAGGAATGGAACAGGGGCTTTCCTTCACTATCATGGAAAGCGTGCGAAAGGGCAAGGGCTTAAAGCCGGAGTGGGAAGCGGAGATGACGGCTCATGGAGTACCGGACTGGTATATCTGGTCCTGTAAAAAAATTAAATATATGTTCCCCAAGGCCCATGCGGCCGCTTACGTTATGATGGCGTGGCGGATTGCTTACTGCAAGATCTTTTATCCGCTGGCTTATTATGCCGCCTTTTTCAGTATTCGTGCCAGCGCTTTCTCTTATGAGATCATGTGTCAGGGCCGGGACAAGCTGGAGTATTATCTGGCGGACTACAAAAAACGGGCGGATACCCTGTCTAAAAAGGAGCAGGATACGCTGCGCGACATGAGGATTGTCCAGGAAATGTATGCCAGAGGGTTTGAATTTATGCCATTAGATATCTATCGGGCAAAGGCAAGAAGCTTCCAGATTATCGACGGCAGGCTGATGCCGTCATTAAGCAGTATCGACGGTCTGGGAGAAAAGGCGGCAGATGCCGTGGTAGACGCGGTAAAGGATGGCCCCTTCCTTTCAGTGGAGGATTTTTCCAGCCGTACCCGTGTGAACGGAACCATCTGTGCTCTGATGGCGGATCTGGGGCTTTTAAAGGATCTGCCTCAGTCCAATCAGCTGTCGCTGTTTGACTTATAAAAGAGGCGACAGCCAATCAGGCTTTTAACAAAGCCGGAAAAAAATATGAAATGGGAGATATGAAAAGAAAATGGAACGTGAAAAATTTTCCTCCAGACTGGGCTTTATCCTGATCTCAGCAGGATGCGCAATCGGTCTGGGCAATGTATGGCGTTTTCCCTATATTGTGGGGAAATACGGGGGAGCAGCTTTTGTACTGATCTACCTTGCATTTCTTCTGGTTCTTGGCCTTCCCATCGTGGTGATGGAATTTTCCGTAGGCCGGGCCAGTAAAAAAAGCGCGGCTCTTTCCTTCGATGTACTGGAGCCAAAGGGCAGCAAATGGCATCTGACAAAGTATATTGCCATGGCAGGAAACTATATGCTGATGATGTTCTACACCACAGTAGCCGGCTGGATGGTTCTTTACTTCTTAAAGATGCTTAAGGGTGATTTTACGGGGCTGGATGCAGAGGCAACAGCCAGGGAGTTTGACAATATGCTGGCTAATCCTGCAGTAATGACCTTCTTTATGGTTATCATAGTGCTGATATGCTTTGCGATCTGTGCACAGGGACTGGTAGCCGGTGTAGAGCGCATTACAAAGGGAATGATGCTTCTGCTTTTTGTCCTTTTGCTGGTGCTGGCCGTTCACTCCGTATTTTTAGAGGGCGGCGCTCCGGGACTTGAATTTTATTTGAAGCCCGATTTTGGAAAAATGAGAGAAGCAGGCCTGGGGGAAGCTGTGTTTGCAGCCATGGGCCAGTCCTTCTTTACGCTGAGCATTGGAATCGGCGCTCTGGCGATCTTTGGAAGCTATATCGGCAGAGAAAAGAGGCTGACCGGAGAGGCGATCAGCATTGCGCTTTTAGATACCATGGTGGCATTTATGTCAGGCCTGATCATCTTCCCGGCCTGCTTTGCCTATGAGATCGAGCCTGCCTCCGGCCCCTCCCTTATCTTCATTACGCTTCCCAATGTATTTAACCATATGGCAGGGGGACGGCTGTGGGGAGCACTGTTTTTTATATTTATGGCCTTTGCTGCTCTGTCTACGGTCATCGCCGTATTTCAGAATATCATTTCCTTTGCGACAGACTTAACCGGCTGTTCCGTAAAAAAGGCGGTTTTCTGGAATATTATTGCAATTATTCTTCTGTCCATGCCCTGTGTGCTTGGTTTTAATGTATGGAGCGGTTTTCAGCCATTAGGGCCTGGAACTACGATCCAGGATCTGGAGGACTTTATTTTAAGCAATAATCTGCTGCCCATCGGAAGCGTGCTGTATCTGCTGTTTTGCACTAGCCGTTACGGATGGGGCTTTAAAAACTTCTTAAAGGAAGCAAACGAAGGAGACGGCCTTCCATTCCCGGCCTGGGCGAGAGTATATGTAAGCTATATTCTTCCGCTGATCGTACTGTTTATCTTTATTGAAGGGTATTTGGGATAGGGCAGTAATATAACATATTAAAAGCAGTTCGCCCACCAAAAGCCTGGGCGGGCTGCTTTTATATGCCAGAGGCAAAAAAACAGTTTCCTGGCCAGTCATTTTGAAAACAAGAAAGTGACATGGCTGAATAGTTATAATTTTTTAAAAAATTTTGAAAATTTATAGTTGACATTTTTTGAAAATTATATTATACTATCGTCTGTAATCGAGGCGTGGCTCAGTTTGGTAGAGCGCTGCGTTCGGGACGCAGAGGCCGCGTGTTCGAATCACGTCGCCTCGATTTTTCTAAAGGCCTGATGGTCAAGCGGTCAAGACGACGCCCTCTCACGGCGTAAACCCGGGTTCGATTCCCGGTCAGGTCATTGATGAGATGGCTGTTGCACTGCAGCAGCCGTTTTTCATCTTAAGGATTGCCACTGTAGCGCAGTTGGTAGCGCAACGCATTCGTAATGCGTGGGTCGCCGGTTCGAGTCCGGCCAGTGGCTGTGAAAACCCCTTGTAAAATCAAGGGGTTTTTATTTTGCCATAAAAAGAACATACTTTCTGCCGGATAGAATGACTACTATTTGACTACTACGTGGGATAGTAACTGCTGTTCCATGATAGAAGAGGCTTCTGTGCCTTTGTTTTTGAAGAAATAAGAATAGATATTTAGAGTAGTAGAGGGATCTGCGTGACCAAGTATTCCGGCAACAGTCCGAGCATCCATATTGTTGGCGATCAGGATTGCAGCAGCAGAGTGACGGAGCCCATGGGGTGGTACGTTTTCTGGAATACGCTGTTCGGGTGTTTCGGCCACATATTGGTTATACATTCGGATGATCCTCTGATATTCTCCGGCTGGACTGCAGATATGCATCTGTTTCCCACTTGCCTGGGTAAAGACAAAATTCTTATTGTAATCCTTTCCGTGGTATCCTTTCCAGTTTTCACCTGCTTTCAGACACTGCTGCATCTGCTCAGCTTTCCATGCTTTTGCCAGACTAATTACATAGGCGGGGACTGTATTCTGACGTTCATTATGTGTTTTGGTGTCTTTAAGCTCCATGCTACCATCTACATAGTCTGTGGACTTATCAATGTTGATTTCGTTGGTATCCATATTGATATCCTCCCAGGTGAGGGATATGTTTTCGCCTCTCCGATCTCCAATGAAGAGAGCAATATAGAAATACAGTTTCCACTTGAGTTTTACGTGTATCGTCTGAGTGTAGGCTTTGACAGTGCGTACATTTCCATTTTGCCGGGATTCATGTTCACGGTGTACAACGTCTATAGGGCGCTCCAGGGCGTCTATGAAGCGGGTCAGCTCTTCGAGGGTGAAATACCTTGGCTTTGTTTCTTTACGAGGCTGCCGGCGGCCTGATACCTTGCCGGAGTAGATCAGCATATTCATATCAAGCAACCCCTCAGATACTGCATAACTGAGAAGTGCGCTGATTACAAGGCAGTCTTTTTTGATGGATGCCGGTGATAAGGGCTTTTTGGTGATGGGGCTTATATAATTTTCTTCCAGCATCTTCCTGTAACTATTGATATCCTTTTGATGGATATTTTCTATCTGGATATGTCCCATAGCTGGCAGGATCCGCATTTCAAGACGTTTTTTGTAATCGGCATAAGTCGTTCGGGCTAGAGTTGGGGGAGCCATGTCCTTCAAGTAGGGTCTGGAGAGCTCCTGTAGGGTCATTCGGCCGCCCTTTACGTTTTTACCGGATTTTACTTCGCGCTCAAAATCCACAGCAAATGCATTTAGAGCCAGTTCCAGTTCCCGCTTTTTCATCCCTGGATCGGGAGTCCATGTGGCGGTTTCCAGTATCTTTTTCCCGGTTATATCATATCCATTGCTTACGGTGATTTGGTAACTGTTTCCGCGTTTCCTGATTGATGCCATATATCATTCCTCCTTAAAAATGGGTACAAAAAAAATACACCTGTACAGGTGCACGGAGGTATGGTACAATATGAGTGGTTAATCTATATTGTGTCAGACCTCCGGGCCTGTACAGAAAATTTATTTAAAGCCGTTCCTGTTGGCGCAGGGGCGGTTTTTGCGTTATTGCATAAAATTATGACGCCATATCTTTTGAATCAGATGAGGAAATAATTTCTCCAGTATCGGCATTCACAAAATCAACATGGACATTATCAACAGTAGTTCCGTTAAATACATTATACATTCCGCCATACATATAAAATCCCATTACAGAAACAGATTCTTTCAGATTAAGTTCTTCGGATTTTGTTGTAATGGTAAATTGAGTAAAATCATCATTTGCTTTAATATCAGTAAAATTAGGGTAGTCTTCAGATCCGACCATATCAGTTAATGCAGTGTTGATACTGTCAGAAAGCTCCTCCATCATTTTTTTGTGCTGACTTTTACTCATCGTATAGGTAGCACTTCCATCATCATTAAGTACGATTTTATAGCCATTTGCTTCAGCTTCTTTGCTCAATTCCTCTTGTGTAGCGTCTCCAATGTAGTCAGATGGAATCGTGAGTTTTACATCAAATAATTCTTTTTCAACATTGACATCTGCAATAGCATCTGCATCGGAGGTAGCGTCTGGCGTTGTTTCTGGAGAACTTGTTTCTTGTTTTGCTGCTGTGGTATTTGCTGTTGTTTCTGAAGCTGATCCGTTGCCGCAGGCTGCCATACTCACTGCAAGAGAGGTGATAAGGGCAGGGAGAAGTATTTTCTTCATTTTCATATATTTTCCTTTCGTTTCATATAAAACAGTTATCTGGTTTATTTATTGAGATTTAATGTTATGGTTTGGGTTTTCGGATTACTCCAGTTCCACATTTCTTTTATTTCGATTGTGATATCACTCATATCTGAGATTCTATAAGCCTTTGCCACATTGATGGTTGTACCAGGTGTGACTTTCTTTGTGTAATTACGGAAAGCTTCGTCATCTTCATCATATGGCAGGAATGTAGTATCACATTCAACACCATTTTGATAAACAGTAATGTAGTAATCTGCCAGATAGGCCCCTGTAGATTCTTTATCTGTATTTGTATAATCATAATAAAGAGCTACGCAAGGATACCCATCATAATCAAATGAAAATACTTTGTGATCGGTATATTTAATGGAGCAAGTATCAATTGAAAAATCAAATTTTGGGGTTTCCTGATTCGGAATCCATGCCCCATCAGCGCCAACATAATAGCCATCTGGTGTAGTGGTATTGGACATCATTACGCCATTGGTATCCAGATAATAGCTTTTACCGCTATCTTCAACCCATCCAGTGGCAAAGCTTCCATCGTCATTCTGATACTTCCACTTTCCATTGCCTTGATCCTGCCAAGTTCCAGCTAGAGCAGTATTCGCTAAAAATGCTGATACCATGGCGGTAGCAAGAAATAATTTTGTCTTTTTCATACCTATTTCCTCTTTTCTTTTGATTTTTATTAAAACGCCATAGGCTATTTTAATCTTAATTCAATCAATTCTTTTTGGTAGCCCAATGCACGTGCTACCTGTTCAATCGTGTATTCCTGATATTTGAAATATTCATATAAAGTCTCATCTGTAATCAAAAATTCAACAGCAAATTTATTCGCTTCTATTTCTAATCTATCCACAGACTGGTAAGTATTTGCCAGTAAAAAAGGTGTATTCGCTTTAGGGTGCATAATAGCATGGCCCAACTCATGAGTGGCAGTAAAAATACGCTGAATACCTTCAAGATTACAGTTAAGATGTATTTGTTTTTGGCGCAGTACAAGATTGTAGTATCCTCTGATAAGGCCAAGTTCTTCATATAAGAGAAGAATTTTTTTGGCCCGGATAATATCAAAAGGATTCTCTGTTTTGTAATATCGCTTTAAATAGGCGACTTCGTTATGTATATCCAATAAAATCACTTCTCCTGATTTTCAGAGTTGAGATAACGCTTGTTTGTAAATTTTTTTGCATTGATTTTAGCAACCCGTATGCTGTGCTCTAAACTGGCCTTCAAAAGTTCCTTTGTTTCATCGTCTAATGGCGCGCCATCAAACATAAGTGCGCCCTGCTGGCCCTCCAGATCAGAAAGAGTCTGCTCTAATCGGCGGCTGATATCCCTTTCATCACGAGCATTGAGTTGGGGATATTCTTTTGTGGTATCTTCGGTTCCTGTCATCAAATAGTCAATGGTCACTCCAAAAAAATCAGCAATTTTTTGGAGTTTATCTTGTTTAGGAGTATATTTTCCTGACTTCCACTCTGAAAAAGTGGATTTAGTAATTCCAGTTTCCTTTGCGACTTGAGAATCCTTTATATTGCGGGAATCCCTAATGGTTTTATATCGGTCATAGATTTCGTTCATGCATACTGTCCTTTCTATAAAATTCAGAAAATAGAACAAAAAACTATTGACAAGTTCGCAAAACTGAACTATAATTCGAGTATGCGGTTCAGAAAACTGAATTTTATGTACTATCGTGTGGTAACCTTAGTATATCAGTTTTCTGAACTAATAGCAATAGAAAAGTTCAGAAATGAGGTGAAAAATTTGTACGCCAAATATGCAAAGTTGCGAGATAAGAAAGGGCTGACAGATTATCGGGTGTCTGAAGAAACAGGGATTTTAAAATCCACACTCTCCGAATGGAAAAACGGAAAATATAATCCTAAGTTCGATAAGCTGTTAATTCTCGCCAAGTATTTTGATGTTCCAGTGGAGTATTTCGCAGAGACTGAGGAAGGGAGGTGAGAATATGTGTTGTATTCCTAGAATGCGAGGAATTAACGAATGTTATGCATGGCTTAAAGCACAGGATCCAGAAACTCAAATTACAAAATGGCGTTTTAGGAATCTTGTGAATGAAGGGATCATCCCTTCTAGCAGAAACGGAAGATGTATTTTGATCAACCAAGATATGCTCCCAGAGTATTTAAAGAAGTGGGCGGAATCTATGGAGCAGGAGGCAGAAAATATACGAGAACAAACGAAAGCTGAAAGCAGAGAAAGGGATCTTCCCAAAGTAGCAACAGCACAGTCTAAGCAATGCAGCAAATATGGTCAGATCAGAGCTATATAGAGAAGAAAGGACAAGCTATGGAAGTAATCAAACATAACCCCCAGCCAGAGGCCCCCATCACCATCACCCCGGAGGAATATGACGACATCCTGGCACTGGGCGGCCTGGTAGGGGATGAGCTTCAGAGATACCGCCAGGATAACCGCTGGGCGTGGAACCTGGCCACGGCGATGGCGTTCCTGCTGGGAGCGGAATCAGTGGTGCTGTTTCTGGTGGCATATGGCGTGATCGCGCTGTGAAGGGAGGTGAGGAAGGATGAATCAGAGATTGAAGCGTAAGGCGGAGAAACGCAGGAGACAGCAGATCTGCGAGGCCCTGGATCTGTGCTTGCAGATCAACGGGCTGCAGGAAAGTAAGCGGGAGCTTACAGGGGATCACCCCACCGCATTCCTGAATTTTTGGGGACATATCGGCACGGTAGATGCGAATATTTATGCATCTGGATGGAGCAGAGAGGCGATTGCTACTCGACATTTTAAGGAGTGTCTGGACAGGCCCAGAAAAATGGGTCAGATCCTTTGCGAACTCAGACAACTGAAAAAGGACCTGCACAGCGGGAACTGTGGTAGGTCCAGAAACTAAAATAATCCACCCTTATTATAAGGGAGAATGAGCGAGGAATCAATGGGAAATGTAAAAATGATCCGTCTCAGTACATACCCAGACAGTCAGGTCAGGATCACATCCCCGTTCTATTTCCTGACCTGCTCCTGCGGCATCCGGATGTGGTCCCTTCTCGGAGAGATCACACCCTGCCCGAACTGCGGGAAGATTATGAGGAGGGAGAGCACAGCAAATGGCAGTCAGTAAGCACATCTTCGGCAGCCGGGAGGAATGGCTTGAGGGCCGTAAAAACCATATTGGGGGATCAGACGCAAGCGCCTGTCTGGGATTAAACCCCTATAAAGATAACATACACCTTTGGGAGGAAAAAGTGGGGCTGATTATGCCGGAGGACATATCAGGCAAGAAATATGTCCGGTACGGCACAGAGGCGGAGAAACATCTTCGGTCACTGTTCGCCCTGCATTGCCCCCGTTATCAGGTGACGTATGATGAGAACAATATGTTTACCAATGACAGGTACCCGTGGATGCACGCCTCTTTGGATGGGGAGCTTGTGGATGAACAGGGCCGACATGGGATCCTGGAAATCAAGACCAGCAGCCTGATGCAGGGTATGCAGTGGGAAAAATGGAGGGGTCGGATCCCGGACAACTATTATTGCCAGGTGCTCCATTACCTGGCCGTGACAGAATATGATTTTGCAGTCTTGGAGGCGGAACTGAGAAGTGAGCGGAATGGGGAACCGGAGTTTCTCATTAAACATTATTTTATCGAGAGAGAGGACGTTGAGGAGGATATCCGGCAGCTGATCCTGGCAGAGAAAAAGCTGTGGAATTGTGTGCGGGAAGGCCGCAGGCCGGACCGGATCCTCCCGATGATATAGGAGGGAGCCATGGAATTAAAGATCTACAACCCGCAGGAAGGTGGGTTCTTACAGAGCATTGAATGGAATTTTGAAGAACTGAAGGCAGAGATCGAGGAAATCGTCAGGGAGTATGAAACCGCAGTCTATACGGATGATGCGATTAAGCAAATGAAAACAGACCGGGCAAAGCTGAATAGGTTTGTGAATGCCATAAGTGGTGAGCGGACAAGAATCCGTAAGCTGCTTTTAAAGCCAGATGAGCGTTTCGGCCAGGAAGTAAAGGAACTGACCGGGATCGTCCAGAGGGCTATCGACAACATTGACGGCCAGGTGAAGGATTATGAGCGCCGCCAGCGGGAGGAGAAAACGGCCAAGGTTCGTGATTTCTATGACGCCAATATCCATGACATTGAAGCATACCTTCCCTTTGAACGGGTAATGAAGCCTGAGTATGCCAATGCATCCACCACCATGAAGTCCATCAAGGAAGAGATCCTTGCACTGATCCAGAAGGTAGACGAGGGCCTGGCAATCCTGAATGAGGTGGACAGCCCTTACGCCGGAGACATGAAAAAGGTCTTTCTGGAAACCTATGATATCGGCGCTGCCATGGCAAAGCGTAACCAGCTGGAGTCAGAAGCGGAGAACCGGCGCTTATACATGGAAGAGAAGGAACGGCGTAAGGCAGAACGTGAGGCCGCCCGAAAGGCCGATGCTGACAGGGTTATGCAGGCCGGAAGAGCACCGGAACCGGAGCAGCCCAGGGAGACACCCCAGAAGATGGAAACCGTAGAGGATCCGGTCAATGTGATCGACTTCCGGGTATACGCCACCATGGGGCAGTTAATGAAGCTGAAAGCATTTTTGAGTGATAACGGCATCCGGTTTGAGCCGGTGCCGAAAAATTAAGGAGGATAAGGAATCATGGCAGTAAATAACAGTCTGGCGAACAGACAGCGGAGAATGGGACTTACGGCATATCTGACCCAGGATGCAGTAAAAGATCAGATCAACAAGGTAGTGGGAGGAAAGAACGGCACGCGTTTTATTTCAAGTATTGTTTCGGCAGTTCAGACCAATCCAGGGTTACAGGAGTGTACCAACAGCAGCATATTAAGCGCGGCACTGCTGGGAGAATCATTGAACCTTTCCCCCAGCCCACAGCTGGGCCAGTATTATATGGTGCCATATGATAACCGGTCAAAAGGAGAGAAGGAGGCCCAGTTTCAGCTTGGATATAAGGGATATATCCAGCTTGCTACCCGCAGCGGCCAGTATAAGAAACTGACGGTGGTGGCGATCAAGGAGGGAGAGCTGATCCGGTTTGATCCGCTTAATGAAGAAATTGAGGTACACCTGATCGAAGATGAAGATGAACGGGAAAATACACCGACCATGGGTTATTACGCTATGTTTGAGTATACAAATGGTTTCCGTAAGGCTATGTACTGGAGCCGGGAAAAGATGGAGAACCATGCCAAGAAATACAGTCCTGGATATAAGAAGGATCTGGGGAATGGGACGAAGTGGACATTCTGGGCCAAGGATTTTGATGGGATGGCCTACAAGACCATGCTCCGGCAGTTGATTAGCAAGTGGGGTATCATGTCGATTGATCTGGTACAGGCCATAGATGCAGATATGGCAGTCATTCATGAGGATGGCACGAAGGATTATGTGGAGAGCGATGCGGATATGGTAGTCGCAGATGTGCCAACAGAGGAAGAAGAGCGGCCAGAACCTGCGCAGGATCCGACTCCTGAGCCTGCATCCCAGCCGGCGCCACAGCATCAGGATGCTGCCAGCGCATTCTTTGGATAAAGAAAGCCTGCTAATAAAAAGTCAAGCACTTTTTGAAAATTTTTGTGAAGTGAT
>OBVB01000344.1_pt1 | contig 36445 bp, 30 predicted proteins | sample 1475891 | NCBI WGS metagenome assembly OBVB01 (sample SAMEA2579943, study PRJEB22360) | human gut metagenome | biome: human gut; feature: human-associated habitat; material: faeces | place: Denmark | collected 2008/2010 | reverse complement strand
TTAATGACTGACGAAACAATCAAAGCCAGAGTTTTGCAAAAACGTGAGGACTTTGCGTAATTAAGCTTGATGAATTTGTGAGATCGTACAGGATAAATTTTAAACCTCTAATAAAAAACTCTACTGCAAGTGTTGCATTGCCATGAGGCGACCTTGCGGTAGAGTTTTTGTTTGTATGCTATTATGTACGGCCTTTTGGCACGAGGTTGCTTATTAATGTTTGCTCGAATTGAGATTGTTATTTATTGTCTTCGGGGATAAGTCCTGTAATACGCTGCGGATTGGCCATACATTTAAAGGAATCGGGGCGAAGCACATTGCATAAGGTAATGTTATATTTCTGTGCCAACTCAATGCCCAGTTCCGTCGGCATGGCACGCGAACAGAAAATCGGTACGCCGATACGATGTACTTTTTTTATGACTGACTGCGGAACACGGCCGCTGAATATTAGAATTTTATCGGAGGTGTCAATGTTTTGGACGGTAATAATACCCATTAGGCGATTGAGCACATTATGACGGCCCACATCTTCGGCATAGGCAATGACTTGACCGTCTTTGACTAGTGCGCCTTCGTGAACACCATGAGAGGTATGGTGAGCCTTCGTGATAGAGTCCAGCAAACCGCCATAGTTACAAATTTCGTCGGCATTTATTCTTATGTTTGCTTTGGTGGCAGGCGGTGTTACCGGCATCGATTCATTAAAATAACCGGTACTGTGGTTTAAAGTTACATCGATTCGATGAGTTTCGGTATCCATTTCAATGTGAGCGATATCTTCTAATTGGCTAATGTGATTTTCCATCAGGCAGTAGCCGATAATTAAGTCACGAAAATCATGAGGTGAGGCGATAAGGGTAGTAATGCGCTTGTTTTCAATAAAAAGTTTGTAGGCCACTTCGTCAGAAATATTAAGCTGTTCTTCGACAGCCCCTTTGCCTTTTTGATAGGAGATACAGTTGTGGTTATTAGTGTCTGATAGAGAATACATGACAAACCTCCTTAGATGATTCGTACTGCATAGACAATATGCCGGTGAGAATGTACTTGATTACTATATTATACATGACCTAAGCATATTATACAATTTTTATAGGAATTTAAAATGAAAAATATATAACAAAAGCCCTAAGCGTGGAGACTCAGGGCTTTTGCCGTTTTGTGAAGAAGATGAAGTTTGTATAGACTATCCTATGAGGATATATTGACGAAGAGAGTAGTAACAGCAGCATCCTCAAGGAATAAAGGAATCGACTCCGTGCAAGCGGACAAGACATAAAGTGTGTCCGGTTGTATTTGGAGGTTACCTATTTGAGCCTTGGCAGAGGGATCAAACGGTAAATTCGGAACATAGAGGAAGCTATGTTCGAGAGGATTAAGTTGAGAAGAAGAAGTTAACACAGAGTAGTTAACCTTCATCCCTTGTCGGACCATAACATTAAAATCTGTTGCTTTCCCCTCTGAAAAGGTGTGATAAGCACCATCGAAGTAACATACCTCGTAAGGTTTTAATAGATATGTGTCTGCTGTTTCTTTAAAAGATAGGTATAACTGATTGTTTAGCGGAGTTATTAGACGTTGATAGCCCGGAAGCAAAGTAAATTCAGACGATTCTACGTCCACCGTAGCTGAACTTATCCGAATTGTAAAGTCTCTCTGGCTATAAGAGCTTTGTGGGGGATAAATATAAAACTCCGTTGTCGAGCCGCCGGACCAATTTGATGTGGTCGCTTGCTCACGAGTAATCGCTGTAATTTCCATAAGGCCTCCTATAGGCTTTTCATCTATTCGCTACATACACTATAAGTTAGTTACGTCTAAAAAGTGTCAAAATTCAAAACTTTTTTTAAAACTTGAAAATTTGATATTTTTTAGGCTATAGTTGATGTATATTGGACGTAGAAATACTACGTTCCTGATATATGTGAGGAATAAATTTTGTTTTTTGAATGGAGGCAATCATATGGCTAAGTTAGTAGAATTCGTTCCAAATTTTAGTGAAGGTCGCGATAAGGCAAAAGTAGAAAAAATCGTTGATGAAGCACGTAAAATTAAAGATTTGAAGATTCTTGATTATTCCAGTGATGCCGATCACAATCGCTCCGTAGTTACCCTAATCGGTTCCCCTGAAGCCGTAACAGAAGCAGCCATCAATATGGCTAAAGTAGCGATTGAACTCATCGACATGCGAACTCATGAAGGGGCTCATCCGCGCTTTGGTGCCGTTGACGTAGTTCCTTTTACACCGATTTCCGAAGTAACCATGGAAGAATGTGTAGCCATTGCCAATACAGTGGGTAAAGCTTATGGTGAAATGGGTATTCCTGTATACCTCTATGAAGATGCCTGCACTAAAGAAGATCGCCGCAATTTAGCCTCCGTTCGTAAAGGACAATATGAAGGTTTCTTTGAAAAAATCAAAGATCCTAACTGGGTTCCTGATTACGGTCCTGCCGAAATGAATGAAAAATCCGGTTGCTCCGCTGTCGGTGCTCGTGTATCGCTCGTTGCCTTCAATGTTAACTTAAATACCAGTGATCTTGCGGTAGCCGATGCCATCGCTAAGAAGATTCGTCATATCGGCGGCGGTTTACGCTATGTTAAAGCCATGGGCGTAATGCTTGAAGAACGCAATCAGGTACAGGTTTCGATGAACCTTGTTAACTATCATAAATCCTCCGTATATCAAGCTTTTGAAATGATTAAAATGGAAGCCAAACGCTATGGCGTGTCCATTGTAGGCAGTGAAATCATCGGTACGGTTCCTATGGCTGCTTTAATGATGGCTGCTGAATACTATCTCCAAGTTGAAAACTTCGATATGAACCAGATTTTGGAAAAACAGTTGTTGGACTAATTGCCGTCAAATAATGTTTCAGTAACTAAGTTTTTAATATGAAATTGCGTGTCGCTGTGCAATGAGAGTTGAAAAAAGTCCATATTTAGTGTAAATTAGAGGGTATAAAGTTATTTTTCAAAGTATAACAGCCCTACAGGAGGTGCATTTATGTTCAGCGATATTGAAATTGCGCAAGCGAATCAGATGGAACCGATTACCAAAATTGCCGAAGATTGCGGCATTTTGCCACAAGAATTGGAACAATACGGTCATTATAAAGCTAAAATATCTCTCGATGTATTAAAACGTTTGGAAGATAAACCGGATGGTAAATTAGTTCTTGTTACAGCAATCACGCCAACCCCGGCCGGTGAAGGTAAATCCACGACCAGTATCGGTTTGGCACAAGCTTTGAATAAAATCGGTAAGAAGACCGTTGTTGCTTTGCGTGAACCTTCTTTGGGACCGGTATTCGGTATTAAGGGCGGCGCTGCCGGCGGCGGTTATGCTCAAGTTGTACCGATGGATGATATTAATCTTCACTTTACCGGTGATATGCATGCCATTACGGCGGCCAATAACTTGTTGTCTGCTATGATTGACAATCATGTTCATCAAGGTAATGAATTAAATATTGATGTGCGTCAGATTTCATGGAAACGCGTTATGGATATGAACGACCGTGCTCTTCGCAATGTTGTTGTGGGAATGGGCGGTAAAGTATGCGGCTTCCCACGCGAAGACCATTTCATGATTACCGTAGCGTCTGAAATTATGGCTGCCTTATGTTTGGCAACAAGTCTTCAAGACTTAAAAGAACGCTTTGGTCGTATTGTTATCGGCAGCACCTATGATGATAAACCAGTTTATGTACATCAGCTCGGTTGTGAAGGCGCCATGGCTATGCTCATGAAAGATGCTATCAAACCTAACTTGGTACAGACATTGGAACATACCCCGGCTATCGTTCATGGCGGTCCGTTTGCCAATATTGCACACGGCTGTAACTCCATTTTGGCAACTAAAATGGCCCTTAAATTGGGTGATATCGTAATTACGGAAGCCGGTTTCGGTGCCGATCTTGGGGCTGAAAAATTCCTCGACATTAAATGTCCGTACGGCAACTTATTCCCACATGCCGTTATTATCGTAGCGACAATTCGTGCGCTCAAAATGCATGGCGGTGTGAAAAAAGCCGACTTAAACGAAGAAAACATAGAAGCCGTTAATGCCGGTTTTGTAAACCTTGCTAAACAGGTTGAAAACATTCGTGCTTTTGGTTTGCCTGTATTGGTAGCCATTAATAAATTCTCGTCCGATACACCGGCTGAAATTGAAAAATTGTTGCAGAAATGCGACAGTTACGGTGTGGATGTAAGCCTTAACGAATGTTGGGAAAAAGGCGGTGACGGTGGTATCGACATGGCTAAACAAATTGCCGCTATGGTAGAAGGTACCAACATTACACCTAAGACTATGTATGATAAGGAAGACACCATTCCTGAAAAATTAACGAAAATTGTACAAAAAATTTACGGCGGTGACGGCGTTGAATTTACGACCAATGCTAAAAAGCAAATTAAACAATTAGAAGATTGGGGCCTTGATAAATTACCTGTTTGTATCGCCAAAACACAATATTCTTTGAGCGATAATCCGGCCTTATTGGGCGCACCGAAAGACTTCAACATTACCGTACAAGACGTACGCGTAGCTAACGGTGCAGGCTTTATCGTTTGCCAAACCAGCAATATCATGGTTATGCCGGGCTTACCTAAGAAACCGGCTGCTTTGAACATGGATATTGATGCGGACGGTAAGATTACCGGTTTATTCTAAATTTCGGTTTACTTAAATACGGTAAATACAGTGCATATTGAATTTACGCGTCAAATGTATGATTATCGGGTTTTGGCAAGTAATGTTTACGCATAATATACTCACTTGGGAGGATACATAATGGAATTAAAAGCTTTATCCGTAGAAGCGTTTATTAATGAACCCGGCTCTGATTCTCCGGCTCCGGGCGGTGGCAGTATTGCGGCTCTTAACGGGGCAGCCGGTGCAGCTTTGATTGAAATGGTGGCGTCCCTTACTATCGGCAAGGAAAAATATGCCGCTGTGGAAGTTGAAATGAAAGATATTCAGGCTAAAGCTCACGACATGAAAGCTCAATTCTTGGCTTTCATTGATGAAGATAGTGCCGCATTCAATAAAATTATGGCTGCTTTCAAATTGCCGAAAGAAAAAAGCTCGTTCCGCGGCTATTCAAGAAGCTACTAAAGGCGCTGCTTTGGTACCTTTTAAAATCGGTGAATTGGCTAATCAATTATTGCCGTTAGCTGAAGCCGTTATTGAAAAAGGCAACCAGAATGCCGTTACCGACGGTGCCGTGGCTACTATGAATGCCAGAACAGCCGTACATGGTGCTTTCTTAAATGTAAAGATCAATTTAGGCAGTATTAAAGATGAAGCTTTTGTAGCCGATATGAATCAGAAAATGGCAAGCATTGAAGAAGCCATCGATGCTAAAGAACAAGGCTTATTACAAAAAGTAAATTTGTAAGCTTTTCATAATTAAAAATATACACAATGACTTGATACTTGATGTCATGGGGATTGTAAAACCTTTAACCTGATGAAAAGCTTTAAAATGTGAATAAACAGAGCAGTTTTTAGGAAAACTGCTCTGTTTTTTTCGAAAATTATGACAGATAGATACTTGAATATGCAAAAATGTAATTTTTTATATTACTCTTTTGGGTGTAGAATAAGTATTATGATGTACACAAAATTCATGTAGGATTGGTAGAATCAAAAGTGTTAGGTAACAGGATCGGTATAGGGAAAAAGAAACGCTGTACAGTTGCTGTCGGCATTAAAACCGGTCTGTAGGTATTTAGTCTCGCAAAGGAGTGAGTTCTCTTGTTCAAAATTGTAAGAAAAATCATATTACATGCGAATATGTACCAGTATGATATTTTAGCCCCACGTTTAGCCGAATCGGCTTTGCCGGGGCAATTTGTAATTGTGAAACACGGCGAATACGGTGAACGTGTACCGCTTACTATTACGGATTATGACCGTGAAGCCGGTACGGTAAGCATCGTTTTCCAAACATTGGGTGACTCTACGCAAAAACTTGCCAAATTGGAAGAAGGCGACTTTTTGACAGACTTTGTAGGCCCTTTAGGAAATCCGACTGACTTAGCGGAATTGTCTGATGAAGAATTGCAAAGTAAGAAAATTTTATTCTTATGCGGTGGTGTGGGTACAGCACCGGTTTATCCGCAGGTTAAATACTTAAAATCTCGCGGTTGTGCTGCCGATGTTATCATTGGGGCCCGTAATAAAGATTTAATTATTTACGAAGAACAGATGCGTTCCGTAGCCGGTAATTTGTACTTGGCTACCGATGACGGCTCCACCGGATTCCATGGTAATGTAGTAGCCTGCATGAAAGACTTAATCGCTAACGATAAAGAATATAATCACATTGTGGCTATCGGTCCGATGATTATGATGAAATTTGCTACCATTGCGGCTAAAGAATTGAACATTCCAATCGTTGTATCTTTGAACTCCATCATGGTTGACGGTACCGGCATGTGCGGTGCTTGCCGTGTTACCATCGGTAATGAAGTTAAATTTACTTGCGTTGACGGTCCTGAATTTGACGGCTATTTGGTAGATTTTGACAATGCTATGCAGCGTCAGACTATGTACAAGTGCGAAGAAGGTCGTAAATTAATTCGTGAAATGGATAAAGCTCATCCGAACCCTGATTGCACTTGTCGTTCCGAAGAAAGTGCTGAAACGACAGAACTTACAGATAAGGCAAAACGTATTCCGGTTCGTGAACAAGATCCGGCTGTACGTGCTACCAATTTTGAAGAAGTTTGCTACGGTTACAGTCAGACAGAAGCAATGCTCGAAGCTCAACGTTGCTTGAACTGTAAAGTGCCGCGTTGCGTTGAAGCCTGTCCGGTACATATCAATATTCCGGGATTTATTCAAGCGTTAAAAGCAGGGGATATTGAAGAAGCCGGTCGTATTATTGCAGAACAAAGTGCCTTACCGGCTATTTGCGGTCGTGTTTGCCCGCAGGAAGAACAGTGTGAAGGTGCTTGCGTTATGGGGATTCGTAACGAAGCGGTGGCCATCGGTAAATTGGAACGCTTTGTAGCCGATACAAACTTGGCTAATGGCGTGGTGTTCGGTGAAAAAGAACCTTCTAAGGGCATTAAAGTTGCCGTTATCGGTTCCGGTCCTGCCGGTCTCAGCTGTGCCGGTGACCTTGCTAAAAAAGGCTATGATGTAACCGTATTTGAATCGCTTCACAAATTGGGCGGCGTATTGGCGTATGGCATTCCTGAATTCCGTTTGCCGAAAGATCGCATCGTAAATAAAGAAGTTGAAAACATCAAGAATTTGGGCGTTAAGTTTGAAACTGACGTTATCATCGGTCGTACTGTAACAATTGATCATTTGATGGATAAAGAAGACTTCAAAGCGGTATTCATCGGTTCCGGTGCGGGGCTTCCTAAATTCATGCACATTCCGGGCGAATCATCAAACGGTGTTTTATCGGCCAATGAATTTTTGACTCGTGCCAACCTTATGAAATCTTATGACGATACGTATGATACACCGATTGCCATCGGTAAAGTGTGCGTAACGGTTGGGGCCGGTAATGTGGCTATGGATGCGGCTCGTACGGCTCTTCGTTTGGGATCCGAATCTAAGATTGTATATCGTCGCAGTGAAGAAGAAATTCCGGCTCGTGCCGAAGAAGTCCATCACGCTAAGGAAGAAGGAGTTGAATTCAATTTATTGACCAATCCGATTGAAATTCTTCACGATGATAAAGGTTGGGTAACCGGCGTTAAATGTATCAAAATGGAATTAGGTGAACCGGATGCATCCGGTCGTCGTCGTCCAAAGGAAATCGCCGGCTCCGAATTCGTTATTCCTTGTGATACGGTTATTATGTCACTCGGTACCAATCCGAACCCATTGATTCGCTCTACCACCAAAGGCCTTGATACCGAGGCTTGGGGCGGTATTATTGCCGATGAAAAAGGTGCTACCACCAGACCGGGCGTTTTTGCCGGCGGTGATGCGGTAACCGGGGCAGCTACCGTTATTTTGGCTATGGGTGCCGGTAAACAGGCTGCGAGTGCCATTGATGAGTATTTGTCCAAATAATCGGCAGACGGATTACATGCGGATTATATTAGCTCACAGATATACAGTAGGCTAAAAACAAAATAAAATGTAAAAAAGCAGTTTCTAAGTTCGGTTACTTATAAGTTGTACAACTTTGTGACCATGTGACTTAGAAACTGCTTTTATTATTTTCAAGATGATTCACAGTTATTTTGTCAAATTTTTAGTGATTTACGGATAAATTACTAAAAAAGCTTAGAATTAATCAAAATTATAATTCAAATTATGTTGGATTTTCTTGGACGTTTTTCAGATTAGAATTATTTAAAATACAAGTAAGAAGGTAGTAAATATACGCATAAGTGTAATTGTATGTACCAAGTGTATGAACCGACAAATGGAATTTGTCAGTCGTAATTTTGCAAAAGGGGTGGACCTATGAATAACGCAACTGTACAATCTGCAATGACAATCAAACTTGACTTCTCCAAGGGCTTACCGCCAAAGAAAACCTTCCAAGAAGGCATTCGTCGGGCACCTGACCGCGGTTTTCGTTTGACTCCGGAACAAACCGAAGTAGCACTTAAAAATGCGTTACGCTATATTCCGGAAGAATATCATGATGAATTGATTCCTGAATTCTTGGAAGAATTGACCACACGCGGTCGTATCTATGGTTACCGTTTTCGCCCTGAAGGCAATTTACATGGCAAACCAATCGACGAATATAAAGGTAAATGTGTGGAAGGGAAAGCGTTCCAAGTTATGATCGACAACAACTTGGACTTTGCTGTAGCTCTTTATCCGTATGAACTCGTTACTTATGGTGAAACCGGTAGCGTATGTCATGACTGGATGCAATATTTGCTCATTAAACGCTATTTGGAAGAATTGACTCAAGATCAGACCCTCGTTGTGGCATCCGGTCATCCGGTAGGGTTATTCCGCTCCAAACCGGAAGCTCCGCGCGTAATCATTACAAACGGTATGATGGTTGGCTTGTTTGATAATTTAAAAGACTGGGAAATCGCCGAAGAAATGGGCGTTGCTAACTATGGTCAAATGACAGCCGGCGGTTGGATGTACATCGGACCGCAAGGTATCGTACACGGTACCTTTAATACAATTTTGAATGCCGGTCGTATGAAACTCGGTATTCCGGTAGACGGCGATTTAAGCGGTAAATTATTCGTTACGTCCGGCTTGGGCGGCATGAGCGGTGCTCAAGGTAAAGCAGCTGAAATTGCCAACTGTGTAGCAATCATTGCCGAAGTAGACTATTCCCGCATCAAAACTCGTTTGGATCAAGGCTGGATTTCCGGTGTGTCCGACTCCATTCCTGAAGTTATTAAAATGGCGCAAGATTCCATGGCTGCCAAAGAAGGTAAAGCCTATGCTTACCATGGCAACATCGTTGATCTCCTCGAATACATCGCTGAACATGACGTTCACGTTGATTTGATTTCCGATCAGACTTCCTGTCATAATGTATATGACGGCGGTTATTGTCCGAAAGGCATTACCTTCGAAGAACGTACTCAAATGTTGGCTGAAGATCCTGCTAAATTCCATGGTCTTGTTAATGAAACTTTGAAAGCTCACTTTGTAGCTCTTAAAAAATTAACGGCTAAAGGCATTTACTTCTTCGACTATGGCAACTCCTTCATGAAAGCCGTGTATGATGCAGGCGTTAAAGAAATTTCGAAAAACGGAATCGATGAAAAAGACGGTTTCATTTGGCCAAGTTATGTAGAAGATATTATGGGTCCACATCTTTTCGATTACGGCTATGGTCCGTTCCGTTGGGTATGCCTCAGCGGTAAACCGGAAGATTTGCACAAAACCGACCAGGCAGCCATGGAATGTATTGAAGTAGATCGTCGTTACCAAGACCGCGATAACTATAACTGGATTCGCGATGCTGAAAAGAATAAGATGGTAGTCGGCACGCAGGCTCGTATCTTGTACCAAGACGAAGTAGGTCGTGTACGCATTGCACTTCGCTTTAACGAACTCGTTCGTTTAGGCGAAATCGGACCGGTTATGCTCGGTCGTGACCATCATGACGTATCCGGTACAGACTCGCCGTTCCGTGAAACATCCAATATTAAAGACGGTTCCAATGTTATGGCCGATATGGCTATCCAAACCTATGCAGGGAATGCGGCTCGCGGTATGAGCTTAATTGCGCTTCATAACGGCGGCGGTACCGGTATCGGTAAAGCCATCAACGGCGGTTTCGGCCTCGTACTTGACGGCAGTCATCGTGTGGATGAAATCATTCGTTCTGCTTTATCCTGGGACGTTATCGGAGGTGTAGCTCGTCGTTCTTGGGCTCGTAATGAACATGCTATGGAAACGGCTGTTGAATTCAACAAATCCCGTGCCGGCGTTGGTCATATTACGATTCCGTTCGTAGCCGACGATGCCAAAGTAAAAGCTGCGGTTGCCAAAGTATATCCGACTGCTAAAGTCATTAAAGATTAAAGCAAATAGGGGTACTAAATACTCCGCATAAAGGCGTATAATAGAAGTACAGATATTAACTAATAGAACATTAATACTAATCGAAAGGAGCTGAATATGGGAGACCAATTGCTTATAAAAAATGCTGCTCAAGTCGTAACACCGGTAGGTCATACGGCACTTAAAGGGGCAGCTATGAAAGATATCAAAATCTATGAAAACGCCTCTGTTCTCATCGAAGACGGCCGCATTACGGCCGTCGGTGACGAGACGGAATGGGCAAAAACGGTTCCGGCAGATAAACAAATCGATGCTACCGGTAAAACCGTATTGCCGGGTTTCGTAGATTCTCATACCCACTTCGTATTCGGCGGTTACCGTGCCGATGAATTTCTATGGCGCATGGAAGGCATGACGTATATGGAAATCATGGAACGGGGCGGCGGTATCAACAACACCATGAAGGCGACTCGCGAAGCCTCCGGGGAAGAGTTGATTGATCACAGCATGGATATTTTGAAAAAAATGCTCGCTTTTGGTATTACCACGGTGGAAGGTAAGAGTGGTTACGGTATGGACCACGATACGGAGCTCAAACAGCTGGAAGTCATGAAAGAATTGGAAAAGCGCCAGCCCGTAGAAATTGTGCGCACCTTTTTGGGGGCGCACTCCATTCCGCCGGAATATAAAGGTCGTAACGAAGAATTCTTGGAATTCCTTATTAAAGAAGTTATGCCGGACGTTAAAAAAGCAGATCTCGCTCAATTCTGTGATATCTTCTGTGAAAAAGGCGTTTTCTCCATTGAAGAAAGTCGCAAATTCTTGCAACAAGCCAAAGATATGGGCTTTGACTTAAAGATTCATGCCGATGAAATTGTAACCTTGGGCGGTGCCGAACTGGGTGCCGAACTTGGCTGTACCTCGGCCGATCACTTATTACATGCATCCGATGAAGGTATTAAAGCATTGGCAAATAGCGATACGGTAGCCACTTTGTTACCGACCACCGCATTTTGCCTCAAAGAACCGTTTGCACCGGCTCGCAAAATGATTGATGCCGGTTGTGCCGTAGCACTCGCTACCGACTTCAATCCGGGCAGCGGTTTTACCAACTCTGTACCTCTTATGATTGCTCTCGGTGTTATCTATATGGGCATGACTGCCGAAGAAGCCATTACGGCTCTTACCTTAAATGGGGCTGCCGCTGTTGGACGTGCGGATAAAATCGGCTCCATTGAAGAAGGTAAACAAGCAGACCTTGTTATCCTTCAATACCCATCCTACAAATTCTTGCCGTACCATACGGGCGTGAATATTGTAGAAACGGTAATTAAAAAAGGTAAAGTCGTTCACCAGGCGTAAGAACAACATAGCCTTTAACAATTAAACTTCAAATAAAACTTCAAACTTCTTCATACATGTTTATACCTCGTTTAAAACACTCTTTAGTCGTTTTTGATAGCCAATATGTCAGGTTGGCTACGATAAAGGCGATTAAAGGGTGTTTTTTGTGTGCTCAGTCATACTGTCAGTGCCAATGAGCACCATTGGTGGATTTAAGCAGGAATTATATTTAAAAAAAAGAAATCTTCCCTTGTAGCAGGGTATAAAGGAGGCGATTATGTTTCATGTTGAATTAGAGTTAGACCGATTGATTGGTCAGGCTGTTAGGGAGAAGGCCAGTGATATTCACTTTGATGCTACTAAAGAAGGTGCCTTAATTCGTTTTCGAATTGATGGAGTGCTCAATGTATTTGAGCAAATAGAAAAGAATATTGCAGATAAGTTAATCAATCGAATAAAAATTTTAAGTGGTATGGATATCAGTGAAAAGCGTCTGCCACAAGATGGCCGTTGGTGTTGGCAAGATAAAAATAAAAAGGAGATCATGCTTCGTGTTTCATCACTATCCTCAGTCTATGGGGAGACTATTGTATGTCGTATAGTGGGAAATGAAAATTGCTACAAAAGTTTATCAGAACTTGGGATGGCTGATGAGATGATTCAAACTGTAACTGAATTATTACATAGACCGTATGGCTTATTATTAATTTCAGGACCAACCGGTTCCGGTAAAACGAGTACTTTATATGCATTGCTTAGGATGCTAAATACAGTGACAGATAATGTAATATCTTTGGAAAATCCTGTAGAAGCGGATATACCGGGGGCAATACAGGTACAAATAAATCCTAAAGCAGGGTTAACTTTTCCTAAGGCATTACGAGCTGTTTTGAGACAAGATCCGGATACGATTATGGTCGGAGAAATTCGTGATCGTGAGACCGCTGAATTGGCAGTTCAAGCAGCTTTAACAGGACATCGTGTTTTGGCAACTATTCACACTAATACTGCACTAGGGGTAAGAGAAAGATTGCTTGATATGGGAATAGAAGATTATTTAGTACGAGCTACTTTGTTGGGTGCTATAGCACAACGTTTAGTGCGGCGAATAACTAGCTCGGGGATTTGTGGACGTATGGCAATATATGAATTATTGGCGTTACCAAATAAAGCAATTGACTGGCAAAATTGTGAACAATATGTAAATCCGACATTGAGAAGATCTGCAGAACGTGCTGTAAGAGAAGGATTAACAACAGAAGATGAAATAAGACGAAGTGGTATCGAAATAAAGGGGATTCAAATATAGCGGGTGATTTTTTATGGGTTTGAGTGCTTTATTGTTAAAAGCAATTGCTGAAGGTGCAACAGATATTCATCTTGAAAGTAACCAGGAGCCTTATTTTCGCTTAGGTAATGATTTAGTTAGACATGAAGGGGTTAAAGTGTCAGATACTTTATTTTCAGAAATTATTACGGCAAGTGAACGAGGCTATTGGAATGTGAAAAATGGGGATAATAAGCAGTTAAATATATGTACGGGAAAACAGGAAATAGGAGAAGTATCATTGGACCAAGTAGCTGATACCCGTAAATTATATAAAACTTTTTCAAAAGATAGTGCATTTTCATTTCAAAATATTAGAGTAAGGGTTCATTTATATCGTGCTAAACAACAGCGTTGTGGTACGTTACGTATTTTATATAATCAGTCCTTAGCTATGCCGGATGGGGAAGCCGGAAAACTGCTACATCGTATTGTTCATTTGCAAGAAGGATTAGTTCTTGTTACCGGGCCTACAGGATCAGGTAAAAGTTATACCTTGGCTACTTGTTTACAATGTATTAATGAAGAGAGTCATAAACATATTATTACATTAGAGGATCCTATTGAGTTTTCTTTTGAAAATAAGCAAAGCTTAATTCATCAGAGGCAATTAGGTCAGGATATGGAATCCATGGCAGCAGGAGTTCGTGATGCATTACGTGAAGATCCGGATGTGATTATGATTGGAGAGTTGCGCGACCGTGAGACTTTAGAAGCGGCATTACATGCTGCTGAAACAGGTCATTTAGTATTTGCTACTTTACATACACAACGAGCAGTAATGGCTATTAACCGGATGATATCAGTTTTTCCTGCGTCTCAACAGGAAGAAGTAAGAGCTCAATTATCTCAAGTGTTAAGGGCAGTATTATGTCAACGCTTATTAAGGTTTGATAAGAATTTTGTCGTAGTACGTGATATTTTATTGAATACACCGGCCGTAGCAAATTTGATACGGCAACGTAAGGAGCCTCAAATTGTTTCAATTCAAGAGACTCAGCCACCAATGCAGACTATGGAAATGGCGGTGGCAGCACTAAAGAGTAAATGGGGAAACCGTAGTGAATTTAAGGAGGTATTAGAGCAGTCTTATGAAGCAATATAAATATAGAGCATTCGATGCAAAGGGGGTGATACAAGAAGATACCATATGGGCTGATTCGAGTGAAGAAATTGTGCAAAAGCTACAATATCAGGGGTGTCAAATTATTGGTATTATACCTATAAAGTGTTCTGCAAAAGATTTGTCAAAGTGGCGTTATAAAGATATTATAGAGTTTTCGTATCGTATGTCTTTATTATTGGAGGCCGGTATTTCTATACGCCGGGTTATGCAATTTTTGAGCGCAAAGCCGATAAAACATATCCCTTATTCAGCAATTAATGAAGCGGTACAGAGAGGAAATTCTCTTTCTCAGGTTTTAAGGAGCTTTGGATTTCCTAGTATAGGTTGTGCCTTATTACAAGCTGGTGAGGCTGCAGGAACGCTAGGATATAGCTTTAAACAAATCAAAGAGTATTATGAAAAACAATGGGCATGGCGACGACAGTTGAGTGGTGCGGCTGCATACCCGGTTTTTCTTTTGATGCTTATGTTGATATTTATAGGTGTTACAGTTACTTTTATATTGCCAACATTTAAAAAGGTTTTTAATTCGATGCAAGTACCGTTACCATTTATAACCAGAATACTCTTTAATTTTGGTGATTTAGTTACGGCACATTTATATTTATGCATTGCATTATCTTTAGGGTTAGTGTTTGGGAGTTGGTGTCTGTGGCACCAAAAAGATTTTCGTTTGGTTGTATTAAAATATATTTGGCAACATGGATGTGGGCATGAGTGGTTTGATTGCTTTTTTCTGGCCAGAATTACAAAAGTGTGGGCAATTTTATTAGAAAGTGGCTTAACAATAACTGATACGCTGGTATTAACTAAATCATTATGGGGTAATACTTATGCTACTTTATTGCAAACTCAAGTATTGGATTTATTGTCTAAAGGGACTTCTTTTGCAAATGCTTTGGAAAAATCTAATTTAGGGAATAGGTTTCTTTGGGAATTAATTACTATTGGAGAAGAAACAGGTGACATGGTGGATATGTTAAATCATGGAGCTACCTATTATGATCAATTAACCACTCGATATATGACTAAGGTACAACAATTATTAGAGCCGATTATGGTATCTCTTATGGGGATAGGGGTAGCTATATTAGTTATTGCTGTTATGTTGCCTATGTTTAATGCCGTTACAGCGATGCAACATGTTTAGTAATTGAGTGTTAGGAGGATGTTTGGAGTGGAAAATGTATCAATTATGTCTATTAAAGAAAGAGTTAAACAGTGGTTGGTATCATATCATAAAGCTTTACGTGATAAACGTAACAAAGAAGGCGGCTTTACGCTAGTTGAGTTAATGGTTGTTGTGGCTATTATAGCTATTTTGGCAGCTGTGGCAATGCCTCAATTTTTATCTGCCGGAGATAAGGCGCGTGATGCAAAAATTAAGGCGGATACACAGACAATTGCAAATGCGGCTCAACTTTATATGGTAGATAAGGCGACTGATGAAGTTCCGTCCGTAGATGATTTATATAAAGCCGGCTATTTGTCTGAATTAGTAAAAACACCTAAAGGTGGTGAGTATGCCGTTACTTTTGAGAATAATGCAGGTGGTACCGGAACTCATATTGTAGTAACGGCAACTGATAGTACTAATAATGCAAACTAGTTTTATAAATATTTATATAATTACGTGTATTTAGTGCATTAAAAGGGGCATAATGGTTAGTATATGTGGTTGCTCAGCAGTATAGGCAGTTTAAGTGGTGCGTTGGCCGGTTTTACCGGATTCTATCTCTTGAATTTGATATAGGACGAGAACGGCGTTCTAAATTAATAATGTTAATTTATATTTTGATAGGAGCTTTTTGCGGATTAATTTGTAGTCATTTAATGACGGATATAATTGAAATTTTATTAACTATTATCTTCGGTTTTACTCTCTTTATGGGTGCTACCATCGATAAGTATTTCCTGATTCTTCCTGATGAGGGTGCTGTTTTTTTGCTCATATGTGGTTTAACTCGAATATGGTTATTGGACATTTCATTATTACAAGCTGTTAAAGTGGCTGGAATTATATTAGTGGGAGGTTATTTGTTCAGTAAATTAACTCATAATGGTTTGGGGCTTGGAGATGTAAAGTGGTGTAGTGTATTTGCATTATGGTTATCTCCTTTTGCGTTATATCAAACTGTTTTATTGGCTTTTGTTGGGGGAACCGGTTGGGTTATTTTCTACTACCTATATTCAGGGCGAATGCTACGTATACTACCATTTGGTCCTTTTTTATGTGGTGCAGCGGCTATTATGTATTTTTTAGAAAGTCTATGACTAATTTTATGAGATATATTACTTCTAGAAAAGGCACTGATAGTGTAACTAATAATTGTAGAAGCGGTTTTTTGCTAATCGAAGTTTTAATATATAGTACACTTTTAATTTTATTAATAAGTATGGCACAGATTGCTATATCAAAGACTATGAGCGAATCTTTGCAATTTGATCGAGTTAGTCGATTATTTTATTACACTATTAAGAGAACACAGTTGCTTTCATTTAATGGTAGTGCCGGTTCATTAATATCACCATTAAATACAATTTATGTAAATGAGTCAGAATATAAGGAAAATCTATATGCAACTCTATGGGGAAATCAAATTATTGTATTGCCTGATTCTATGAAATTAGTGAATAATTCGCAAACAAAACAGGAGATGTATTTGGGGAGTTATGATGGGCAGAATAATGTATATAGCTATGAAATTTATGACTATGTATTACGAAAATATCGTAAGTATATTTTTTCGCAACAAACGCCTAGGATTCGATGGATTGAAGGAACATTCTAAGGGGTATTTATATGCTGAGGCCTTAGGTGGGACTATAATTATAGCTATATTTATTTTGACTATTACAGTAATGATAGGAACTGCAATTCTTCAGTGGAGAAGTGCTAAACAGGCACAGGTGATTGTGCAAGTTGCTATTACTGCTATGGAGGAAGGAAAATATAACTATCAACGATTTGGACAGTTAGGAGAATTACCATTGGTACAAGAACCTTATAAGTTGGTTCGTGTTATTAATTCTAAGCAGGTACACAACATGATTGTAAAAGAATTAGAGGTAACAGGTTATTATGACAATCAAGAAATACTTCATTTTTCCACATATATTTGGCCGGGATTGTTACCTAATAAGGAAGAAGAATGAATCAGGTTTTTTACTGGTTGAATTATTAATTAGTACTATGATTATTTGTGTAGCACTAGGCACATTGCTTAGTTTAATGATTACCTCTGTACAGTGGGTACAACAATGGCAAATTGAAAATGAGGTCTTATTAGATAGTATGACAACACGATTGACAATAGCTAATTTTGCTAAACAGTCAGATAAGCCTATCACGGTAGGTCGTACAGGGAACTATATTTTATATGATGGGTTTCGGTGGTTTGGTATTGAGGAACTTGAAGCAAGGCGAGTTTTAAGCGATGGGCAAAAACAGGCGTTATCTTCTAATACAATTAGTCCGAGTTGGGGGCTCTTAATGGTAGAGCCTGTCAATGGGTGTAAGCCGTTTGAGCAAACTTCACCAGATAGTCCTGTTCATATGAAATGGTTATTTAAAGTTGTAGGTGCAGCTAATAAAAGAAATGGTAATCAGTTTGAAATGATGACGGATATTACAGTTTTTCCAAATTTAAGCTACTTTCAATTTTCACCGCCGAGGAGTCGATATATTGACAAAAAAATTGATAATTGATAAATGTAAATACTGTTCTTCTTGGTTTATGAAGAAAACAAGAACGAATGCTTATCATAATGGAGGCTTTTTTACATATATAGGGCTTATTATAGGGACTGTTTTACTATTATTTTGGTCAGCTATGAGTGATGAAATAAATGTTATCGTAGGAATAACACATGATGAAATAGCTTTAACCGCTATAAATTATAGAGCGGAAGGTATTATTGGCTGTTTATTAAGGGAATATAGTGAAAAAGGTGATATAATGCCTGTACAACATGAAGTAGTATATGAAAATGAAGGTGTTAATACGGTAACGTATATATTAAATCGGCCGGGAAACTATAGTAATGTTGGTGATTTTACTGTTCAATACAGAAATACAGTTACTGGTCAGCGCGTATCATATTCAGTACGATTTAGTGAAACACCGGGACCATGGCCTAAATCTATTAAAGTGGAAAGAGTAAGTCGTTTACAGTAAGGTATTAAAAAGGGGTTGTTAGGGAATGAGCTCAGGCTTTATCGGAATTGCTATGGGAAATAAGCAGACAGTTGCTATTGGTATGACAAAGACTAAGCAGGGAATAATTATTAATGATATTATTGTTGAAAAACGTCAAGATTCTTTATTAAATGATTGTAAGCGGTTAGTAAGTACATATTCTTTGGAAGAAATACCTATAGGAATTACTGCTGTAAGTGAACGGCAAGAAAAAGTTATAGTAACTCCATCACTATCTCGTTTGGAGATAAAACAGATGTTACATTGGTCGGTGCCGGAATTTGTTACATGGCCGGAAGGATCATATTATTTTGATTTTGTATCTATAGATTTGCCTAATCAAGAGAGAATTTCAGGCAGAGATAAATTAATATATGTGGTGGCATTAAAAAAGGAACAGATTGCAGAATTAGCTACAGGAGTTTTAAAGGGCGGTGGTAATCTTAAAATTATTGATTATGCACCTGGGCCTATAGCACATCGTTTTGTTGAAAAAGAAGGGGCCGTTATTGGAATTGTTCATCAAGACACTTTGGAATTAACCGGCTGGTATAATTGTGTGTGTCTTTGTACTAAAAATGTTTCTTTTGTTGATATTGATATAATGAAAGAATTAGAAGAAATTGAAATGACTTTATTTAGCTATGGGGTTAGTGGGATTGCAGGTGTTTATTTTTATGAAAAATTACAGTGGCAATTAAGTGAAGATGATCGTTTAGCTGTTTTTGAAAAATATAGTAAGCTTACAAGTATTCCATTTGAAAAAATTGAAGAAGTAGAGTTACGAGAATCTTCAATGATTGAAAGGTCTGATCCGTTTTTAGTTGATATGGCCATAGGTTTGGCTTATCGGGGAATAATAAAAGAAAAAATTAAAAAGGGGTTAATATACAAGATTTAGAAATGAGTGTAACATTCAATTGATGGCAGGTGATACGATATGAATTTTATGTTATTGCCATTTCGATGTGAGTATTATTATAAGCATTATAAAAGTCTAATAATTATTATTAGTCTTATTTTTTCTGCTTTAACAATGTCTTTTTGGTTAATAGCAATCTATTGGTATCATGATAATAAAATTTTAAGCGATGAGATAGGCCAATTGGAAAACGCAGGTAAGGCTAATCATATAGCCGCTCAAAATTATGATAAAATTTTAAAAATAAGATTGAAAAAGGAAATGAAACATAGTATAACACAAAGTATTTTGTTACATATTGTAGATTCTGCAGGTTCAGAAATTATTTTGGATACGATTGTTTTTACAGATGATGGTTTTACTATAACAGGTATGTGTACTAAGCCGGAGATTGCATTAGCTTTTAGTCAGAAAATCAAAAATACGTTGAAAGGAGTTACTATTAATGCAAAACAAGGAATTGATGCAAATCGTAAAATACATACATTTCAATTATCTGGAAAGTATGAAAAGAATAAATCTCAATCCTAAATATGTACAACGAATTATAAGTAGTTATATTATTTGTACTTTATTGGGTGCGGGACTTGTAATTTGGTTTCATCATGAACAATCCGGTTTGTTGGCTATGAAGGAAAATCAGCGTTTAAAGAATGAAGCAGAGCAAATCGTTGTAAGTAGTCCGGCCTATGAATTAATTATGGCAACAGACAAGAAAGAAATTACGGAAGAAGCTATCAAAGATAAGCTCATGAAATATATAAGCGGTAAAGTATTAACAATTGTTGCTATAGAAGAGTCGGAGAATAAAAAAAGGAATATACTTGCCGTAGAAGTGGTTGGTGATTTACGCGAGTATTTTACTGTGGCAGAAGAAATCAGTGCCGATAACCCTCAATTAAAAATAGAGCCAAAGCAACTGAATAAACAAAATAATCAACTTCATATCCAATTTACTATCAGCTCTTAACTTAAAGCCGTGACTTTTGTCATGGCTTTTTTTAATACGCTTTTCATCCAAATCCTAAACATTTTCTTAACTTCTTTAAATCCTATTCGTTTTGTACTTTTACTAAATGCTGTGATGTAGTAAAATAAAATCAAATGGGTATCATACATGATGAAGAGACGGTAATAGGTAACCGTTTGTGATTATGTATGACACAATCTGTAATAGGCGGGATTAAGTAATGAAACGAAATATAATTTTAATCGGTACTATGGGGAGCGGCAAAAGTCATTTGGGACGCAACTTGGCAGAAGCCAAAGGTTGGCAGTTCGTTGATACGGATCGGCTTTTGGAGCGGCGCTATAATTTGCCCATAGCCGAAATTTATGAGAAGCTCGGCGAGAAGATGTTTCGCTCGGCGGAACGAGAAATTTTAAAGAAAGTTTGCATGTATCATGAGTGTATTATTTCCGTAGGCGGTAATTTTCCCCTTGATGTACGGACGGTACGATATTTACAGCGGTATGCGTATATTATCGGTATTCGGGCAGCCGAGTACCGCATAGTGAAGCGGGTGAATCGTCGTATTGGTAAACGGCCGACCATGGATTATAACGATGTGGCCGGTTTTGTAGAAACGATGATGCAACGCTGGAAACCGGTGTATAAGAAGTGCGATTGTGTCATAGACACTACTTATGGTCGCACTGAAAATTTAATTGATTCAATCCACGAAACGTTAAAACGAGATGGCGTGAAATTCAAAAAAAGACGTCCTATGGGGGTAGAGCAACATGAAAAATATTGCAATTCTAACGAGCGGCGGTGATGCGCCGGGCATGAATGCGGCGGTGCGTGCCTTAGTACGTAAGGGGATTTACGAAGGTTTACACGTATATGGCATTAGCCGCGGCTATGAAGGGCTTTTAAAAAATGATTTTGAATCTTTGAATCGTCGTGATGTAGGGGCTATCGTCAATCGTGGCGGTACCATGCTCAAGACGGCTCGTTGCACGAAGTTTAAAGAGCTTGAAAACCAGCAAAAAGCAGCTCAGATTTTACGTGACCGTGAAATAGATGCGTTGGTTGTTATCGGCGGTGACGGTTCCATGGCCGGTGCTATGGCACTTGCTAAGCAGGGAATTCCGACGATTACGATTCCGGGCACTATTGATAATGATATGTGCGGTACGGAGTATACCATTGGTTTTGACACGGCGCTTAATACGGTTGTTGACGCTGTCAGTAAGATTCGTGATACCACAACGGCGCATGATCGTGTGGCCATCGTTGAAGTAATGGGGCGCAGTGCCGGTCATTTGGCGGTGCGTGCCGGTCTTGCTTGCGGCGCCGAAATGGTGCTTATTCCCGAAAAGCCGATGAGTCTTGATGAAGTGTGCGATCAGCTTCGCATTTCCCATAATGCGGGTAAAACAAACAGCATCATCATGGTGGCTGAAGGGGCGTATCACAGTTTTGAGGTGTGCGGCTATATTAACAAACATCTCAACATTTCGCCGAGTGTTACCGTGCTTGGCTATTTGCAACGCGGCGGCTCACCATCGGCTCGTGATGCGGCTATGGCGGCTCTCATGAGTGAAAAAGCAATTGATGCTCTCCTGGAAGGCAAGAGTAATTGCCTGACGGCTGTTTTGAACGGTAAAATTGAAATGGTGCCGTATGAAGAAGGCTGCACTCGTTGTTATCCGATTAGTGAAGCGGAATATGAACTTATTTCTGTATTAGCTCGGTAATTTTCATAAATTGCTTATTAGTGAAATCTATAATTATTATCGATTATACATACAAGCTGATAAGCCCTTCTTTACTGTATAGTCGAGAAGGGCATTTTATATTGTATGAAGCTTTGAGAGAACGTATTATCCAGTCTTTAAGTAAAGGAGTTAAGCACATGTGGCGGACAAAAAAGTTTTGGGGGATACTCATCCTGATATTGCTGATATTGGGTGGTGCCTTTTATTATTTTAAATCAAAAGGTAACACGCAGCAGACCTCGTATACAACGGGGATGGTAGAGCGGGGGAATATTGCCCAGGTTATTACTTCGACGGGTACCATCAACCCGACAAATTATGTAGATATTTCCACTAACGTGGCCGGTACGTTGGAAAAAGTATTGGTTAAAGAAAATGACCATGTAACGCAAGGTCAGGTCATTGCGACTATCGACGCTCGCCAGTTACAGGCTGTAGCCGACGATGCGAAAGCAACGTTAGAAAATTCCAAGAACGATTTAGATCGTTACAGTACCTTGGTAAACCAGGGCGCTATTCCGCAACAGACTTACGATACAGCGCTTATGAATTACCAAAAAGCACTGGCTGCCTATGATCGTGCTGTGGCCAACTTATCCGATACGACGATTACGTCGCCTATGGACGGTACGGTTATCGGTACGCCGTTAAAAGCGGGTCAGACCATCAGTACCGGTATTTCTACACAGATGATTATCGCAACAGTAGCGGATTTGAGCAATCTTGAAATTTATTTAACAGTTGACGAAACGGATATCGGCAGTGTTAAAAAAGGGGCCCGTGTAGATTTCACGGTTGACGCTCATCCGGGCAAAACATTTACCGGTTATGTCAGCGATATTGCGTTAGGTACTAAAGGTAATATGGGTACCACCAGCAGCAGTGTAGTGTACTATACGGTTAAAGTAGCTATTTCACCGAGTGATGCAGCTAACTTCTTCCCGACTATGACGGCCCGTGCTACGATTTACGGTGATGAACGCAGCAATGTATTGGTTGTGCCATTGGCTGCCGTACGTACCGACAAAGTGGGCGAATATGTATATGTAATTAAAAACGGTCAGCCGGAACGAACCAGCGTAACGACCGGTATTACCGGTGAAACGACGATTGAAATCGTTAAAGGCTTGAACGAAGGCGACGAAATTGTTGTCAGTGGTGATGTAGGCTCTACAAATACGAAGAAGACTAACTCCGGCGGGTCGATGTTCTAGGAGGAATGCAGATGAAACAAGCAGTCATTTCACTGGAAGGAATTACCAAAACCTATGTTAACGGTAAGCTCGTGGTGCCTGTATTACACGGCATTGACCTCAATATTTATGAAGGAGAGTTTACGTCTATCATGGGGCCGTCCGGTTCGGGTAAATCTACGTTCATGAACATTTTGGGCTGCCTTGATCGACCTACGTCCGGCTCGTATAAATTGGACGGCGAAGAAGTAGCTACTTTGAGCGATGATGAGCTCGCTTTTGTCCGTAATAAACGTATCGGGTTTGTGTTCCAGAGTTTTAACCTGTTGCCGAAATTGACGGCTCAGGATAATGTGGCTTTGCCTATGGTATATGCGGGCGTGCCTAAGAAGGAACGTAATGAACGGGCCGCTTATTTGTTGGACTCTTTGGGGCTCGGCGATCGTCTCGACCATTTGCCGTCCGAACTATCTGGTGGTCAGCGTCAGCGTGTAGCTATTGCCCGTGCGTTGGCGAACGATCCGTCTATTATCATGGCGGACGAACCGACCGGTAACTTGGATTCCAAATCCAGTGTCGATGTTATGAATATTTTTACAAATTTATATAATGAAGGGCGTACCATTATTTTGGTTACTCATGAACCGGATATTGCGACGTATGCGAGTCGTAATATCGTGCTTCGTGACGGCTATATTGTGGAAGATAAACAAAATCCGAATATGGCCGGTTTACAACCGGTACCATCGGCTCAGCCGATTCAGCCGGTGCAGGTTCCTACCGAATCGGTAGCTGTGTCGGAAGCAACGGCTCAAAAAGCGGTAAAGCCGGGAAAAGGAGGGGAGCCTCATGTATAAAGAAGGATTTTTAATGGCGTGGGCCTCCCTGGTAGCTAATAAGATGCGTTCCCTCCTTACTATGTTGGGGATTATTATCGGGGTAGCGGCTGTAATTGCCCTTGTATCCATCGGTTATGGGGTGCGTAGCCAAATTCAAGATTCCATCTCCAGCTTAGGGAGTAATTTGCTCATGGTATATCCGGGGGCTCCGCGTACACCGGGTGTTCGTCCGACTGCAGACTCCCAGAAAACGTTAAAGCTTGAAGATTACACGACGATTTCCCATTTACAAGATGTGGATATGGCATCACCGGTTTCAGCCGGGAGCTCGTACGTTGTAATTTATACGAATAAAAACTGGACTACCAGTGTTAATGGCGTAAACGCCGATTTTCAGTACATTAACAACTGGACTGTAAAATCCGGCCGTTTCATTACGGCTTCGCAAGTAGAACGTCGTGAACGTGTAGCGGTTATCGGTAATACGGTAGCGACGAATTTGTTCGGCACGGAAGATCCGGTAGGTAAAGATATTCGTATTAAAAATAACCCGTATAAGGTTATCGGCGTGCTCGAAAGCAAGGGGTCCGGCAGTTTCGGTAATGATCAGGACGATGTTATCTATATTCCGTATACAACGGGTATGGAACGTTTGCAAGGTGTTAACTATCTGCGTATGATTTATATTAAAGCGAAAGACGGCGTAGACCTTAATCGCTTGCAAACAGACGTAGAAAATATTTTGCGTGTTCGTCACAATATTAAGAATCCGGAACTTGATGATTTTAACGTTCGTAATATGGCTACTATCATGGCAACGGTTGAAGAAACCACGGCCACTATGACCTTGTTCTTAGGTGCCGTAGCTGCCATTTCGCTCATTGTCGGCGGTATCGGCATCATGAACATCATGCTCGTATCCGTTACGGAACGTACCCGTGAAATTGGGGTTCGTAAAGCATTAGGGGCGACCTATCGCGTTATTGTTATGCAGTTCCTCATTGAAGCTGTTGTAATCAGCTTGGTCGGTGGTGCCATCGGTATCTTGGTTGGTATCGGAGCATCGAAGCTAATCGGGGCATTAACAAGTATGAAGACGGTTATTTCTATGGGACCGATTCTTTTATCCTTCGGTTTCTCCATGGCTATCGGGCTCATATTTGGATTATATCCGGCCCGTAAGGCTGCTAAATTGAATCCGATTGACGCATTGCATTACGAATAATGACGCATTGCATATATTAGACGTATTGCAAATCTTAATTGATGTAACAAATATTATATAATAAGCGCGTATATGGTAACTTAGCATATACGCGTTGTATTATAAGGTTATAAGGGAAGGGAGTGTAGTTGTGAGTAAAAAACAAGAAATGCGTACACTGGTCGATTTTTTTGACAATATGTGTAATCAACATACCTTTGATTGGTCGAAGTATACCCATGTAACCGGTGGCGATCCGGGTCATTTGGAAATGATGTTTGACACAGATAAGGTAAAACACGGTAATTTTATCGGTAATGTGCACGGTGGCGTTTATATGAGTCTCGCCGATACAGTTATGGGCGTATCTTGCTTTACATTGGGGAAACGGGTGGTAACACTCGAGATGAAAGGCAATTTCGTAAAAGCTGTTAAAGCCGGTGAAAAGTTGCGTGCTGTAGGAAATGTGGAGCACAACGGCAATCACACTATGGTCACAACGGGCCGTTTGTATAATACGGTGGGTGACCTTGTGTATATGAGCACCGGTACTTTCTACGTAATCGATAAATTTGAAATGCCTGATTTACCTTGGCGTGTATAAAGCGTTTTAAAGCGTAAATCTTTTTGACAGAATGCGTGAGAGTTGATATACTAACACATAGATTAATAAAAAACTCAGTCGTACCGGCGTTTTTCAAAGCTCTCTTTGAGGTTTGACAGATGTGTCGGCATGATGAGTAGATATTACGGCGATGACAAAATCGGCGCCGCATAGGTGTTTTTCAGAGAGTGAAGCAATGGTGCGAGTTTCATAAATACGATGCGGAAAGCCTTTCCTTTTGGAGCCATGGATTGAACTACAGTAGATTCATCGTGTGACCGCGTTAAGGTTATTGAGTACTAATTAGGGTGGTACCGCGAATGTTATACCTTCGCCCCTTGCCGGGGCGGAGGTTTTTTTGTTTTAGGAGGTTGTGACGGATGGAAGAATTATTAAAATCCCTGAAAGCGCAAGCGGCGGAGCTTATTCAAAAAGCTACCGATTTGCAAGCTTTACAAGATGCCCGCGTTAAATTTTTAGGTAAAAAGGGCGAAGTGACCGCATTATTAAAAGGCCTCGGCAAATTATCCGCCGAAGAACGCCCACGCATGGGTGCGTTGGTAAATACGGTACGTCAAGAATTGGAAGCCATGATTGACGATGTACAGGCAAAACTTGAAGCCGAAGTGTTGGCTGCTAAACTCGGTGCGGAAGAAATCGATATTACCTTACCGGGCCGCGCTACTCGCCAAGGTCATGTGCATCCGCTCACGGCTGTTAATGATGAAATTGAACGCTTTTTCATGAAAATGGGCTATACCGTTGCGGAAGGTCCTGAAATTGAAAGCGATTACTTCAACTTTGAATGCTTGAATTTACCGGCCGATCATCCGGCTCGCGATATGCAGGATTCCTTCTACATTACCGATTCCGTATTGCTCCGTACACATACTTCGCCGATACAGGCTCGTACTCTTCAGAGTCAGGAACCGAATAGCCCTGTACGCATGATTGCACCGGGCAAAGTTTATCGTTGGGACTATGACGCCACTCACTCCCCGGTATTCCATCAAGTAGAAGGCCTTGTAGTGGACAAAGGCATTACCTTTGCCGATTTGAAAGGTACTTTGGAACTGTTCTTACGCCACATGTTCGGTGAAGAAACGAAAGTTCGTTTCCGTACCAGCTTCTTCCCGTTCACGGAACCGAGTGCGGAAGTTGATATCTCCTGTTGCATGTGCGGCGGCGAAGGTTGCCGTGTATGCTCTCACACCGGCTGGCTCGAAATCCTCGGCTGCGGCATGGTTCATCCGAACGTGTTGACCATGAACGGCTACGATCCGAACGAAGTGCAGGGTTTTGCCTTCGGTATGGGTGTTGAACGTATTGCGATGCTCTTGTACGGTATCGGCGATTTACGTTTATTCTATGATAATGATATGCGTTTCTTGAAGCAGTTCTAGGAGGTACGACGATGAAAGCTAGTTTAACATGGATGAAGGACTATGTTCCTGTAGACACAACGAAACCGGCTCAGGAACTGGCCGATGTATTAACGCAGGCAGGGATTCCGGTAGAAGATGTTATCTCGATGGATCCTGGTTTGAAAAAGATTTTTACCGGTAAAATTATTGAAATTACAAAACATCCGGATGCCGATAAATTACAGGTTTGCCAGGTAGCTTGTCTCGATGACAAAACGGGCGAAGAAATTACAAAACAAATCGTAACGGCTGCAACAAATGTGGCTGTTGGTCAGGTGGTACCGGTTGCGTACCATAAATCCCGTTTGGCTGACGGTACGGAAATTAAAAAAGGCAAACTTCGCGGTGAAGTATCTGACGGTATGTTCTGTTCCGTAGCAGAATTGGGTATTCCTAAAGATATGGTTATGCCGGGCGAAGGGGAAGGCATCTACATTTTGCCGGAAGGTACGCCAATCGGCATGGATATTCGTGATGCAGTTATGCTCAATGACATCGTATATGAATTCGAATTGACCCCGAACCGTGCGGACTGCTTCTCCATGATTGGTTTGAGTCGTGAATTTGCGGTTTTGACAAAATCTCAGAATACGGAACCGACTGTTAAAGTAAATGAAAATGGCAGTGCTGTGAATGATATGGTGAAAATCGGCATTGATGATGCTGAATTGTGCAGCCGTTTCATGGCGCGTGTTATCAGCAATGTTAAAGTAGGTCCATCTCCGTTATGGCTCCAGAACCGTTTGCGTAACGGCGGTATTCGCCCAATCAATAATGTAGTGGACGTAACGAACTACGTTATGCTCGAATACGGCCAACCGATGCATGCTTATGATTATGATAAAGTAGCCGGTCATCAATTGACGGCCCGTGCCGCTAAAGCCGGAGAAGCGTTAAAAACTTTGGACGGTACTGATCGTGAATTAACAACGGATATGCTCGTTATTGCCGATGCGAACGGCCCTGTAGGGGTTGCCGGCGTTATGGGCGGACTCGATAGCGAAGTAACCGACGCAACTACTACGATTATCCTGGAAGCCGCTGTATTTAAAGGTTCTTCCATTCGTCGTACTGCTCGTGCGCTCGGTATGCGCAGTGAAGCATCAGGCCGTTTTGAACGCGGCGTGAATGCTGAATATACACCGGTGGCACTTAATCGTGCAGCTCAGTTGTTGCAGGAATTGACGGAAGATATTACGGTAGCTAAAGGTGTGGTGGATGTATATCCGGCTCCGGCTGAAGCTCATACCGTATCCTTCACCGTAGCAGCTGTTAACAGCTACTTGGGTACCGATATTTCTGTGGAACGTATGCAGGAAATTTTGACTACCTTGTCTTTCACTTGGTCTCAAGATGGGGATGTAATTACCGTAGGTGTACCGTCCTGGCGCGGTGACGTAACGGTTATGCCGGATATTGCCGAAGAAGTAGCACGTATTTACGGTTACGATTTCATTCCGAATACAACGCCATGGGCTAATCTTAACAGCGGTACCATGAGTGATAAAAAATTGCTTGCTAAAGCAATTCGTCAGACTTTGGTAACACAAGGTCTCAGCGAAATTATTACGTTCAGCTTCATGCATACGGACAGCCTTAAAAAATTACTCATTCCGGAAACAGACAGCCGTTATCAGGCAGTACCTATTTTGAATCCGATTACGGAAGAATTTCCGGTAATGCGTACTACGTTGATTCCTAGTATGCTTGATACGGCGGCTCGTAACTTGGCTCAAAAGAACCATGATTTGTGGTTATTCGAAGCCGGTGCGATTTACGAACCGAAAGCTTTGCCAATTACTGAATTACCGGTTGAAAAATACCATGTAAGCGGTTTTATGATGGGCAAAACGACGGAATTGCAATGGGCACAGCCACAGCGTGAAACTGATTTCTACGATGTGAAAGGTGTGTTGGAAGCGGTTCTTAAGGAACTTCGCATTGAAGCTGAGATTGAACGCTCCAAAGAAACGTATCTCCATCCGGGCGTAAGTGCTCAGTATGTTGTAGACGGTACGGTTATTGCTACGTTGGGTGAGGTTCATCCGCAAGTAATGAAAGCCTATGATTTACCGGGTAAAGCTTATCTCTTTGATATCGATGTAACGGCTATCTTGGAATTGACTCGCGGTCAGCTTCGTTATCAAGGAATCAGTAAATTCCCAGGCACCAGCCGTGACCTTGCTATCGTAGCACCTAAGACGGTGTCTTCCGAAGCTATCAGCCAAGTCATTTATGAAAAAGGCGGTCAATATTTGGAACGCGCATTCGTATTTGACGTGTATGAAGGGGCTCACATTGAAGAAGGCCATCGCAGCTTGGCCTACAATTTATCCTTCCGCAGCAATGAAGGTACATTGACGGATGAAGATATTCAGCCGACGATTGACGACATTTTGGCTGCCTTAGCTGAATTAGGTTGCAAATTACGCTAATTCAAGCAAACGTTATAGGTCATCCGCCGATTTTGATTGCTAAAACAGATTGGGGGGACCTCGTAAGGTTGCAAAATATGTCAATTAGTAGTAAAATACATTAACTGATTAAATAACAGATAAGCCGCTATATTGTGCGACCGCACAGTATAACGGCTTATTTTGCCATATATTTTAAGGAATGTGATATAATTTTATATAGAAATATGGCGATGAGTGTCCTTAAGGAGGGCGTATGGAATTATTGGCACCGGCAGGCACGTCGGAAAATTTTTTAGCAGCTTTAGAAGCCGGAGCTGATGCGATTTATTTAGGCGGCAAGGCTTTTAATGCGAGAGCGAATGCAGACAATTTTGATATTGAAGAATTAGCTGAAGCGGTTCGCTTGGCTCATTTGTTGGATGTATCCGTTTTTGTAACGGTAAATATATTGATCGGCGATGCCGAATTGAAGGATTTAAAAGAATATTTGCGTGAGTTGGAGCGAATCAATGTAGATGCCATTATCGTACAGGATTTGGCGGTGGCCGAATTGGCGAAACGAGTGGCACCGAAGCTCCATTTGCACGCCAGCACGCAGTTGACGGCCACCAATATGGGAACTGTGCGTTTCTTGGAACGCATGGGCTTTTCACGGGTTGTATTGGCACGTGAAATGAGTCTTGATGAGATTAAGACAATTTGCCGTGAAGCCAAAGCCGAAATTGAAGTGTTTGTTCACGGTGCACTTTGTGTATGTTACTCCGGACAATGCCTCATGAGCAGTTTTATCGGCGGTCGCAGCGGTAATCGGGGTGCTTGTGCCCAGCCGTGTCGTTTGCCGTATGAACTCATTAACGGCGAGGGTAAGGTTATAAATGCTGAAGACGAAGCATATATTATGAGTCCGAAGGACCTTAATTACAGTGAACACATGGCTGAACTCATGGAAGCAGGCGTGGCCTCTTTTAAAGTGGAAGGGCGCATGAAAAAAGCGTCCTACGTAAAAGAAGTTATCGGCACCTATCGGCAAATTATCGATAGAGCCGGCCAAACTATTGAGGAAGACCAAGAACATTTGGCGGCCGGTTTTAACCGCGGTTTTTCTACGGCCTATTTGGAAAATCGTTCTAGTCGTGAAATGATTACGGCCGTGGCGCCAGGTAATCGCGGTAAGCGTATCGGACCTTCTGATGACGGCCCGAAGAAGACGGATTGGCAGAATTTACAGGAATTCTCCCGTAAATATGATGTGCATGCCTATTTGGATGGTCAGGAAGGGGCGGCACCGACTTTGACACTCTTGATGGATGATGGTACTACCGTTACTGTCAGCGGTGATTATGTGGTGCAACGAGCTCATAAGACACCGACGAGTCATGAAAAAGTGTCGGAACAATTAGGCCGTTTGGGTACCACCGTTTTCCGTTTGGCGTCTGTTTATATGCCGGAAGAACCGTTTATGTGGCCATCCAGTGTGCTTAACCAGATTCGACGCGACGGCATTGCCCGCTTAGAAGATATATTATTGGAAAAACATGCCAAGGCCATGGCTACCGTATTAAGTCGTATTGAAGGTGCCATTGCCGATGAGATTAAGGATAGACCAAGTTATAAGAGTATGATGACGGATGATGCTGAGACAGCCGGTAAGGCTATCGCTCAGCGTACCGGGAATCAGCCGGCCGTACCTCTCGTGTCGGTGCAGCTTGATGAAGAGTGGCAGGTAATAGCAGCTATTGAAGCAGGTGCTCAGAAGATTATTTTCGGCGGCGATCGTTTACAGCGTAAACCGTATGATTTGTCTATATATAATCGTGTAGTTGAGCTTTGCCATGCTCATAAGGTGCCTTGTGTTTTATTAACGCCGCGTATTGTGCGCGAGAGTGAGTTTGAAGCGTATCGTCCTACCTTGGAAGCTATAATCGCCGCTAAGCCGGATGCCATCAGCATTCACTTTTTAGGTGCTTTGGAATGGCTCCAAATGTTGGGCTATAAAGGTGCCGTAGAAGGTGACAGCAGCTTACAGCTTTTCAATAAAGAAGCGGTTCGTCAAGTAACGGACTTGGGACTCAGCAGTGTGGTTGTGTCCCAAGAGGCGACGTTGCATCAAATTAGTGGGATTATTCGTCATAGTCAAATTCCGGTGGAATGTGTGGTCCATGGTCTTACGGAACTTATGATTTCCGAATACTGTGTTATCAGCAGTTTTGCCGGCACAGGCTGTAAAACGAATTGCCCGGCACCATGTCTTAAGGATTCTTATCGTTTACGTGATCGTATGGGCGAGGAGTTTCCGCTTCGCACGGATCCGTATTGCCGCATGCATATTATGAACAGTCGTATGCTGGATATGCGGGCGTATATTCCTGATTTGGTGAAACGGGGGATTGCCGTTTTACGTATTGACGGTCGTCAGCAATCAAAGGAATGGCTTCGTGATACGATTGAAGCGTATCGCGGTATTTTGGCACATACCTCGCCGGTACCGCCTAAGAATGAATCTTTGCCGATTACGCGAGGTCATTATTTTAAAGGAATTTTTTGACAGATGTCGACTAAGTTTTCAAAAGTCGGATTTTGAATTGTTTTTAAATGTCAGCTTAGAAAAGTTTTAGCGAGATTTAGAATTTAAATAGTAGTAAAGAGAGATTTTGACATAGGAGGGATTGTATTACCTATGAACAGTGAAAAACTGTTGGATTTTGATGTGATTCGAGAACGTTTGGCCGCTGAATGCAGCTCTAAAGTGGCCAAGGAAATGGCTATGGAGTTGGAAACGCTAACAGATCCTATCGCCATTAAAACGGCTCTCGATGAAACGGTGGAGGCGGTTAATTCGATCCATACGGAAATCGAACAACCGATTGGCGGCACCCGCGATATTCGCGATGCTTGTGCCAAAAGTCGTAAAGAAATTATTTTAACGCATGAAGAATTATGGGATTTATATACCACTTTAAGTGCGTATAAGCGGATGTACACTTTTTTTCACAATAAATATGCACATTATCCGCTATTATCATTGTGGATTCAGGATATGCCGCGTCATGACGGTTTAGAACGTAAGTTTGAACGCGTTTTTGACAAAAAAGGCAATCTCATGGATTCTGCATCGCCTAAATTACAGCATTTGCGCTCTACCATCGTGCGTACGAAGGAGCGCATTAAGTCGGATTTGCAGGCGATTATGCATGATCCCAACAACCAAAAGTATTTTCAGGAAGCTATTGTTACACAGCGTAATAATCGCTACGTAATTCCGGTTAAACAGGAATATCGTTACGCTTTCGAAGGTTTGATTCATGACCGTTCGGCTACCGGGGCGACTCTATATATTGAACCGATGCGCCTCGTAAATCTCAATAACGATTTGCAGGAAGCGGAATTGGCGGAAGAGGAAGAAGTTCGCCGTATTTATAGAGAATTGTCGCAGGCTGTTCGCAAAGACAGTAATACGTTGATGGATGCTTGTGAACGTGTATCTCACGTGGAGTTTGTATACGGCAAGGCCAATTTAGCCATTAAAATGAAAGGCGTACCGGCCGAGCTTAGCGGCGGTCGCGAAGTTAAACTGTTGAATGCCCGCCATCCGTTGATCCCGGTCAATGTGGTAGTACCGACGACTATTACGCTGGGCACAAATTATCGGATTTTGCTCATTACTGGTTCTAATACGGGCGGTAAAACGGTTGCCATGAAGACATTGGGGCTCTTGAGTCTCATGAATCAGGCTGGATTATTCATTCCTGCTGATACAGGCTCTATTTTGCCGATTTTTAACAATATTTATGCCGATATTGGCGATGAACAGAGCATCGAAGCAAGCCTCAGTACGTTCTCCGCTCATATGACACAGGTCGTTAAGATTTTAAAAGTGGCCGGTGCCAAAGATCTGGTGCTTCTCGATGAATTGGGCTCGGGGACCGATCCGGAAGAAGGGAGCGCTCTTGCTGTAGCTTTACTTGAATACTTCCGCAAACGGGGACCTCTCATGATGGTAAGTACTCACTACAATGAATTGAAGCGATATGCATACCATACGGATGGTATTGAAAACGGCCACGTAGAGTTTGATGAACGCACTTTGAGGCCGACTTATCGGCTTCATATCGGGGTGGCCGGCAGCAGTCATGCCTTGAGTATTGCCGCCCGTCTCGGTGTGCCGCGTGAAGTTATCGACTATGCTAAACAAGCTCACGAAGGCTCGGCAAATCGTGATATGGAAACGGTGCTCAGTGATTTGAACGAACAGCTTCGTAAGAATCAGGAGCGGGAACGAATTCTTAAGAAGGAATTGGACGAAGCTCGCCGTATGCGCACGCAGGCGGAACGTGAGAAGAAACAACTCAATGAACGTCGCAAGCAGATTTTGGCAAAAGCTCAAAACGAAGCGCAACAGCTTAAACAGTCCATTCGCGTAGAAGGCGAACAAATCATTAAAGAATTGAAATCGCAGTTCTCCGAAGCGGATAAAGATAAGCGTCAAAATGCCATTACGAAAGCTCGAAAAGATATATCCGGTGTTAATGTGCCCGAATTGGAACGCGATGAACGAACTCCTGTTAATGTAAAAGAATTAAAAGAAGGTCAGACCGTATTTGTGGTATCACTCAATGCGGTCGGTACGGTTACGGCCGTGCAGGGGAAACGAATTCAGGTAGCGGTAAACGGCTTGACCGCCAATGTGAAAGCAGCCGATTTGGCTGTGGCCAGTCGTGAGGAAACCAATAACTTGCGCCGTAAGGAAACGGCCGTTCAGCCGAAGCCGCGCAAACGTGCCGGCGGTTCCGCTGTGGAACGTCAGAAACATGCTACAACAGAGCTCAATGTTATCGGTCAGACCGTGGATGAAGCCAATCAAAATGTGAGTCACTTCATTGATCAGGCTTTAATGGCCGGAATTTCGCCGGTACGCATTGTACATGGCAAAGGAACCGGTGCTTTAAGAGCCGGTATTCATCAATATTTGAAAACATTGCCGCATATCAGCCGTTACGAAATTGCCGGTTATGATGAAGGCGGTGCCGGTGCTACGCTCGTGTATTTGAAGTAGCACGCTTTACTGATACCATATATAGCATAGGTATGCTATAATAAGCTATATGACTTATTATTCGTAATGAGAGGTGTCGTATGAGTTTACAAGGTTCGTCTCAAAATGGGCGACAGACAAGACGTAGAACGACGGCGACTAAAACGCCCAAACCGCCAAAGAAGAAATCACCATTGCGTCGATTTTTATGGATTGTGGGTATTTTAGTTTTCTTGATAGTAGCCGGAGCCGGTTGCGGCTTCATCGGTGCCACTATGTCCGATTTACCGGATGTGGCCAATGTTAAACCGGCTGCGTCGTCACAGATCTACGATGTGCACGGTAATTTGATTACCACAGTGCATGCCACTGAAAATAGGTTGCCCGTGAAATTATCTCAGGTACCGAAAGATTTACAAAATGCGTTTATTGCGACTGAAGATAATCGTTTCTATAGTCATCATGGGGTTGACCCTATCGGTATTTTGCGTGCTATTTGGGTAAATATTGCTCATGACGGCGTGGCCGAAGGCGGTAGTACGATTACGCAGCAGTTGGCTCGTAATGCGTTTTTGACACAAGACCGTACGTTAAAACGTAAAATTATGGAAGCATTGTTGGCTATTCGTATTGAACAGTACTATACGAAACAAGAAATTTTGGAAATGTATTTGAATCAGATATATTTCGGTCAAGGTGCGTATGGTGTACAGGCCGCTGCACATGTATATTTTGGCAAAAACGTACAGGATTTGGATTTGGCACAATCGGCTATGCTGGCCGGTTTACCGCAAAGTCCTAACTATTATTCACCGCTTACCAACTATAAAGCTGGCAAAGCTCGTCAGGCTGTCGTTTTGGGGCAGATGGTTAAGTATGATTATATTGACCAAGCTACGGCTGATAAGGCGAAAGATGCAGATTTGGGCTTGCGTGAAAAAGCCGAAGCCGCACATAGCGATAATAATGCATCGTACTTTATTGATTATGTTATTTCTGAAATTGCCGAAAAATACGGTGATGATGCCATTTATAAAGATGGTTTGAAGATTTACACAACAATTGATATGAAGGCACAGGATGCCGCTGTTAAAGCAATGCGTGATTTGCCTAACTTCTATACGGATGATAAAGGCTTAACGCAACCGCAAGGGGCGCTTGTAGCTATTAATCCGCACAATGGTTATATTGTAGCCATGGTAGGCGGTCGCGGTGATGATTCCTTTAACCGTGCCGCATTGGCTGAACGTCAACCGGGTTCTGCTTTCAAACCGTTCGTTTATTTGGCAGCTATCCAAGACGGTATGACACCGGGAACGGTTATGGATGATAAGAAAATCGAATTTAACGGTTGGAGTCCTAAGAACTATGAAGGTACTTATTCCGGTCAAATGACATTGCGTTATGCGTTGCAGCATTCGGTTAATACGATCGCTGTACAGTTGGCCGATAAAGTGGGCATGCGTAAAGTTCTTGATTTAGCAACTAACTTGGGTATTTCCACACTCGATAAATCCAAGGATAATAACTTGGCGGCTGCCTTGGGCGGTTTAACGTCAGGTGTTAAACCGATTGATATGGCTGTGGCTTACGGTACATTGGCTAATGGCGGG
>OBVB01000343.1_pt1 | contig 36663 bp, 41 predicted proteins | sample 1475891 | NCBI WGS metagenome assembly OBVB01 (sample SAMEA2579943, study PRJEB22360) | human gut metagenome | biome: human gut; feature: human-associated habitat; material: faeces | place: Denmark | collected 2008/2010 | reverse complement strand
GATTGCTCTGTACAAACTTTCCATATGATAAGAACAATGTCGGAATGCATAGATGACATAAAGCCCACGCCCGGAATCCAGGACAGCTGTTGGAGGAAAGGGGAGTTTGTTCTGTATCTTCTTTTTATAGAATCTTTCAGCTTCCCAATCCATAAACCTGTCATCCTTGTAATAGTCAAAATCCAATACCATAGCATTGATATGTCTGACATTACTGCCGAATTTCTCAGGCTTATAAAAGCTATTGAGTGAGAAATAAACATCTTCCGCTTGAGCGAATATCATTTCTTCACACTGATCCAGGAAGATAGAGGTCTGCAGCATATGATCACGCATACATCGTTTTTCTTTATCTATCCGGATATGTTCGCAATCCTTCAGCAAAGCTGTCGCACCGGCCGGAGTTATATGTAGCTGCTCTACAGCTGTTTGCATGTCCATGCCTTTACATAATAGAGACATCAGTTCTTCCAATCGTTCATACCTTGATTTTTCATCCCATGTTGTAAGGATAGAGGAATAACAGGTATCATCGGCATCCGCATGGATCTTTTTCACCAAATCGATGGCTTCCATGAGATCACCTATGATTTTGACCGATCTTGTATGCTGCAGCACATGCAATGAAAGCAGCTACAAAAAACATTGAAATAGATAATAAATTAAAATCCCTCTGAAGAATTACAATCACAATAGCCTGTATAATTCCAATGATATACAGAGAAAATGTATTAAATAATGCTTCTTCATCCCTTTTGTTTACCAGACTAGCTTTAAAGTATGTATTCCTTCTCATATCATTGCCTCACTTTCCGTGCCTTCCTTCGATATAAGCTATGATGATCAGGGCATTAAAACAAATGAATATAGCCAACTCAATCATCGTATTCAATATCTTCTCTGTGAAAACCCTGATTCGTTAGCATTTCTTGAATAGATTCAATCATTTGTAGGAAAACCATGCGGTCAGATTCTTTCAATAGATCATCTTTTTGGATACAAATCTTCGCAAGAAAGTCAAAATCACTAGATCTCGCCACATTGAGGATGACCTGTCTAAGCAGTTTTCCGTAAGTTGTAGTATTCGTCCTTTCTTTTAGTGCAGCAACATCTTTCATTTCTTCTACTGAGAATCTTACCGCAATCCTTTGCTTTCTATCCATCTGCTTTTTAACCTCCGATTCCATAGTACGAAAAAAAGCAACATTCGAATTAACTTAATACCTTCAGTTCCTTCAAATGTTGCTTATATAAATAAAAACGAACCGAATATGTTCAGTTCGTATTTGTCAGCATGGTACCATACTGTATAACAAATACGAACTAATGCTCATATTGCTATGTTCCGTATATATACAGTCACAACAATTTAGATATGAAACATCAATTGGTATTAAGTTACCTATATAATACTACTGTTCGAACTATTTTTCAATACTTTTATCAAAAATAGTGCCTTTTTTATTGGAACTCCATTTTCTTGACACATCTTCTTTCAAAGTCTACAGTAATAGTTAAAATCGTTTCTTCTACAATATTGCGTTTTTCATTATCTGATAGCTCCTTCCAACTAGTTCCATCGATGATCTTCATCTCTCCAAGTTTTCCTTTTTCTTTTTCAAGAACTCCTTGTAATACTTGAAGTGAGACAATATAAGCATCTTCAGATACTTGCTCCGATAAATAATTTCTGGTCAAAGCTCTTATTTTTCTTTCGATTTTTTGTTCATTCCTTTTGACCTCAGCAAATAATTGATCATTTGCACTCTTTTTGCATTGTGCTAACATATCGAATAGAACCTGTTGTTCCAATAATTCCTGATTTATTCTTTTCTTACATGTTTGGCAATAATAATAGTAGTAACGTTTTTTCTTTTTATATGTAGGGATTCCTATTGTAAGCTCTCCACACTGTTCACATCGTACTTTATGTCGAAAATAAAATTTCGTTTGCTCTTTACCATATGTCTCTACACGCCTACCTATAATAGATCTTGCTGCAAGAGCATCCTCTTTTGATACGAGTTTCGGAAATATATGCCCAAAGATATAATCTTTATACTCAAATTCTGCAAAATATCCATTTTCAAACAAAATCCTACGTATACGATCTATGCGCATGTCCATTCCATATACATCAAATACTTTTCTTTTTATTTCAGATAATGGATTTCCAGCCTTTGCCCATTTAAAAATATCTTTAACGATGCACGCTGTGCTTTCGTCTATATGTAGGAATTTATCCTCATCTTTTTTATATCCTAATGGAGTGTTGGGATGCGGATACTTGCCTTCAAATGCCATCTGTAACTGTCCATCACTTGTCCGTTCGATCGTAGTTTCACGTTCCCATTGAGCGAATATTGCTAAAATTCCGACAATCATCTTTCCATTCGCTGTCTGTATGTCTAAGTGATCAGAGACAGAGGTTAAATTTATCTTATGATTAAGAAATAGCTGTATGAGAGAATAGGTATCGATCACACTTCTTGTTAATCGATCCAGTTTATAGATGATGATTTCATCCAGTTTTCCATCACTTACATCCTGAAGCATGCGCATTAGTTCTTTTCGTTTCAAATTTTTTGCAGATTGACCTTCATCTACATAGTATTCGATATGTTTTGGGTTATAATCGAATAAATCCATATAAGCTACATTCTTTTGCTTCTGACTGTCAATAGAATAACCTAATGTCTGTTCTCGTGTAGAGACTCTACAATAAATGCCAACGTTTATTCCTTCATGCTCATTTTTTGTGTTTTGTGTATCAGAAAAGAACGTTTCTTTCCGTTTATATCCACTGATCCTTGTTACAGCAGCTCCCACAAAAAGACTTTTCTCATATCTACTTAAAAATAGTTTTCTATTTTGAATGATGACATTATCCAATACAGAAGTGATTTGGATGCCTTGTCTCATCAATGCTTCTATCGCAGGGTTAAGCATTTTTAAGTCAGTTACTAACATATCTGCTGTCAACATGATTACTTCGCTTGCTTTAAATTTATTCAATTTTTCAAGTAAATGATGTATATCATAGTCCCAAGACAGGTACTGAATATTTTCCTTAGAATAATCAAAAATATTCAGATAGATTTCTAGTTTCTTTTTTTTAATCTATTACCATCGAATAGCACCAAAGCCCTTTTATTATTAAATCTTTTTTCTGTAGAGTTTTTTAAATCTTTGTTTTCCTTTTCAAATACATTTAATGATGTGATATTTAACATAATTTAGCCTCCAATTTCTATTTTCATCATTTGTTGTACACAAAAAGAAAGGAGCGCCGTACAACGGCACTCCTTTCCTTACGTCTATACCAATGACGTTTCATATCCACTATCATTATACACAATCCCTCTATATGATGCAATACTTTTTTATTTTTTTTCTTTTTTATTCATTGCCTTTTTTATTTCTGGGCGAAGATCATCCGCTACTTTCAACATTTCCATAGCACTATCTACATCAAAATTTCCTGTAGCTAACAAAGCCTCTACATGGTCGACAGTCGTTTTAATAATACCTTCGGCTATACCTTCTGCTTTACCTTCTGCTTTGATGCCCTGGCTCAAATTGCACATGTCTTCCACCTCACTTTCGATTTCCTTCGTCATCTGTATGCCGTAGTTTTCAGTCAACTGCCGCTTTCTTTCCTCGGCTGACAACTTGGACATGAACAAGATATTTAATAACTCTTGTAGACTATGATCCTGATCGTTATAATCATAGTCTTTTCCCGGATAGACCATGATTGCTGTCATCAGATCATAATTATCCGCTTTTTCTTCCCATACTTTATCGCTCAAGCTGCTCTCCTTGATTGAATACATATTGATCACATCATCTTTTTGCTCTGGATGATTGATACATAAGAAGATGGAGTACACTTTTTTGATGTCATCAAACTTTGATTTCTCAAATCCTCCCGGACTATTCTTCTGTCTTGCAATCAAACGGCTGCAGTAATATAATGCCCTGCGTACTAATGAATATCCCGGATCATCCTTGACTTGTGCTTCGATATTGATAAACAGCCCTATCTTTTCCTTCGTTCCTTCTTTGCTTTCTTCCGGTAAAGTAACCTCAAATAAGATATCATATCGAATCATTGCGCCAGCAATCGTTTCATCCTCTGTATTCATTCCTATGATCTTATCATTTCCGGATAATGTTGCATTGATCATTGGAGAACTTTCAATATAGGAAGGAATCTCCTGTAAAGGTACATCTGCAAATTCAAGGACACATCGCTTTATAATATGTGCAAGGATCTGTTTATTGCTCAAGATTTTTTTGCAATATTCATCATAGGCCTTCCCTTTATCCTTTTCTATCAACTCTGAGATTGCCAATTTTTCTTTCATCCTTGCCACCTCTACTTCTTTCCTTCTACTTGAATTTTAACACAACCGCATCACGAAAAAAAGAAGAAACAGCAAAAAAGGCACTATTTCCAAAAAATAGCGGCTTTTTTGTTATATATATCCCTTGCTCACTGAACGATGATCTAACAGATATCGCCTAGACTCAACTCAAAAGTCTCGATTGTTGTATCCTCCGTTGTGAAGTATTCAGATACTTTTTCTCTTTTTCGATTCCTATGAAAGAGCGATGATATTTAACCGCAGCTGCTCCTGTCGTACCGGAACCACTGAAAGGGTCAAAGATCACATCTCCTTCTTCAGAAGAGTTGAGCACTAGGTCTTCTATGATCGCTTGTGGTTTTACAGTTGGATGGCCATATAACATCTTATCTTTTTTATTCGTAGGCGTGATCCAGTATGTGTGACCTCTTTGATATGTAGTATGTAATTGTGCGGATTTCCGAAAATACAGGCAATACTCTTTATCGTTTAGATAATTTCTACCACACCCCGGAATCGGGTTTGTTTTGATCCACACTAGGATATCATAATGACAACCGTGCTTTTTCACGAAGAAATCAAGATAGGGGATGATCTGCCGGCGATTGCACCATATATAAACATTTACTGTCTTCAGCACGCGAAGAAAGTCATCCAATATGGATAGCTCTATTCCTGAAGTAAGATCATCCGCAGATAGCTCTCTTATCACAGAATGATAACTTTTTCCGATATCATTTCTCATACAAGATGTATATTTTGTATCGATGTCATAAGGTGGATCAGTGATGATCAGATCCACACTTTTATCAGGCAACTTCTTGATCTCCTCGTACGCATTCCCAAGAATCAATCTCATATCTTCCATTTCGATCACTTCCTTTACGGATATGTATTATAGCTCTAATCTGCTGGAATGTGCAGAGTTGTTATTTTACATGTTTACTGTATGATAGACTCCTGTTTATGTATATATCATTTCCGGGTAAAATGAAAGATTATTACGATATAGCTGCTTCGTTATATAGCACAAAAACACCTGATAGGTGTGGTCGATTTTTTCTATTGTTTTTTTTATGTTGAATCCTCTTAAATATCGTGTATAATATAAATGAAGATGATCTTCTCCACAATAGTGAAGATAGATTATTCATTGTCGGAGTGATCGCCCTAAACCGTGGTAAAGTTTAGAGGGCGATCACTTTTTTATTAGCTTCACAGTTTCTAATATAACTAGTATAATCAGAAAGCTGATATATAAGTCAATATTCAAAATGACCACCTCCGAACTATTCACTGAAAGGGTTCACAGTCGAAGTGGAACAATCTATCTTCGTACAAAATTATAGCATATATTTCACAGTTGAGATACATATAATGTAATGTTTATCTCAACTGCGACTTTTGTTACTTATATCTACCTATTTACTGAGCTGTGCTATCAATCGGTTACATAGTGTAATCAACCACCGTTTCCATGCAGATTGTACCTGCGGACGCAAAATCTTTTCTCGTTCCTGACAAGCAATCGCATGTGCAGGATTTTTGTTGCTTTCTATTTTCTGCAGTACGATCCTTTTATTCATCCGGTACACATAGCGAAACTGCGACCAGAGTTTTTGATGCATCCGGGCAGTAGGGCGGATCTGCTTAGGAATCTCTTGAATCTTTGTCTTTCCTAGTACGACGCTGAATAGATGTGTATGTATGATAGAGTCGATTTCTGTATATATGATGGCTTCTTTATAAAAATGTTTGGCTATATGATCCAATGCCATCTTGATCGCATAGGCTTCTCCTTTCTGAATATTCTTTTCATTCTTTAGGTATTTCGTTTTGGTATGGATCCGGATATGATCATCGATATAGATCGCACTGACGAGGACACCATCCTTCAAGCTGGCATCACAGAATATCTTTACTGCATAAGAACCTTCCTGAAGCAGTTCCTGCTTCGTTTTATAATACTTATCAACGGCATTCATATAGTTCCTTCATCACGGCAGCTGCCCCATGAGTTTATATGTTTCCTCTACATGTAAAGGCATCTCGTATATATCGTTCAAAGGTTCTTTTGTGACATCTTCATATCCTGCCACCAACAGATTAAAATCGATCTTACCTTTATATTCCTGTATCTTACGGATCAGGAGCTGTCGGTCATTCCTTACCTTGCTGACAAATAAGACACGATGATCTATGACAGTCAGAGATAATGCATTTGCGTATAACTCCTCATTGACCAAACGATTGTACGCTCTGATTTTTCTTTCCAGTCGTTCCTGCTTTGGATACGATCTTTCCAACTCTAAATACACCAATACCGCAGATGTCTTTGTTCTATCCTTGTGTTTGAATATCAAGACAGCATCCGGCCGGTTGGAAGCCTCTTCCAGATATGCTTCCTTTTCATTAAGTATTTCATCCACATACCAGTTCGATACACCTTGTTCATATTCCTGTTGTAAGATGTCACAAACAGTGGCCACTTGCACTTGATGATACATATAGTATGAACTATAGCTTAAAAATGCTTTTGTATTATCCTTTACATCATACCCCATATCCTCCATGAGCTGCAGACCTTTTTTTCCTAAAGTTATGATCTTATATCCAGTTCGATAACTCGCTGTGCAATTCGGCGGAATGAAAGTCTTATCAATTATAAGATAATCGTATAAAACTAATTGGTTCAAGCGGTCTACTATCGTTCGTTCTTTTTTTGCTGTATATGAAAAGCGATACACATAATCCATATCTACGAAGCCGTGTCTGACAATGCGTTCCATAAGATCCATATCCTCCGGCATCAGCCTAGGTTTGTTTTTATGTCCCATCAATAATACCTCCTAGTTATCATAATTCATAGTAGTATAAAAGTAATAGTTACTGTATCTATAGAGCAGTATTTGTTTGTACATATAGTTATATTGTAGATATAGATATGCATGAGAATGTAATATATAAAGGTTCTGATATAAGGCTTAAAGCAGCGGCTCATAAGGTGGTTATAGTTTATATTATTTTATAAGGTAAAATAAGGTAATTGTCCAGAATTTTGAAGTCTGAATAAGCCTTTAAATAAAGGGTTTTAGAGAGAAAAAGTGTGGTGTATATGTTCCATCAAAACCACATTAAAACCACAGCAAATCCCACACCGATTCCCACAGCAAATCCCACAGTTTTTATTATACTGTACCGTTATGATATGTTGTTAACACATACATATATTTTCTGATTTCTTATCATCTGTGCTGAGAGATTCTATGTACCAGTCACTGGTACATTTTTAAGTGTATATCCGGATATGATATAGCTCACAAAGATCATAGACATTACTTTTTCTTACCTAAATTTCTAGGATGAACGGTAAGATCCCAAGGATGAAGATGATCAAATAACAGATAGTGATGGCCGTCTGTATCTTACCGTAATATCGATATCCGCCATATCCCAGGATAGCACAGATGAAGACGATCGTAAGTCCTCCGACTTGCTCAGCCTGCAATGCTTTCCATGTATCCCGGAATACCTGCTGCACGCTCAGCAGCAGGTAGGAATCACTGATCCTTGTCATGAACTGAAAGAAGACGAACAACCCAAGGATCGATGAGATCAGGATCACCGGTCGGCGTTGTCCCTTCGGAAGAAGCTGCGATATCTTATACAATAGAAATCTTATCCGTCCCATTCTCCATCACCTTTCTTTCGTCTTTTTATTTTACGGAATACGATCTTTTCTGCCTCTTCCTTCGACAGGAAGTCACGCCGCATCAAACTGCGTGCTTCGTTACGGTTCTTCTCTGTATTCATCTCTGCCTGTACATTCTCTCCTTCCTTGTGTGGTACTACTTTTCCGGCATTATACCGATATGGCGGATCCACTTCTACGAGTACCGTTTTTGCGATACGGTTGTCCTCTGTAGATACATATCCGATCCGATCGGGAAGTCCCTGCAGACCATCGATATCCGGATGGCCGGGAAGGTTTGCTGACATACGCACGGCTCCATCACGCCCCTGTCGGAAGGTCACCTTTGTACCGGCATTCCCAAGGATAGCCTTCAGGAAGCCTTGCTGGAACTGTTCCAGGTATTGTGTCATCGGGATCAGTGCCATACCGCCTTTCCTCAGCTCCGCCAACCAGCGTTCGTAGATATCGAACTGCACCTTATGACATTCATCGATGAAGGTCAGATGCAGCCGCGAATTATCCGGACGCTTCAGACCGATCAGATAATATTTTAAAGAAATATAACCGACGATGATCCGTAGGTCATTGTCATTGAGACCTTTCAGATTGAATAAGATGATGTCACCTTTTTCGATCCATTCACGGACCTTCAGCAAGCCATCATACTTACTATGCATACCGAACATGAGTTTCTTCTTCGGCGTATTGATGAAAGGATCGGTACGGTTCAGGATGGGATCTACCTGCTGTTTATCGAAGCGCCCTTTTAGGAAGGCACATGCATCATCCGCATATACATTATCCTTCAGCCGCTCATACAGTCGCTCACGCATCGTTTCATCCTGAAACATCTTTGGGATATCCATGATCGTATGCTCCTCTTCATCCAGTAGGATCGTATTGATCGCACTGGTGATCATACGGTCTACCTGTACAGTGACTGCGGAACCGAACAACATTCGGAAATAGTCCAGGATCTCGGTAGAGGGGACATCCTTATTCAATAAGGAGATAGGAAAGATACAATCCTCATACCCAAAATCGATATAATGGATCTTTTCACGCAGCTTCGTGATATCATGACCATCCGTCTGCAGCTTCAGCATCATATCGATGACCCCCAGCACACTGGTCTCTGCAGGATCGAAGAACGTGAATCCCGGTATGTTCTTCTTCCCCTGTACGATAGATGTCAGGATATCGCGCATCATCTCCTCCGCAAAGCTCGATTTTCCGGAACCGGTCTGTCCGGAGATGACCATATGTTTCCGCAGCTGTAGCTGCTTCAGGAAGACCACACGATCCTGCATCGGATGGTAGACATGTCCGCATTTGATCCCGGACGCAAATTCTTCCTCCTTCAATGTCCGCTGACCGATCTCAAGTTTGTGTATCCGTTTCAGTATCTCAAGATCCTTCTTATTGTAGAAGGTCGGGATCTGAAACAGGTTCATCAGTTCGTTTCCTGTCAGTTTGGAAAATTTATAGGTATCCCGATAGATCGCCCGAAGCTCCTTTTCTCCTGCTGTCAGATTGATGATCGTATTCGTGATCTCCAGGATCTGGTTTCTCTGGTATCTCGTCTTTCCGGATACCTTGATCATCACCTGCACATCGACATCCGTACTCACACCTCGTAACATACTCTTCGTTGCACTGTAATTCTTTTCGACACTGAAATCGATCGTGATCCTCGTCTTGTTGCGCATCGTCCCCAGGATGAACAGGAAGATCTGATCATCCCGGAAGGTCGCAAGGCTTTTTTTCGTATCTTTCGCATGATCCAGCACATCATCCGTAAACAGGGTATGTACTGTCGTATACGGCGTGAGCGGTCTCACCGCTTCGAATACGTTCGCCTTATCCTGGAACATGTTCTGCAGACTGTTCAGGACGAGCCCATTCTCTCTTTCATCACTCACCTGTAAGTAGAAAGAGATCATCCCATCCGTTTGATCCTTACCGTCGCAATCGATGATGAAACGATAATCCAGGATACAGTTTGGATCGAAGAGCTTCGATAGACGATCTCGCAACGATCGACGCCTTTTCGTTCCGGACAATGTCTTTAAAAACATCCGCATCGTATCTGCCTGGAACTGATGATCATATCTTGGTAATATCTGATATAACATTCCGCCTTCCTCCTAACACCTATATCTCTTTAAGAGGAGTAAGCATCCGTTCTCCATATCCCAGGATATCGTCCGGTGTGAGCCATTCCGGTTTCTTTTCGGGAGGAAAACTCTCATACAAGGCCTGCATGATCTCAATCTGCTCCCATTCATCATTGGCCCAAAGGTCCTTGGCATTTCGGTTGCCATATCCCAGATAATAGTTACAGTCCTCCACCATCCGGGAGAGGAGCTGATAGCGGAACGTCTCATCATGTTTCAATATTTCTTCTAGTACCATATCTTCACCTCATCTCAATAAAACTCGTTTCGATCGACCATGTCACGAAACGATAAGATCGCATCCGCGTCGCTTACGAAGTCGAAACTTTCTTCCAGTGGCTCACCATCCGGAGATTTGATCCAATAGGTCAGTGTACCGAATGGATCCATGCCGGAGCGCAGGATGTATCCCTGATATTCATCCACGAACTTACCGTCTGCCTCCATGATCATCTCCAATTCTTCCACATATATCTTTTCTGTAAAATGGCCATCACCAAGGATCCCCTCTACATACTTGCGCCACCTTTCTTCTACTTCCTTCATCATGATGTCCCAATATTCCTGATATAGGGCCTGATGTAGTTCCTCGTATCCCTCACTTTCCATAAGGGCATCTCTTTCCAGGGCATCTTCCCAATATCCGTCTACCTCTTCCATCTTTTCCTGTAGTTCATATAAACGATGGATGATATCCGCTTTTCTTCCTGTCATATCGGATCCTCCTCTTACTTTTCATAGAAGCCGTTTCCCAGGCTGCTCTCTTCGATCATCTTATAGATCTTCGCTTTCCCATCGCTCCACTGCACACGCATCCGGACCAGATACCGGCTCGCATCGTTCCTGTCCGCATGCTGCATCTGTGCAGTGTAGATGACATATACTTCAAAGTCATCATCCGTTATCCTGTCGATAGCGCTGTCCATCGATGTGATCTGTGTTTCTGTCGTTTCTTCTTTTTTGATACGTTTGCTCTCTCTTCGCATGGCCGCAAGCTCTTCCTTACGCAGATCCGGTACCAGTGACTGGTACAAGTCATCGCTGAGAAGTTCCTTGACCGGTTCGATACGATCCAGGAAGATATCACTGCTGCGGCCTTCGGTCTTCACTCTCACGAAGCGTTCTGCTGCGCTCTTACAGGCCTCTTCCACATCATTGGGAACATCCGACTGAGGAGATGGCTCCGTTGTTGGCTTTTTCTGTATCGTGGTACTGCTCTGCTGCGAGTTCTCCCTCGTTTCCGATGGCTGATTCATCCATAATATCGTTGCTGCAGCCAGTATGAGCAATGCTGCAGACACGATCGTTTTCTTTTCCATATTTCACCTCTGTCCATTATTTGAATTTGATGTATTTTTCCGGATCCACACTGCCTTCTGTCGTTGCGATCACAGGGGTTGAGAAATGCATCTCCATATGTACATGGGATGCTGTCGAATTACCCGAATGTCCCTGGCTGCCGATCCGTTGTCCTTTCTTTATGCTCTGTCCTGTCTTGACGTCCACATCCTTCATATGGCAAAGTAGGATATAGAGTTCTTTTCCTTTATACTTCATTTTCAGTTGGATAAAGTTTCCGGCACCGGCATAAGCACCACCCGGGCACATATTTCCAAGGTATCCGCCATCTGCAGGACAGCTCGAGGATGCCTGATATACCTTCGCATCACCGGGAGCGTAGATCGATGCACCATAGGAGCCATCCAAATCGACACCATAATGGAAGTCACCGATCGATGGTCGATTCCCATACCCACTGGTGAGCGTATAGCCCTTCAATGGTGGGATCAATGTCCCATCCCCACTGATAAAATCCAAGGCGTCATAGTAGGACATCACCTTATCGGCATAAGGAGGATCTCCATAGACGCTCCATCCGGTCTTTCCCTTCATGATATCGGAAAATTCCTTTGCTGCTTCCAGTGTCCATCTTCCACCTTTTTCACGATCGATCCATTCGATGAATCCATTTCCGAAATTATATCCACCTAATGCCACCCGGATGCGACCTTCATCGGATGCATCCTTGACCTTCGCCCTTTTCAGGCAATCCTGCAGCTCTTTGATACCGCAGCGGATCGAGTAATGCGGATCCTTGATCCCATTGGGTATCTGCGGATATTTTTTGTTGAACGGCCCTTCCGATGCCTGCATAGGATCACTGCCTGTCCCACCGGATTCTACCTGCATCACTGCCAGGATCAGATCCACATAATCTTCCATGCCTTCCAGCTTGGCGATCTTGGACACATAGGGACGATAATATTCGACAGAGGAACTGAGATTGTTTTTGGGCGTCTCATTCCCATCTCTCACACCACCGCCAAGGAACATCAGAAACACCATCATGATAATGATAAGGGGAAGGAAAAGGAGAAGGAGCTTCTTAATCGCCTTCATTTAGGAGGTTCTCCTCTTCCTGCGGCAGTGTATCCTCTTCCGGTTTTGTTGAAGCCTCATGTTCTGCCGGCACATCCTGTTCGTTTATCGGTCCGCTCTCTTGTCCTCCTTCATCGACATCCATTCCTGCAGGCACACTGTTTGGATCATCCGGCTGCTGCGTAGCTTGTGTAGGTTCTGTGTTCATTTCTACATCTGGGCTGTCTTCTGTAGAAGCTGACGATGTTTCTTCCGTTGCCTCTTCAGAATCCGTATGTTTCGCAGCTTCTGTAGGAATAGGATCATCATCCGAGCGATCTTTCAGATCATCTTCTGTTTCAGGATCCACTGTTTCCGGAACTCCTCCCACATCTGAGATATCCGGGGCTCCTGCATCCTCGATAAGATCATCGTCATCGTCCATATCGATATCCAACATATCTTCTTCCGCTATATCCGCTTCATCGCTCAGGTCTTCCTCTTCCTGCGTTTCTGCGCTCATGTTCTGTATGTCAGCTGCATGTTCTTCATCGAATGGTTCACCATTATCTCCCGGATCCGTTTCCTGTGCCCCACCATCGATGTCTTCCTGTGTCTCAGAAGTCATTTCATCAGATCCTTCTGTTTCACTCTCTGCTTCTGTAGGCGCACCCTCACTATTTGTGGCAGGAATCACCCTTCCTGCCCGATCCCTTTCCGATGTCGAAGATATGTCCCCTGCGTGTCCAGCCAGTTCGCTGTCACCATCTGCAGGTGCTTCCTCATGATCCACAGAGTCCACATCATCCTGTATATCGTCCGCATACATATCGGGATCTTTTTCATCTCGCAAGGCGTTGTCATCATAGCTGCTATCATATGGATCATCATGATCACGAAGATCACCATCATCACTTTCTCCATAGCCACCTGTTCCACTGCCGTTTCCTTCACCGCCCCCATCAAACGCATCACTTTGTGAAGCAGAGCCTTTCAACTGTCGGTACGTCGACATCGGAGAGGTACCCAACAGCATTCCTTCTGCCACAATCTTTCCATCTTCCATCAGTTTCGACATGATCGTCGGTAGATTCTTGATCACGAATCTGAGCAGGACGATGAGGATCACATCGACTGCCAGCATGAGCAGGACACTGTAAGCGGATATCTTCGTGCATAATTCTACCAGGAAGAACAGTGCCATACTGAACAGGATATCCGCAAAGATCGTGACCATGCACCACATGAGCCTGTCTGTGAACCATTGGCGAGCTTTGCGTCCATGCTTGAGCAGCCACCAGATGAGTTGATATACACTCAATCCCAGAACGATATATTTTGAGGCCTTTACAGCCCCTAAGCCGATACAGATCGCTGCGATGACGATACTGATCGCACCACGATGTACTAACAAGACGAAGGAGAGTCCCAAGACCCGCATTGCGGAACCACCATCATGCGTGATCGCATGATTTCCGAACTTGTCATATTCATCCTCCGCATTGTCTTGTGATGGATCGTTCAGGAGGCGCTGTACTCGCTTTCCTACCTTTTCGATAGCATCCTTATCGTCCGAACCGGCGATCTTCGCAAGATCTGTCGTACCGAAATGTCGTACCATGAACGGCTGTTTCTGCAAGATATCGAAGATGTTCTGCTTGTTCATGATCTCCGGATCTTCCTTCTCTTCTTTGAATACGAACGTTTCCGTCAACATCTGTGACGTCACGTTCTCGAACCCATTCGCAATCTTGCGTCCATTCTGACCGATGAAGGTGATGAAGGTCATCGATAGGAAGGCGGTAAGCACGATCTGTACGATCTGTTGCCATCGTACGATCCTGGTAAAGTCTTTGATGAGCTTATACAGGATAGAGGACAATGCAGCTATCAGGAGCACTTTATTGATCCAGGAATTGGGATCGCTCCAATCGAAAATGACCTTGTCGATCATATCAAAGATCCCCTGTATGACGGTCCCCAAAAAGCTGGAGGATACCAAGTTATAGATCGTCAACACGAAGAAGGAGATCACGAACCCGATCATTTCCAGAAGCAGCGTGATCAAATTCATGAAACATGTGACGATGGAATCCCCATCAAGCAGGTTGAACCCTTTGGTCTTCGCTGTCATACTGGAATTATAGAGATTCTTGATATAATCCTGGTCCATTTCTTTTTTTCTCGTATCGTTATCTAAACTGATGATCGCATCCGAGAGAAAATCCGAAGTATTGGTATCTGCCTTTTCTTCATCGTTCTTCTGTGCTGTCGTCTCTCCCGGAGAATTACCGTTGCCGATCGCTCCATCCATAGATTCCGCATGGATACCTGTCGGGACCAGCAGCAGGAACAGCAAGCTCAGGATGGTGAGGCATCTACGCCATCTCATGACTTCGCCCCCTGTTCATCGATATCCTTGAAGGTGCGGAAGGCATCCGAGAACATCGGCAAGATCGCCATCTTCGTCAGGCATTTGCGGTTGTTGTAATCACAGTATAAGAAATTGTGCTGCTTTGCCTGGTCGACACCTTCCTCCTTCGTTCGATCCTGCAGGATAGCGGACAGCGTGGAATTGCCATCCAGATCGAAATGGCACAGGATACGCTGGATCTCGTCCTTGCTCTTCATATTGCCGATGAAGAACTGTCCGGTATTGTTGATGATGGAATCCGGAAGATCGCTCCAGTTCTGCAGGATGATCAGCATATCACACAGCTCCGATCTTGCGATCAGATTGTTGTTCACCAATACGGACATACCACCCGGGACTGTCGAATACAGTTTTGCCTCATCGAACAGCATCGTCTTCGCTTGTCCTTTGTACATACGCAAGAACATGTTCGTGATCTCATTGACCTTTCCCAGGATGAGGGAGAAGATCCGATGTTCCAGATTCCCGGAATCATAGTTATAGGTGAGCGAATCTTTGGAATACACCGGCATCTTCGCGAACGTGATCAGATTGAAGGGGCGATCGAGACGGAACACCTTCGAGATATCGGTATCATCGTCCCCGAAGAACAGGCGGGCCATCGGATCATTGTGCAGGGAATACAGGCTGCGTGCTAGTTTGGGATCCTTGTTCATCATGACATCGACCAACCTTCGCATCGTGATCCGTGTGATCTTTCCACTGTTGATTGCTTCGCTCAGCTCCATATATGCTTCATCGACCTGCATCAGATCGACCTCCTGCTGTGGATTGATGGCACGCACCAGGGCGATGATATCATTCTTGGCCGCTGCCAATGCATCTAAGGGAGAATCCGGATGTAATAGGAAGGCATCGAACATACCGTTTGGACAAGATGGATCTCCGATGATGAGGTGAGAGGTCAGATCACCGAAGCGATCCAACAGCTTCACGAGCTTGTGACGGTCACCTTTTGGATCGACCAATAGCAGCCGGTGCCCATAGAAGATCATGGAGAGGAGTGCAAAATAGTTGGCTATCTGTGATTTTCCGGAACCGGTCTCTCCGACAAAGGCCACCGTAGAGGACCCTGTCTGCGTCAATCCCTTGATCGGAGCCTCGATGTCGATCCGTACCGGCAGGTCTGCAGGTCTCGTATATGTGAGCACGACTCCTTTGTCTGCTTCTCCTATGTATAAGCCACCGAAAAAATTAAAATGCGCAAAGTACAAAACGTCTGTTAGATTCACATACCGGTAACAGCTATTCTTATATGGAAACAGGTGTTCCGCAAGCTGTTCCTGTTCCCCGATCGCATACGTCAACTGGATCCGTTTCCCTTCGAATCTCTTCTGCAGCTTGTCGCTGCGCTTCATCAGCATGTCCTGCGTATTGGCACGGATGCGCAGCATCATCTGCCAGCGGATCTTGGAATCTTCGATGGATGGATCCACATCTTCTCCGATCTTCGCAAGCTCGAAGGCTTTCTGTGCTTCCTTGTCCTTTCGTCCGCTGCTCTGCCAGTAACGGCGTGCATTCTTATGGATCTCCTCACGTTTTCCGGTCATATTGCTCTTGAAGGTCTGCGTATGCTCCAGATCGAACTTGATGATCGTGTCGACAGGGAAGGTATAGAGCTGGATCTCATTGACTGCCACATTCGCACGATACCCATCCTCCAATCGATCCTGGATGAGTTTATCTGCGATGAGCACTCGAGAATACAGCTCCCGGAATCCACCTTTGTTCTTCAGCGTCTGATAATGATATTCCAGCTCCGTTGCCTGCGGGATCGTGTAATAATCGGATATCGGTATCTCGATCGGGATCGCCAGATAATCATATAGATGCTGTATCTCTTTCTTGTCCGGTCGTTCCACACTCAGATCCATAGTCAATTTCTTGTATATCTGTTCATCGATGACCTCACTCAGATCGACCATCCGCTTTTCCAACGGATCGTTGTTCTTACTCAGCCAACCACTCAACCACTTTTTCTTCAATGGATCACGGTTGTCTGTAAAGCATATATGTATCCGATAGCGATACTTGATACCACTTGTCAGCTGCGCTTTGATATCCTTCATGAAGGAGCGATACAGCTTCTCTGTCTGTGGATCACCATTCGTCTCATATAACGTCTTATAATGCTTTAGGATACCCTGTTCATCGATGCGCTGTGGCAGGATATAGATCGCTCCCGGCATATTGACGGAAAGGATCTTACGATGCAGGTTATCGATCAGCGTCTGTAGCTGATGATCGGATGCATACAGGCTATTCATCGGACGGATCTCATAGTGATAACAGATACATTCCTTACAGTAGACGATGTTTCCTTCTCCATAGCTGTAATAAGGTTCAACGTACACACCGATGCACTCTCCCTTCTCTTTCCTTCGATAATCTATGTGTATGTCCTTGGGAATCATACAGGATGCGATAGTTCTTCACATCCCGATAGTAGAACGTGATCAGCTTGTTCTTGCGGCTCTCCCGGTCGATCTCTGTCAGGAACATCACAGCGCCGATCTCCAGTACCGCAGCGATCGCGATCGACAACAGGATCCCCAAGGATCCGAACAGATGATACGCAGGGATACCGATGGGGATCAGTGCAAACAACAGACCGCCCAGCATCACGAGTACCATCCCCCAGCCATTCAGTTCGATCCCGATATAGGGGATATACAGCTTCTGCTTGTGTGTCTCGACAGCCGTATAATTATAGGCGCTCTTCATGATGGCCCTCTAGATCTTGACGCCTACGAACCGCAATGCTTTCAGGACGAGGTCCCATATCCACTTGAGAGGTTTCGTCAGGAAGGAGATGATCGATGACGGCTCTATCTGCGCGATGATGGTGAATGCGATCAACACGATGAACCCGATGACGATCTCATCGATGACGGACTGCCATTTCCCACCGGTGCGGCGCAGAGATTCCTTTGCGCTGCGCAACAGGAACACCATGAGCGCCACGAATACGATGAGCAATACCAAATAATAAATGACCTTGAATCCTTCTAATTTTGTAAAATCCATACCTAATACTCCTCCTTTGAAATGATCTTGTTCGTTTTTCTATCGAACAGGAAACGCACGCTACGTTCCTGTTGGAATAGTTCCTTCGTTTCATAGCGGACGATCACATCTGCCTGTATCTCATCCTCATTCTGTATGGCGGATTGTAGACTGACGAATACCGGTTTCGTATCCGGATCCAATGGTTTCAGCGTTTCCGGATCCTGCATCAGGAGCCGTGCCTGTTCCAGATCAGCGGCATAGGTCGTAAAGAACAACTGGATCGTATTCGTGATCTCCTGCTTCTCCTGTTCCGTACAGTCCGTTCCCTTGATATCTTCTTTTTCTGTCTCCAGTCCTTTTTTCATATCTTCCTTCATAGCAGCTGGCGCAGTTGATATCATCGAGATCGGACGATCCACGATATAGTGACCATCTTTTTGAATAGAACGTATCGCGATATATGTTGTTTGTCGTTTCCTCTTGCCTTCGTCGTCTTTCAGATCGAGGGATACGCTGGCATAGGATGTGAGCCGGCCTTCCTCTGTATCGGATGGCTCCACCTGATATACTTCTACGGTTCCTACCTCGGCACTCTTGATCTTTTGATCATAGGATACGTTCCAGCTTCCTCCGGTCGTGAATTCCTGTAAGAACTGTTGACTTTCTTCATCCTTGGGATATTTATAATAGTTTTTTATATAATCCTCCAGGAAACTATAGTCGTTCACCGCTACTGCAGGCGTTATGTCCGGTCGTTCCTGAGCAAGGGAACGGAATCCTCCCAGCAGACCGATGCCTACGATCAGATACAGAACTGCTTTCTTCAATCGCACGATACGCCGTTGTCGCTTCATCAGCTTCTGTAGATGTGCTTCCAGTTCCTCCTCTGTATGTTCTACCTGTTTTCCCTCACTTCCTTCTGTGTGCTCTTCTATGTCTTGATCCAGGTGTTTATGTAGCCGTTTGAACAGCATCCTCCTCACTCCTTTCTATCATCCTTACATCGTTTCTATTGGCAGATGTACCAGTCACTGGTACATCATCGTAGGTCGAGCCGATAGCCTGTATAGATACCGGCATCATCCTGTAACACATCACACTGATACCTCCTTCCACTTGCCGCTCCTGCGGCATTACATTTCTCCAGTGCGGAAGAAAAGCTCTCTCCATCGGCGAACAGCCATGTCTGTACGCAGATCGATGGGGCCGGTTCCTGCGGCTTCTCTGCTTTCGGAGACGATGCAGAGCCTGTCGTCGTATCTTGTTCTTTCGGCGGCTGTGCAGTGGATGACCGTTCTGTCTTCTGTGGATGCTGTGGCTCCTTTTCCTTCGGCGCTTCTTCTTTTTCTTTGACGATGAGCCGCAGCTCCTTCGTGGCAGTATGGCCGCTGGAATCTTTGACCTGATACGTGATCGTATACGTACCGGCTTTCTTCACATCGAAGCTCCCACGGATCGATACGTCCAGATCACCGTCATAGTCACTATAGGCTTTCTTTACGTATGCTCTTGCATCGAATGCTTCCTTCACACAGATCTCGACCTTATCCTTCTTGAGTTGAAGGACAGGTGGTGTCGGTGCCACCACCCGGATCTCCTTCATGAACTCTTTTTGTTGTCCATCCTCTCCTACAGCGATATATAAGAGCTTCTTTACCCCCGGGGATGAGGTGTCGATCGTCGGATATAGGATCTTCACAGATGTCGTGGAACGGATCAGATCGACAGGTTTGATCTTCTCGTTCAGTTTCACCTTTTCCGTATCCTTGAATGTGATCGACAGGTCATCTTTATCTGCCGGTTTCGGAAATAAGAAATACCAACATCCCAGGCAGATCAGTAAGACACAGAGTACGAATGTTATATACTGACTTTTTCTCACTGTGCCTCATGCTTTCTATGAAGGAAGAAGACAGTGGCACATGCGGATATGCCGATCAGGAAGATCCATCCGACTATATTTGTATGGTCGCCGGTATTTGGACCGCCAGACGTAGGGAGCGGTCTGTCAGGGAAGATGATCGTACGCAGCTTATCGTCACCGTTGACCCAATTATCATTGATCGTTACCTTGATGACTTCCTTAGATAACTGATATCCGGCAGGAGCTTTCGTCTCTTTTACATACACTGTCCCATAGATCAGACCATCGAACACTGCTATACCACTCTTTGGATCTGTCTTCTCCGCTTTGATGATCTTCGTGCAAGCTGCATCGGAATACAGAGTAAACTCAGCTTCTTTTAAAATGCTCTTATGATCATAATAATCGACTTTCCGCACATGCAATGCCGGTAAAGGCGCATGTTTTGGGAATACTTCGATATGGTAGTTCATCTGTTTGGCGGTCTCATCCCACATCGGTACGCTGATCAGTGTCGGCTGTATCGTTTCATAGCCCGCCTGATCACTCACATACAACAGATATACGCCTACCTTTAGATCTGTGAAATCGACGATCCCCTGTGCATCTGTCCGCTTTGCCTGTAATGGGCTCTTGACCAATGGACGCAATGTATCTGCGGCCTCCTGTAACCCTTGCGCTGTTTTTATGTCGTTCATATCCACACCTGCAGAACGATACAGATCATCAAGTACATAACTTCCGCCCTTTATATCTGCGACACGTGCCAATGAGAGTTCCACCCCTTCTCTGGATAGTCGATCTTTCGTTTCTTCAAGTTCCACGTGTATGCTGCCCTTCTCCTGAACAGAGGGATCGGGTTTAAGTTCGATTTCTTGTGCTTGTATCGGCTTGATATAACATAATGACAACAGCAATAATGTCATGATGCGAACTATCTTATTACGCTTCTTCATGTTCTTTTGACCTCCTTTTTCTATGATGATAGATTTCTTTTCCCAACAGGAGCGTGACGATCACAAAGGGTGCTGCCGTAAAGATAAGTTCTCGTATCGACATCATCGATCCCTGGATCGATTCCTTTTCCTGTTTCTCATAAGCTGCCCGTTCTCCTGTTATGAGCAGCCTTTTCGTATTGATCCCGTATGGCGTACAGGTGATGAGCGTCACGAGGTCTCTTCCTTCTTGTATCTCCAACAGATCGGTATCCTCCGGATCTGTCGTTTGGATATCACAGATCCGATAGGCCAGCGTCCTGCCGAGCACATCGATGTAGAAGAGATCGCCTTTTTCCAATTCATCTAATCTGGTAAATAGCTTTGATGATGGAAGACCACGATGTCCGCTCAATGCCGCATGCGTACTCTCACCACCGACAGGAAGACTGCTGGATCGAAGATGTCCCACACCTTTTGATAGGACGCTCTCACTCACACCGTGATAGATAGGAAGATCGACACTGATCTTCGGTATCTCGATGCGTGCCATGACATCGCTGCCCTTCAATCGCAGCTGTTTTTCATAAGCCTTCTCTGTCAGATATTTGTCACTGATCCCTTGGATATAGTTCCCTTGCGTTTGAAACAACATATCGTTATAGGTATCTGCCGCCTTCGACAGACCTTCCACCTGATCTTCATTGCGTCGCAGCGCTTTGGAATATGTCTTCAGGGAATCGGACTGTACACTTCGCTGATACAGACCACTCACTATGGGATAGCTGCAGATCAGAAAGCCGACGAGGATGATCGCTATGCTCCACCATCGTCTTCCGGATCTTTTTTCACGCTTCATTTCCCATCATCCACATGGTTTCTCTTTCTGTGGATACCATAACCGGCGATCATCAACCCTGCCCCAAGAGCGACCATGACGATCGTCAGCTGTGATCCTGTGACCGGCAGCTTGCTTCCTACTTTGTTTACTACTGTCAGGTTCATGGAACCTTGCGTCGCATCTGTCTCCAGCTTATTATCTTTTTCAGAAGTTGCACCATCATAGAATTCTTTGAAATGAGCAGTTGCCTCCAGCTTCTGCAAGATCTTATCCGTTGTGCCTTCGCCGGCTGCGTAGCTGTTTCTATCGTCGGTATAGGTCGGTCTTACCGTCAATACGATCGGATCCAATAATTTACGGTATCCATCGGGTGCTTGCGCTTCCTTCAGCCAATATGTCCCTTGATCTAACCCAAAGATCGTAAAGTTACCATCCAAAGGTGTGACGATCTCGACGGCTTCATTCGGCTGTGTCCCGCCGTCATGATCATTACCGCCTGCCGCATCACGGTTGATCACGTTATAACCGTCAGGAGTACGTTTCAGATATACTTCCTTCGTACAGTCCGCATCGCTGTACAGACGGAATCTTGCGTCCTTCAACGGTGCGTGGTCATTGATCTTCGATACGTTCAGCTTATAGGTGAAGCACACGACCGTATCCCACGGTGTCTCTCCGGTCTTTCCGACACCATCCGCATCCGGGTCATTGGAGAACTCCAGCTTCACACTGTTCTCGAAGCCCGGTCTTCCGGTATCCTTGGCAGCCTCATCGTTCAGCTTGGCATCATAGCGAAGGACGATCTTCTGTCCATAGACATTCTCCTTGTCTTTGTTCATGCCTTCCGGGAACTCGCGGTCTACGATCTTCTTCAGGTCTTCGATCTCTATCTTGAACGTCGTTCCTTTTACATTTTCCAATATGTTGTATTCGCTGGGATCGACATCATAGGTCTTCTTTCCATCCATGATCCGGATCTTCACGGTATCCGGATCAAAGGTCAGTGCGCTATCCATCTTGTCATGGAAAGTGAAGTAATAGCTGTGATATCCATTCATATCCGGTACAGCTGTATCATAACGATACGGAACGGTCTGACCGATCTCATAATCTGCGATATCGTTCCAGCCATTTGCACCGATCTCTTCTTTGTGGTCATCCTCCAGGATCTTCTTCGTGATCGAAGGATAGTCGGATTTGATCTGTACCGAAGCATTCGGATTAGCCGTATTCACCATACACAGAGAGCTTGCGGAGTGCATCCCTGCATGATCGGAGATCTCATCGGTGATGTAGTATCCGAAATCCAGACCGTCGAAACGGATATTGCCGTTATCCATCGTTTGCGTGACATGGATATCGGTCCCTTGTTTCTTCTGTGCACGCAGCTCTGTCGTCACTTCCTCTATGAAATAACGAAACTCGCTGTATCTTCCTTCCAACTTCTGTTCTGTCGCAGCGCCTTCTACCTTGTGGTGATTCAAGGACTGGATGTAATCCACTGCCTCATATTCTGTCACATCCTTTGCCGGCTTGTTCAGGCGTTTCCCGATGACCTTCTGCAGGACATCCTGATAGGCAGGTGTCCAGGTATAGTTCACACTTTCCAGATGCGCTGCATTCTTTACAGAGAACAGCTGATACAGCCGGAATCTCTTACCGACGAGTGATTGACCATCGTTCGCTTCGATGGTGATCGCAGCACCGCCTTGTTTCAGGTCCACGATACCACCCGGCGTCGTGATTTCCTGTGCGGCATGGATCACCAGACTAGTGATGGTCAAAGCAGGCAGCGTACCAGATAACAGCATCCCTGTCGCCAGAGCAGGGATCCCCAGATATTTCATTACGTTCTTTTTATTCATTCTCTAACTCCTCCTCGTAAGCTTTTTCTCCCTAAGAACATCAATCCCATGCCTATGATAAACATCGGGAACATGAGATCACTGCCTGTTTCCGGCAATTTGATACCTACCATATTCACGATCTCCATATGCACGACTCTTGCTTTCTTCGTACCCTCGATGCGGATAGCACCTGTCGTGACCGTATCTTTCGGTGTATATTTCTTACCGTCTACCCATAACTCGAACAGGTCATTGACCGGGGAAGAGACGGTCTCGATCTCATAGATATGCGGCTGTTTCGTATCCGGATCTAGTGGGATACGGTATCCATCCGGTGCTTTCGTTTCTTTGAGGTAATACTTCGTTCGATCCTTCAGTCCGGCAAAGCTCAATACACCGTTATATGAGGTCCTCTTTGCGACTACCTTCGTACAGGCTTTATCACTGTATAGCGTAAATTCCGCACCGTCCAGCAGCAGCTTGTGGTCGTTGAGCTTCGTGATCTTCAACGTAAACGGAGATACCTTATCACGCACGGTTATGATGCCATCGAATGCATCTGTTTTCCGGAAGGTAATGCCTGTATTCGTCAGGTCTGTTAGTACCTTGACGCCACCACCGGATAACACTTCAAAACGTACTTCGGTACGATTGATATCATAGCCATCCATGACAGCTTTTTCCTTCAATGTATAGACACCCGGGCGAAGACCGACGAACTGAATGAGTCCGTTCTTATCTGTTTTTACTTCTGAAATAGTTCCATTCGGTTTTGTGAAGGTGAAGATCGTATTCGGGATATTCAGCTTCGGTTCTTCCTGGACCTTATGGATCCGCAACTTGATGATATCCTCAAGGACATTTTTGGAAACTGTGATAACGCTGGTCGTTTGTGCTGCAGGACTGATCGTCACATCATATGACTTAGGATCCAGGCGGTATCCCGGACTGGCCTTCGTCTCTTTCAGGGTATATTTTCCCAGATAGAGACCTGTTTTCGTGGCATTACCATTCTTATCCGTGGTCAGCGTTGCGACCAGCGCACCTTTTTTGTATTTTACGGATTTGTCAGCAGGATCCAGGATATTCTCCTTCGCCCGCAACTCATAGACAGCACCCTGTAGCGTTGCGTCTCCCTGTGGTTTTTTATTCGTCTTACTATCTGCCTTGGATAGTTTCAATGTACCGGACTGGCGCTTATCTGTGCCTGTCACGGTAATTGTCTGGTTATTCTTGGAGATCGTGACAGGATATTTCGTCTTATTGAGCGTATATCCTTTCGGCGCAATGACCTCCTGCACATAATACGCTCCGACACGCAGATACCCGGACATGGAATACCCGGATGCCTTCGTAACAAGGCGCTGAAGCTCCTGACCTTGTTGGTTGAAGATCGCATACGTCGCACCTGCGACTTGTTTCTTGGAATCCGTATCGACCTTACGGATCTGGACACGCCCTTTCTTCCAACCATTACGAGCAGTGAAAGAGGCCGTCTTGTTGGCAGATACACTTACCTTATGGATCGTCTTGTCCAGGATCAGATGATTCGGTACAGCGCTCTCCTGCACATAGTAAGTCGCAGGGGCAAGGTCATTTACCGTGACAGTACCATCAGAGCCTGTTTGGTAGGTTCCGATCGGGGAAGACATATCGGCATTTTTAGATACCTTGAAGGAAGTGTTCGGGACTAGATTTCCATCTTCGTCTTGTTTTGTGATCTTTAGTGCCCCATACTTGTTGGCTTTGACTTTTAATGAAAAGGATATCGGATCTTTTAAAAGTGGAAAAACAATATCTTGACCACCGGCTTTTCTATGTACAAGGGACTGTCCAACCATTTCCGGTTTGATCTTATTCAGTCGATATGTGCTAGTTTCACTTGCACTAGCACTGGCAGTAATCGTTAATTTATTTCCACTACGTTTTACTGTAATTCCTTTCGGAATACTTTCCTTACCTTTGAAATCTTGCAGGACGTTATTGGTGTCAGTCAGTGTAGTGCTTGCACCGGCATTCAAGGTAACTGTTTTTCCATTGAAACTAGGGCGCTTTGTCATATTCTTGATCATTGTATTGACTTCAGCTTTTCGTTTCTCGTAATTCGGAACATTATGGTCCGTAGGTTTATATCCTAGATATTCCCATACCATCAGCTGACCAACTGCATAATTCCATTTCGATTGATTCGTATTGACATATGCATAATACCAAATTTTAGATATTTGCTCTTTATCATATCTAGATACAGCATAGCCATTCCAGCCATTGATTACTTCCCAAGGCTCACTGCATACACCGACACCTTGTTCGACATGGATCTTTTCAATCTTTTGATGATCGAACCATGCGGTCTGTACAGGATTGTCAGGATTGTGTGCTTGTCCGCTATGCCAGTATCCGGTATCTTCCAGCTTTGTGACATTGGCTTTGATCGTTATCGTGGATAACATATTAGATCCACATAGCAAGATCGAAGCGAATATCATGATGATACTTTTTAATTTCTTCCGCATCTCGTTTTCCTCCATAAATTTTCACTTATTTTTTTATAGGTATACTCATACAATGACATATATGAAACCTTTTCCTGTATTCGCCTTACGCTGCGAGCAGCTGCGAGTCATATCTTACCTTGTAGTAATTCATATGGTCACCTCCAACAAAAAAAAGACGAACCTCTGTCCGTCTTGATTTTCTATTAACAAAAAAGAAGCGATACTTTCGCTTCTACATTTTTTAATACCAATAAATGCTATATTTTGTTGAGCCATCACTAAATTCCACATACGTACTACTCCAACCATTACAATTATAATAAGGGTGATTTTGGTCAGTCATAGATTGATCAAATATTTCATCAGCCCATGCTTCTGCAGCTCTTGGATCATCAAACAATGGAGACTGCATAGAAATCGGTAATCCTTGTTTCCTTCCATCATCTACGATATATGGCTCAGAAGGTGCTGGAGTAGGTGTTGACGGCTTTGCCTGTGAAGGAGCGGAACTCTGTGCTCCATTGGAACCGGAGGAGCTTCCAGTATTCGCAGTGCTGCTTCCTTGTCCTCCACTTGTCCCTGCATTTTGATTACCTGTAGATGGAGAGGATGTCTCTGATCGTTGTCCTGCATTATTGTTATTCTGGGCTGCTTCAGATTTCTGTCCTTCAGTAGTTGCTTTTGCCTTTTCTTTTTCCTTTACGATGACTTTGAATTTCTTCTCCGTCTTGTTTCCGTTAGCATCAAATGCTTTTACAATGACTTCATAAGTTCCGGCTTTCTTTGTGTTTAATTTTCCTTTATCAATGCAGTAGCCTGATTTTTTAGTTTCTTTATCACTGTATTTCAAAGCACCATCTACGGGATCCTTTACTGATTTTACATTGTCTTTCAGATTAAGTTTATCACCTGCAGTGATTGTGACTTTATCCTTCTTCAGTACAATTTCAGGTCTCTTTGTATCTTTAACTATGATCTTCACATCTTTCTGGATAGTCTTGTCCCCATCAGTAAATGTGACCTTCAAGGTCTGATTTCCAACTTTCTTTGCATTGAAATCCTGTACTTTATCTACTTTGATATTTTTATCAGATTTTTTTGCGTCAAAGAGTTTGTTGTTATCCAATGTATCGCCATACTCCACAGTCAGTTTATCAACCGTCTTTACCTTCAGCTCTTTACTGCAACCTGTCAATACGAGCGCTGACACTGCAGCGATACTTAATAATTTCTTCATAATATATTCCCTCCACTTTTCTATCTATTTTTAGTATATCACTATCGTAAGGGGATAACAATTACATATACCCTTCGATATCTCTTTTTATGTTAAATTCCTATTTGTTTACCAAATGTATCATTTTCACTTGCGCATGACATGTACCAGTGACTGGTACGATTGCCTTGCATTATTCTGGCTTTTTCTTTCCTATCTGTTATAATTATAAGAGGATCATATCCTAGCTTGTAGCCGATCGTAGAGGCCTGATCCATGCATACAGAAGAACTTCTTTATTACATTTTACTCTCATGTTTCTACGATCGTCCAGAAGATGGGATATATCCTTCTGATATTGCGGAAAAGCATTTCCACTTTTTATGGTTACTGACTGATTTTCACAATTTCATCTGTTTCCGAGAACGATGATGTATTCCGGGAACATTAGCATGATTTTCTCCGCTCCGTATGTAAGCTCCTATGTTTATGCCGAGATATGGCTCATGACACCTTTTCATATGAATATCCATCTTATCGGATCTTTTTCATAAGATGTTTGGTAGGAATGCTCGAATGTACCAGTGACTGGTACATTTTTTATTCGTCATATCCTGCTCGTCTATCAGCTTCATCACTTACCTTGCAAAGGGCATATGACAATATGCTGAATGGAATGCATACGATTCCAATGATAAGGATCCACACGATACATATCCTCCTTCTGATGTACCAGTGACTGGTACATTTTCATAACAAAGTCTATATGAGTGTTTTTTTTGCTCATTCTTCTTCATGGTGTTTTCGCTTCTCCGTATCTGCTTTTCCTAGCAGATAACAGAGGAAGGCAGATAGATTGATGATCAGAAATATGATCAGACTTCTTGCTTCTTCCATTACTCTATTTCCTTACGATATTTATTCTGTAGCTTATAATAGGTAGATTTCCTATGCGTAATCGTTCAGTAGTCTCTGTCGCTGTTATTTTATTTTTTGAGTGTAGAGATACCACCTTCAGTAACTACTTGTTCATGTACCAGTGAGTGGTACATGGGCATGTCATCCATGTGCCTTCACAGACGAGACATGATCCTTTCTTATTTTTTGAATATGTACCAGTGACTGGTACATCCTCTTAGAAATGAGTCGTCAGATCTTTTTTTACGAATCCATCTAACGATACCTGAAAGAAATCGGCAAGCTTCAAAACTACTTCTATCCTCATATTTTCATCATTTTTCTTAGATAATATCTGAAGCGTATTTGTATTGATACCTGTTTCTTTTGCAATTTTTCTAAAGGATAGATCTTCTCTAAACTTTAGATAATTGAAATTTTTTTGTAGATACATCATACTCATCCTTTCTGTTTTGAAAGCTGTAGCGAATTACACGACTATGATCTGTTGTAGAAGCCGGCAGAGAAACGGAACTGATGTCATCTCCTGGTAGAAAGGAGATGATGTTTATGGAGTTTTTAATTTTGTAAATATAATCTTATTGATTATCAGGACTCTTATTGAGTTATATAAAATTTCTAAGAAGTAAGATATGATTCATATTAGTTTTTTGGTTTTCATAAGTATCAGTTCAAATTACAATTCTTATCTCAAAATCCTTGAGATGTACAGACTGTAATCGTTCCTCTGTCGGCTTCTACAACAGATTTTTTGTACCACTCACTGGTACATATTTTGAATTATGTATTTTTCTCTAGATCTTCAAGATCTATTTTAACCAATTCATCTAGACTTACATTTAACAATTCAGCAAGTTTTACTACTATCTCGATACGCACATTATTTTGATCACCATTACTTACTATATTTATCGTTTCTGTACCACATTTGAGGAATGATCTGATATCTCGATAAGTAAGATTATTTTTCTTTTTTAAATAATTGAAGTTTTTTTGTAAATACATTTAAAATCCTCACTTTCCATGATATACTTTCTTAATGAACAAGTAATTGTTCATTTCTGCTGTTACAGTCGGTAGGGAATCTGGACAGATATCGTCTCCTGTAGAAAGGAGCCGATGATTATGGAATATTTTGATTACATAATTAAGATCTTAACAATAGTTTCTAGTATTCTCGCGATTTATAAATCTTATAAAGATTTATAATCTCGGTAGTAATGATTCACGTTGAGGCTCTATCCATTTCCATAGCACTTATTTTACAGAAGATGAGGCTATGGTGATTCTCTGCCGACTGCAACAGCAGATTTTTTTGTACCAGTGACTGGTACGTTTATAATGACAATCCTATCCTCTCCATTTGAAAATACAAGTAAGAAACAGGTGTTTTCGTGATAGGCAGAGTAGACATGAGCCTTTTGGTTTCCCTTACGATATAGAACCTTTTCCAGAATTTCATATGCACGTACTCCTTTCTTTGATGTACCAGTCACTGGTACACTTGATCTTTCGTTGTTTACTGAGGTATAGAGGAATATGGATAAACGATAGGTTCCATAGCTTTCGACAGAGATTTACATATCGAAAATAGAAGAAAGATAAGGAATATATGATAAAGGATATCTATGTTTCCAATATCTGCTATGAATAGATATATGACACCACCGATTGGCAGATAGGGAACCACACAAAAGGTATTTATCTATATTGGTATATTCCTTTGTACACATCCACCTCGTGCATTCAATATCGGCGATGATCACAGCGAAGCAAACAAACAACGCACGACAGGCTTCGAATGAGAACATGTACGTTTCTTTGCCGAATGGTGGGTCCATGACGATCTGCCACATGATCTTCATGAGCAGATAATTCATCGCAAGGTGTGTGATCGTTTTGCTTATGTTGACCATATGCAAAGCAACTTTATATTTTCTTCTTTTCCTTTCAGATATCTGAGCGATCAGCTCTTTTCGGTCGACTGCGTATAGTTCTCGTACGATAATGGCCACATCGATCGCTACACTTACGATTGCTTTTTTTATCCTGCAGGATATATCAGTTCTACGATTTTTCATTTTTCCTCCTTATGTGTTTCCATTTTGTTGTACGTCCTTGTACCAGCCACTGGTACACTGCCAAAACTACTTTTTATCTCCTAGATTTAGAGGACACCAGCGGGATGCGGTCTTTAATGTCAGATTACTTGTCTGAGAACTTTGAAGTTTGGGAACCAGCTTTGCATGCAACAGATAGCGCAGCTCGTCCGGCTGTCCATTCCGTTCATAGGAGCAGGTGCTCAAAGAGACGATACGATCACATCTCTTAATTGAGACCTTTCGCTTGAAATCCGAAAGCTCCTTTACCATATCCACATAGCCCTTGAAGTCCGCATCATCCTCATACTGCAGCCGATAGGAAGCACTCGTTGCGGTCGTTGTATAAATACTGAAGATTTCACAGCGGTAATTCTGTTTCTCCGTGAAGATATACAGATACGGATGCTTTTCAAAAAATGTCTGCTCCTTAAAATTCTCCAGCTCGGCAAACATGGTCCCATGCTTGACATTGTGTCCGTAGATGGTAATATTGCGATCCTGAAAGGAAGCATCTGCGCCAGCGTCCATAAAAATAGCACCGGCATAATTTTCCTTTTTTTCAAAGGTGTGATTCAGATAATAGGAGTTATCGCTCCCCTGTACGATTGGATAAGATATATCTGTATCGGGAATCAAAATCCAGCCGACAACATCCGGATTTTTCTTCTTCAACGCCTTCCAATCGATTGTAAATTCTTCCTTTTCCAGATTCTTCGGAACCTTGGCAACCTCCTGTACCGCATCCTTTTCCTTTCCCTCCTGATAATTCAGATAGTAAATACTGATCAGCTTATAAGCGGAAATCATAAATACGGTAATGGATAAAAGGAATAGAAAATCATATATGATTTTTTTAACTTCAAATATCGATTTATATATTCGCATCATTGCCATTTCTTAATGATCATCTTTGATCTAATTTTCCTCGCATTCAAGTCCTAGTAATTCCATCAATGTATTGATTTCATCGCTGACCTTGAGATATTGCGTATATTCATCACGAAACTCCACACCATGTAGTTTCGACTCAAGCTTGTCCATACTATTGACGATATCCGTCATGATATCTTCGATTGTTTCAACATGACTTATCTCCATTCCACCGCTGTTCCAAGCTTCGGTTTCTAGGGTTTCATCTGTTTCCACATCCGCTTCCTGATCTGTTTCCGTTGCTTCGATATCGATTTCTCGGATCTCGTCATTTTCATCATAATAGAGTTGTTTTTCGATAGGCTGCTCTTGCGCATGCTTTGCTTCTTTGTAGGATTCCACCGCTTTCTTACTGTAGGTATCATGTTCGTTCAGAAATCGGCGTTGTTCTTCTTCATCCAGATCGACCAGTATCGCGGCTGCATCCAGAGGTAGTTCTTCTTTCCGGATGCTTTCTCTGACTTCCTCTGATGCATGATTCAGAATCTTTTCATAATTGGCTATCTGAGATTTCTTCAACCCCATTTCACTTGCGATGATCGTCTGGATACGCCCCGGGATGTTTTCACCGGCCTCCTTCTTTGCTTTGTATATCTCTTTCAGTTCCTCGACAGCTTCCAGTTTTTCGGCATTCGTCAACGGATCATTTTCCATATTGTTCAAAATCAAACGTTTTCGTGCGTCTATATCGCTCATCGTCAAGACCTTACAGGGGATATATTCATAGGTCATATCTCCATGTTCGATATTCCGCAGAATCGCAGAATATCGGCGTTCCCCTCCGATCAGTTCTACTTCGTATCTGTCATTTTCTATCTTTCGTACCAGAAGGTTATTTTCCAGACCGTCCTCCCTGATATCTTCGGCCAGTTCATCGATCCTTCGCAATTCGCGATTCCTTTGCGGTCGCTTTATCTTCGTGTAATGGATATTCATGATGTGATTGTCAAAGCCCAGTTTCTTTCCTGCAGAGCTTTGCATGAACTCTCCGAGGATGCTTTTTTTCGCCATATCATATCACCTCCAGTATTTCTTTTGTGAGCCTTTCGTAGTCTCTGGCAGCCTTCGATGTATACCGGTAGCGATAAGAGAGCGGCGCATGATGCTGCCTTGCTCTTCGGACCGGTATCCGATTCTCCCGGATATAGGTGTCGAAGCATAATGATCCGATATCCTCTTTCAACGCTGTGAAAAGATTCTCTGCATATTTACTTCTGTCCACCATCGTTGCCAGGACCCTGCAGCGGATGCTTTCCCCAAACAATGCCATCAGTTCCCGGATCGTCGTCATGACTCCTTTCATGGAATCATCTTCCAGCAGGGTAGGGATGATGACCAGGTCACTGATCTTAAGTATTTCTGCGGTGAGCTTATTGAAATAGGGCGATGTGTCGATGATGATGTGATCATAATCCTCTCGGACCGGTAATACCTGTTTTATCAAGATATCATCCTGTACCTCTGTACTGGCGAGATAATCATTCCCCGGCAGGATATCCAGATCTTTGAACCTTGTTTTGTAGATACACTTCCGTACCGGCATCCATTCCAGCATCCCAATGACGGTGCGGCTATACTTTCTACTCGTCAGCCCTTCGGTCGCATTGCACTGTGGATCCAGATCGATGAGCAGCACCCGCTTACCTTTCAGTGTGAGGTCATATGCTAGATTCTTAGCAGTTGTCGTCTTTCCACTGCCGCCTTTTCTGTTTGTTATTGCGATGATCTTATTCATTTCTGTTTCTCCTCTTTACGTTTTTGTTTTCGTTTTCGTTGTACCAGTGAGTGGTACCGCTAGACCCGTTTCTCTATTTCTATGAATTGCAGCAGCTTCTTGCTGTTTTTCTTTTTGGAAGGGGTCACCCTACTTTCTTCCACGATGATATAATCCTCCCGGATCTTCTTTAGAAGCTGTGTCCTTTCACTTTCGTGTACGAATTCTAACCGCAGGATCATCATGTCCTATCTCCCGCAAAACGTGGTACGAAGTATCTGAAATCATGTGATGGAAAATCATCCCGGACGATGTGATTCCGGATGCCGCAAACATCATGTACGAAGTTGAAATCATCTGCGGCCAATAAATCATCCCAACGTACGTGGAATGTCTCGTCTGCACTTTCAAGATCCATCATGATTCCAAGAAGATCCTCCTCCATCTGTATGATCTGCATCTCCTTTGCACGCTCTATGATTTCTTCATATACTGTCGTTGTTTTCATGTGTGTGAAACCTCCTTATTCCTTATCCCATAGACCCAGCTCTTGCGCTTTCGCTTCTTTCTCTGCTTTTTGCAATCTGTCGGTATATGTATACTCATCGTATAGGTACGCTACTTTGGCGTATCCCTTTCGTATGAGCTGTTCCTGCAATAACTTATCATCCACGAATACCCAGGCTAGATTTCTTCCATACTTATCGGACTTTTCTTTTTCATATTCCAAACGGATCTCTTTTGCGCTGCTGAGGGCATCACATGTATATCGGCTTGCTTCTTTGCCATAGGGTTGTACCGGCGTGTTTGGCTTTTTCGTCTCCGGTGTGTCGATGGCTAGGAACCGCACCGTCGTATCTTGACCATCGATCATGAAATGGGCGGTATCGCCATCCGTGCATTTTGTCAACTTCACGCCTTCCTGTTCCAACGGCTGCAGCATCTTCAATCCTGGTAATGCAGCTGAGAGTATGATTGCCGATACGATGATGATACGTCTGATATGTTTCTTCATTTCCGTTTTTCCTTTCTTCCGTTTCCATCTCATCCTTCATGGATGGCTTCATGACATATAGTTCCGTTCTATTCATGACGCTTTCACCTCTTCCAAGCATCTCCGAAGGTTTCCAACATAAATTCATAGACGTTATGCAATCCTTTTTGTCGGATCCATTTCTGCATTTCGATATGTTGTGCATATCCGACACAGCCTTGATGTAAGTAGCACAACATATGAAATACAGCTGTTATCTTATGTTTCCGCATAGGCATCTGACGAGGTAGGTCGTTCCGCTTTTTCCTTCCCCGCTATGATCGATCGTGAGGAACTCACAAACGTAACCCTCTTCCTGTAGGAGGGGCAATAATTCATCTCCGAGTTCTTTTGCGACCTTCCTTCCGATGGCACAATTGCCGTATCTTTTCAAATGTGATAGTACCCATGCAGGGACCCTTCCTGTCTTTGATTGCTTCATATCACACTACCTCCTTCTCCTGTTTCATCCAGTTCGAACAGTGACTCACTCATAACAGAAGTTTCCAAGGATCTCACGCAGCATAGCTTCCAGACGATATATATCCCTCGTCATCTTTATCTGCACATAGTCGATACTGTCGTCTTGTTTTGGCAGTCGTTTGAAACATTCTCGCAGGTGATACTGTAATTCCTGTTGATGTTCTTTCGTATAGCTGCGTAGGCGAGTTTCCACATCCTTCCACGAGATCTTTTCATATGTACAGATGCGTTCCATATCATTACAGCTGTTTCCGTATCCACCATCAAATTCGATACCACCATCCTCATCGATAGAAAAGTATACGCACTCATGATCCTGGTCTTCCATGATCACGCCATCCTCTACCATCGTTGCTTTTATCCATTCAAAGTAAAGAGGAACATACCGGAAAGCTTCCTGTATGCAGCGCTTCTGCGCATCCGATTCCGCGTGTTGGAGTGCTTCGGCTTCTGTCAATGGGGTCGTATGATGCGGGTATAACGCCTCATTGCGTCGCTGATACCACTGTTGTGCTGCTTCCGTCTCATCATCTCCTCCACGATGCTCATCGGAAGAGACCAAGTCGTATACGAAGGATTCCAGGAGTTCGGAGACCAACTGATCGTGCTGTGCTGCAGCTTTTACGAGCTGTTCTGCCTCTGTTGCTGTAAGTCTTAGTTTTATATTGTATTCTTTCATGTTCTTATCCTTTCTTTCGTTTTCGTCATAGGTGGATCTTCCACCGTTGTCTTAATAGTTGAGATCTCTTGCGGATGATATTTGACGGAATGGCCTCATGATATTGGGATGATGCGCATCAGATACCGTATCTCCATCCCTATCATCAACTGTCACGATAACGCTGAGCATACCCCCTCAACAAGACTTCCTTCATATCCATATCGCCTCCCTAACTGTTTCCAGTGGAAAGCCATGCAAGCAAGGGGATGCCCCTCGAAAAGCTATCGATGGGGGAAGCCTATCGTTGTAACATCCCCCTGAAATACCCTCCTACACATATTCCTCAATGCTGCCTATTTTTTTGCAACTCCTTCATCTCTGCGCATCCGAGAACATGCGCCACGGCTCATTTTCAGGCCGTTTCCGGAGTTTTTTCTCTATTTTGCTTACTCACATACCTTCCTTTTTAACGCCTGTATCACAGGCTTTCACTACTGATTTTCAGCTCACTGAGACATCTAGCTCACGGACTAAATAATCGAGTGCGCTATATGCATATCCAATCCATTTGTTAAGATGTTTCTGCCTTTGATAGGTGAGATGTAGTCGATAATCATCTGTTTCTTTTTTTTCCTGTAATCTGTCCATGTAGTCTTTTAACAGGATCTTGAATCTGGAGGGGTGCCGCTTGATATGCTGCAGGTCTCTTGTAACTTTGGATCTGTCGATCTCAAGAATATCGGCGATATCCTTGTTCCTTAGATGAAGTACGTTCTTCAGCTCACAGACTCTCGTTCTCCTTTCCAGGAGCTCCTGCTGTTTGGGCGTTAGATTCGTCAATGTATCTTTGCGTTTCCTTTTGGCGTATACTGATTTCTTCAGCCATTTTCGTTTCAGTATCTTTAGCTTTTTTTGTTCGGATATCGTGATGTTCAACTTTTCAATGATCTTTGTTATCGAGGTTGTTCTACGTCCCGGTGATGGTCGGCATACATCCTCGACTTCTTTTGTAGTCATTGGATCATGCATTTCTTTATTCAGCTTCTTAGCCAGATTGACAGATTCCTCCACGGTATATCCCGACCATACAGCCCTTTCCCGGACCAGGTACAGCAACATCTCTCGGTATCCTTCATAGATCCCGATTTGATTTCTCATAACGATCAGCTTTCTCATGTCCTCGTAGAAATCTTTAAAATAAGGTTTCCTTGTCGATATGTCCTTTTTCACTTCCTTCTCCGGCTTTTTCTTCTTTTCCTTTTTCTTCAGCCGATGTTGCTCGACTTCCTCTTGTGTCCAAGGAAGCATATCAGCGAAATCCTGGATACGGTAATCCGTATCCTCGTACTGTAGGATCCTTACTTGCCTTCCGGATTTACTGTTGATCGTGCCGGGTAGTCGTATCACCTGCGTGATGAGCATCGCACCGGCATCGATGCATAATTCTTCAAAACGGATATAGAACGCCTTCATGATGGCTCTGTAGAGACCTTCCATATGGTAGGAACAGTGCTGGAATGCATAGATGACATAAAGACCACGACCGGAATCCATGACAGCAGTCGGAGGGAAGGGAAGC
>OBVB01000337.1_pt1 | contig 37889 bp, 26 predicted proteins | sample 1475891 | NCBI WGS metagenome assembly OBVB01 (sample SAMEA2579943, study PRJEB22360) | human gut metagenome | biome: human gut; feature: human-associated habitat; material: faeces | place: Denmark | collected 2008/2010 | reverse complement strand
ACGGTTATAAATGTAGAAAAGCCCGGCTTTTGCCGGGACTTTGTCTACAGTCTGAACCCCTTGTAAAATCAAGGGGTTTTTATTTTGCCATAAAAAGAACATACTTTCTGCCGGATAGAATGACTGATTTGATTCAACCTGTTTATTTTCCAATATCTCACTTCAATAATCTTTAATTCCCTGTAACGGTTCGGAAAGCGAGAAAACAGGCATTAAGCTCGCTTATAAGCATAATTTTGCATCTGTATCCACATTTCCATCTTCCCAAAGATGTTTCTGGAGTGCCGAAAGGCATTTAAGAAGAGGCCCTATTCTGAATTGTTACTATTCCCTTAAAATAAATGCAGATATATACATGGTGAAAGCGTATTCTACAATTTTTTTTCTCAAAAATAGATACAATATTCTTGAATTTACAGATATAGGCATTCTTAGAAGCAAAATGAACAGAGGCTGCGCCTGGGATATCCAAAAATGCGCGTCTCCTGAGGGAAGAATAGAAACAGAGTGTCTGACTGGTAAAACCCGCCGGTATGCAGATATGTTTTCTGCCTATAAGAATCGGGCGAAAAGCATTCAGTGACTGTGGCGGTTTATTTATAGATATTAAAGTTTTGAGAAAGGCAGGGAAAGTATGAAAAAAAAGATAACGGCAGCTGCCGCCTTTGCGCTGTCTGTAGGATTTTCCACGATTTTATTTTTGGGCACAGCTCAGGCGGCAGAAGGTTGGAAGGCGGCAGACGGAGAATGGAGTTATTATGATCCCGATGGTCAGCCAGTGACTCTGACCTGGAAAAAGTCAAAGGATAGCTGGTATTTTCTGTCTGAAAATGGAACGCTCTTAAAGCACTGCATATTCCGGGACAAGGATTCTAATTACTATGTGGATGATGAAGGGAGGATGGCGCAAAGCGCATGGATTTTTGTGAATGTCGACAATGGGGCCGGAGATGAATTTGAAGAAGGATGGTACTATTTCGGCGCGGACGGAAAGGGCTGCAGGCGTAAGAGCAGCGGATTTAAAAGAAAAATTGGAGACGGCACTTATATATTTGATGAAAATGGAAAAATGCTGTCAGGGTGGTTTGATGAGGATGGGAATATGATTGACCATTCAGATGCACCGTTTGTTGAAGGTGTTTATTATGCGAGAGCAGATGGCAGGCTCCTGACGGATGAGTGGCTGGACTATGGAAATATAGATGAAGGAATCGGGGGATCGGATCTTGACAGCGAGGTGGCAGGAAGGAATTACATGGATTATGAAAAGATGTGGATTTTCTTTGACAGCCATTCAAAGAAGGTGAAAAGCAATGGCGACCGCCTGAGGCAAAAGACGATCAATGGCGCACAGTATGGCTTTGATGAGAACGGCGTCATGATTCCCTGGTGGAGTAAGGTGGCCAGTATTAACAATGCAGATAAGAGCAATCCCAGCAGTGATGTTTCAGCAAGATATTATTCCGGATATGATGGGGGCGTGCTTTTGAAAAACACCTGGTTTTGGATGTACCCTTCACAAAATCTGGATATGGATGATTACTATGATCAGGAAGCCAGCTGGTGGCATACAGATAACAGCGGCCAGGTCTATCGGGACAGTATTCGCAGGATCAACGGACGTTCCTATGCATTTGACGGGATCGGCAGAATGCAGACAGGATTTGTGCTGTTCGACGGAAAGTCGGAATTTGTTGCTCAATATGATGTGGATAACTGGAGTTCAGAGGATTTTATTGAGGGAAACATTTACGGCATTGAAAAAACAGATCTGTATCTGTTCTCACCGGATGAACTCAATGATGGCTCCATGAAAACAGGACAGGACATTGCAGTAGCATTGGATGACGGAGTATTTCATTTTGGCTTTGCCTCCAATGGAAAGGCCTTTGGCAATCGGAACCACCTTCAGAAAAAAGAGGATAGGTATTATATCAACGGCCTTCGTCTGGACGCGGATGAGGAATATGGATACGGCGTCGTAAAAGTAGAAGACGGATCAGATATCTATTATCAGGTTGTGGATACCTCTGGAAAAGTAGTGGAAGGAAAGAGAAGAGTTGTAAGGGACAAAGACGGAGGCTACCTTCTGATTATTCGCAATCGTTTTGCCGCCTGGTGTGGAGATGAGGACAAGCCCAGATGGAGAAATGGTAACGAGGGAAGTGGATTCTATCATTATGATAAGGAAAATACAGAGGACCATTTTGCAGAAGGCCTCATAGCCGCGCCTGGTACGCCCCCGGATACCAGCGGGCTGTCGGAAGAAGAACGGCTGAATTTTTAAAAAGGAGATGAACAAATGAACAGCAGCATACATAGATTATATAAGCGTCTGACTGCCATGGTTCTGGCTGTATGCATGATTACCGGAATGGCTCTGTGGCGGCCCGATATGCTGGCATATGCATCTACGGAGTTGCAAGATCAAGACCTGGGAAATGGCGCCAGCGAGGCAACTGCATATACCTGGAAAGAGGACTATGTGACAGGACAGGGAACAGCAGACAGCAGAGAAAAATCCTGGCGTTTTGACCTCAGAGGCCTGCGGGCGGGACAGCAAAGCTATGATCAGGCAAGCATTAAAACTACTTATAGAAATGGAGGATATGCAACCTTTTTTCAGGTTGGGACGGGGGCCAGGCAGATGATCGGAGGCTCTGCAAACGGCGGGGTACAGACTCTGGATGCATATGGCATAGAGATAAAGATCGCCGTATCCCCAAGTCCGGATAATAAATATGTATTTGTAGATTACTATGTTTATGATAAAAACGGCCAGGGCGGATCGGCTGGAAGGGAAATCAGGCTGGGAACCGGAACAGATGTAATGATCGGAGGAACCCGGGAGGATGATTCTGCTGTTATCTCTAAAAATAGCCGTGGATTCCACATGGTAAACCAATATGTCAAAACTACATTTGACTGTATCACCAATGACAGCAGTCTGGGCGTGACGCCTCCTGATACCAGATGGATTGGACATTATAGCAACTGGGGAACAAATGTTTTTAATGAAAGCGCGGAGAATGTAGTAAGAAGTACAGATTCAGGAATGGCCTATTCATGGAAATTCCAGCTTCATCCTTATGAGACGATCCACAGAAGAGTAGCGTTTGCAATCAGAGACACCTCCTATTATGTATCAGAACAGTACGGACAGGATACTGCCAGCGCAGAAGGCACCTACAGCAGCCCCTTTAAAACCATTGAGTATGCGCTTGAGAAAATAGGAGACAACAAGGGGTATATTTATGTAATGGATTATCAGGATATTTCATCTGCAATCCAGGTGACCGGCAGCGCTCAGAAGGATATCACCATTGCCAGTACAGACTATGATCATGACGGAAATCCAAAGAATGAGGATGAGGATTATATTAAAAGTTTGCGCCGCACAGATGGCTACACGGGCCCGCTATTTCATGTATCAGGCCCTTCCCTAAAGCTGACAGACATCATTCTGGATGGAAATCATCAGGAGAGTTCGGATCCGCTGATTGATGTTTCATCCGGCAGACTGGAGCTTAACAGCGGTTCTGCCATTACGAACTGCCGCGGCAGTGAGTCAAGCCAGGGAAGCGCTGTCAATGTGACAGGAAGCGCAGGACTCTCTTTGAATTTCGGGACCGTTTCCGGAAATATTTCTGCCGGAAAGGGGGCTGTTTATTATAATGCCTCAGGCAGATTTGAGGTCAGCAACAGAAATCAGATATCTGATAATGTGACTCCCTCCGGAAAGAAAGCAAACGTATACCTGGCGCAGGGAAAATATATAACGGTTAAGAATGATTTGGATATATCCCGGATCGGCGTTACAACTGAGCAGCTTCCCGCCGCCTCACCAGGCGGAATTGCCTCTGAGGAAGGTCAGGAGGTAAAGATTGCCGTGCCGTCCGACGATTACCCAAAAACGGATGATTCGTGTCCTTTTGCGGATAATTTTACAGCCGATGGAGGGGATGGAAATCCCAACGTTTACACAAGCGCTGGAACCCCAGGTCTGGGGAACGGAAGAAATACTGTGTTAAGGCGAAATGGATATACCGTATCCTTTGTATACCGGGATTCTGCTACAGGCGGCGCTGTAAATGGCGAGCCGGAACATATATCCCTGTCATATGCGGGAGGGGATGCAGTTGCGGTAAACTCACCCTCTGCCATTACCGGATACACACTTGCAGGTGTTGTGATTGACCAGGGCGGTGAAAATACGCTGTCTGCACAGACAGATACAGGTGCCGCAGATTTTGGCAAGGTGACCGGAACGATGCCGGGACAGGATGTAACAATCATCTATGAATATACCAGAAATAACGGATCGATTGCGTTTGAGGCCAATGGCGGAACCCCGCAGCCCCAGATTCTGACCGGTTCTATTGGAGAAAATGTCAATGCCCTTTTGCCCAGCATCAGCCGCTACGGCTACCGTTTCATTGGATGGAGTACAGTAAATGACAGAGAAAATCCACAGATCATAGACAGCCTTCCGTCGGTATTCCCTGAAAATCCCCTTACTTATTATGCGATTTTCATGCCGGACAGCAATGTGAAGTTTGACTATACGGTAGATTATACAAACGAAGATGGCTCTGTCATATTTCAGTCCACTACATCAGAGGATGCCTATAGCGTAGAAGCAGAGATCCAGTCCGCCAAAAAGAATATACACGGATATGTATGGAGCCTTGCAGATTCTTCTATGAGCCCCTCTGCATACGATTATGGGAACGGACAGGGAGCTGTGCCTTTTGGACGCTTTGATGGAGGTACGGGCGCATTCAGCGGCAAAATGCCGGGACAGGACGCAGCTGTAAAATATGGGTATCAGGTAGACCGCGGCAATCCAAATGCGAGATCTGCATTTACAGTAAAATATGTGACAGAAAATGGTACAGAGGTTCATGTACCTGTGGTACAGAATGTGTTCCCGGAGGATACCATCACGTCAGTACCTGTGGACGTATATGGCTATCGTTTTCTGACCGCAGGAATTACTGCCGGAAATAATGGGGATACTGCAGATGGAAATTTAGTCAGCGCTTTACAGGGCAGCTTTGATGAAAATGGAAAATTTACAGGAACCATGCCCAATCAGCCGGTGGAAATCACCTATCTGTATGAAGGGACAACTGAGGGCTACGAGTACAGAATCGACTACCTTGATAATGATACCCAGGATACCCGCCTGAAAAACATCACAGGACCCTATACCCAAAATATAACAGCCGATACCGCCGTAACTGCGGAGGCCAGGAACCTGTATGGCTATCAGCTGCAGTCCAGGAACGCCGATCCCGCATCGGCAGGAACCTTTGACGGTGAGAATCGTTTCAGCGGCTTCATGCCCAATGACAGACTGTCTGTTTCCTATAAATACAGCAGAGATCGGTCAAAGTGGGCGGATCTGACCTATAAAGCAGGTGAGCATGGAACCCTGCGCAGAGGAAATGAAACATCTGCGGACGTGACAGAGCTTTCAGCAGGCATTTATAGAACGTCTGTCCTGAAAAATGACGGAACGGCCGAGGGGGCTTCAGAAAGCTATACCTGGGATGATATACTGAACAGGAAACTGGCGCCGGAACCATTAGCTGCTCCCTATTACCGCTTTGAAGGGTGGTTTATTGATTATAACGAAAACGGAATAAAGGACGGAGACGAGAAGCTGCTTACAGCCGACAGCCGTTTCACCGATTCTGTCACAGTAGTTGCATACTTTGGTGAGGATCCAAATCAGTGGATCAATATTAAGTTTGCATCAGGAGAGCATGGCTCCCTTGATGACGGAGAGGTATCCAGCCTCCATATCCCATACGACCATACCTGGGGTGAAATTGCCGGCGATCTGCCTTCTTATACAGCTGAAATTAACTACCTGACGGATGGATGGTATCACGAAAATACGCCAATGGAGAATGAAAACCGCCTTACAGACGGAGCTGTCTATACGATACGATTCTATCCCGACCCTGCTGTTTTTGGAACGGATGTGACAGTGCCGGATGCTTCGGCCGGAATTGATACCCAGGGAAAGGGGAAAGTGACTGCCTATGGAACGATCCGGGGATATCAGTATATCATCACAGATTTGGACGGCAATATTTTAGAGGTTGCGAGGGGAAATATATCCGGACGGGTATATTTTGAAGATCTGTATCCAGGAACGCGGTATCTTGTATATGAAGCAGCCGGGACAACACAGGCGCAGCCAGGACAGCCCATTGACAGTGTAACCGGAATTATAAGCGATCCTGCGGAAATATTAGTTCCTGTTGTGGAGACGAATTACCAGATACTTTATGATGAGGAGAATGAAGGAAAGACCGTTCTTGTCATTAAGCCCGCTGATACTGACTCTGATTATGCTCTTTTGGATAAGGACGGAAACGTGGTCATGGCTCCTGAGACAGGAACGGGAGGCTGGCAGTCCGTCAGGGAAAGTCAGCCTGCAGGTATTTCCTTCTCAGGTCTGAATTATAATGAAGAATATGTAGTGGTAGCAAGACCACATGGTGTTTCAGATATTACAGCGGAAAGTAAACGGGAAGACGGAACCTGCATAAGTACCGATCCGGGAGGAGAGCTGGATATACCTGGTTATGTAGCGGAGGCAGTCAATGGCCTGGTTCATTCAGTTAACGGAGAGGAATTAGATACGCCCAGATATGATCAGGTTCACAAAGGTGATGAAGTAGCGCTCCACGCTGAGGATATGGATGGAAATGGCCGGCGTTTCCTTTACTGGAAGATAACCATTGGTACAGTGCCTGGAATGGAGGAAACCATACCCCATTCAGATGTGACGTTTACCATGCCGGATACCAATGTGGTGATGACCGCTTATTATGAGCAAAGAACAGCAACACCCAGCAACGCATCCGTTATAGATGAAGTGCGGGGTGGAAATAAACATGAGATGGCTTTGGATCCAAATGAAATTGGAGACTTAGAGGAAGAACTTACAACCGATGAGGATCGGGTTCTTATGGATGTGAACCATGCAGATGTGACATATAAAGTGGTATACAGAAAAAACACCGTCAGGGCTACTGAGTCCAATGCAGTGAAACAGTCATCTTATTATGACAGAAATCATGAGTCAGCATACCAGGGAGCCTGGGGATTAAATGTAGATATTGAACGGTATGTGAATGGCCGAAAAACCGGAGTTGCCTCGCCATCGGATGCAGCATTTAATACATATGTACAGCTGGATAGAGAACACGTGGATATGATGGATTATCAGCTGTTTTCCATCTCTGAGGATCCGGACAGCTCAGATATGACAGTAGACCTGGTAGATATGTCTGACGATCCGGAGACGACAGGAGGGCTCTTCTCATTCACAGCCCAGGCAGGTATGCGGTACGTGCTCGTATATTCAAAGGCATACAGGGTTTATTTCATCAATAATAAAGAAAACCCCAGATACAGATATCATTTTAAGGTACGTCGGGGTGAGGCGCCGGGAGATGGAACATATTCTTTTGAATATGGCCAGGTAGAGACACCGACGGACACATTTGTCGATCATGAAGGGGTAGAATTTAACTATGTTGGATGGAGTTATCGGCAAGACCGCCTGAAAGACTTTGAACCAGACAGGAAAATCAAAAGAAAGACCTATGTATATGCATTTTATGATGATAACCGCAGTGAAATCAAAGATATCCGAAAGCAGATGGAGGATGCGATCAAGGAAGCGGTAGGAAAATCTGATGATTATTTTCTGACATTGAAGGAAACAGAAAAGATAAAAGAAGCCGTTGAAAAAGCAATGGATGTGTTTGACAAGACAGGCCCTGGGGCCACCCTTGAGGAGCTTCAGGAAGCGCTGGATAATCTAAACGCAATTTGTGAGCCGTTTGATAAGATCCTGAAAGAGCGGTATGACCATTATAACAAGATCCAGAACGGCGGAAACAGTGGAGGTACATCCGGCGGCGATGGCTGGGGCAGCGGAAGCCATGGAGGATCCGGCAGTTCAAAAGGAGGATCCGGAGGGGGATCAAAAACAGTCGGATCTGGACCGGTTTCGGTTCCTGCCCCTTATATAGCAGAAACGAGCAAAAGCTATGAGGTCGGAACAAACGGAAATTGGGTACTGCTGGATCAAAACAATGATAAATGGGCGTTTGTTCTAAACGGCGGGATACGTTTAACCGGTATATGGGCAAAGCTGGATTATGCCAACAACAATGTAAATCAGAGCGGCTGGTATCACTTTAATTCAAGTGGAATCATGGATTACGGCTGGTTCAGAGACGAGCATATGAACTGGTATTACTGCAACACAGTGAAAGACGGCTGGCTGGGAAAAATGAAAACAGGCTGGCATTATGATGAGGCGGATAAGCACTGGTATTATCTGGATCCGGCTACAGGCCAGATGGCAGTGGGATGGAAGAAAATTGAAGGGAAATGGTACTTCTTCACACCAAGTAATACTACAGCAACATACTCATATGATTACAGCTCCGAAAAATGGGTTTATATGCAGAACCGGCAAAGGCCGCTTGGTTCCATGTACAGCAATGAGATGACGCCGGACGGGTATCTGGTCGGAGCTGACGGGGCCTTAAAAGAGCAGTAGGAGGTTTTATGAAACGGACAAATAAGATAAAGGCATATTTGACGCAGCTTTTGGCGACCGCCATGGTTTTTACCATGGCCGCGCCGCCTGCGTCCGTATATGCGCTGGATTATGGAGATCCGGCAGAAATACGTTTTGATCCCCAGGAAGGACCGGATCTGTCACATTCCAACTACAAAAATGTGCCAAGAACAGAAAACAGAATTACCTATGCCACAGGTCAGGCGGGACATCCGCTGACAGAATCTGGAGATTTTAATGGAATCGCCGTCGAAAACCTGGGTTCCGGCGACCGACCGGTACTGCCTGCGTTTGATTCGGATCTGCACTGGCCAGGATATGTATTCGACGGCTGGTACAATGAAGATGGAAACAAGATGGCATATCTCCCCTATGGATTTCCGTACCGTTCATCTACAACATATGAGGCCCGCTGGAAGGGAGATACATCCAGCCAGTTTACATTTACTGTCATGCATTACCGGGATCTGAATCCAGCCAGAAATTCCAATACAGACGGAACGGATCCAGGCGCATGGGCTGATATAGGAGACAGCCAGATCTATGAATTTTTCAATAACGGAAGCTGGACGGACAGAGTGACGGCGGATACGGCAGTTTCTGCAACCTATAAGAGAAACATACCGGGGTATAAGATTGCGTCCATACTGATTAAAAATAATAAAGTGCGCCGCTTTGACGATGCCTCCGGCCATGGCACTCTGGAAGAATCCGCAACTCTCAATACATCTACGCGATCTGTCCGTGGAAATATGCCGAACGATGATCTGACAGCAGCATTCAGATATGAGCCGGATCCCTCCAAAAAGTTTGCCCTGCGTGTGGAATATGTGGACAGACAGGGCCGTGCAATCCATTCCCCGGAAAGTCACCTCTATCCCGCGGAGTCGCAGATATCCGCAGCACCAATGCAGCTTGAGGCATATACGCTTTCAGGAGCACAGATAAAAGCGGGAAGCGGAGATACAGATGATCTTCCGGGAAGAGGAATTTATTCTGCGCGGACCGCAGGCTGTACATTTGACACCCAGAAAAATTTCACGGGGAAAATGCCTAATCAGCCGGTAACGGTAGTATATACCTACGATATGGATCCTTCCTATGTAACCCGTGTAACGATTCATCGGATTGATAACCATAACAATATTCTGGCTGAACCGGAAGTACGGGAAGTATCTCCAGCCGAAACGGTGACTATACCTGTGGAGCGCAAAGCAGGATATACCTATCCGCCTAATATTGAATGGGATGGAAATTTCACTGATATCAGCCTGGATCAGACGGCGTCTACACTGGATTTTAAGACAGATTTAACAGGCGGCACTGTCACAATCACCTATAATGAAGATCTGAATGACACAACTCAGTGGAGCAGGGTAAACTACTACAGCAGCGAACATGGAAATCTGTCAGGGGACAGCAGCCCCCGTTCCTTCCGTTTGGGCGTTCACTCCATAGATGAGCTTACAGACGGGATCACTCCTTCTCCAGAAGAACATTACATATTTAACGGCTGGTATAAGGCCAATTCCTCCGGCACAGGTAAAGTTGGGGACGCGCTGAATGCAGCGGTAGAGTTGACGGGAAATCTAAAGCTTTATGCGGATTTCACAGAGGATCCAGGACAGTGGTGTGATATCAGCTTTGAAAGCGGAAACCATGGCACTATCTCAGGAACCAGGAGAGTACACATCGCAAAGGGTACCCAATGGGCCCGGATTTCACTGCCCCAGGTTATGCCGGACAGCAATTATATGTTTATCGGCTGGTTTGATGAAAACGGCAGCAGGATCACAGATTCCGATATGCAGATACTGTCAGACCAGACATACAGAGCGCGTTTTGCCCCTGTGGGAGGGGATGATGGCATCCTGTGTATCCCGGACGGAACTGGAAGCATCGGGAATGACGGCATGGGACAGATCCAGATAAGCGGAGCTAATGGAGCCCGCAAGTACGCTCTCACAGACAGAGAAGGACATATTATAGCAGTCATGACAGGAGAGCAGCTTGGCCATTGGCGCTTTGAAGGGCTTTTCCCTTGCGACAGCTATTATGTATACGAAATGGCAGAAAGTGCAGCTCCGATTGTGGGAGATATACTGACCGATACGATAGATCCGTCCCTTATCAGTCAGCCTGCCCGGGTGACCGTTCCCGCTCTTGGGAAAAACTATTCAACGGCAGATGACGAAACAGAGGGCAGAAAGAAGATTGTGATCCGTCCTGCGGCGGTCAATACAGTATACGCAGTTCTTGATATGGATGGAAATGTTATCAGTCAGGATGGAAGTGAGGACGGCTGGGTAAGCCCATCAGGCAGTCCGCTGACAGCACAGCTTATAAAGCTTGAGCCCAATTCGTCCTACACAGTAGTAGCGAAACCGGCAGATAATGCTGACGCACCGTCAGATCGTCTGTTAAACGGAAGCCAGGTAATGGTAGCCGATTCTTCAGCGCAGGAACGCACGTATACCTTTCAGGCCGTAAACGGAGGCTATGTGGAGTCTGTTATGAGAAACGGAGAAGCGCTGGATATTGATGCGTATGCAGAGAAAGTTCAGGTAAAAGCAGGAGATGAGATCTATATTTCCGCAGAAAACACGAATCACCTGGGGAACCCATTTGAGAAGTGGGAAGTGCAGATTGGAACTTTGGATATTTCATATCCAACCAGAAGAAATCAGGCGGTTCAAATGACGGAGGGCGATGTGATCATACAGGCAGTATATAGGCCCTCTTCAATCGCCACCTCATCTAATGCATCTGTGGATTATTCACCTAAAAATGGCGTATTTGCTCTGGATAAATCAGATGAAACGCTTCAGGAGCTGACAGAACATCTGATTGACAACGAACAGGACAGAATCGCCCTTGCAAATGGAACGCGCATAGCTTACACAGTGAAGTTTAACCGCCATGCTCCGGTGGCATCTGCTTCGGAGGCGGTGAAGCAGGAACTGAATGACGCAGACAATGTGAAAATACCGTGGAGTCTGGATATAGGGCTTTCGCGTAAAGCAGACGGCATCAACAAACCGTTGGCAGAGGGGGCGGATCGGACACCTGGAATAAAAGTCTTAGGAAAACTGGATACCAGTATTCTGGGCAATATGGAATACCGGTTATGGAAGATTCATTTTGGAGAGGAAGAAGGCAGTGCAGCCTGTGAGGAAGTAGAGCTTACACCAGATCCAAATGAAACCGGCACATTTACCGGAAGTTTTGCTTTTGAAGCCAATGTTGGTGATACGCTGGTATTCAGCTATTACAAAGCCTATGATGTAACTGTCATAGACACCAGCAGGGGACAGGTTCATACCTTCAGGGTAAAAGACGGTCAGTCTCTCAATGACTCCGCAGATTACATGGCTCTGGACATTCACGAAGGCTATAGGGATTCGGCCACCGGTATCATATATGAGTTTGCCGGTCTGTCAAAGCGTCCGGCAGGAGGACGTATGTATGATACCTCGGAGTCTGTGGAACAGGATCTGGAATTATATGCTGTTTATGAGCCGGAAGATGATACCTTATGGCAGGAAGCAAAGGAAAAGCTGCAGCAGGAGATCAATACGGCAAACGCCTTAAAGAACAACGGATCTGTAAGTGATGAAGATAAAGAGGCTCTGACTCAGGCAGTGACGGAGGCGGTTGAAGTGCTCAATCGGCTTCCAAGGCCTTCTGTGGATGAACTGGAGGACGCTTTTAACGCCCTTGAGGTTGTAGTGAACCGTGTCAGCAATGGAGGAACCGATATACCAGATGATAATGGAGGAACGGATACTCCAGATAATAATGGCGGCACGGATACCCCGGATAACAATGGGGGAACCGACCATCCGGGAAGCAATGGAGGATCCGGCGGCTCCGGAGGAGGCCATTCAGGCAGTTTTCGCGGATCGGCAGGCTTTGGCCCAGGCAGCAGTGCGGGAAATGGCTACCGTACCTATTCGGAAGGGATCAACGGAAGATGGGATCATTTTAACCAGGCTGAACATCAATGGGCATTTGTGTTAAACAACGGAACACGCTTAAAGGACAGCTGGGCCAATATCCGTTATACATACAACGGAAATACCCGGATAGATACATATCATTTTGACGGTGACGGCGTTATGGACAGCGGCTGGTTCCTGGATGAGAGTACAGAAAAATGGTATTTCCTGTCAGATGTACATGACGGCTGGTTCGGACGGATGATGAGGGGATGGCACCATGATGAAAACGACGGCAGATGGTATTATCTGAGCCCACTTAATGGTGCCATGATGCTTGGATGGCAGAAGATTGACGGAATATGGTATTATCTGACGGCAGACAACAGGCAGCAGACCTGGACGTTTAATCAAACATCAAAGCATTGGGAATATACAAATCCCAGCAGCCGCCCATTGGGATCTTTGTACATAAATGAAATAACGCCTGACGGATACCCAACTGATGGAAACGGCGCCTGGATTCAGGAAACACCCTAAACAAAATTGTGCGGTATGGGATAAAATAAATTCATTTGACTACAAATAAGGTGACAATATGGAAATGAGTGAGTTTCTGGCGCTGGCAAGCACAAACTGTATGAGCGTATTTCTCATTTGTATTAAAAACAGGTGCGGGGAATTAAGCGGAAATATCGTGAATTTTTATTTAAAGGAGCCAGTAGCGTTTTGCGGCATACTGGATATGGCACTGAAAATTGATATCTTATGCACCAGGCTGTCCAGACCCATGGCAACAACCGAGATGCGGTTTTTGGATGAGCATATGAGAAAAACATACGAAAAACAGATGCTGAATCAGGTATATGCTCCGCTGAAAACGTGTTCGGACATTCAGGAAATGGATAAATTTATGTCATTAGCGGCAAAAGCATATGAAACCTTAGTGATTGAAATCCATCAGCGTCAGTTTTCCAGTATGCAGGGACGTATGAAGGGAGCCTGCCAAAAAGGAAAATTTGTTTCCTTCCGAAGCGCACTGGAACTGATGCGGATGCTGCGCGGATATGAGTATATACGAAATGAAAAAATCACCAAACGGCAGTAACCTGTCAGATGGAAACTGCCGGGAATGACAGGTAAGGATTCCCGGCAGAAGGGGTCAGCCGCATAAAGCTTTGTTCAGCGGCCGGCCCCTTCGTTTTCATACCCATATAGGGTATATTCCATCATCTGGTCTGTGGTAGCTTCATTTCGGATAAAGCTCATAAGGATCCGTGTGATTTTTTCGATCCTGGTACTGGGAAATTCCTTTCCCTCGATCGCCTCTCTTAATGCCTGACGCATTTCAAAAAGAGTGTCTTTTCGTTCCGGGCATTCAAGGCCCATAGCCCTGGCGATAGTTCCGACTGCACAATAGGCTTCAATAGGAGAGGACATATTGGCCGGCGGTTCAAACCCCGCTTTGATATCCAGGGCCATTTTTATGATGTATGACATAAGGAAATCCTTTCTTTCGCAAATGATGCGCTTTCCCCAATGGGGATGAACACATTCTTGCATTCTTAAATTCATTATACCATATTCTTTGCCTGTTACACTCATGGCATTATTAACTTTTTATGAAAATCCTTCCCTGCATTGTGAGAATACGGGAACCATGATATACTTGTTTAGAAACAGGCTTTCGGTTTTGACGCCGGAACTGTTTTAAAACATATCACAGGAGTACACAAACATGAAAAACCAAAGATTCCGGCTGTATATCAACTGGGGCCTCACAGCGCTGGCAGTCATTGCCTGCAGCGTCCTTTTTGCTTTTGCTCTGTCAAAGGCTTCGGATATCTTCGGAGTGATCGGTATGATCATCAAGATTCTGATGCCTATTATCTACGGAGGCGTTTTGGCCTATCTGATGCTTCCTATCTATAATTTTACCTATTCTCTTGTCTGCAAAAAGACTGTAAGGCTGTTTAAGGCCCAGAAGATCAGGAACCGTATAGGGAAGATGGCTGCCACTCTGGTAAGCCTGCTCCTTCTTATATTTGTTGTCTCCGGTCTGTTCTGGATGATTATTCCTCAGATACTGGACAGTATCCTGGGATTTCAAGACAGCCTTACCGTTTATATTAATAACCTGACGCTGTGGCTTTCCAAACTGCTCCAGGACAATCCATCTCTGGAACAGGCGATCATGCCTCATTTTAACGAAGCAGTGATGAAATTTCAGACCTGGATGACCACAGACCTGGTGCCCAGCATATATCTTATCATTGACCGCGTTTCCACCGGCGTGATCAATATTGTGACAGTGGTAAAAAATATACTGATCGGTCTGATCGTTATGATCTATTTTCTGAACCTCAAAGGAACTCTTTGTGCGCAGTCTAAAAAGATTATCTACGGGCTGTTTCAGGTAAAGACAGCAAACCGTATTGTAAATGAGATCCGTTTCGTCCACCGTGTATTCGGCGGCTTTATTACCGGCAAGCTTTTGGACTCCCTTATCATCGGAATTCTCTGTTTTTTCGGCATGAGGTTTTTAAATATGCCGTATGTGCTCCTGATCAGCGTGATTATCGGCGTTACCAATGTAATCCCCTTTTTCGGGCCTTTTTTCGGCGCGATTCCCAGCGCCTTTCTCATCCTGCTGGTAAGCCCGCTGAAATGTCTGTACTTCCTGATTTTTGTACTGGTGCTCCAGCAGTTTGACGGAAATATTCTTGGGCCAAAGATTCTGGGAGACTCTACCGGCCTTCCAAGCTTCTGGGTTCTTTTTTCCATCCTCTTATTTGGCGGACTTTTCGGGTTTGTGGGAATGATCATTGCCGTTCCGGCGTTTGCCGTAATTTACCGACTTGTATCCAACTACATCTGCAGACGGCTTAAAAGGAAGAATCTTTCGCTAAGAACCGATGACTACCGGCTGTTGGACCACATCGATCCGGGAGCGGGTACATTTGTGGAACGCCAGGAATCATAGGAGAGCGTATTAAATAAGGAGAGCATACATGGAGGATCTTAAAACACGATATCTAGAACGGCTGGCAGAGCTTTATCCCACTGTGGCCGCGGCATCCACAGAAGTAATCAATCTGGAAGCCATACTGAACCTGCCGAAAGCAACGGAACATTTTCTTACGGATATCCACGGGGAGTGGGAGGCTTTTTCCCATGTTCTTAAAAACGGCTCCGGAGCCGTGCGGCGCAAGGTAAACGATGTATTCGGCAATACCCTATGCCGGGAGGATAAAAGGAGCCTTGCCACTCTGATCTATTATCCACGTGAAAAAATGACCCAGATTCTGGAACATACGGTTAACAAAGAGGACTGGTATAAAATTACTCTGTACCGCCTGATCGAGGTCAGCAAGCGTTCGGGCAGCAAATACACCCGTTCAAAGGTGCGAAAGGCCCTTCCGCCGGAATTTGCCTATGTGATCGAGGAACTTATGACAGAAAAGGCGGATATCCGGGATAAAGAATCCTATTACAATGCGATTGTAGCTACCATTATACGGGTGGGCCGGGCCGGAGAATTCATTGTCGCTCTCTGCGAACTGATTCAAAGACTGGTGGTGGATCACCTGCACATCCTTGGTGATATCTATGATCGGGGGCCTGGCCCGCATAAAATCATGGATAAGCTGATGGAATATCATTCACTGGATATCCAGTGGGGCAACCATGATGTGCTGTGGATGGGAGCGGCCGCGGGACAGCCCGGCTGCATCGCTAATGTGATCCGTATCTGTGCCAGATACGGTAATCTGGATATTTTAGAGGACGGCTATGGGATCAACCTGCTGCCTCTGGCTACCTTTGCCCTGGAGACGTATGGCGAAGATCCCTGTTCCTGCTTTGCCTTAAAAGGGAGCCATCCCTGCAGTCCCGGAGAAAAAGAACTGAATCTGCGTATGCACAAGGCGATTTCCGTCATTCAGTTTAAAGTGGAAGGGCAGCTGATCAGAGAACATCCGGAGTTTAATCTGGAGAGCCGGCTGCTTCTCCATCGGATCAATTATGAAAATGGAACCATTGTGCTGGATGGAAAACAGTACACCATGAAGGATATGTATTTTCCAACCGTGGATCCAGCGGATCCTTACCGCCTGTCGGCAGAAGAAACGGCTATTATGAAACGGTTGGAGCAGGCGTTTTTAAACTGTGAAAAGCTTCAGCAGCATATGCGTTTTCTTTTGTCCAAAGGCAGTCTGTATAAAGTGTATAACAAAAATCTTCTTTACCATGGCTGTATGCCTCTCTGTGAGGACGGCAGCTTAAAGGAGGTTAAGATCTGCGGGGAGCTCTGTAAGGGACGTCAACTATATGATGTGCTGGAAAGCTATATACGGAGAGGGTTTCTGGCAGAGGATGCCGCAGAGAGGAAAAAGGGCCGGGATCTGATGTGGTACATATGGCTGGGAGAGAATTCTCCTCTTTTCGGAAAGGATAAGATGGCTACCTTTGAGCGGTATTTTTTAGCTGACAGGGAGAGCCACACAGAAAAAAAGAACTCCTATTACCGGTATCTTGAGGATGAAAAAACAGCGGATATGATTCTCGCTGAATTTGGACTTCAGGGAGAGGACAGTCACATTATCAACGGACATATGCCAGTAAAATCTAAAAATGGTGAAAATCCCATTAAATGCGGCGGTAAGGTACTGGTGATCGACGGAGGCTTTTCCAAGGCCTATCAAAAGGAAACGGGAATCGCAGGATATACCCTGATCTACAATTCTTATGGTTTTATTCTGGCTGCTCATGAGCCCTTTGAATCCCGATCGGCCGCCATTGAGCAGGAAAGCGACATTTATTCCGATGATATCATCGTAAAGCGCACGGCCAGCCGCAAGCTGGTGGGAGATACCGATACCGGCCAGCAGCTGAAGGAAAAGATCGGGGATCTGGAGCAGTTATTAAAAGCTTACAGAGAGGGGAGGATTGCGGAGCGTTTTGGCGGCCGCTTTTAAAGCAAAAAATCTGGAAAGAGGATATGGCAGGAGGGATATCACTCGTTTAAGGCGTAAAAGATAGCATGGCAGGAGGCAGTATTAAAGGAGGCCGTTTGGGGCCTCCTGAAATTATACGGCACATCTTACGGCGATACTAATGGATACTAAAATCGTGTGATATTCGTGTGATACTTTGATACATTTAGGCTGTAAAAAGGGGAAAAATAATTTCTGCAGTTACATAAAAATAAGTGTAAATAAAGAAAAAACCTTGTATTTACCAAGTTTTTCTGATAAATACAAGGTTTCTCCCTGCCAAGGGTGTAAAGCAGATGACGGGAATCGAACCCGCCTCCTCAGCTTGGGAAGCTGATATTCTACCGATGAACTACATCTGCGCGATGAAATCATTATACCAGCACTATACGATTTTTGCAAGCCTGTTTTTCAAATTTTTTACAGCTGCTTATAACATCTTTCACAGGATCTTTTTGGCGTGCGGCTCTGCATAATCTGCTGAGAATGAGGAATCCTATTCGTTGCACGCTTTCACGTTTCATAAAAGGAGAATTCCATGTATCCGAAACATCTTTATAAAGCCCGTTTCCAGGCTGTGAAAAACGAGTTTCCCTATCCGGAAAAAGACATCCTGGCCATGGATTTAGACCTTGTGATCGGAGGTCGGCCGGATCGGATTTTAGAGCTTTTATCCCATCTCGACTTTACCGGTGACCCTCCGGGGCCGGAGCTGTCGCGCCTGATCGAGGAGCTGGAAAAGAAACTTGGGATTGAGGGAGACGCTTGAAATATTTTATTAAATATGGTTTAATACTATGAGATAAACCGACACGCTCCTTAGCTTTAAGGGGCGTGCTTCGCGACTATGGAGGAATAGAATGGCAACAGAACAATATAATGCGGACAGCATCACCGTCTTAGAGGGCTTAGAAGCCGTCCGCAAGCGTCCGGGTATGTACATAGGCGGCGTTGGAACCAAGGGACTGAACCATCTGATCTATGAGATCGTTGACAATGCGGTAGATGAACATCTGGCCGGTTTCTGCTCTAAGATCTGGGTGAAACTGGAAAAAGATGGTTCCTGTACCGTAAAGGACAACGGACGCGGCATACCTGTAGAGATGCATAAAAAAGGCGTTTCCGCAGCCAGGGTAGTGCTTTCCACGCTTCATGCAGGAGGAAAATTCGACAATGAGGCATATAAAACCAGCGGCGGCCTTCACGGCGTAGGATCTTCTGTGGTAAACGCTCTTTCCGAATATATGGATGTAAAGATCAGCCGGGGCGGCCTAATCTATCATGACGCATATGAAAAGGGACTTCCGGTTGTGGCTCTGGAAAAGGGGCTTCTTCCCGTGACAGGCAAAAGCCGTGAAACCGGTACCCAGATCAATTTCCTGCCGGACGGCGAGATCTTTGAAAAGACCCGCTTTAAGGCAGACTGGTTAAAGAGCCGTCTCCATGAGACTGCCTACTTAAATCCCAATCTGACGATTTTTTATGAAAACCACAGAAACGGCGAGGAAGAGTCCGTCACGTATCATGAGCCGGACGGCATCATCGCCTATGTGCGGGAGTTAAATTCCGGGAAAACACCGGTTCATGAGCCGATTTATTTTAAAGGCAGCGTGGATCGGGTAGAGGTAGAGGCAGCCATCCAGTTTGTGGACACCTTTGAGGAGAATATCCTTGGTTTCTGCAACAATATCTTTACCCAGGAAGGCGGCACTCATCTGGCAGGCTTTAAGACGCGTTTTACGGCTCTTATCAACTCCTATGCCAGGGAACTTGGTATTTTAAAGGATAAGGATCCCAACTTTACCGGGGCTGATACCCGAAACGGCATGACGGCTGTGATCGCCGTCAAACATCCCGATCCCATTTTCGAGGGGCAGACCAAGACGAAGCTGGCCAGCGCCGACGCCACCAAGGCAGTATTTACGGCAGCGGGAGACGAACTCCAGCTGTATTTTGACCGGAATGTAGAGGTCTTAAAGGGAATCATTGGCTGTGCGGAAAAATCCGCTAAGATCCGTCGGGCTGAGGAAAAGGCCAAGACCAATATGCTGATCAAATCCCGTTTTTCCTTTGACAGCAACGGAAAGCTGGCTAACTGCGAAAGCCGGGATGCCTCCAAATGCGAAATCTTCATTGTAGAGGGAGATTCCGCCGGCGGCTCCGCAAAGACGGCCAGAAACCGTCAGTATCAGGCCATTCTTCCCATTCGCGGAAAGATCTTAAATGTGGAAAAAGCCTCCATGGACAAGGTGCTGGCAAATGCGGAAATCAAGACCATGATCAATTCCTTCGGCTGCGGATTTTCTGAGGGCTATGGAAATGATTTTGACATAACAAAGCTTCGCTACGACAAGATCATCCTCATGACCGATGCGGATGTGGACGGCAGCCACATTGATACCCTGCTTCTCACATTTTTATATCGCTTTATGCCGGAGCTGATCTACGACGGCCATGTGTATATCGCCATGCCGCCGCTGTTTAAGGTGATCCCTAAAAAGGGACAGGAAGAGTATCTTTATGATGAGAAGGAGCTGGAGCGTTACCGCAGAAGCCACAAGGGCGATTTTACCCTGCAGCGCTACAAGGGTCTGGGCGAGATGGATGCTGAGCAGCTCTGGGAAACCACCCTTGACCCGGAACGGAGGGTATTAAAACGGGTAGAGATCGAGGATGCCAGAATGGCTTCTGAGGTGACGGAGATGCTGATGGGCAGTGAGGTAGGCCCCCGCCGCCAGTTTATCTATGAACACGCTGACGAAGCGGAGATCGACGCATAACAGGAGAGGACGAAATGGCAGAAAAGATATTACGGACAGAATACAGCGAAGAAATGCAGCGCAGCTACATGAATTACTCCATGAGCGTCATCACAGCGAGAGCGATTCCCGATGCCAGAGACGGCTTAAAGCCGGTTCAGCGCCGGGTTCTCTACGATATGAGCCAGCTGCATTTAGACCATGACAAGCCCCACAGAAAATCGGCGCGTATCGTAGGCGATACCATGGGTAAATACCATCCCCACGGAGACAGCTCTATCTACGATACGCTGGTGGTCATGAGCCAGGAATTTAAAAAGGGCATGGCCCTGGTAGACGGCCACGGCAACTTCGGTTCCATCGAGGGAGACGGGGCCGCAGCCATGCGTTATACTGAGGCCAGACTGGAGAAATTTGCCCAGGAGGTTTATTTAAAGGATCTGGACAAAACAGTCAGTTTTGTGCCGAACTATGATGAAACGGAAAAAGAACCGGAGGTTCTTCCGGTACGGGTGCCGAACCTTCTGGTTAACGGTGCAGAGGGAATCGCAGTTGGTATGAGCACCAGCATCCCCACTCATAACCTGGGAGAGGTGGTGGATGTGGTACGCGCTTATATTGACAATCCGGCCGCCACCACGGCAGAATTGATGGAATATCTGCCTGGCCCGGATTTTCCCACCGGCGGCATCATTGCCAACAAAAGCGAACTGCCGGATATCTATGAAAGCGGTGCGGGAAAAATCAAGCTGAGAGGCCGCTTTGAGGTGGAGCTTGGCAAGCGCAAGGCAGATAAGGATAAGCTGATCATTACGGAAATCCCCTACACCATGATCGGCGCAGGGATCAATAAGTTTCTGGTGGATGTGGCGGATCTGGTGGAATCCAAGAAATTAACGGATGTGGTAGACATTTCCAATCAGTCCAACAAGGACGGCATCCGTATTGTGCTGGAACTGCGCAAGGATGCGGATATTGACCGGATCAAGAACATTTTATATAAGAAAACAAAGCTGGAGGATACATTTGGCGTTAATATGCTGGCGATTGCGGATGGCCGGCCGGAAACCCTGAGCTTAAAGGGAATCCTGCGCAGCTTCATGGAATTTCAGTATCAGAATACGGAGCGCAAATACAATGTACTCCTGGAAAAGGAACTGGAAAAGAAGGAGATTCAGGAAGGCCTGATTGCCGCCTGCGACTGCATCGATCTGATCATCGCCATTTTAAGGGGGTCAAAGAGTTTAAAGGATGCGAAGGCCTGCCTGACTGCTGGAGATGTATCAAACATCCATTTCCGTATGCCGGGTTTTGAGGAGGATGCAAAAAAACTGCATTTTACCGAACGTCAGGCCTCTGCGATCCTGGAAATGCGTCTTTATAAGCTGATCGGACTGGAAATTCTGGCCCTGGAAAAGGATCACAGGGAGACCTTAAAAAAGATTGCCTCCTATCAGAAGATATTAAGCAGCAGAGCCAACATGAATCAGGTGATTAAGGACGATCTGGCTTCCATCAAGGAGGAATTTGCTCTTCAAAGACGTACCCTGATCGAGGATGGCCCTGAAGCCGTCTATGTTGAAAATGCCGTTCCCGTTCAGGAGGTCGTCTTTGTAATGGACCGTTTCGGCTACTGCAAACTGCTTGACAAGACCACCTATGAACGCAATCAGGAGACGGTTGACACCGAGCAGGTGTATGTACAGCGCTGTCTGAACACGGACAAGATCTGCCTCTTTACCGCAGGCGGGATTCTGCATCAGATCAAGGCCTCCGATATCCCTTCCGGCAAGCTCAGGGATAAGGGGGTACCTGTGGAAAATCTCAGTAAATACGATGGAAGAAATGACCGGATCTGTCTTTTGAGCTGTGCGCAGGCATTAAAGGGAAAAAGGCTGGTATTTGCAACCCGGCTTGCCATGGTAAAGCAGGTGTCGGGAGAGGAATTTGAGACAAACAACCGGATGGTAGCTGCGACCAAGCTTCAGGAGGGCGATGAAGTGCAGGCTGTGATCCTGACAGAAAAACAGGAGGCTACGGTCGTTTTACAGACCACAGGAGGATATTTCCTCCGTTTTCCATTAGATGAGATTTCCCTGCTTAAAAAAGCCTCCCGCGGCGTCCGCGGCATCAGGCTTTCCAAGAACGAGGAGTTGGAACAGATCTATCTTCTGGGGGAAGAACCGTATTCCATTTCCTATAAGGATCGTGAGATCAGCTTAAGCGGTATGCGGATCACCAAACGGGATGCCAAAGGCACGAAAAAATAAGAGGGCCTGAAAATTTACCTGAATGATGTACAGATTTTTATGGATGTGCGCGCAGGAAAAACAAATGTACGCAAAAGGCGAATTTCTTCTTGCATTTTTTTCTGCTTTGGTATAGGATAAAAGGCAGCGGTTTAAGTATGGAGAATGGCAGGTAAATATCTCCGTATAAAGCGTGAAAAAGAGAAGATGAGGAGAGCGAGACATGGAAAAGAAATTAAGAGTCGGCATATTAGGCGCAACAGGTATGGTAGGACAGAGATTTATTTCCCTCTTGGAGAATCATCCGTGGTTTGAGGTAGTGACCGTGGCAGCCAGCCCAAGATCAGCTGGAAAGACATACGAGGAGGCCGTAGGCAGCCGCTGGAAGATGGCAACTCCTATGCCTGAGGCGGTTAAGCAGCTGGTTGTAATGAATGTAAACGAGGTAGAAAAGGTAGCTGCCGGTGTTGATTTTGTATTCAGCGCAGTGGATATGACAAAGGATGAGATCAAGGCCATTGAGGAGGCTTACGCAAAAACGGAGACTCCTGTGGTTTCCAACAACAGCGCCCACCGCTGGACACCGGACGTTCCCATGGTGATCCCGGAGATAAACCCGGAGCATTTTGAGGTGATTCCATACCAGAAAAAACGCCTTGGCACCAAGAGAGGCTTCATCGCCGTTAAGCCTAACTGCTCCATCCAGAGCTACGCTCCCGTGCTGACTGCCTGGAAAGAATTTGAGCCTTACGAGGTAGTAGCTACTACATATCAGGCCATTTCCGGAGCCGGCAAGACCTTCAAAGACTGGCCGGAGATGGAAGGGAACTTAATCCCCTACATCGGCGGAGAGGAAGAAAAGAGCGAACAGGAACCGCTGCGCATCTGGGGCCATATTGAAAACGGCGTGATTGTAAAGGCGGAAGCTCCCCTCATCACCTGCCAGTGCCTGCGTGTGCCGGTATTAAACGGCCATACAGCCGCCGTTTTTGTAAGATTTAAGAAAAAAGCATCCAGGGAACAGCTGATTGATAAGCTGGTAAGCTTTAAGGGGCTTCCCCAGGAGCTGGGCCTTCCAAGCGCTCCCAAGCAGTTTATTCAGTACATGGAAGAAGATAACCGTCCTCAGGTAAGTCTGGACGTAGATTTTGAACACGGCATGGGGATCTCTGTGGGCCGTCTGAGAGAAGATACTCTTTACGATTATAAGTTCGTTGGGCTTTCCCACAACACCGTACGCGGAGCGGCAGGCGGAGCTGTGCTCTGTGCAGAGTTTTTGGCCGCCAAAGGCTATATTGAAGCAAAATAGGCAGAAGGCCCAGGGCATTCTGCATTCATGGAAGGGGTAAAACATATTATGGCAATCAGCAAAAATGTATTTGGCGTCATGCCTTCAGGCGAAAACGTTTATAAGTATACACTGACCAATCATCACGGCGTCAGCGCGGACTTTATCACCCTGGGAGGCACCTGGGTTACGATGAATGTGCCTGACAGGCATGGAAAGATGGCTGATGTGATCCTGGGTTACGATAACCTGGAAGGCTATCTGTCCAACAATCCCCATTTCGGAGCCATTATTGGCCGGAATGCCAACCGGATCGGCGGGGCAGTGATCACGATTGACGGAGTTGATTACAGGCTGGAGGCCAATAACGGCCCCAACAACCTGCACAGCGCCCCCGATCTGTATCACAGAAGGCTGTGGGAAAGCGAGACGTCTGAGACTGACGAGGGCAGCTGCGTAACCTTCTCCTTAAAAAGCCCTGATAAAGACCAGGGCTATCCTGGAAATGCCTCGATTCAGGTCAGCTATACACTGACAGAGGATGACAGCATCCGGATCCGCTACCGTATGATCTGTGATAAAGACACCGTTGCCAATTTTACCAACCACTGCTATTTTAATCTGGCTGGCCATGACAGCGGTTCTGTGATGGATCAGGAGGTGTGGCTGGCTGCCTCAAGGTTCACTCCTGCAGATGAAGTATCCATCCCCACGGGAGAGATCCTGCCGGTAGAGGGAACGCCCATGGACTTTACACAGATGAAACCCCTGGGCCGGGATATTGATGAACCCTATGAGGCTCTGATTCTGGGACATGGCTATGACCATAACTGGGTGCTGGATCATGATCCAGGCATCCTTTCTCTGGCGGCAAGAGCCAAAGATCCAAAAAGCGGCCGTATGATGGAAACGTATACGGATCTTCCGGGAATACAGCTTTATACAGCCAACTTCTTAAACGATCCCGTTCCGGGAAAGGGAGGCGCTCACTACCAGGGGCGCCACGCCTTCTGTTTTGAGACACAGCATTTTCCAGATGCCTGCCATAAACCGCATTTTCCGTCCCCGATCCTCAAAGCGGGAGAGGTGTACGACACTACCACGGTTTACCGGTTTTACCGGGAGATGGAGTAAGCGGGAGCCGGGTTAAAAACTCAGGAAAGCAGCAGACAGACATAGCGCGGCAAAAAAAGAATGCAGAATATGAGATAAATCCTCATGCGCTGCATTCTTTTTGCATCATTGTGTGTACGTCATACATCAATTTGTCCCAAAATATGCTTATGCAAGCCAGTTGGCAGCACATATTTCCACAAAAATTGCCGCATGGCTGAATAGTTATACGAAATATATGAGATTTTTTCGCAAACATTGCCATATCATCCATTTAATGGTATACTAATAAAATATGTCTGCGGTATTTTCTGCGAGATGCCCTTACATGATAATGCAGCAAATAAAGAAAAACGAGGGATGGGATGTCAAAATCGTTATACATTGCGGAAAAGCCCAGTGTGGCCCAGCAATTTGCGGATGCTTTAAAAATCCGCGGACGGCGGGGAGACGGCTATATTGAATCGGAGAGCGCCATTGTTACATGGTGTGTGGGTCATCTGGTAACCATGAGTTATCCGGATGCATATGATATGAAGTACAAGCGCTGGAGCCTTCAGACCCTTCCTTTTCTGCCCAGGGAGTTCAAATACGAGGTTATCCCCGGAGTGGCAAAGCAGTTTGCCGTTGTTAAGGGGCTGTTAAACCGACCGGAAGTGGACACGATTTACGTCTGTACTGACTCCGGTAGGGAAGGAGAGTATATCTACCGTCTGGTGGCCCAGATGGCCGGGGTAAAAGGAAAGCGCCAGAAACGGGTGTGGATCGACTCGCAGACGGAGGAGGAGATCCTGCGGGGGATCAAAGAAGCGAAGGACGAATCAGAGTATGACAATCTGTCCGCCTCTGCCTATCTGCGAGCCAAAGAGGACTATCTGATGGGAATCAACTTTTCCCGCGTTCTGACCCTGCGTTACGGGCCGGCCATGTCTAACTACCTGGGAACCAAATTTACGGTACTTTCGGTAGGCCGTGTTATGACGTGTGTGCTGGGGATGGTAGTACGAAGGGAGCGGGAGATCCGCAGCTTTGTAAAAACCCCCTTTTACCGGGTGTTTGGTACCTTTGACGCAGCGGATAAGGACGGCAGGATCATTCCTTTGGAAGCTGAGTGGAAAGCCGCAGAGGGCTCCCGTTATTTCGGAACCCCTTATCTTTATAAAGACAATGGTTTCAAGGAACGGGAGCGGGCCGAAGAACTGATTGCTTTTTTAAGGGAAGAAGAGCCCCTTACAGCCAGAGTTATTTCCAAGGAGAAAAAGAAGGAGACAAAAAATCCTCCCCTTCTTTATAATCTGGCAGAGCTTCAGAATGACTGCTCCAGGATGTTTAAGATCAGCCCGGATGAGACCCTTAAGGTTGTCCAGGAGCTGTATGAAAAAAAGATGGTTACCTATCCCCGAACGGATGCCAGAGTCCTGTCAGCGGCAGTGGCCAAGGAGATTCATAAAAATATCAGCGGTTTATCGGGTTATGTCCCTATGTCCCTCTTTGTTCAGGAGATCATGCAGACGTCGGCATACCAGGGGCTTTCAAAAACACGGTATGTTAATGACAAGCAGATCACGGATCACTATGCCATCATCCCCACAGGACAGGGTCTTGGGAACCTGAAAACCCTTACCTCCCTGCAGGAAAAAGTCTTTCAGGTGATATGCCGCCGGTTTTTAAGCATTTTTTATCCCCCTGCGATCTATCAGAAGTATTCTCTGGAACTGGAACGAAAGAAAGAGCATTTTTTTGCCGGTTTTAAAGTCCTTTCGGAACCAGGATATCTGAAAATCGCAGATGTGAATCTGGCCAAAAAAACTGGGGTGGAGGAAACCTTTGAGGATGCAAAGGAGGGAGATTCGGACCAAAATCATACCGAATCCCCAAAAGTTGACAGAGCAGAACTGTTACAGGTGCTTGCAGATTTGAAAAAAAATGATATACTTACAGTAGCGGACCTGCGGGTGAAGGAAGGGGAAACATCTCCTCCCAAGCGCTATACCTCCGGTTCTATGATTCTGGCCATGGAAAATGCCGGCCAGCTTATCGAGGATGAGGAGCTGCGTGCCCAGATCAAGGGCAGCGGCATCGGTACCAGCGCCACCCGTGCAGAGATTCTTAAGAAACTGGTAAGCATACAGTATCTTTCCTTAAACGGAAAGACTCAGGTGATCACACCGTCACTGCTTGGGGAGATGGTCTATGACGTGGTAGACCATTCCATCCGCCAGCTTTTGAATCCGGAGCTTACGGCCAGCTGGGAAAAAGGCCTGACCTATGTTGCAGAGGGTTCCATCACTTCAGATGAATATATGGAAAAGCTGGAACGCTTTGTGGCAGGAAGGACAGTAAATGTGATCCGCCTGAACAACCAGTATGATATGAAAGGGCTGTTTGACGCGGCTGCCGTATTTTATAAACAAAAAAGGAGAACTGATCAATGAAATTGGAAGAAATGAAGATGAAAGAGCTTTTTGACATGAGTCATACGATTGCAGAGAGAATCTTTGACAATCACGTATATCCATGGGAGGTACTGCCGGAGATTGGCGATTTCATCCGTTCTTTGGGTCCCCTCCTTCCTGAAAATGAATACCGTAAGATCGGTAAGGACATCTGGATCCACAAGACTGCAAAGATTGCCCCGACTATTATGATGACAGGCCCCATGATCATATGTGCAGGTGCCAATGTGCGCCACAATGCTTTTTTAAGAGGCAATGTGATCATTGGTGAAAAGGCTGTTGTAGGCAACTCCTGTGAGCTGAAAAACGCTCTGCTGTTTGACGAGGTTCAGGTTCCTCACTTTAACTATGTAGGCGATTCCATTCTGGGCTACAAGGCTCATATGGGCGCAGGGGCTGTCACCTCCAACGTTAAGTCTGACAAGAGTCTTGTAAAGGTTCACGCAGAAGACGGTGATGTAACCACCGGCTTTAAGAAGTTCGGCGCTGTTGCGGGCGACGGTGTTGAGATTGGGTGCAACAGCGTATTAAACCCAGGCACGGTGATCGGCAAAAACACGGTGGTATACCCTCTTTCCAGCGTAAGAGGCTGTGTTCCGGCCAATTCTATTTTCAAGAACCAGGAAAATATCATTGTGAAGGAAAACAGAGATGACGCATCCGTGACGGAAGAATCCAAGCCGGAAGAGCCAGCTCCAAAGCCAAAGAGAACAAGAGCAAAGAAGAGCACCGCAGGCAGCAGCACTGTAAAGGTGGTAAAATAAACCTTCCGTACGCAGATAAATGCATATAAAAAACCTCCTCCGAATCCATGGAAAACCATGGGGCCGGAGGAGGTTTTTTATATTCTAAAGTGTATCAGACCTGAGTTACTTTGTGCCGAAGATCCGGTCACCTGCGTCGCCCAGACCAGGGCAGATGTAGGCATCTTCATTGAGACAGCGGTCTAAATGTCCCACATAGATCTGAATGTCAGGATGGGCCTTATGAAGCCGCTCCAGGCCTTCAGGCGCTGCGATGATAGCCATGAATTTGATCTTTTTTCCGCCGTGCTGTTTGATAAAGTCTACGGCAGAGACTGCAGATCCCCCGGTGGCCAGCATGGGATCCGTGACAATGATGGTACGCTCCTCGATGGGGCTTGGAAGCTTGCAGTAATACTCGTGAGGCTCATGTGTTACCTCATCCCGATAAAGACCGATATGGCCTACCTTTGCACTGGGAACCAGCGCCAGGATGCCGTTTACCATGCCAAGGCCCGCCCGCAGAATCGGAACCACTGCCAGCTTCCGGCCTGCGATCATAGGGGTCATACAGGTCTCTAACGGAGTCTCGACCTTTACATCCTCCAGGGGAAGATCGCGCAGCGCCTCATAGCCCATGAGCATGGCGATCTCCTCAATAAGAGCACGAAACTCGTTTGTTCCGGTGCTCTTATTGCGCAGGATCGAAATTTTGTGCTGGATCAGCGGATGATTAAAAACCATTACATTTTCCATAAATGTACAGCTCCTTTGTATAATTTTAAACATATGTCTATTATAACTGATAGGCGGTCATATAGCAATGAAAATCGGAAAAGGTTTAAGCCTGTTTCCTGCTGCGCTATTTGGTAGCCGGATCAAAGGCTACGATTACATAGTCGCCCAGCGCATGGGGGACAGGAAGGGAGAAGTAGACACGGCCCTGTTTTTCGTAGCTGAATGATTCCGGCCAGTTCTCACCTTCAGATACAGGGAAATCCGCATCCTTAAAAAGGGCTGTCAGATCTTCCAGCGTCTGGGTGCTGCGGTATTCCAGGGCTGCGCTGGTCTCTTCAGCATTCAGCTGCGGGAACTGAACATCGTCGCTGAGCACATAGCCGGCCATGGTATAGGCATCTGTAAAATCGTTTAATCCCATGTCCTGTATCTGGGCCAGGTTCACCGTGTTCGTATAGAAAATGTTTGTTGGATGAGCGCCGTTTTCTACCATCAGGCTGCCGGTATAAACGGCAGTAAGGCGCTTGCGGTCTGCGGATACGATCTCGCAGGAAACCGTAAGAGAATCTGTCTCCTCGTTAATCTCATATCCCTTCAGAACAGAAAGCGCATTTGCTTTTAAATGTTCATTGATCTGCTCCTGCTTCTGCGTATCCTCCATATCTTCAATTACCGGATACTGGATGGATACCTTTCCTGAAGTGTAGGTTGCGGTGACAGCTGACAGGCGGGAGGCATTCTCCTCTGCTTTTGCAGTGGTTTCCGTCTCAGAAACCGTCGTTTCCTGTGGTTTCACCTCTGTCTCTGTGGGCGCTTTGGTGGATGCCTCCGTGTGGAAGGTGGAAAGATCTGCCTTGGGAGGCGTCCGGCTTACGATCAGCCCGATGGCTACGCCTCCTGCCACTACGGCCGCACCGATGGCTCCTATCATAATCTTTTTGTTCTTATCCATATGGTTCCTCCTTAGGGTATTTTTAATCATTATACAGGAAACTCATGGACATGGTTTGAAGAAAAACTTACAAATTCGTGAAGGAAAGAAAAAAACGGTCATATCGGTGCGCCTGTCTGCATATAGTATTAGAGCGTGTTAAGTAAAAAGTCCTCGGGGGCAGGGCTTCATAACAGGCAGAAGGAGGAGAGACACATGACATATCTTGAACTGATCGCCAAGGTAGGGACCAGTCCCATGGATGTGGTGAAAATGTATTTTAAGGGGATGCTCACAGAAAAAGAGCTGAATAATGTGATCGGAGGCAGGCGGGCAGGGATCGTAGAGGATTATAAGCAGCAGTGGAAAGAGAGAACAGTGGGTACAGCCTCTCTGGAAACTGCCTGTACAGAGGATACAGCCGGGAAATAAAATGTAGCGGCTCAGTCCTGCCATATGCCAATTTGTAGGGAAATATGCTTATGCAAGCCGGAGTGCAGCACATATTTCCCTACAAATTGCCGCATGGCTGAATAGTTACAACAAATTCGTTGAATTCTGATAAAAACACTTGCCAAATGTTTATTCCTATGGTAGAATAACTACCGTTGCAAAAGCAAGGCCGGCGTGTCGGAATGGCAGACGATGCAGACTCAAAATCTGTTGCGGGTAACCGCGTGCGGGTTCAAGTCCCGCTGCCGGCATAAGATCCCCGTATTTATTGGAGTTTCTGATAAATACGGGGATCTTTTTGCGTATGTGCCCTTATGAACGGCAAATTGTCCGCAATTTGTTATGATTGATTGAAAACAGGGTTATTTTATTGTATGATAGAGTTCAGCATAATAATAAAAGCCCAAAGGAGGTGCTTGGATGACCTGTGAGGAAGCGGAGCGTCTCGTAATGCCCTATATTAACGGAAGTATTACGGATGAAGAACTGGAAGGCTTTTTAAAACATATCGAGCACTGCCCGGAGTGCAGGGAAGAACTGGAGATTTATTTTACAGTAGACGTAGGCATCCGGCAGCTGGACGAGGGGACAGGAACCTACAACATCAAGGGAGCGCTGGAGACGGCCCTGGAGCTGTCCAGACAGAGGATTCACACGCTGGAACTGCTTCGCACGGCTGTATATGCGGTGAATACCCTGTGTTTCTGGTCTGTGCTTATGGTGCTGTTTCTGCAGGTTCGCATCTGGGAACAGTTTGGATTTTAGGAGCGCCTATTACAACAACGAAAGGATTTTAACTCAATATGGATAAACTTGTACTGATCGACGGGCACAGCATTTTAAACCGTGCCTTTTACGGAGTACCGGATCTGACCAACGCAGAAGGACTTCATACCAATGCAGTATATGGCTTTCTGAATATCATGTTAAAGATACTGGAGGAGGAAAAGGCGGATCATCTTGCTGTGGCTTTTGACCTGCCGGCCCCTACCTTCCGCCACAAAATGTTTGACGCATATAAAGGTACCCGCAAGCCCATGCCTGAGGAGTTAAGAGCGCAGGTGCCCCTGATGAAGGAGGCCCTGACGGCCATGGATATTCCCACCCTGACCCTGGAGGGCTTTGAGGCCGATGATATTCTGGGCACTGTGGCAAAACGGTGCCAGAAGGAGGGAATTGACGTAGCCATTGTCTCCGGTGACAGGGATCTTTTGCAGCTTGCGGACGAACACATTAAGATCCGTATTCCCAAGACGAGCCGGGGCACTACGGAGATCCATGACTATTATCCAGAAGATGTAAAGCGGGAATACCAGGTGACGCCTCAGGAATTTATTGACGTGAAGGCCCTGATGGGCGATTCCTCCGACAACATTCCCGGTGTTCCCTCTATTGGTGAAAAAACGGCTACCAGCCTCATCGCCGCCTATGGGTCGATTGAAAATGCCTACGCCCATGTAGAAGAGATCCGCCCGCCCAGAGCCCAGAAGGCTCTGGCTGAGCATTACGATATGGCTCAGATGAGCAAGGAACTGGCAACCATCTGCACTGACTGTCCGGTAGATTTTACCTATAAGGACGCAGCGGTAGAGAATCTCTACACAGCCGAGGCCTTTAAGTTTATGAAACGCATGGGCTTTAAATCCATTTTAACCCGATTTGACGCCTCAGAAGCAGAGGAGGACACAATAAAGGCAAAAGAGCATTTTCGGGTAGTGACGGATAAAAAGGAGGCAGACCAGCTTTTTAAAAAGGCGAAAAAGGCAGACTGGACGGGCCTTCAGCTTATATTCGGAACAGAGACCTCACAAGGGGAAGAACATAATGAACAGCTGTCCTTTTCCTTTGACGCTTCCGGCGAATTGAGGTCTGGAAAAAAGGCAAAAAGCGGCTGTCCTCTGGTAGTCGGGCTGGGCCTGTGCCTGGGAACGGAGGACATTTTCTGCATTCGGGCCCAGGGAGAACTGGGGCAGGATGAGCTGATCCGTCAGACCAGGGAGCTGTGTCAGAAGGATAAGCCGGTCTGGGTACTGGATTTAAAAGCCATGCTGCCAGTGCTGAAGCTGGAGGATACCGCTCCTGTCTATGATGCGGGAGTAGCTGGTTATCTGTTAAATCCTTTAAAGGATGCCTATGGCTACGACGATCTGGCCAGGGATTATCTGGCCATGGAGATTCCCTCACAGAGTGATCTTATAGGGAAAGCGCTCCTGGGCGATCGCCTAGCTCAGGAGGATGAAAAGGCGGCAGACTGTGTCTGCTATATGGCCTACACTGCCTGGAAGGCTGCAGAGGTTCTTAAAAAACGGCTGTGTGAGGAGGATATGTACTCCCTTTACACAGATATTGAAATGCCTCTGATCTACAGCCTGTTCCATATGGAGCAGGAGGGCGTTAAGGTTCAGAGAGAAAAATTAAAAGAGTATGGCGACAAGCTCAAAACCGGCATCGCCCGGCTGGAGACGGAGATTTATCAGGATACAGGAAGGGAATTTAACATCAATTCCCCGAAACAGTTAGGTGAGATCTTATTTGGCGAAATGAAGCTTCCCGGCGGAAAAAAGACAAAAACAGGCTACTCTACTGCAGCCGATGTGCTGGAAAAGCTGGCTCCCGATCATCCCGTGGTGCAAAAGATTCTGGATTACCGTCAGCTGACCAAGTTAAATTCTACCTATGCCGAAGGGCTGGCTGCCTATATCAGCGAGGATGGGCGGATCCACGGCAAATTCAACCAGACCATCACTGCAACCGGACGTATCAGCAGTACAGAGCCCAATCTTCAGAATATCCCTGTGCGCATGGAGCTGGGCCGGGAGATCCGGCGGGTATTTGTTCCAAAGGACGGCTGCGTGTTCATTGACGCCGATTACTCCCAGATCGAGCTTCGTATTCTGGCCCATATGTCCGATGATGCGGGCCTGATTGAAGCGTACCGGGAATCCAGAGACATCCATGCGGCTACGGCCTCTCAGGTCTTTCATGTACCCCTTAAGGAGGTGACTTCGCTCCAGCGGCGCAACGCCAAAGCTGTAAATTTTGGTATTGTCTACGGCATCAGCGCCTTTGGCCTCAGCGAGGACTTAAGCATCTCCCGAAAAGAGGCAAAGGAGTATATTGAGCGGTATTTTGAGTCGTATCCCAGTGTAAAAGCCTTCCTGGACGGTTTGGTAAAGCAGGGGAAGGAGCAGGGCTATGTAACCACTCTGTACAAGCGGCGCAGGCCGATTCCGGAGTTTAAGTCCTCCAACTTTATGCAGCGTCAGTTCGGCGAGCGGGTAGCCATGAATTCCCCTATCCAGGGTTCTGCGGCAGATATTATGAAGATCGCCATGATTACTGTAGACCGTGAACTGCGTGCCAGAGGATTAAAATCCCGGATCGTTCTGCAGATCCACGACGAACTGCTTATCGAAGCTCCAAAAGAGGAGGAACAGGAGGTAAAGGCGCTTTTGGTGGATCAGATGAAACACGCCGCCAGTCTTAAAGTTTCTCTGGAGGTAGAGGCGCAGACTGGTGATTCCTGGTTTGACGCAAAATAGTTTTTCTCTATGGCCGCGGATGAGATGCAGACACTGGCCGCGGTCATGAACCCATACGCGAAATTGTCAGGAGGAATTGAATTCATGGAGCATAAGCGCCCCTTTCTGCTGGGACTCATCGGAGGAGTAGGAGCAGGAAAAAGCACCGTTCTTTCATTTTTAGAAAAACATTACCATTTCCATGTGATCCAGACGGATCTGACTGCACGCCGCCTTTTAGAGCCGGGAGAGGCAGCCTATGAAAAGGTTGTATCTCTTCTTGGCCCTGGTGTCCTTGGGCCGGATGGAAGCATTGACCGTACAGCTATGGCCGGAATGATATTTAAAGATCCAACAAAGCGGCAGGCAGTCAACGCCATCACCCATCCTCTTACCTGGAAGGCGGTTATGGAGGAGGCATACGCCTGTAAAAAATGTCCGGTTGTCATCGAAACCGCTCTTCCGTCAAAAGAATTTCGTGACAAGTGCGACGAAATGTGGTATCTTTATACATCAGAAGAAAACCGCACAGACCGCCTGATGGAAAGCCGCGGATATTCAGAAGAGAAAGCCAGGGCGATTATGGAAAGCCAGGCTGCTGACCAGGAGTTCAGAGATCTGGCAGACGCTGTTATTGACAACAATGGCAGTCCAGAGCACACCAAATATCAGGTAAAGGCGCTGTTAAAGGGACGGGAAGGAATCAGATACACATGAGAATGGTAAGCATAGCAAGCGGAAGCAGCGGAAACTGCATTTACATAGGTTCCGATGACACGCATATCCTGGTGGACGCAGGCATCAGCAACAAGCGGATCATGGCAGGACTGAACGACCTGGGGCTGGCCGGAACCGACATGGCCGGTATCCTGATCACCCATGAACATTCGGATCATATCCGGGGGCTGGGAGTTATTTCACGAAAATACCACCTGCCTATCTATGGAACCCAAAAAACATTAAATGAAATCTCCTCCTGCAGCAGTCTGGGGAATTTTGATAAAGGGCTTTTAAAGCCCATTGACCCGGATGTGGATTTTATGGTAGGAGATTTAAAGATCCGACCCTTTAAAATCGACCATGATGCGGCGGATCCCGTGGCTTATCGGGTGGAGAACGGGAAAAAATCCGTAGCCGTGGCTACGGATATGGGCCATTATGACGAATATATTGTAGAGAATCTTAAAGGACTGGACGCAGTTTTGCTGGAATCCAACCATGACGTGCGTATGCTGGAAACAGGGCCGTATCCCTATCACCTGAAGCGCCGCATCCTTGGGGATCGCGGCCATTTATCCAATGAAAATGCGGGCAGGCTTTTAAACCGTATTCTTCACGATCATTTGAAAAAAATATTTTTAGGACACTTGTCCAGAGAAAATAATTACCCGGAATTAGCCTATGAAACAGTCCGTCTGGAGATTGATGAGGGAAGCTGCCCTTACGGCGCATCGGATTTTTCCATCTCCGTGGCATCCAGAGACCAGATGAGCGATGTGGTTTACCTATAAAATGTAACGATTCAGGATATGGCGTATTTTTGCAACTGCTTTCCGCCAGCCTGAACAGCTGCAATAAAATCATATAAAAAGAGGAGAATGAATATGAGCAAAGCAATCATTACCGTAGTCGGAAAGGACACTGTCGGCATCATCGCAAAGGTATGTACCTATCTGGCGGAGTGTCAGATCAACATCCTGGACATTTCCCAGACGATTGTTCAGGGATACTTTAACATGATGATGATCGTAGATGTAAGTGCGGTAAACCGCTCCTTCGGCCAGGCGGCAGAGGATCTTGAAAAGCTGGGGGAAGAGATCGGCGTTGCCGTTAAGATCCAGAGAGAAGAGATCTTTACAAAGATGCACAGAATCTGATAACCGCGCATAAGGGAAGGAACGACGGGCTATGTTAAATATTTATGAAGTAAATGAAACCAACAATATGATCGAGCGTGAAAAACTGGACGTGCGCACCATTACCATGGGCATCAGCCTTTTAGACTGCGCGGACAGCGATCTTGACGCCCTGAATGAAAAGATTTACAAAAAGATCACCACACTGGCAAAGGATCTGGTAGCAACCGGAAGAGATATTGAGAGAGATTTCGGCATTCCCATTGTAAATAAGCGTATTTCCGTAACGCCTGTCGCCCTGGTGGGCCAGTCCGCCTGCAAAACCCCGGAGGACTTTGTCACCATTGCAAAAACTCTGGATAAAGCAGCCAGAGAAGTAGGCGTCAACTTTATCGGCGGATATTCTGCCCTGGTCAGCAAGGGCATGACGGCTGCGGATAAGAATCTGATTCTTTCGATCCCCCAGGCTCTGGCCCAGACCGAGCGGATCTGCAGCTCCGTCAACGTAGGATCCACAAAGACGGGCTTAAACATGGACGCAGTCGAACTGATGGGACGGATCGTAAAAGAAACGGCTGAGGCCACAAAGGACAGAGATTCCTTAGGCTGTGCCAAGCTGGTGGTATTCTGCAACGCTCCTGATGACAATCCCTTTATGGCAGGCGCTTTCCACGGCGTTACAGAAGCAGACGCCATCATCAATGTAGGCGTCAGCGGCCCCGGCGTTGTAAAAGTAGCCCTTGAAAAGGCCAGAGGAGCTAATTTTGAGGTGCTTTGCGAAACCATCAAAAAGACAGCGTTTAAAATCACCCGTGTAGGCCAGCTGGTGGCCCAGGAGGCATCCAGACGCCTTGGTATCCCCTTTGGCATTATCGACCTTTCTCTGGCGCCAACGCCTGCCGTAGGCGACAGCGTGGCAGAGATCTTAGAGGAGATCGGCTTGGAGCGTGTAGGCGCTCCCGGTACCACAGCGGCCCTTGCCCTGTTAAATGATCAGGTTAAGAAGGGCGGTGTTATGGCCTCATCCTATGTAGGCGGCTTAAGCGGTGCATTTATCCCAGTCAGCGAGGATCAGGGTATGATCGATGCAGTCAGTCTGGGCGCACTGACTCTGGAAAAGCTGGAAGCCATGACCTGTGTCTGCTCTGTGGGGCTTGATATGATCGCCATTCCCGGAGATACATCTGCTGCCACCATTGCCGGCATAATCGCCGATGAGGCAGCTATCGGTATGATCAACCAGAAAACCACAGCCGTGCGCCTAATCCCTGTGATCGGCAAAAAGGTGGGCGATACCGCAGAGTTTGGCGGCCTTTTAGGCTATGCCCCCATTATTCCGGTTAATCCATTCTCCTGTGAGAAGTTTGTTACCAGAGGCGGCCGTATTCCGGCTCCCATCCACAGCTTTAAGAATTGATATGAGACTTTATTTTATACGGCACGGCCGTCAAAGCAGCAAACGCTGCAATGTGAATGTAGATTTGTCCCAGGAGGGCCGCCGCCAGGCAGCCCTTCTTGGCTGTCGGCTCACAGACTGGGGCATCGACGCCCTTTATTCAAGCGATCTTATCCGGGCTGTCCAGACAGCCAGGGAGATCAATCGCTTTCTGTCCCTTCCCCACACAATCTGTCCGGATCTGAGAGAAATCTCATTTGGGGAAATGGAAGGGCTGACCAACGAGGAGATTGGAGTTCGTTTTAAAGAATTTAAAAAACAGCAGGAGACTATGACTGCCGATTTGCCTTATCCGGGCGGAGAGTGCGCCGGCGATGTAGTCCGCAGGGTAGAACCGTTTTTGGATGAAATGACCCGAAGCCATTACAAACGGATTGCGGTTGTCACCCATGGAGGCGTGATCCGGGCCATGACCGCCCTTTGCCTGGGAATGCCTCTGGAAAAATGGAGGCTTTTGGGAAAGGATCTGGAAAATACCAGTATCACGGAGCTGAAATGGGATCCGGTTCACCGGCGCTTTACGGTGGAGCGATTTAATGACTATGCCCATCTGGAGGGCCATCCCCTGCTTTTAAGAAGCAGCTGGGCAGAACCGCCCGCATCACACAGCTGAAAGAATGAGAGAAAAGGAGCAGCCCTATGGAGCAGAGCGAAAGAAAAAAACTTAAAGAAGGACTGGAACTGTTTTTAAATGAGGGACTGGAGCGTTTAACATTGAGCCATCCGGCAGACCCGTCCGGCTGCAGCCGCCGCCCGGGCCCGGCCTTCGTATCTTTG
>OBVB01000316.1_pt1 | contig 40511 bp, 25 predicted proteins | sample 1475891 | NCBI WGS metagenome assembly OBVB01 (sample SAMEA2579943, study PRJEB22360) | human gut metagenome | biome: human gut; feature: human-associated habitat; material: faeces | place: Denmark | collected 2008/2010 | reverse complement strand
CACGCTGAGCGAAGGCGAAGCGCACCGCATCGCAGCCATCGTCGACCGCGTGCGAAGCTATGCCCGGCGCCAGCATGCGGATCCGGTGCCGGTTGATATCGTCCGCGAAGCCCAGAATGCCCTGAGGTCGCTCAAAGCGGAACTGCGCCCCTTTGTCGTTATTCGTCCGCCTTTTTCGCTGAGCGCTGACGATGCGTCAAAGCGCCGCCTCATCATGCGCGGCGACCCGCTCGAAATAGAGCTTCTGCTGCTCAACGTCATGAAAAATGCCGCGGAAGCCGTCCAAGGGCTGCCCGACGGCGGCGTGCTCGTTAAATTCCGCAGAGAGACCCTCCCAAGCCCGTTGGCGGAGAATCCGTCGCCGAGCCCTGCCGCGCCGTCCGCTGAAGCCGTGATTGTTGAGGTCGAAGACAATGGTCCGAGGCTTTCCGACGAGGCCTTCGAGCGGCTTACGCGCGTTTCGCAGAGCGTGAAGGACGAAGGGCTGGGACTGGGTCTCGGGATTGTGCGCAGTTTGGTCGAAGAAAACGGCGGCCGCATTGCCATCACTCGACGCGAGGATCTGAGCGGCCGCGGACTGCGCGTTACGCTCTGCTTCGACTTGGATGCTGAGGGCTTAAAGGCTCAAAGCGCGCCTGAGACCGATCCCGCGGACAAATCGGCAGCCCAGGGTTCCCCAAATGTCTGACGAACCTGTGGCGAAAACGGCAAAATGACAGACATCAGACCCCCGCACCATCAGGAGCATGATTGGAAATGACCGCCAAACCCCTCATTCGCATTGTTGACGACGACGCGCTCACCGCCTCGAGCGCCATGCTGCTCGAAGCCATGGGCTGGGATGTTGCCGTGTGGCATTCGGGCGGCGCCTTTCTCGATGAGGCCGATCTGATGCGGCCGGGATGCCTGGTGCTCGATGTGCGTATGCCGGGGCTCACCGGGCTCGACGTTCAGGCCGAACTCGAAAGACGAGGTTCAAACCTCCCCATTCTCTTTCTCTCCGCGCACGGCAGCATTCAGATGGCTGTGCATGTCATGCGCCACGGCGCAGTCGACTTTCTCGAAAAACCCGTTGAGCCGATGACGCTCGTGCAGCGCGTAGCGCAGTGCGTCACCGCATCGCTTTCAGCCAAGGCCGACGACGCAGCGGCCGACGAAGTTCGCCGGCGCTTTGATCGGCTTACCCCGCGAGAGCGCGAAGTAATCGACGGCGTACTGAAGAACGCCCCCAATAAAATCATTGCTCGGACGCTCGACATTGAACTCTCCACCGTGAAGATGCACCGCGCAAACGCATTTGCAAAATTGGGCGTGCATTCGCCCGGGGAGCTCCTCAAGATGGCGTACGAGGCCGGCATCGTTTCGTCCGCGGCGTCTGCGGCCGAAAGTTCCGATGCGCAGGCATTCTGAACGGTTTTTCGATCTTTCCCATGCTTCGCCGTACGCTCCTCTCATCGCTCCTGCAAACCGCCCTCTTGGGTGCGGCGGGCGGCATTGGCTTCGCTCCGGGTAAAGCAGCCGCCCGAAACAATGCTCGGCCTGCGCCCGTCGAAGAGAGTGAGGCCGATCTGGTGATTGTCGGGAGCGGCGCCGCCGGCCTTTCAGCCGGTCTCGCCGCACTGGAAGCGGGCGTAAGCAAGGTTGTAATTTTGGAGAAAGCGGCCATTGCGGGCGGTCATACGATGCTCGCTTCCGGCTCAGTGTCGGCCGTCTTCGGCGCTGATGTCGACAAACTGATTGACGCCATGCTGACTGCCGGGGCCGGCGAAAACAATCCGGCCCTCGTTGAAACGCTGGCGCGCCAATCCGGCGCGGCATTCGAATGGCTTGCCGAACACGGCGTCAATTGGATGAAAACGCCCTATCGCGCCGTGGGCTCGCCCTGCGCCTGGAGCTATTCCACGGGTTCTGCGCAAGCGGGCTACGACTACGTACAGTGCCTCAACCGCGCCTACCATCGCTTGGGCGGGCGCATTCTTTACCGTACGAGCGCATCGTCGCTCCTCTTTGCAGCGGCGGAATCTATGGACGGACATGCACGCTCAGCCGTGGCGGGCATTTTTGCCGAACGCCCGGAGGGCCCCATGCTCCTCATCCGTACGCCGGCAGTGATCATTGCCGCCGGGGGCTTCACGGCCAACCGAGCCATGATTGCCGCATTCCGCCCGGACATTGATCCGCAGACGCCGACCACCGCGAACCCCCGCGGTGAGCTGCTCGACGGTTCCACGGGCGACGGCATTCTGATGGCGCAGGCCGCGGGCGCCAAGCTCGTTGACATGTCTGCCGTCGAAGTGGTGCCCTTTACCGGGGGGCGCCTCACCGACTTCGTGGGCGGAGACGTCTGGCTCAATGCCGAGGGCCGCCGCTTCGTCTCCGAAGGTGAAACCTTTGATGTTATCCGCAGCGCTGTCGAAGCTCAGCCCGAAGGCCGGCTGTGGGTTGTTTCTGACGTCAAGAGCAATAAGGGCGCGACGCTCCCCGTCAAGCTGATGAGCGGCACGGTGGCGAGCGCTGAATCGCTGGAAGCCCTTGCCAAAGCGCTGCAGGTGCCCTTTACGACCCTTAGTGCTTCCATTGACCGCTGGAACCAGTCCGTCAAGAGCGGCTGGGACCAAGACTTTAACCGCCCGATGCCCGCGCAGGCGCAGACGATCGACACGCCGCCCTTTTATTACGGCGAAGAACGCTTTTCTATTCATTACACCTCGGGCGGCATTGCCATCAGCCCCAAAGCGCAGGTGCTTGACCGCGATGATCACCCCATTCCCGGTCTCTATGCTGCCGGGGAAACAACGGGCGGGGTTCATGGCCGCACCCGTCTGGGCGGCTGCGCCCTGACGGATTGTTTCGTCTTCGGACGAATCGCCGGGACTCAAGCGGCGCTGCGAAGCCAAAAAAGCCTCCGTCCCCGCTGATATGGAAGCGCCAAACACCAGCCGCTCGGCGCTCATCAACTGCCCGGACCATAGTGTCAGCCGTCCGTGATTATCGGTCGTCCCGCCTCTGCGGGACGCTTTGACAAGGGTCGCAATACCGCAAAAGGCCTGCAGCTCCAAGTGCATTGAATCAGTATGCTTCCTTCTTAAAGCGCATCAATGCTCAAAAAAGGAAATCACATGCACAAACGCCGTCTTATCCAGTTTGCACTTGCCGGTCTCGCCGGCTTGACGATCCATCCGCTCGCTGCCGCAGCTGCCAGTCAGACGGCGGATGAAGATCTGCCGCTTCTGGTGGCCGGCATGGATGCGGCCTACCCGCCCTTCGGCTTCAAGGATTCCAAAACAGGCGAATTCGTGGGCTTTGACGTGGACATCATCCGTGCCATCGGCCGCACGGCGGGCTTCAGCGTTAAAGTGGAGAACATTCCCTTTGACGGTCTGATTCCGGCCCTCAAAACCCGAACGATTGACATTGCCATTAATGACATTGGGATTACTGCGGAACGCGCCAAGAGCGTTGACTTCTCGGACCGCTATTACATTGCCGGCATGGGCATTGTCGTCGCCAAAGGCTATCAGGGCATTCAAAGCGCAAAAGATCTCGAAGGCAAACGGCTTGCGGTAACGATCGGATCGACCGGCGAAATTGCCGCCAAACGAATTCCGCATGCGCAGGTTCGCGTCTTCAATACGCTGAGCGACTGCTTCCTGGAGCTCATTAACAACGGCGTCGATGCTGTTCTCAATGACATTCCGACCAATGACTACTATGCCGTCACTGCCGGTGCCGGCAAGGTCGACTCCCTTTCCATTTCGCTCGCAGCCGAAGATCTCGGCATTGCCGTCAAAAAAGGCCGCAAGGACTTGCTCGAAAAGATCAATAAGGGACTGGCCAGTCTGAAGGCGTCCGGTGAATTCACTGCCATCTACAAGAAGTGGTTTGGGCGTGAACCATCATCCGAGCTTCTCCATTAAGTTTGCCGCATTGCATGGAATAGAAGCGCCTTCTATCTGAATGCATTGACTCTCAGTCAATACTCAATCTAATAACGGCGTCACTCAGTTTTTATGCTGAGCGGCGCCGTATTTTCATTTAATAGGATTTGAGAGGCACTCAACCCTGACGAAAAGATTCGCACTTTGAGCTTAAGGATGCAGAATGACTTCCTGAAACCGCGATGGACCTTGGTTATGGCATCAAAACAAAGAGATAACCGTAAACCCATGCCGCTCATATTGCGCATATCGAATGCCGCAGCATTCGACCCAACCGATTACCAATAGCCGCTGCCCTCCAAAAGGAAAGAAAGGTCAGCCTTCCGAAACGATAGAGGACCGTTTATCGAGGAGATGCGTCACGGCACAATGCGGCATATTGATGTCTTCAATGGAGGAGCTTTTCCTATTTAAAATGGAATACCCTCTCTAAAGAGGAGTGCCGAAGGGAAACACAGCATGGAACTCATAAAGATTAAGGATGACCGCAAAGCGCTCTATATGGATCTGCTCCTCATTGCGGATGAAGATGTTCGCATGATTGAAAAATATCTCTCTCGCGGCGAGATGTTTGCCTTGCGTGATGACGACCTGAAGGCGCTTTGCGTAGTGACGGAAGAAGGCCCCGGCGTGTATGAAATTAAAAATTTCGTGACGGTTCCAAAGTATCAGCGCCAAGGATATGGTCAGCGTCTCATTTCACTCATCGCGGATCACTACAAACACTTAGGCAAAGAGCTCTATGTGGACACTGGAGACAGCCCCGCGACACTCCTCTTCTATGAAAAATGCGGCTTTCAAAAATCGCATACGGTCAAGAATTTCTTTAGAGACCATTATGACCACCCTATTTTTGAAGACGGCAAACAGTTGGCGGATATGATCTATTTAAAAAGGTCTTTATAAAACCCCTCTATTGAATAGAGATGCCGGTGTTTTGACTGAAGTTCAGATCATCTAACAGGCATCCCCAATCCAAATGCCGCATTGACGAACAATATCCATTGCTCACCTCATTAGCATCATTTCATATCTGTAACCCAACTGCTTGGGTTAACAGCACATTCTAACCCTCTAATCCGCTCAGCGATGAGGACTTAAGACTTGGGGAGTCTATTGCCATTTGACATTTCAATAACTCATCCCATTCAAAGAATGAATAAGCTATTCATTCAACTTCATTATTCGATGAGAGCGCCATAGCAAATGCTCGGTACCATTGCCCAGCAACATGCTCTTTGATTGATTTATTGGAACAGCGTTCGTAATGCACTCTCTTCTTTTCATCGACGAGTCTCTTCATCGGCATTGACAACAATGGTTTTTGTGATGCCAGAAGTGAATACCGAGAGACCATTCACTCACCCTTAGTACTTCTTTGGATGGGTTTTTACTACCTAATCCCACTACCTCCCGCGGGATGTATTCATTGGGAGAGGGTCTTACTAGGATCGCTTCAATAAGGAATGTTTAAAGACAAGGTCGCGCGGCTTTCGCCGCCGGGCTTTTCTGAAAAACATTTCCGACAACCGAAACGGATTGAATCCGCGGTTTAAAGAACCCCTATAAAGAGAGACTCATCATGGCCCTGACCCCCAAGCTCACCGCGCTTTTCGCAGCCGGCGTGCTCGCGGCATTCGCCGCCGGCGCCGCCTCTGCGGCCGGCATGCCGTCCAAAATCAATGGCCCGCACGCAAAGCTTCCCTGCTCGACGTGCCACAAAAACGAAATGACTGCGCCGCCTAAGGAAACGTGTTTAAGCTGCCACGGCTCCTACGACAAACTCGCCGAACGCACCGCCAAGCTCACGCCGAATCCTCACTTCAGTCACCGCGGCGAAGAGGACTGCACGAACTGCCACAGCCTTCACGGCAAATCGCGTCTGGAATGCAACGACTGCCATTCCTTCAACCTGAACTTCAAGTGGTAACCGTCATGAACGCACAGAATTTTTCCCGCCGCTCCTTCCTCGGCGCAGCTGCTGCGGCAGCGGCGGGGGGCCCCCCACCCGCGCCCCGCGCGCGATGATGTCGGCGGCCGCCGCACCGCTTGCTCATGCGGCGAGCGTTAAGCAAGAAATCCCTGCCCAGTGGGACATGGAGGCCGATGTCGTCGTCCTCGGCGCCGGCGGCGCGGGTCTGATGGCCGCCTGTCAGGCGCATGACCGCGGCGCCAAAGTCGTGGTCTTCAATAAGGGCGGCTCCTCTTACCACACGGGCACCAACCTCTGCGGCGGACTCTTTACCGCCTGCGGCTCACGCATGCAGAAAGCCGATCCGAAGATCAAGGACGACTGGAAAGCCTTTGCCGACGACATCATCGCCTACGGCGAACACATGTCCCTGAAGGAACCCGTCTACGGCTTCACGAAGCATTCGGGCGAAGCCTTTGACTGGCTCGAAGACCACGGCCTTGCTGCCCATCATCTTGAGCCTTATGCGGGCCACACGAATGTTCGCGCGCATCGTCAGGATTCCTTCAAAGGGCGCGATTACATTGACGTGCTCGAAAAAGAAATCAAAGCGCGCAAGATTGAAGTGCATCACCGCATGCCGGTCGTCAAAATGTACTTTGATGAAGCTGCCAACCGCGTGGTCGGCGTTCAGTGCGGCCGTGACGGCAAGTTCATCAACTGCCGAGCCAAAATGGGCATCGTGATGGCTACCGGCGGCATTACCGGTACGCCTGAATCCCTGGACCGCTGGGTGCCTTCGGTGGCGGGCAAAGGCGTTGCCATCGGCGGCGAAGGCAATGACGGCTCGGCCATGATGGTCGCCGTTCGTGATGTGGGCACGCCGCTCTCGCACATGCAGTACATCGCTTCATACCCCTGCGGCATTGTCGTCAACGGCCGCAGCGGCCCCTACTGCCGCTGGTGGTTCATCACCGGTCAGGGCGGCATCCTGATCAACAAGAACGGTGCGCGCTTCATTACAGAACGCGAAGGCATCTGTCACGTCACGCCTAAGCTTGCCGGCAATCCCGACGGCTGCCACTACGTGCTCGCCGATCAGGCGACCTGGGAGCGTACGCTTCAGAAGATCAAGCTCTCGGCGCTCGTGGGTCTTCCCTCCTGGTCCGAGGAACGTGTTCTCGCTGAATTCAAGAAGCAGGAAAATCTCTGGAAGTGCGACACGCTCGAAGAACTCTCCAAGGAAAGCGGCGTCAGTCTTGAAGGCTTGAAAAAGCAGATCGAGATCTGGAATAAAGCCGTTGAAACCAAGGTCGACAATCAATTCGGCCGTACGGATCAGGAGTGGCAGATCGGCGCAGGCCCCTACTACATGATCCGCATGTTCCCGTGGAACAACCTCTCCTGCGGCGGCGTTCGCGTCACCGAGGAATTCCAGGTGCTCGGCTGGGACATGAAGCCGGTGAACGGTTTCTATGCTGCCGGCGAAACCGTGGCCGGCGTTCACGGTGCGTTCTACTGCGGCGGCAACGCCTGCGGCTTCGCCCATACGTCGGGCTTCATGGCAGGCAAATACGTCACGGGCTTCAAGGAAACCAAAGAAGCCTAAGCGTACGTATCCCTGCGCTCCGCGCCGCAGTCCGGTTCCTCCTCCCTCCAAGGACTGCGGCCATTTCATTCCCGGCTGCCCCAAGGCAGACCGGGGATTTTTTGTGCGGTTTTTGAGAAAAGAGCGCGAGACCCACTTACTTGGCCGTCGGCCGCAGCGCTATGGGTTCACCGCGACGGCCATCCGGATCGGGAAACTGATCGGGCTCCGCTGGTGCGTTTTCCACGTCGCGCAGGGTTTCCCAAGCGTCTTTCCTGTCGGCCATCATTTTGACCTCCTCACGCCAAAAGCGTATGCCGACCAAGAGGGCAATGAAAGTGAGGTAGCCCAAGAAACAGCCCCATAAATCCGCCATACCCGCCCAGTCAATGCCCCGCAGGCCAATGTCGCGCCAGAAATTGAAGATCCAGACGAGCGGAATTCCGAAAGAGGCGAACTTTACCCATCCGTGCAGAAAGCCGACAGCCATGGTGGCGCCGCCGAGGATAAAACCGACCGGCACAAGAAAGATCATGCGCCCGGCGCCCTCGCCCGGGTTTTTGCAGTTCCATGAAAGCAGATAGGCCACCCAAGTATTGGCCATGGCGCCCAAAAAGAGGGCCGGCACAAACTGCCAAATACTGCCGGCGAACCTCAGCTGCCCGAATGTGGTGAGGACCGATATGGCGGTCGTCACCACCGTCGTATAAATAAGCGCATAAGGGACGCCCCGCAAGAGAAGCGACACCAGACTTCCCGAGAGCACCGACGCATTCCACACTCCAGTGACGCGCAGCCGCCCGATGATCATGAGGCTCGTGAGGCCGTGGAACATGAGCGAGAAGAAAAGCAAAAAGTTGATGACCGTTCCGGTTGCACCCTGTCCCGTGGGATTCGCGAGATAACGAAACCCCATGCGAAGCGGCGAAAGGAGCGCCTCGGTGCCGGCAGTTGTCTGTCCAAGTGCGGAGACGCCGCCGGGACGGGAAACCGCAGTTTCAGCACTGAGCTCAGCCGTGATTTCATTAAGCTGCGAAATGAGTTCCCCGTTCTGGGCGGTATTGGAGTCGTCCAGATAGGTGCCGAGCCGGACGGTCTGAGCACCGCGAAGCAAGGACGCCTGCGCATCCTTCGGAATGAAAATCACGGCCTGCACTCGGTCGTGAGCCGTCATTCGGCGAGGATCCGCCGGGGAATGCACGACGCGCTCAACCTGCATATAGGGCGATGCATTAAGTTTTTCAATGAGCTGCGCCGACCAGCGTGACTGATCGAGATCGATGACCGCCACGGGCGCTTCGAAAACCACATCGTGGGAAAGAATGATGGAAAATGCGGCGGTTGTAATCAGCGCAACCGCAATGCCCATCTTGTGGTAGGGCGGAAACCGCCCGGAAAACATGGCAGTCCATTCTTCAAGAATGCTGCGGGAAATGCGCAGAAATCGGCGAATCACAGCTTCACCTCCAGCGTCATGCCGGTAAGGAGCCCCTCGGCCGGTTCGACATTGATGCGGACTTTGAAGAGCGTCAGATCCGCCTGGCCGCGTTCACGCACCATTTTGAGGTCCGCAAAGTCGGGCGCAGCGGTCACGGAAAGCACGGTCCCGCGCACATCCTGGTTTAGAGCGGGCGACCAGCATGTCACCTTGGCGCCCTCCTGAAAGCCCTTCACCTTGTTTTCGGCAACGTAGATGTCGAAATAAAGACGCTCGGATTCAAGCAGCACGGCCGGGGCATTGGGGGAAACCAGTTCTCCCTTTTCATAGAGCACTTCGAGCACTTTAGCTTTTTCCGGCGCCTTAAGCGTCAGGCGGCTCTGGTTGACTTTGAGCTGCTCAAGGGCAGCAGCGGAAGCCTCACGCCCGGCTTTGAGCGACTCCAGGCTGATACGTCGGTTTTCCGCAGCCTGACGAGCGTTCACCACCGCATCGAGCCGCATGCCTTCGGCCGATCCGGTACGCGAGAGCTTTTGACGGTCTTCAGCACGAGCCCCGACGCAGGCTGCATCCACGGCACGCTCTGCCGACGAGAGTCCTTCGCGCGCAGATGCGGCTGCGGCTTTAAGCGCATCGAAATCCGACTGCGCCATCGCCCCCTGCGGCAAGAGCCGCTGAGCTCTCTTCCAATCGGCCTCGGCGCGAAGCCATTCTGCTGAGGCCGACTTCCGGGCCGCCTCAGACGCTTCAATCTGACGCCAGAGGGTTTGCTCCTCAGTATTCGCTTCGGCAAGCGCAAGCCGAATGCCTTCCTCTTCGGCAGCTATCTGCGCATCGGCCTGATGAATCAGCGCCTCAGTCTGTCGAATCGAAAGGCTAATGTCTGTGCCGTCAATGGCGAGGAGCTTAGCGCCCGCTTCAACCGTCATGCCTTCTTCAATCGGACGGTCAACGAGACGCCCGCTCACCGTTTCGAATGCCGCTTTCACCTGATGCGCTGTGAGAATGCCTGCCTTGAGACTTTCAGCATTCGTCACGGCATCGTTGCGGTTTCCCAGCCAGATCAATGCGGCTGCTGCGCAGAGCACACCGGTAAAGCCCAGTGCCGTGCGCGTGATGTCCCTAAGCTGCTTTTTGGAGAGATTCATTTTATTTTGTCGGCAAATTGTTGAGAAAAAGAAAAACGCAGGCCGCTTCAGGAGAGCCCCGAACGGCATCAAAGTCTGCGGAGAAGAAAGGATCGTGTCAGTGTCCGGCCACGAGTTTCTTTAAGAGGGCAATCATCGTCTCACGTTCCGCACTGGAGAGCGTTTTGGCGAAATCGCTGACACGGTTGAAATGCGGGAGCATGGCTGACTCCAACAGCCGGCGTCCGGCGGGCGTAAGCGAAATCAAGGCCGAGCGGGCATCAACGGGATCCACGGTCTTGGCAACGAGCGGCTCCTCTGTCTGCAGCATGCGCGTCACCATGATGGAGGTGGTCGAGGGAGATACACCAATGCGCACGGAAAGCTCAACCAAGGGCACGGGTTCGCTGATGTCATAAAGAATCATCAGGAGTGCGAATTTCCCCTCTGTGAGCCCGGTATCGCGCCGAAGTGCGCCGTAGATTTCTTCACGAATCACATCGGACGCGCGGATGAGGTAAAGCATGAGCTCAACGCCCGCAATGTCATTTTCCGAAGCATTAAGGGCGCCGTGGCTCCTGCGAAGATTGTCGCGAGTCGGCATTAATCGTTTCGGCATTGCTGCTCCTGCGGACGCCCTGCTCTGTGCAGGTCGTATGTTACATTTATTTTGCCGGCGAATTATATCCCTTTCATCCGCTTTTGAGGCATTCTGAAGCGCTTATCTGGTCCGACGCTGCTTCTGAAGTCCGAGAAACTTCTCAAAACGACGTTGTCTCTAAAGCACTTCGATGGATGAGCTTCTCCGAATCCAGCCGTCGGATGCGGCTCAAACAGAACACTCAGCTGCCGCTTATTTGTATGAGCCTTTTGGGCAGCAACACTTTGCATCAGTCCTAAGGTTTCTGCCGTCCATAGAATGTTTAGAATAAAAATAGTTTAGCTGCTAAATTATTTTTGGATCAACATGTCCTGGACAGATCTGCCCGACTTTACTGAACTCCTCCTTAGACTCGGCTGCGCCCGCGAACAAATCCGCGACGCACGACATAAGCCTGAAAAAATCGACGGCTTTATCCCAACGGCACCCGGCAAGATTCTCCATCAGCTTCAGCTCGTTCATCCCGAGGGGCTTGGCGTCAAAGCCTTGGCTCAGGCCGTGTCGCTCTCGCCCGGGGCTGTATCGCAAACCGTGCAGACGTTGGTCGACGCTGGCCTGATCGACCGAGCAACCGCACCCAACGACCGCCGCGCCGTCGTGATTCGGCTCACCGATGAAGGCATCAGACAAATTCATCGCCATGAAGCCATGATGAATGCCCTGCTTGACAGTCTCATTGCAGAGGCGCCGCCCGAAGACCGCGCCGCCTTTTACCGCACCCTCGCGCTCGGTCTGGCTAAAGCCCGCACCGAGTGGAGAGAGATAACGACTGCAGTGAGCAGTGATTGACCTGATTGACCGCCGGCTTTAGGCTGAATATTGATTTGGAAACACAAAATTCTCATGAAACGCTCTTCTATCCGCCTTATGACGCTTGCGGCACTCTCGACGGCATGCCTTGCCGCCAGCCTCTTCGGCACCGTCCAGGCTGCCCCAGCGCCAAACGCCAAACTCCCTGTGGTGGCCGTCCAAGCCGTAGAAATGCTGCCGCAGACCGTCAGCCGCCGATTGGCAGGCCGCGTGACTGCCCTCCATACGGTGAACATCACTGCCAGAGTGTCCGGTGAAATAAAAGAGGTTGCTTTTGCCGACGGCGCGCTCGTCAAAAAGGGCGATGTGCTCTACCGTCTCGACGATGTGCAGTATCAGGCCGCTCTCGAGTCTGCCAAAGCGGCCGTCATGCAGGCTCAGGCCGAATCGCTCTACGCCGAACGCGACTATAAGCGTCAGCAGGCGCTCTACGAACAGAAGGCCTCGAGCCGCGATGTGCTTGACGCCGCCGAACGAACCGCGAAAACCTCTGCTGCCGCGCTCGCCTCTGCCAAAGCAGCGCTGATCACTGCCGAAGACAATCTTAAGCACTGTGTGATTGCCGCCCCGATGGACGGCCGCATGAGCTTCACCAACTACTCGGCCGGGAGCTACGTGACGGCCGCCGGTTCAGCAAGCACGACCCTCGCCACACTGGTGTCCGTGTCCCCCGTTCGAGTCCGCGCAGCGCTTTCGATGAAGGACATCACCGGGCTCTTCGGCAGTATTGCGGAGCTTCAAAAATCGGCCGCTGTGCAGGCGGAACTTTCGGACGGATCCGTCCTTTCGGAAATCGGCCGCATCACCGCGGTCGACAACGCTGCTGACGAGAAGACCGATACGCTCTATGCCGCTGCGGAATTTAAGGATCCTCTCAGCCGTCTCGTTCCGGGAAGCACGGTGACGATCACCATTACGCTCTCAAAGCCCGATTCTCTCTTCCCGGCCGTGCAGCCTTCGGCGCTGCAGCATGACGCCGAAGGCGCCTACGTCTGGGTAGTGAATGCACCTCAGGACGGTGCGGCCAAGACTCAAAAGCGCCGAGTGGAGGTCGGCCGTGCGGTGAACGGCCTACAGCTCATCACCGCCGGGCTCCAAAAAGACGATGTTGTCGTTGTGGAAGGCATGCAGAAGGCGGGCGAAGGGAAAACCGTCAAGGTCCTGCAGGCTGCGGCTCAATCTGCCGGCGACACCTCCGAGCAGCCGTCCAACTGATTGGGGTGCCTTGATGTTTTCCAAGTTTTTCATCGAGCACCCGCGCTTTGCCGCGGTGGTGAGTCTCGTCATCACTATTTCAGGACTGATTTCCCTTTGGAACCTCCCCGTAGAGGAATATCCGGAAATCAGCCCGCCGACGCTTTTCATCTCGGCCACCTATGCGGGCGCTTCCGCGGACGTTGTCACACAGACCGTGGCCATTCCGATTGAAAACGAAATCAACGGCGTTGAGGATCTCCTTTACTTTTCGTCGACGAGCTCCAATTCGGGCACGTACAACTGTCAAGTCACCTTCAAAACCGGGACCGACAGTGACATTGCGCTCGTTAATCTGCAAAATGCCGTCAAGCGCGCCGATGCCCAGCTGCCGAGCGAAGTGACGAAAACCGGCGTATCAGTGGAAAAACGCGGCAGCGACACGCTCGGCATGTTCGTCTTCCGCACCAACGGCGCGTCGATGGATCTGAACGAACTCGCCAACTACGTTGACAAAACGCTTAAAGACGACCTTGCCCGCGTCGACGGCGTTTCTTCGACGAGCATGATGAGCGAGAGCGAGTACGCGATGCGCATTTGGCTTGATCCGGTGCGCATGGCCGGGATGGGCATCAGCACGAGCGATGTAACAAACGCCATCAATGCGCAGAACATTCAGGCTGCGCCGGGCAATGTCGGCAGTGAAGGATCTTCAGATTCCGTCACCTACAAGGTGAATGTGACCGGCCGTCTGGCGGATCCTGCCGAATTCGGCGCCATTATTCTTCGAAGCGATGCCGCGAGCGGACGCGTTGTGCGTCTGAGCGACGTCGCTCGAGTAGAGCTCGGCTCGAGCAGCTACACCGGCGGCACCACCATCAACGGCGAACCGGCCGTAGGGCTCGCGCTCTACCGCAGTCCTGACGCCAATGCGCTCGCCACGATGAACCGCGTCAAGGCCAAGCTCGCTGAATGGGAGCCGCGTCTGCCCGAAGGCGTCACCGTGAGTCCCGCCTACGATCCGACAAAATTCATTCAGACAACCATGGAGGAAATGGTTGTCACCATCCTTTCCGCCCTTCTGCTGGTGATTCTCATCACCTGGGCGTTCCTGCAGAGCTGGCGGGCTACGCTCATCCCGGCCGCGGCGATTCCGGTCTCTTTGATCGGCACCTTCACCGTCATGGCCGCTTTGGGCTTAAGCATCAATACGCTCACGCTCTTCGGTCTCATTCTTGTCATCGGCTCGCTCGTTGACGACGCCATCGTCGTCGTCGAAAACACCGAGCGCCTGATTGCTCAGGGCCTCTCGCCGCACGATGCGGCCGTCAAGAGCATGCAGGAAATCACCGGCGCCGTTATCGCCACGACGCTCGTCACGGTTGCCTGCTATCTGCCGCTCGCCTTCTACGGCGGCATGGTGGGAGCAATTTACCGCCAGTTTGCCGTCTCCATGTGCGTGGCGCTCTCTATTTCAGCCGTCGTTGCGCTCACGCTCTCCCCGGCGCTCTGCGCACTCGTACTGCGCCCCGGCGACGGTGCAGCAGATGCCGAGCAGGCTTCGCAAGGATTTTCAGCAAAGTTCTTTAAGCCCTTCAATCGGTTCCTTTCAGCCTCCCGCGAAAGCTACGTCCGTGGCTCGGCCTGGCTCATCCGCCGCAGTCTGATTGCGGCCGTCGGGATGATTGCTGCCGTGGGCGTCACCTGGTTCCTCTATGGGCGGATTCCGACGGCCTTCATTCCTTCTGAAGACAAGGGCGTTATCTTTGCCAACATCGAGCTCCCGGCGGACGCAACGCAAAACCGTACGGAAGCCGTGATGGAAACCGTGCTCGAGCGGCTGCGCACCATTCCGGGCGTGCAGACCGTTATGCAGAATGTCGGCATGAGCATGCTCTCCGGATCCGGTGAATACGCCGGCATGGCCGTTCTGGACCTCAAACCCTGGAACGAACGCACGACCCCGGAAACGCAGCTTTCAGCCATTCAGGCTGAAATTGCCAAACGCACCCAGGACATTGCCGCCGCGGAGATTGTCTCTTTCACGCCGCCCGCCATTATGGGCCTGGGCGGCACGGGCGGCGCATCCTTTGAAATCTGCGGCGTCGGGACGGTCGATACGGCGCATCTCTCAGATGCCGTGAACCGCTTTAAGTCGGCGCTGGGTGAGCGCCCGGAAACCCTCTTCGCCATGAGCTCCTACAGCGCGGACACGCCGCAGCTGCGCTTCACGCTCGACCGCGAAAAAGCCGAGCTCCTTCAGGTGCCCGCTTCGGACGTCTATTCGACCATGCAGACGCTCCTTGCCTCCTACTATGTGAACGACTTCACAATGAACGGCAGCAACTACGAAGTCATCGTGCAGGCCGATTCGAAATACCGCGGATCAAACCTCTCGCTCGAAGAAATTCCCACGACATCCTCTGACGGCAATATTGTGCCGCTCTCGGCTCTGGGCTCACTTTCCTGGGAAGTGGGTCCCCAGCAGATTACGCGCTTTAACAAGATGACCTCCGCGGGGGTCAATGCGCAAAGCGCTGCCGGCGTGAGCTCAGGGGCCTTTTATAAGGCCATTGAGGATACGGCCGCCGCGTCGCTCCCCAAGGACTATCACATCGAGTGGACGGGCCTCTCCTATCAGGAAAGGCAGAACGCCGGTCAAATCGTCACTTTGATGGGGCTGGCGCTTCTCTTTGCGTACTTGTTCCTCGTCGCACAGTATGAAAGCTGGACGATTCCGCTCTCGGTCATGCTTTCCGTGCTCTTTGCCGTCATGGGAGCGCTCCTGGGGCTCGAACTCACCGGCGGCGACATGTCGATTTACACGCAGCTCGGCATGGTGATGCTCATCGGCCTGGCCGGCAAGAACGCCATTTTGATGGTCGAATTCGCGAAAACAGCTCGTGAGTCCGGGCTCTCGATCATTGAAGCCGCCAAGCAAGGCGCCTCCATCCGCTTCCGCGCGGTGATGATGACGGCCTGGAGCTTCCTCTTCGGCGTCCTGCCGCTGGTGTTCGCGACAGGGGCGGGCTCCGCGAGCCGTCGAGCCATCGGCATCACGACCTTCGCGGGCATGCTCTCGGCCACGCTCATCGGGATCTTCTTTATCCCGTTCCTCTTCACGCTTTTTGAGACGCTCCGTGAGAAGTTTCATGCCTGGCGGCGGAGCTGATTCGAAATCCTGAAGCATTTTCCGAATCGGAGATCGAAAAAGAACGGCGGGGGCCTCCTCAAAAGAAGGCGCCCGCCGTTTGTTTTAGCGTTCGACCTCAGGCCGCCGCCGTGCAGTCAGCCACAGTGAGATGCATGTGGCGAGATCGAGATGCGACGCTTAAAAGAGCGCGATCAAGGCATCCACATCCTTGGGATCCGTTGCCCATGAAGTGGCAATGCGCTTCACTACATGCTCATCATCAAGCCGTTCCCAGAAACTCATCTCTACAGACTGACCCAGACGATCAGCTTCCGCATTGGTGAGCCGCAGGAAGATCTGATTGGTCGTGCTGCCGAAAAGCAGTTCATAGCCCTTCTTCGTCAGTGCCTCACGAATGCGGTCGGCCTCAAGCACGGCGTGACGGCCGAGTTCAAGGCCAAGCTCTTCCGTAAAGAGCGCATCGAACTGGATGCCGAGCACCTTGCTCTTAGCGAGCATGGCGCCGTACTGCTTCATCAGTGTGAAGAACCCCGGCACCGTGCCCGCCTTGGGGAACACAACCGCCTCGCCGAAGAGCAGACCGCACTTGGTCCCGCCGATATAGAAAACGTCGGTGAGACGAGCCAGGTCCTTGAGCGTCACATCGTTCGAGGCGGAACCCAATGCATAAAAAAGCCGTGCCCCGTCAACATAAAGCGGTGCGCCCCAGCGGCGGCAGACCTCCGAAAGTGCAGTCAGTTCCGCGAGCGAATAGACGGTGCCGTATTCCGTCGGCTGCGTGATGTAGACCATGCCCGGCTCCACCATGTGAAGGCGGTTGCCGTCACCGTGCCAAGCGCGAAAAACCTTATCGACCGCTTCGGCAGAAATTTTGCCCTGGTGTTCAGCAATCTCGATCACTTTGTGACCGGAGGCCTCAATGGCGCCAGCCTCATGCACGGCAATGTGACCCGTTCGGGCCGCAATCACGCCCTGCCAGGGTTTGAGCATCGTGCTGATCACCACCTTGTTGGTCTGCGTTCCGCCGGAAAGAAAACGAACTTCAGCATCCGGCACGCCGCAGGCAGCGCGAATTTTTTCACGGGCAGCATTGCAAAAGCAGTCGCTTTCGCTCTCGTCATAGCAGCCTGTCTTCACGAAGTTGTTTTTCATGAGCGCCTCGAATACCTTGGGGTGTGCGGCATCGAGATAGTCACAGGCAAAGTTCAGCATAAATAAGCTCCGCAAGAATGGGGAAAACGAATCTGAATTCAACGATGGAAAAGAAGTTTATGCCGAAGCGCCTTGTGCGTAAAATGCCCTGAATGAACATGTGATGTGCAAAATACTCACTATAAGTATCCTGCTCCCTCACGGGCTGACGTTCGATGAATCTGGAAAAAGTTGAGTACCTCCTCACCGCCATTGAATGCGGAACCTTTTCGCTCGCAGCCGAAAAACTCGGCATGACGCAGTCGGGACTCAACCGTCAGATCTCGTCGCTCGAAACCGAACTCAAAACAACGCTTCTCCTCAGAGGCCGACGCGGCGTGGTGCCGGCCAAAGGCGCTGAACCCATCATCGCCCGCCTCAGAGATTTGATGACCGCCGAACGCCGCGTGCACGAGGAAATTGCCGCTGTGAAGGGACTATTAACGGGTTCACTCACCATCGGCTCCTATTTCAGCATTTCGACAACCTGGCTGCCGCAGCTCCTCAAGCAGTTTTCCGATGCTTATCCGGCCATCACGCTTTCAACGGTTGAAGGTGCAGATGCCGAACTCATCGAGCGGCTGAGAAACGGCTCGCTCGACTGCGCCTTTCTTTCTCAGCACTCCTACGACGGCGACTTTTTCCCACTGATGGAAACAGAGTTTGTTGCGCTGCTGCCGCCCGGCCATCCTTTGATTCAAGCCGACTGCGTTACCGTGAGGCAAATTGCCGAAGAACCCTTCATCTATCCGCGGCTTCATCACAATTCGGACATTGATGACTTCTTCACCCGCCACAAAATTGAACCGAAAATTCATCTGCAGACGAATGACCCGTATTCAGCCTATGCCATGGTCAATGCCGGACTGGGCGTTTCGGTCAACAACCGGCTGCAAAGCATCAACCTCAAAGGCAATGTTGTCCTAAAGCCCTTTCATCCGCAGGAACGCGTTGCGCTGGGACTGGCCCTCCCTTCGCTTGAAACCGCCTCGCCGGCCTTGATGCGCCTCGTTTCTATGGCTCGAGAAATCGCGGAAAAACTCCCTAAAGGTCCATGGGGAGCGGCACTCCCCGCCGAATAAAGCCTTCATTTTTCCCTTCAGAACGAGAAAAACACCGATTGTCAGAAATGATCTCAAAAGCCCCCTGAGGCTCAGCATTACAAATATTGCTTCCGTATACATTTGCTGTATGATTGGCCGCTATTGTGCCGATAGAAATCGCTGATTGGCACACAGAATAGTTTTCGCCCAAGAAAATCTTCGCCCAATCCTTAAACCCGCCCGTCATGCAGAATAAATCCGCCCTTCTTCTTTCTTTGACTGCTGCTGCCGCCGCAGCAGCCCTCTCCGGCTGCGTTTCCACCGGCCCCGTCGATCCCGAAAGAGCCGCCAAACACACACCCGAATATCAGTATCAAAAAAAATTGAGCCGAGCGAATAATCTCGCAACGGAATTCGGTGTTAAGCACATCATGGATCGCCCTGCGTCGAAGGACGTCAAACTGACGAGCGATGGATCGATGCTGCTTGACGGCGCCGTCTGGGGGGCACTCCACGGGAATGTTGCAGGGAGCGGCATCCTTTCGGGAACAGCCGACTGGAACATCGGCTTCGGTCTCTGGCTCGCACAGTCGCTCCTCTTGCCCTCGACCGATCCGACGCCCGACAGCTTGGTGGGATACGTCCGCGCCGAAGAAGCTCAGGACAGGAAAGCCGCCGTCAACGCTTTCGTTGCTAGGGCCATCCCTGCCATCGCTGAATCACTCAAGAAGCAGGATCAGTTCAAGAACTATCAGATTTCATACCATATCGACGAAAAGGGGACCGGCAACAATGACGCCGGGATTGAAGTCGTCAACGAGGAATTGGGATGCAAACCTTGGAAGGACACCTTCTTGGGAATGGGTCAGTGCGGCATCGAAATTGTCAATTTCGGCCTTTGGACCTTCGCGCCGCAGATTTCAACGCCACGCTTCACCGACCCGCAGATTCAAGTCTGGTATATCCAAGGGAAGGACGTTCAGCTCAAGTTCCGCGACGCTGTTTTGAAGCCGAAATTCGACTGGGCAAAGGCCATGATGGCTGCGGCGCCTGACCTCCCAGAGTATGTCTACGCCTACATCAATACCCGCAAAGGCCCGGCGCCGGAGAAAGCATTGAACCCTCCGTTCTTTGTCGAAAAGGACCGTGTGAACTTCTTCATCATTCCCAAAAACGATGAAACGGAAGAGCCTTCTTCCGAGGAAGAAAAGAAGCCTCTCCAAGACCAAACCCAAACCACTGCCGCCAAATAACCGCTTGATCTCGAGCTTTCGGGCTGGACCTCTTGGCCTAATCCCGCAATTGCTAAAGGCGTGAGGACAAGATCCAGCCGCAGAACACGGCAGTCTGCATTTTGGGGATCACGATGGTTTTAGGCATCCCTCCGGCCGATCATTTAGGGTGAGTGAAAATCTCACTTCAAAACCAGCAGCAAAAGATTTTCCGCAGCTCGTTCGCGAAAATCCATATTTGCTGTCGGGGATTCTCCGGATATCTGCGGCGCCAAGAGCGTCGCAGAAACAGCCCCCATCAGGAGGGAGAAGACCAGGTCTGGAGAGGTACCGCGAATAATGCCTGCTTCCAATGCCTTTCTCAGTATGGGCATGGAGGCTCTTTTGAAAGGCCGCACCAGTTTTTCAGTAATGCGCGGAATGCGGCTTTCCCCATTGTCGTGCTCCTCAGGCATGGGGTCGACCTCATGCATGAGCAATGCAGGAACATCCGAAATGGCGGGACCAATTTGAACCAGCATCTGCACCCAGCGTTCAAATGCAGCTTTAGGGTGACGTTCTGCAAGGTCTGCAAGACGAACCAGTTCGGTGAGCTGTGTTTGCTGATCTAAGGCGAGCTTCTCAAGGAGCGCGTCATATAGTCCCTCTTTGCTGCCGAAAAGCTGGCAAACCAAAGCCGGCGTCACGTCGGCATCCCGCGCAATCGCTCTGAGCGACGTGCCCCCGAACCCGCAGCGTGAAAAATGACGCTGCGCCGTCTCAAGCAGTATTGAGCGGCCCGAAACTTCGGAGGCCGGACGTCTGCCGCGGCGGCGGGCGGTTCCTTCGGTCTGCGTTGGTCTTGCGCTGGAGTCCATAATGCTCTGTTCCTCAATATGCAGGCATTCAAACATGAAAGCAGCTCCATCGCTCCGGCTCATTGGATTCAGCCGGAACGATGGAATACTCAACTCTAATGCCTCGAGGCTCAGAATTGGCCGCTATGAGCTTAAATCTTCAAAATAGGAATTTGCAGCCACGAATCGTTGGCGCCGCCAAAATGAACGATATGAGCGCCGTGATTGGCCGAAGCCGGCGTCGGCACGGTCGCTGCCGAAACACTCGCAGGCACCGGCACATCGCCTCCCAACACCTCCATGACAGGCGGGTGCAGCGGATCATAGGTTCCGCCGGCAGCGGGCACCGGAATGGGATGACGGCCAAATCCCATTTCAAAGGTCGTGGGTACAATCTTCACGCCGCGCACCTCGAGCTCCAAGACCTCCCCTTTTCGATAATGTTCGCCCATCGGCCAGACGGCAATGTCGAGCGGCACCCGTTCGCCAGGACGGAGCTTCTTCGGGTGTTTGTAGACATAAAAAGGTTCGAGCTCAGTCGTCCGCTTAAGGTCGAGTTCACGCATCGAAGCGCGCAGTCTTCCCGTTGCGACGGCATCGGGGGCAATAAACTCTGGAATCGGACGATGGAGGGCTTCTCCGGTCGGCGACACTTTGCGGACAACTACCTCAACATCCATATCATCAGATTCGGGCGTCTCCATCCAGAGCTTCGCACGCATGTATCCCACCACGTCGGCATTTTCTGGGAAAACGTAGCGGAACTTGATGCTTCCGGAGGCCGAATCGTACTGCAGGGACGAGGCATTCGCCGCAAGAGACTCCGCCAGCCGACCGTCCTCGGCCAGATACAGACGTTTAAGCGTAGTTTCCGGCAGCGGCCAGTTCTCAGCAGGCACATCCACCCGCTCTGCGGTGCCGCCCGAGTCGAGCACTGAATAACGCACGCGGGGCGTCTTTTCAAATCCGTTGTCCATGCCTTTGAGATAACGGTCAAAGAAGGCCAGCAATTCCGCACGGTACTTCGGTGAATAAAGGTCATACCATTCATTGGTGTTGTTGACGCGAAGCCACTTGTCTTTGGAGGCAATCCGCATAAAGCCGGCAAACGAGCCGTGTGTATGCACCGGATTGGTATAACTCGCCACCACATACGCGGGCACTTGGATTTTTTCCAGGCGCGCAGCCATGTTTTCCCAATACGCATCCTTTATGAGGTGCATGGCAATCATCCGCGGCTGATCTTCAATATAGTTCGGACCGGCAAAGGTTTTGATGATCACTTCCGGGAACCCCGGCTCGGGGATGCCGCCTCGCGTGCCCGGTTCTTCAAAGTGGTCGCAGAAACCTTCCCACGGCGCAATGGCAGCAAGGTGCGGAGGATTCTCTGCAGCGATAAACCACTGCGAAACCGTCAGCCAGGAGTTGCCGGCCATGCCGACCCGGCCGTTGCTCCAAGACTGCGCAGCCGCCCATTCAATGAAGTCATATCCATCCTCTGCAAGCTGCCGCCCCCAGTAGGAAATATCGCCTTCAGAATGTCCCACGCCGCGGGGATCCGGGTTGAGCACAACATAGCCCTGCGCTGTCCAGAAGGCCGGATCAGCGCCCTCAAACTTCTCGAGCCCAGAAACAGCATTCTGCGGAACGCCGGAACGTTTGGGAACGTCATCCAGACGCTGACCGCCCACCGTTTTGCCGTAGGGACTCCAGGCCACAATCGCGGGATGGCGGCCGTCATCATTTGGGCGGAAGACATCGGTATAGATGGTCGTGCCGTCGCGCATCTTCAGAGCCACATTTTCTTCAAGCACAACATCGCTTTCAAGCGGCGCTCCGCCGGGTGTTCTTATTTCTCCCTTTTTAAGCAGAAAACGCCTGCCCGGAACGAAGTCGTGCGGCATGCGGGCGCGCACGGCACCAATCTCCATGGCACGACGGTGCGGCACGGGATAAGCGTCGTTGCCATAAATGCGGATGTTTTTATCAATCACATTGGGAAGTGATCCAGTAACGCGATTCTTTACGGCTCCTGCAGTCGTGCTAAAGGTCGCTGCGACGGCTGCCCCGACGGCGGAAGTCAGAAGGGTTCTGCGCTGCATGATATTCATTCTCCATTAAATGAACATGTGTTTATTTAATGGAGAGAATATACACCTATCTGGCGGCGATTGTCAGCAGTACCCTGCTCTGCTTTTAAACAGCTGCTGTCAGTCTCAGCCCAATCGCCAAGTGCCAACACAATTCTGATAATTTTGATTGGGCTTTCTAAATTCAATATGGCTTCGCGTTGTGCCCTTTGTCAGACTCCGTCAGCAGCAGACGCTGATCTAGACGCTCGATATCGTTCATTTTATGCACCCACACGCAAAGGGCTCGAAAGCCTTTCGCCATATGAACATGAATGGCGTGACGTTTGAATCTTCAGTGCTTGTTCGGCCAACGGTCAAACGCCACGAACTATCTGGCTGCCAACCCCGATGTAGTCCTATTCCTTGAACATTGCTCCAGCCCTACCGGCGTTCATAAAGACCGCTTCAGTCATTTCAAACTGAAGCGGTCCTGTTTCTTTAATCGCCTAATTCCCCTGTCGCCGTTTCAAGACGTCGACCAGTTCGAATAAGGCGTTATCAGTTAGAAGACAAAGCGCAGATTGGCCCGCAAACCGTGCATAGTTACATCGCCGTCATAAGCACCCGTGTAGGAAAGTCCGAACGTGGCGGTCTTGCTGAGCTGAGCTTCGACACCCAGACCAACCGTCGCCATGTCGGAGAGCTCTCCGCCTTTGATCAAGGCTGTACCCGAACCGGCGAGATTCATGCGGGCCTCAGCTTCGGTATCGCCGAAAAAGTGGATCCAGGCAAGATCGCCCTTCAGAGTAACTTTGGCAGCACCGAAGCTGAACGGCACACCGGCTCGAATACCGAGCGAGCTCACCTGCAGGTCTTGATCTTCAGGATTCGTTGTGAAAGTCATGCCGCCGACAGATTCGGAATAACCGTCTGATTCAGCATGAATCCATGCGAGGCCGAAGTAAGGTTCCACTGAATACGCCGCAGTGTTGAAACCCTTGAAAGCAGCTTCAGCAAAGATCTGCGTAACATCAGCGTCGCCCGACCACTTGTTGTAGCCCGCCAGATCCTTGACGGTCAGCGTGCGGTTCGCATCGGCAGACTGATGGGTATAGATGAACCCATAATGGATTGAAGCGATGTCTTCAACGTTCGTCAGACCATAGAGCCCAACATGAATGTCGTTGCTTTCAACCTTGAAGCTCCCCGCCTTGTTCTCCGTTGTTCCAGCACCAAAGAAAACTCCGATCTTGGTCGAATCCGCGACATCAACCTCTGCGCCGATAAGGCCGGCATAGAAGTTGCTGTCCATGTCAGAGCTGCCGTAGTCAATGGAACTCCAGGCGCCGATGCCCGTCACCCATAGACGGCCATTGCCGTCGGCCATTTCAACAACGCGGCCTTCACCGATGCCGGCAGCCTGATCCTTCACCGCGCGTGTGAGGGTCAAGCCGTTGACGATGGAAGCATTGCGGCTGTTGAGATAGAAATCGTCACCCAGAGACGCATAGGTCGATTCGACCTGAGCCTTCGAGGCACTGAGGAGGCTCTCGAAAAGAGCGCCGGTGCGTTCAGCATCAATCGCCTGCCCGATCTTGCGGCCGTTGCCAGACCCATAGTTTGCTAATGAGAGACTCTTATCTGCCGAAAGCGTACCTGTCAGAATTGAGCTCGTCTCGTCGAACGTGAGTTCAGTTTTGAAGAGCGCATAGTCGGGGTTCGCAGCGGCAGCATCAAGACCTGTGAGCTTATCGAGCTTCACAGTACCCGTCTGAGCATTACCTTCGTAAGCGGCTTTCAGTACATCAATGTCAGTCGAACTGACACTGTAGCCTGCACCATCCTTGAAGGTTAGTGTGCCCATCTCAACGTCCTGACCGGCCATTACAAGGAATGTACCGCCGGCATTGATCACGGCATCGACGGAATGATCAGATGCGCCGTCAGTGATTGTGCCTTTCAATGTGAGCTTGTCGTCGTACTTATTGATAACGCCAAACTTGCCGCCGTTCACGGTGACCAGGCCATTGGCCTTGCCCGCAGCGGTCTCCGTGATACCGAAGGAGTCGTTGAAACCATAAAGGCTGCCCTCATTAAGAGTGACGCCGCCCCGGAAAGTATTGTTGCCGGTCAGAACAAGCATACCGTCACCGTTCTTAACCAGCGATCCGTCATAAAGACCATTGTCGATCTTATTCTGGATGGCTTCTACGCGCTTCTTGTAGTACTCATGACGCCACTTCTCAGCATCTTCTTTGCTGATAACGGCATTTTCGATATTCTTCATACCGGTATAAGCCTCACCGAGCTCATAGACTGCCGATGTATCGGTGCCGTTCGTTGTGGCCTTCATCCAGGCCTGATCTTCAACTTTGCGTGCATCGAGAGCCTTCTGGCTGATGTCGTTCGACCATACGTCCAGGTTGTTAACCTTGTATTCGAACTTGCCCAGAAGTTGGCTGGGACCGAACATGCCTTTATCCAAGTCGGGCGTACCCCAACCGTAAAGAACATCAGGCACACCGTCTTCAGCAGTCCAACCAGTGAAGAGAGAGCCGTCCGTATTAATATGGCGCGCCGTCGTGAAAAGGATGTCGCGGACCTGGATAGCATTCATATCCTGATAGCGAGACATTAGAACAGTCATAGCACCAGAGACGTGAGGCGCCGCCATGGATGTACCGCCGTAAGAGGCATATCCCGGCGTGCCCAGAGGATGCAGGGCATCAGTATCTTCGTAGTGATCGTCGTAGACGATACTGCTGTAAATATCACGCCCCGGCGCTGCAATAGTCCACCACTTCGCATTGCCAGCTTCATTGAAGTTTGAGATCCATTTATACGTGTCTTTACCGTCAGTTCCGACACCATCCTTCTGCAGACCAGCTACTGCAATCCAGTTCCGTTCTGCTTCGGGGGAAAAATACGGGTACAGCGGGCGATAGTAAGGGTTGGCAAAATCGCGGTTGCCAGTTGTAAAGACCTGAACCACATTGGTGCCTTTAACAGCATCCCAAGCTGCATCAACAAACGTTTTTTTATCGCCATAGACCTGCTTAAAGAGGAAGTATTCATATTCCGTCTGCGCAGTAGAGTTCACTGGAAGCGACGTGCCGCCCGAAGCACCATAACGAAGATTGGTACCAAAGGAATTGTTGATGACACCGCCGCGTTCAGTACCATTTGCGGCAATTAAATCCTGCGCGAGAGACGACCAAGCTGCATGGAAGTACTTGTAATCTTGGAATGGACCATAGTTGGTGTTGTCCGTTCCGCCGGAGTTGCCGACGTAGACATTGGCCCCCCAAGCTACGCCATGAAATTCACTGCCGTCACGATTGGCACCTACAGTTCCCGTCACGTGCGTCCCGTGAGTGTCGTTCTTTTCGGCAATAAAGTTGCCGTCCAAATTAAAGGATTCGCCCTCCTTGTAATCACCGTTTTTGAAGACGTCGCCTATTCCTCTGACGCCTGTCTGATAACGATTACCGGTCGAGCCGTACTTGCCCTGGGCTGAAGAGGCATGAAAACGATTTCCAGCCAACTCAGGATGCTTCTGTAAAAGAGCACCGGAATCCATGACGCCGACAGCCACATTCTGACCGCTAAAGCCGAGAGAATAGGCCTTTGAGGCATTCATCGCTGCCAGTCCCCAGTCCTTTTGATATTCAGCACTTTCCCACGATGCCTGATTGCCTACAACACCTTTTTCCACATACGCAGCCGCAGAAGTGCCGGACGCGATTGCAAGAACGGCTGAAATAGCCAAGGTCACTGTATTCTTGGATGCTTTACCTTTGAGAACATGCTTTTCATCGGTAATAATATATTGCTGACGCGACGAACTCCACTTCGTCTTGAAGGTCTTATTCATCTTCATTGTCCTCTGGGAATATTTTTTGGTTGGTCCTTGTCTTTCCTACTCACGCAGTAAAAGACAAAATATATCCTGTCATTACCCTCCTCATTAATATTGACATCAATCAATTTAAACCAGAGTCAAAGGGTATTCCATGCCGTCGTTTAGCAGCCAAAAAACATACCCATCTCACAAAAAATATTGACTTTTCCTCCTTTTGAAAGCACAACTTGCACGAAATTAGTCTTAAATGATTGAGAAATTTATAAACGTAAACTTATAGCATTAGTGTGCATGAGATTTACTTAACTTTTTATTGTTTTCTAGGGGTTAGCTTCATGTGTCTAATAAAATAATTTTATTGTTAGATATTAACTATGAGTTGATACATAACTTCCAAGGCAGGCCCACCTTCATCACAACATTCTGTTATTTCTAAATAAATTTAATATTTGTCAGTAATACAGGATTTAAAGATGCGACCTGTCAGCACACATTTGTACAACCTCCCATCTGCGTCTTTATCAAACGCATCTTCTTATATGAGTCGTTGAAACCATCAATATGTTGACAACGCATGAAAACAATTAAATGGTTCTCAAAACCGGCCTGTCATCACTTATCATTTATAATGAAGAAACATATTTCATATAGCAAAAATAATAAATATCAATATTTAATAAATCATGAAAGAAACATTCTTAATTACGATATGGCGGATAATAAAAAAACTTCGTGATCCCAGCCAAAGACTGGAAACACGAAGTTCATCAAGATTGAAGAGAACGCACTGATTGCCTTGCAAGAGAGAGCTCTTCACCTACCTCGCGTGCTTTTAATAAATTATTAGTTATGTCAATTTAGCGTTGACAAAATTAAATGGCACACTTTCACTGCCCTCAAGAAGGGGGAGGCTCCAAAAAGGAAGCGTTTCTATGCTGGCCGGTCAAGCGCGCCGAATAAACCTCATCAGAAATTGAAGTTGAGACCCGTAAAGACTTGTGTGGTCTTGGTGAGGCCCTCTTTATCTGCGGCCGCTTTCAGCTCCCCGCTGCCCACGGAATGTGTCGCCGCAAAATAGAGCCAGACCTTCTTCGCCAATTTGTACTCATAAGCAGCTGAAAAAACGGTGCGGCGGAAGTTGTAGTCGGAATTGCCGCTGAGTTCGCCGTCGTAGTACTGAACGCCGCCAATCAGTTTGTGGCTCCCGATCACATAATCCGTACCCAGCAGGAGGCTGTAGCCCTCCCACCCATCGTTTCGTTCATCATCCGTTGCCGCTGTCACTTTTGCGCTCGAGAGGCCGGCACCCTTTTCCCAATGGGTTGAATACTGAGCGCCAAAGAAGACTCTTGCTTCCGGAATGAAGCGGTACCAGCCGCCAAAAGAAATCGCCTGTCCGTTTGAATCCTTGGACTTCCCTTCTTGATTGCCGTAATCCACATTGCCGTAGTTCAGGCTCAAGTACACATCCTTGCCGGTGTAGTCCACAGCAAGCGCACCCGTATGTTTGCGGTCGGCAAGATTTTCATAAAGGGTGTCAGAATTATCGCCTAAAGAATAAGAAGCCCCAACACGGAACCCATTGGCCGTCGGTGAGATCCAAGTCACAGTGTTGTTCGTTCGGCCCGTATTGGAGAAGGTTGATCCAATTGAAGCATTGCCGTATGAGGTCCCGAACGGATCATATTTGATAAGGCCCATGGTATAAGGCGCCACGGTGGACTGAACCGTGCCCATGCGGCCGAAGCCGATTTCACCCAATGAACCCTGCAGAGCGAGAATCGAGCGGCGATTGAAGAGCATTTCGCTGTCATCAAATTGACCGTTATCAATATAAAAGCCGTTCTCTAAATAGGCTTTGACCTTCACGCCGTTGCCGAGATCTTCAACGACGTTGAAGCCGATTCGGTTATGTGCACGGCCGCCAGCCTTCTGAGTAAAGGTGTCTTCACCCTTCTTATGTTCATAAAGAAAGCCTGCATCGACACGGCCGTAGATCTGAACATCGGCCGCTTGCGCAGCAAGCGCTGCGCCGGCCAGAACACCAAAGACTGCAAGGTGGAGTGCAGTATGCTTCATGGTTTTCCTCCTTTGGAAACGGTTGAAGTTTTGGAATTGAGAGTGCTTCATATCGGTCATTTGCTGCTGAGCGCCGCGAACGCTTTCACGGCAGCGAGCGGCGCCTGCATGGCGGTTTCCCAAAAAGCGGGACTCGCAGCATCCGCACCGCAGTGACGGCGCACGATGCCGTCGACCGTGTCGCGTCCGGTATCGCGCAGCATTGCGCGGTAAAAAGGCATGAAATCAGGACCGCGCTTATTGAGCTCGGCAAGGAGCCCCGAGGAAAGCAGATAGCCCACGGTGTACGGATAGTTGTAGAGAAGCTGGTCAGTCTTATAGAAGTGGAGCTTATAGGCCCACAAATAATCATCAGCCCCATCGGTCGAATCGCCGTACCAGTTTCCCCAAGCTTCCCGCATCAGTTCGACACAGCGCTTGGCGGGGACCACTCCCGCCTTTCGCTGCTCAATAAAGGCGCATTCAAAGTCAAAACGCACCATCGTGTTGAGGAGGAAATTTGCGGCGCTCCGCAGCTCCTGCCAGAGCATAGAGAAACGGTCGGCGTCGCTCGCGGCATGCTCAAGAAGGTAGCGCCGAACCAAAGCCTCGTTAAAGGTGCTTGCCGTTTCGGTGAGCGTCATGGGGAATTCTGTCTGTACCACGGGAAGATCGCGCATGATCCAGTAATGGAAGGCATGCCCGAGTTCGTGTCCCTGCTGCAGCACGGTTGTAATGGTGCCCATATAACTTGAGAAGACGCGCGGGATCCGAAATTCATTGGAAGATCGCGCATGATCCAGTAATGGAAGGCATGCCCGAGTTCGTGTCCCTGCTGCAGCACGGTTGTAATGGTGCCCATATAACTTGAGAAGACGCGCGGGATCCGAAATTCATTGAAGCGCGAATAAAAGGCTCCGCCGATTTTCTTGTCTGATGGCGCCGCATCGACCCAGCGGCTGCGAAGCATCAATTCGATAAAATCCGACATTTCCGGATCTACGGCGCCCAAAGCCTTCTTCACAATGTCAATGCCTTCGGCATAAGGAATCAGCGCAGGGACCGCGTTTTTGCCCTGCTGGGGGGCCGGTGCCATCAGGTCATACACGGCGAGCCTGCGCGCATCCTTTTCAAAATAAGGTGCTCTGAGCCGTACCGCCTCCCGAATCTCGTCGAGATGGCGCACAATCGCTTCCCGCATGGCAAAAAGCGCTCCTCGGCTCATGCGGTTCTGCGCGAGAGATACATCCACGGCATCAACGCCTGCCCGCCCGAAAGCGGCGAGCCGGAAGCCATGAAGTTCATTGAGAAGCGCTGCGTAAAGTTCCGCCCGTTCGCCATAGGACTTCGCAAGACCAATATTTACGTTTCGGCGCAATGTCCGGTCAGGCGCCCCTTTAATGACGGATACAAGCTTGGCTGCACGGATACGTTCAGATTCGCCTTGACTGTTCTCAGCCTCGAAGTCAACCCCTTTTTGGAGCGCCTTAAAAACAGCCCCAAGCGGCAGAAAACACTTTTCTTCGAAGTCAGAGAGCCACTCACGATCGCTCGGCGAGAGCTTTCGGTGCCACTCATTTTTTCGCTCGCAAATCACAAAGCGCCAATCAGCGAGCGGCGATGACTGCCAAAGCGCATCGTCTGCCGGCAGGGCTTCAGCCGCCTCAAAGAGCGGCAGTGACGCGGCTTCAAGTTTGACTTGGAGCGTACCCACAGCACCTGCTGCTGCAGAAGCTTCTTCATCACCCGCGTCCTTTGCCCCCTGACACTTCGCAAAAGCAGCGAGCGACGAAATTAATGTATTGGCTTCATCGAACTCTTTGAAATGATCAGCCAGCGCCTCACGGGCAACGGGCCGTTCCATGGAATGGAGCGCATTAAGAAGTGCCGCCGCGCGTTCAATGCTTTGATTCCACTTCTCTGAACCGACCGAGCCGTAGGCGTCATCCATCGACCATTCAGGAGCCTGAAGAATGCTCTGCAGATCCTTCGTCATTTTTTGTTATTTCCTATTCGTCGAAGACATCAATCAAAGAGAGAGCCAGAAAGCGAAGATGTGGTGAGCAATCAGGCCTGCGATCGAAGGCACGCTTGCACGCTTAACGAGTTCAAGCGGCGACATTTTGAGCATTGCGGCAATGGCGACCACAACGCCGGCAACGGGCGAAAGCGGTCTGGCAATGGTTGAAGCCTGATGCATCGGCAAAACGAGCATCACCGGGTTGACGCCCATGTCCTTGGCGATCTTCGGCACCATTTCGATCAGCGGGTAAAAGGACGCGCCGTTCGACCCCGTAATGATGGTGACGAGCGTCGTGATCACTACGAAAAGGATGGACATGCCGATCGCACCGGCACCGACTGCGCTCGAGAGGTTAACGATCGCATCCACCATGCCGAGCGCCTTGAAGCCTTCGGCAAAAATACCGGCTGCAATAACGAGTGCCACCACACCGGACATGGCCTTGCCCATGGACATCAGAAACGCCTTCAGTCCGGCCCCCAATTTCTCGATGCTGCCGCGCCAGCGCACAGCTTCACAAATCATCGCAATCGCAACGCAGAAGAACATGAGGGTTGTGATGTCGAGTTTGATGGAGTCGATGCAGTAGCGGGAGAAAACCACCACAAAGATCATCGGCAGGAAAGGCAGAATGGCGTAGAACTTCGGCGCCGCAGTGCTCGGCTTCTTCACATCCTCGCCTTCAAAGACAAGCTGCTCGCCCATATGTTCTTGGGGATTCCAGCCCTCGCGGCGGTCGAGATACTTCTGCCAGAAAACATGGGCAAGACCCATAACCAGAACGGTGGGAAGCGCTGCGGGAATTTTGAATACAAAAACGTAATCAAGAATCGAGAGGGAGCAGGCCTTCGCTGCAGCCGCAGTTGAGCCGCCGATGAGCACGAGTGAAGCCGCACCGGAGGTGACAAAAACCGCACCGATTGCCTTCTTGTTCATGCCGAGGGCTGCAAGCGCCGGGCCCATCAATGCAAGGCAGAGCACGCCGAGACCCACTGCGGAGGTAATCACCATGGAGACCGCCTTGCCGAGAAGGAAGGCCAGGAACACCAGCGCATAAGGGCTCTTGATGATTGAAAGCGGCTTGATCGCGATATTCACAAAAGCATCATTCGCACCGATATGGGTCATATAGGAGGCAAAACCCACCATCGTCATAATGAGGAGACCCAGACCGGCGAGACGAGTCGAGAACATGTAGCGGATGAACTCGATAATGTTCAGGTAGTCGTTTCCAGTCGGAAGCGCTTTTTTGGGCATGAATGTGCCCGTATCAAAGAAAACAGAGAAAGCAAGCATGGCAACGCCGCTTGCAATGAGAATAAAGGGCGCGTACTTCCCTTTTACGATCGCCCATCCGACGAGGATGAGTATGATGCAACCGAAGATAATTCCGGCCATGAAAGTCTCCTGAGATCAGACTGCAGCCAGGATCCGGGTCGTGTTTTTCCGGGTATTTACGCCCGCTGCACTCTTTCAATGCATTCCATTCTGCTCAGCCGCCTGCACCCTGCCTAGGGTTTGTCGGGATGGTCAGACTGCTTCCGGGGGTACTCCCGTACCTCCCATTGCTTAGAGCCAGAGCAAAATGCGGTGATCCGCCCCCTTCCAGCACCATCCAATTTCTGTCACACTGACGTTAACCCTTGTCCGATAGGTGGTTCTACTACCACCGCTTTTTATATGAAACAGACCAACGCCCTGCCCTCCTGGGCTGACGACGGTGCGGCCAATGTCCGCAGCGCCAAGTTTCAGGAACTCTCCTTCAGTCTTGACGTGACGCTCGGCGCTTTGGCTGGAGCTACGGCAGCCGCGGCCGAGAGACCTGGAACCTATCTGGAAGTCCTCCAGCTCTTTGCGCGAGGCTAAGACCTCGTGAAGACGCTGCGGACGATCTGCCGCGCACATCTTGGTCTTTCTGCAGCGGATACGGCAGCAGTCAAAGCCAGGGGGGATATCGGACACAAAGCCGCAGAGCTCAACAAACTCGTTGAGCCCATTTTTCGCGATCTGGCTGAGCGTGCGTCCAATGACCCTATTTTTAGCGCTCACCCCGAACTGCGTCTTTGGAAAGAGGCAAGACGCCTGCGCGGCACCATTCTCGACGACCTCCCGCCCGACAAAGTCGCTTTTGCAAATGATGTTTCCGCATCGGTGCTCGAACCGGTCCGCGCTTTGCACACCCACCTCACGAGCACTATGGCGCTCAATGTCAAGGACTCTGACGGCCATTCGCGTATCCAGGGCTTCGGCGCAAGCATTGCTGTTCTCAAAAATGCAGATGATCCTGTATTGAGGCGCACAACTTTTGAGGCGATGAATGCTTGGTTCGCATCACACTCTCCGAGCTTTCTGGATGTTCTCAACGCTCACACAGGATTTCACCTTGCGCTCTTAAAGCTCGCCGGAGAAGAGCTCTTTCCCTATGTCATGCGTTCTGAACACATGGATCTGCGCGTCTACCGAGCACTCTTTGATGCCTTGGAGGCCCGGCTGCCGCGCATTCGGCTGGCTGTTTCGCTTCGGCAGCGCGCTTTTGGCGATGGGCCAATGAGAGTTTGGAATCTCCTCTCGCCGTCGCCAGACGCGCTATATACAAAAGGCCGATTTTTTTGGGGTGCCATTGAGGATCTGAAACTCGCTTTTGCCCAGCTCGACCCAGAATTCACCAAATTCCTCGACACTGCTGCGCATTTGGGCTGGATTGACGCACATGGTCAGTCGATGAAAACCGGCGGCACTTGGTGTGATGATCTGCCGGCTCTCGACGCCGTCAGGATTCTTGCAAACTATCTTCCCACGCTCTCGGGCGAAGCGGCATTGTCACATCTCCTTGGCGCGGCCTGGCATATGCAGGTGCTTCACCAGGCCCCTGCTCCCGCGCGAGTGCCGATGCTTGCGATGACGGAACTCGCCGGAAACTTTAGCGAAACCGTTCTTTCCCGGTCGCTGCTGCGTGCCGCGGAGAATACGCCGGAGGAAAAACTTCACCGCTGGCAGATGCTCAAACGTCTCACCAACTGCCTGCTCACGATCCCTGCGCGCCACCGTCTTTTGAAGCACATTCTTCTTGAACGTCAGAAAGGTTTGCTGTCGCTCGAAACGGTAAACAAACTGTCCGTCGAGTCATGGCATCACTATTTTGGGGACGCTGCAGTGGGTGAAGACCGCTATGTCTGGGCCTATAAAACGCACTTCTACCGCACGCAGCCCGTCTTCTACGATTGGCAATACACTTTTGGTTTTCTGCTCTCACAAGTGCTGGCTGATCAGTTCGAGCAGCACGGATCCAGCGCCTCCGGAGCCAACCTCAAATCAGTATGGATTGACAGCGCCACGCTTCCCGCCAACGACTTTGCGGCAAAACATTTGCACGCTGACCTCGCCAGTCAGGCTTTCTGGCTCAGAGCAGTAGACCGTGCGCTTCTGCCTGTCAAGCGGCTTGAAAACAAACCAGATTATTTCTCTTCATAGACGGTCACCCGTCCTGCAGGAGAGGAAACCAACGCCGGCGGGGAGATTGCTGTTCTAGGCTTCTCGAGTGAGTAACACATTGAATGAATGGCGGTCCTCGATTCTGCGGATGAATAGTCTAGGCAATACTCTTGCGTAATTCGACGATTCCAAACACCTTGCAAATCGCTATTAAGGCTCTTCAGGATGTCCCAAGCCCTTAGCAGGATAACGAAAGGTATTTTCAGTCGATTAGCTTCCAAGTTCTCTAAAGTTAAATTCACATCAAAACAGCTAGACCATGCTTGTCTAATACATTCATTAAAACGATAACCGATGGAATTATTGGATTTTTCCCGCATTCCCATTTTGAAATAGTGGAAACTGATGTACCCAGGAGCTGCCCTAGCGCCGCCTGAGATAAATTTAATTTTCGGCGAATCTGAGCAAACTGACGTCCATCCATTTCTTTTGACACCGCCGCCATTGGAAACTGCGCACTAACACGTTCATATTCTTTTTTATCAATCAATTTCTGAGCATAGAGAATTTCATTAATATCATTAATACTCTCTCTCAACGCATCTGACATTTTGACAGACATCTTAAATTCCTTGAGTTGTCGAAGATTCATCTAAAATCTGAACTAAAGAACCATTTGCAATCAATTTTTCGATATCCGCATCTTCTAGTTCTAAAAGAAGTACAGTTTGCTGTTTAAAACATCGTAATTGATCACTAGGAATATTGACAAAATCGCTCTTTGCCCAAATTGCAAGAATAAACTATCTCCCATTGAAACGACTAGCAATAATTGTTCGCAAACCGCCCGATTTACCTCGTCCTTCAATAGGGATACGTTTTTTATATTAATTTGAACCTAAATCAGCATCTGTCAACCCTGCTGCAATTTCGGCACAGGCTGCTGCCATCATTTCATCCGAGCAATGAAGTTTACGCATTGCCCTCGCAACTCCTTTTAAAGCCAAAATTGCCATCAACCATCACCATATGATGAAGAGATATAGTATGCAATGCTATAGCATGAAAGCCTATCTATTACGTACTTCACTATCACGATCCCGCAGAACTGCTTGGAAGATAACCAGACTACCCACAGCTTCACGCATTCGATCTAAAGAAAACCCCCGAATCCGAAGATCCGAGGGCGAAAGCGATGCCGCATCTTTCCAATGCGGCATGGCAGAGATTATTTTTTGAAACTCGAGCGGCTTAGAAGCGATAGCTCATGCCGACCGAATAACGGTAGTCTTCCTGATATTCCGAACCGTTCGCGCGTTCAAGCGTACCGTAGAAATTGAGGTTCTTCGACGTGTTGAACTGAGCGCCAATACCGTAGGAAACCCAAGTTCCGCCGATGTCAACGCTGAGATCACGGGAGACGCTGCCAAGCGACGCCGTGTAGTCTGCATCACCCAGGAAATCGTGATTGACGGATGCATGAGCGTAGACCGTACCGGCACCTTCAGCGAAGGACGCACCGATACGAGCACCGAGACGGCCAACCAGCGTCTGGAAGTCATCCTGCTCAACTCTCACGTCATTGGCGCCGGTGAAATCATCACCCTTTACGAAACCGTAAGCGAGTTCGGCCTGAGGTTCAACATAGAACGTGTCGTTGAGCTTCCAGTGGTAGCCCACTTCAGCAGAAAGTCCGAACGTCGTGTTGTTGTAGGATCCCTTAAACTCGCTCGCATCGCTGTAGGCAGTGATGTCCGTTGAGAGACGGCCAATACGACCCACAAAGTCAACGTACGCTCCGCAGTCAAAGAACCCGGAGAGGTACGCTGCGAGCGAATAACCGTCCGAATCAGCAGAACCGTTCGAGAATTTGCCTTCACCGTCCGTATAGCTGAAAGCGCCGCCCACCAGCCAGGTGTTGTTGATGCGGTAGTCACCGCCCGCCTGAATCGAATTGGCTTTGAAGTCAATCGACACATTGTCGTCGTAGGAGCTGTCGTAGCCGTAGACGCGGGCCCAAGCACCAATCGTCGTCGAGGAATCACGAACATCGCCAAGGCGCTGGCTGATGTGGTTCACTTCGTTGCGCCACTGGACCAGCGTCATGGCGTTGTAGTTGCCGAATGCGTCCAACGACTGGTTTGTTGTTCGAGAGGTGATATTGCCATCGTTGTCAGCAGTCCAGGCGTCGGAAAGGGCGCCGCTTTGACCGGCAAAGCTATTGGAACCGCCTGCATTTTCATTATTTTTAATGGTGGTTGCCTTTTTCAACGCGGCCGTAGCTTCTTCGGGAGTATTGAACGTATCGTTCAGTGCTCCGCCAGCAGCGATGACCAGATCTTTCTTTTGATTGTCTTTAACCGTGACCGTTGATTTGGCATCATTGAGAGTAATTGAAGAGCCTCCAGTACCGGTCAAGATAGCGGCCTCGAACGCTCCTCCATTCATCTCCACATTGGAATTATTTAATTCCACGGTTCCTGCCGAGAAAAACTGCTTGTCTTCCCCAGATTTAAATTCAGCGTTGGTCAAGCGTAAGGTCGAGGCCTGGTCAAGAGATACTTTGCCGTTCGAGTTAACGGTTATTGCTCCATTCTCAGTTCGCGACCCGAGCTCTACTTCAGTTCCCTTGTTTCCACGCGTATCAATTGAGAAGTATCCATTGAGAGTCAATTCATCCGCATTCACCTTGACTGATGCGTTACTACCCCGGATCGCACTTCCTTCAGTATCAGAAGCAGACAAGACTACTTGCTTTGCATTCAGCGAAACACTTACATTTTCCGAAGACTGCGTCTGTGTATTTGCTGCATATATCGCCGCATACTTTTCAGCGTTGCTTTTAATTTTGATAGTGTCGCCTGTTAAATTTAACACCAATTTACTGGCCGTTAACTCTTGTTCATTAAACAAATAGGTTGTAACACCAAAATATTTTCCGCCTTCAATATTGATATTTTTTGCGTTAATGTCTAGCTTGAAATTAGCAGATCCCACCCAGGTCCCAGAACTACTACTTGATTTATTGGTAATTTCCATACCGGTAGCGGCACCATAGACATTGAAATTGTTAACATTACTAACATTCAAAGGCGTGTATTGCTTAGATTGATCAATATCGCTAGATGCTGCAATTTGAATACCAATATTTGTACTACTGTGAATATTGACAGTATCCACATCCTCAAAAATCAAACTTGGAAAATTTTCTGAGGATGATTGGATCATAAATGTACTACCCCGAGAGTAGGCATCTATGGTTCCAATATTCGAGAATTTGACATCACCACCATTCCAGTTCAAATGAGCAATCTGATCAACTTGGAGAGGTGTTTCCGCAGTGCCGAACTTGACGTGATTAATGTTATCGAAGGTAACCGTACCACCGTTGCTCGTAATAATCGGGTTGTTGTTATTGCGATCCGACTTTAGAGCAGTGGTCGTTAGAAATTCCAAGCTGTCTAAATTCTTAACAACAATGGATGCGCCGTCGCCATCGGCTCTTAGGAATGAGTCTGTTTTTGCGCTCTCATTTTTAAAAATAAGATTGAACGACTTTACTTCGTCGCCTGAAAAAACATAACTCTTATTAGTGGTTGCGTTATACCACTCCGAAGCATCCGTACTCTTAACAAAAGGTGATGTGTCCTTATCAATGTTGATTGATTCGGCGTTCCCCCCCCCCCCGACAGTCATCAATGAAGCCACCAAAATGGCAATGTATGTTTTCTTCATTCGAATCAGCTCCAAATCTCAGTCAAAGCAAGAACTTAGAGACCGCCCGGCAGGGCGCAGTCTTCAAGCCGCAAAGAGTTCGTCGGAACGCCTGCACGGTTTCTGTTTGCGCAGTGTTTTCCTTTAGTAGCGAACCTCTTGCAACTCTACGTGCTCCTTCCAATTTCAGCAATAAATAAACATTTGTATTCGCATAGAAACATTAACGTCTTTCTTTGATTAAATTGATGAAAACAAAATACATGGATCTTTAACCCTCAATTTTTTGATCACTTTGTTGCTGTTTCAACACTTCTGTTTACCATCTCAATCCCATAAAACAGTACTGATGCCGTTCTAAATGTTTATGTCAGTATCCTGAGATCGTTTGATGGCCATGTCATTCTTGACCGTTGTCGAAGATAGGAGCGTTGGATTATCTGACACGATCAGGCCTTAATGCCCTGAAGCAGACAGGCACATACGAAAATGCCAGGGAAAACGCCGGTTTATATGCACCAACTTCAGCTTGTTGGAGGTCCAATCGTCACTGACAATCGGATCGTCCTTTCGAGCCAGCTCCAATATCTTTGGTTTCGAAGTTGGCCCACACGTTCACGCCTTTAGCGCGCTGCGTAAGGACGGAGGTTCGAGCAATAACGGCGTCAGCCCTCTGATGGACAGCAGGGGCAAAAAAAGTCACTGCATGCAGCCAGACTTCTGCGAGATGAGAAGTTGACCTACCCTGTCAGACGTTTCGTGTTTCATCTCATATACCAGCTACAGGCCTATTGCGACCGAAGCGATAACGATAAAGAGCAATGGCAGGTACCCGAAGGCCGTGGCGTTGAGTTCCATGTTAAGTCCTCAAAAATACGGAAAATGGCACGTTTCGTAAACAATATTGTGACTATTCCAACGCGGAAAAACACACGAGCAGTTACGCTAAATGATCTGCGGCAAAGTCTCTCGCAGACGTTCATAGGAACAGTTAATAGAGATCCGCTATTAACGCAGACAACCGCCGCTTCAGTTGCCGCAATCCCCTTCTGCCGCATTGAAGCCACTCCGGTGAGCGCAGAGGAATAAAAAAATGCTTCATTTGAAGCACCCCTATGTGCCGGCTTGCTTTGGTACTTTCAGCCTAAATGCAGAGCACCGATCGGACTCAAACAGTTCCGTACATTCGCTGCACAATGCGCCATCCTGCGCTCTTCTTCGAGCATCGCCCGATTTTTTTCTCTCTCATCCTTTTGATAGTTTCAATCACGACGTGCCGTGATACTTCATCAAACTCATTGGCAAAGGAACTGCTTGCACAGTGAACCAAAGACATGGCGTTGTCGGCAAGCGACTGCAGCCTTGCTTTGTCGAAGGAAACGGTCTTGACAGGAGCCGAGCAGGAAAAGCCTAAGACGACTCATCGCTCTCGATCCGGTCCATCCTGCTCAACTGGATTCTTAGGTAGAAAGACTTCGAACGTGAAAATCCGTTTAACTGTCGTTTGCGTAATTTTTTTGAATGAGATGGTGCATTCGACCTATTCAGGCCGCTTCAGCTGAACGTGCCTTCAGATTTATTTCGCTGATTGATCCTCGTGCTTTTGAGCCTCCCTGTTCTCTTTGCGGCATACGTATACATAGAGAATCATGAGAATAATCCCAAATAACGACAACGACCCAGCAATCCAGCAATAAGCAGTTTGTTCGTCAATCAAAGCAGTTTCTCCAAAGTCATGCGGCGGAGTGTCAATCCTAAAAGCAGAACCGCTCAAACAAAAACGAAATTATTACGAGACTGGCAAAGATGATAGATGACGTACGGGATCGGGATCAGAAAACCTGCGGACTGCAATTCTCAAAAAACTTATCACATCGGCAGCAAGGTGTGATGAAACGAAGCTGAACTTATAGTTATTCCATTTGCCATGAAGCTCTGCACTGATCGTACCACCCGATTTGGTGTTCGAGACATGGCATACCCCCGTAGACAAGAAGCATGGTGGCATGCATGCCGCCACCTGCCCATCCATACCTACCGCGGCCGGGCAAGGAATTCATGGTGCAAGCCGTGGATGGAGCCCCTGCAAAGGGTGTAAAAACGACAAAGCCCGCTTGCAGGCGGGCTAAGTCAATGATGCAAGGAACGGTCATGACACACCAAACCCTTGCTTCGTGTTTGATCATACCACAGCACTTATCGATCGCGATTGACGGCGGCGTCCATCTTGATGGACTCTCGCTCGTTATCGTAATCGTGCTGTGGATTATGATCCGCAAGAAGCCTTAAGGCACAAGGGTCGTCACTTCGGGACGGCCCCTCTTGCGTCACACCCGAATATAGCTCGTCATCAAAACCCAAAATTCTCAGGAAATAGCGCTTAATCTTTCTCATCCCTTTTCAGCGACGTCGGCTCAACCAGTACGACAAACTCATACAGTTTTCGTGTCAGCATGTTGATTCTCTAACTATTAGCGGAACCCCAGTGCGTCATGCTGACGCCGCGCAGATCCCGGTCACTCTTCCAACTAATGATGAAGACCGTTTCGCAGAAACATCCGAAAGATTAGAAGATCAAAGCAACGGGTTTTACCCGAATCCATCGTGCCGATAATCAGCATGTGACCTTCTGAATGTGACACGGGCTGAAAGACTTCCCCTCCTCACGCACCATCGCATCGTGAATCCAAGGCTGCTGACGATTGTTCTGCGGCAGCTCTGCCGGTGAATAGTCACCGCAGAGCTCCTCCTTTCCTTTGGGGTTTCCGCTGTCCGGGAGGAGCCGTTCTGCGGCTTGCTTAACGCCGCGTCGTGTTTAGATACCAAGCGATCACAAGGACCGCCGCCAGAACACCGTCAACATGAATGTCACCGGTGCACACGAGTATCGTGTGTGGCATAATCTCCCACGAGGACAGAGATGCTCCTAACATCACATATCTCCTCATGTTGGCAAGCCCGGTGTTGAGACCACCGGGCTTCGTCGTAATAACCTCTTGCGAGGACCTCAACGGCCGGAGCCGTTGTTCTTTGCTAAGAGCGGATTGTTAATCAAAACTCCCGGATAACTGATCCCTAATTTTTCAGGACCCGGGGCGGATTTTCAAGCCAAGAAGCGCGAGCATATCGCGCTGCTTTTTCGTAATGGTGCGGGTCACCCATGCGTTGGCTGTGTGGCGCTTGTCAGCCTGAATCTGCTTCAAGATCGTGAAAAGACAATCGATGG
>OBVB01000291.1_pt1 | contig 45495 bp, 33 predicted proteins | sample 1475891 | NCBI WGS metagenome assembly OBVB01 (sample SAMEA2579943, study PRJEB22360) | human gut metagenome | biome: human gut; feature: human-associated habitat; material: faeces | place: Denmark | collected 2008/2010 | reverse complement strand
AAAAAAGCCATATATTGTACGTACTTGTATGGAAAACGGATACTGCCGTAATGACGGACCCTTTGCCATTCAAAGTGAGTATTACATCGTTGAAGAAGGCTATGTAGATACGGCTGTAGCTGTCATGAACGGTGTCGCTGACTACAGTCTTCCCGTTGTCTATCTGAGTGTCGGTGAAAACGGCAGGACCGTTGTCCCTCCGAATTACTTAGCTAAAAAACTTGGCGGCGTGTCGCATGTATTGGTAGAAACAGACAAAAATACGTCTTGGGTGCTGCGTGAACGAACACATGAAAATAACGTGCACAACGGCTATGCAGGCATCTATTTTCCCGGCACGCCCGATTACCGCCGTCACGCTCCGGCAGACTATAACCGTGACGGTAAAGCTATGGCCGATGCCATTATTGCCGATATCTGGAGTATGCTCATCACTCGGTCGGACGTATCCGACTATAATTGGACACAGGTTAACAGCCATAAGGCCAAGCAAAGCCTGCAAGGTCTACACGGAGAGGGCACTCAGGCGCAAGAACAACTCGACTTGTACATGGAAGCCTTTGATCAGGAAAATAAAGAACTCCAGCAGCAGGTAGAAGAATTGAGTTCCCAAAACTATATATTGCGTGCCCGTTTGGATGCCATGACAGCCTCATTGGCGGACAGTGCGGCAGGAGAGGCCTTTTACTGCCGCGGCGAGGAAAAAGATTTCTACGACGGTGAGACTAATGACCTTCTTTACAGCATCTTGTCACAAGTAAAGAACCGTTATGAAGAAACGTCACGCCCTTATACGCTTATTGAAGACTTACTGCAAGCCAATCCGCGTGTCGGTGAAGGTGAAAAGATAGCTCGCAGTATTCGCGACCTCTTCGGGCGGGGTTGCCGTATGAGCGGCAGTGAACAGGCTCGGTTAAAAGACTTGGGCTTTACCGTTATTGATGAAGGCCCTCACTTTAAACTGCAGTTTCATGACGGTCGCTATACCTTTTCCATTCCCCGTACGCCCAGCGATCATAGAGAAGGAAAGAATACGGCTTCGGATATTTGTAAGGCCATTGCCATTGAACGAAAATTATAGGAAATCGATAAAACCCCCGGCTCATAGGAGTCGGGGGTTTCGTATATCTGTATTTCGGCCGGTGGGATTAATCTTTATGTTTTGACCCTTTCAGCTTGTGCAGAATGGACAGGTATAAATGGTGCAGTGTCGCTACCGGTGCTGTAAGCATCATACGCGGACCGCTGTAGCGCATGACGGCACGAATTTCTTCACGTCGTGTCGGTGAGTAACAATGAGTCTTGCAAAAAGCACAGAAGGTCTTTGTCTCCATATGAGGACAACGAGCGATTCGTTCCCTTGTATATTGAAGCAAACTTGTGCATACGGGACAGAGAGTTCCTTTTTTTGTATGGTGAAGACCGTGGCAATAAATTTTAATCATTTCTTCCATTGTCTGTTGTTCGCGAGCACGCTTATCCATGGAACGCTCCTTCAAAAAAGGCTCACTAACCGAGTAGTGAGCCTTTTAATATGGTGCGCCTAGCAGGATTCGAACCTGCGCACCCGGTTCCGGAGACCGGTGCTCTATCCCCTGAGCTATAGGCGCATATATGTCGTACTAAAACAGTTTACCATGAATGAGGGTGTATATCAAGATGAAAAGGGGGACCTCAACGTTGTCGTAATGGTATAGGTATCAGGAATATATGCATATTCATAAAAGTACATTGACATGAAAATACGTGACTACTACTATAAAAGAAGCACTGACTTGAGTGCATATTTGTTTTTATACAGAGGAGGACCTGTTATGTCGCAAGAAAACTCAAACGACAGCACCGTACAAGTGCGGGGGACAGGCGGTATCCTCGGCGCCATTGAGCGCATCGGTAACCGTATTCCCGACATTACCATGCTGTTTATTGCAGCCTTTGTTATTACCTGTGTCGTATCGGCTTTATTCTCACAAATTCATTTCGGATACATTCATCCCACAACAGGTAAAGAAATTACGATTACCAATATGCTGGCCCCCGAATCGCTGGCGACCCTGTTGACTAAGATGGTCAGCAACTTTGCAGGCTTCCCCCCCTTGGCCATGGTTATTGTGGCGACCTTGGGTATCGGCGTCGCACAGGGGTCGGGCTTTATTGCCACGGGCCTGAAAAAGCTTTTGGCCGTAACACCGAAGTTTCTCTTAACACCTATTGTCATCGTCGTCGGTATGCTCAGCCATTTAGCTCCCGATAGCGGCTATATGATCATCATCCCCATGGCGGCTTATTTATTCTACGCATCGGGTAAGCATCCCTTGGCCGGTGTAGGGGCTTCCTTTGCCGGTATTGCCGGAGCTTTTGCAGCCAACTATACGCCGTCGGCCATCGACCCGGTTATCCAGGGATTTTCACAAATGGCGGCTCAACTCATCGACCCGACATACGAAATCAATGTTTTATGTAACTACTTCTTCTCATTAGCGGCGACAGTGCCTGTTATTGCCGTTTGCTGGTGGGTAACGGAAAAAATTACCGAACCGTGGTGCCGTAAGGCTTGCCCCTTGGATGCGGATATTGACGTATCGGAAGATGCTATCGATGTCATTACGCCTAAGCAAAACAGAGCCTTCTACATTGCGTCCTTTGTTCTCATTTTGATGCTTGTCGGACTCTTTGCGGCTCTTTGGCCGGAAGACTCTATCTTGCGTGACCCGGCGGGAAACATTGCCAGCTTTAAGGCTCCCGTCATGCAGTCCATTGTAGCCATTATCTTTCTGCTTGCTGCCGTACCGGGCATTGTATTCGGTATCTTGAGCGGCAGCTTTAAGAGCTCCAAGGACTTTACGAAGTCTATGGAAGACATTACGCATACACTGGTACAGCTCATTGTATTTTACTTCTTTGCAGCCCAGTTCATGTATGCCTTCGGTGCGTCCAACTTGGGGGCTCTCATTGCCATCGCCGGTGCGGAATTCTTGAAATCCTTGGCCTTGCCGCCGCAGGTTACGGTCTTCGGCATCATCGTCTTCGTTGCCTTACTGAACCTGCTCATTACATCCGCCTCGGCTAAGTGGTCCATTTTGGCGCCTATCTTCGTGCCTATGCTCATGTCCGTCGGCATTGCACCCGAACTGACTCAGGCGGCATTTCGTATCAGTGACTCGGCTGTTAACGTATGCACGCCTATGTTTGCCTTCTATCCCTTGATCATTATTTACTGCCAGAAATATTACAAAAAGACCGGTGTCGGTACGCTGAGCAGCCTTATGCTTCCGTATACGATTGCACTTCTCATCGTTCTGACCATTACCTTGTATCTCTTCTGGGCAGCCGGTATTCCTTTGGGCTTCCAGGCAGACTATGTATATCCGCGTCAAATGTTCTAACATTATTTCATAAAGCACTTCTAACATAGAAAATACTGTACCCGGTGTATGAAAGAAGGAAAGAATATGAAAGACTTAACACAAGACTTAACAGAACGATTTTACCGCTATATCGGCGTACCGTCTCAAAGTGAACCGAACGGCGGCACGCAGGTTCCCAGTACAGAAGGGCAGTGGGACATGGCTAAACTCTTACAAAAAGAATGTGAAGAAATCGGTCTTGTCGATTTACATTTAAGTGAACACTGCGTTCTTACGGGACGTCTTCCCGCACGCTTGGGTCCGAATAAAAAGTCGGCACCGGCCATCGGCTTTTGCGCTCACCTGGACACGGTAGACGTTAACCTGTCGCCCGTCGTTCACGCCCATACGGTAGAAAACTATGACGGTGGCGACATTGTTTTAAACCGAGAAAAAAACTTGGTCATGAAGGCGGCTGAGCATCCCGAATTAAAGCCTTATGTAGGGCAGGACATTGTCGTTACGGACGGTACGAGTGTCCTCGGTTCGGATAATAAGGCGGCTATAGCCAACGTCATGACGGCCTTGCACACCTTGGCAAGCGACTCGAATCTTTATCACGGCGATATTTACGTAGCCTTCGTACCTGATGAAGAATGCGGCCTCTACGGGTCTAAGAACATGGATTTCTCCCGTTTTCCCGTAGACTTTGCCTACACCATCGACTCGTGCGAACTGGGTGAAGTTGTTTATGAAACCTTCAACGCCGGTACGGCTGTCGTAACCATTCACGGTGTCAGTGCCCATCCCATGAGTGCCAAAGGAGTCCTTCTCAACCCGACCCTTTTGGCTGTAGACTTCATGAATCTCTTCGACAGAACGGAAACGCCGGAATGTACGGAAGGAAAAGAAGGCTATATTTGGTGCCAAGCCGTGAAATCCAACCAGTCTGTAGCTGAAGTCACCCTAAACATTCGCGACCACGACAAAGCGAAATACGAAGAAAAGAAGGCGCGCATTCGTAAGTATGTAGACGACATGGCTAAAAAATATCCTCGAGCTCGCTTTGAACTCGACATGAGTGATACGTACGGCAACATTCGCGATGCCTTGACGAATGAAAACGGCAAGGCCATCGACTACATTTACGAAGCCATGAAAGAACTGGACATTACGCCTAAAACCATTGCTATGCGCGGTGGTACGGACGGATCCTTCATCTCCACGAAAGGAATCCTGACGCCTAACTACTTTACAGGCGGCATGAACTTCCACTCACCCTATGAATTCCTGCCCATTCCGTCCCTTGTCAAATCGAGCGAAACAACGCTGACCATTATCAACCTCGTATATGAGGGAGCGTAAGGAGATAGCTTAGAAATGAAAGGACTTAGATAGAGGAAACTCTGTCTAAGTCCTTTTAATGTATTTGAATCTATCATAGCGTGATGATAAAGATAGATTTATACTCATATATAGACACTAATTAATGCAATAAGGTATATAATATTTATACGTATTGTCACAATAAGGAATTTTTAAATAAAGTCTTGGATGAAACATAAGGATAGTTGTATTTTGGAGATTTATGTATGCAATATTCGGACGGCTATAAAGAAAATACATACCTTACATGGAAGGGCGAAAAGTATCGTGTCACACCGGAATTTGAAAGCCTGTCCTTTTATGATGAAAGAGACGGAGATGTGAGCCTTTACTGTATAAGCCTTACGGACGACTGGCACAAAGAAGAACTCTATCCTTGTTGGGATGCTTTTTGCGGTATAGACGGCCCTTTGTCGGAAAGCTTGGTTGAACAATGGATTTGTGACTATGAAAGCCAGAGTGGCGGCCTTGAATACGGAGACGGACGCTTCGAACACTACGGCTGGAACTCTCAGGACATTTCCGTACTGGACATACTCATTGAACGCTTGGATGAATTTACGACTACTATGCTGAAAGCACCCGTCTGTACCTTCACGGATCCTCGCTATTACTGGGGTCTTCGGGGCAAGGTGGTCGACGTCACCTTCGATATTGATTGGCTTTACAGAAATCCTAAAGGCTTAAAAGACTTAGTTTTCAGTAACGAAGAATATAAAACCTTTTTCGTAGAAAACGTACACGTCTTTGCCGACTACTTCAAACGCTTTTCGGAACAACTGAAAGACATGAGACGTGACTACCCCGAGGCACTGTATTTCGTGCTTATTGGGCCGTAGGGGAATTATATAGGAGGGCCGCATATGGTACAACGAGGTAAGAATGTGAATGTATTTTTAATAGACGGTCGGGCGACGGGGCGGATAAAGTGTACCTTGGCTAACTGGATGGGTGTGGCCTATAAAATACCGCGCACAGATATTGAACGGTCTGAAGATATAGAATTATTAAATAAGAGTGGTGTTTACTTTTTATTTGGGACTGATGATGAAGACGTAAGTCCCAGTGTCTACATTGGACAGGCCAGGGCTAGAAAAAATGGTAAGGGCCCGTTACAACGTTTGGGTGAACATCGGCGAGATAGAGCAAAAGACTATTGGACTGAAGCCATTATCCTCACGACACGCGACCGTGAAGAGACATTAGGAGCTACAGAATTAAGCTATTTGGAACATACCTTTACAGTTAAGGCCAAAGAGGCAGGACGATATACCGTTCGTAATGAAAATGAGCCCTCCAGAGGCCAAGTGACAGAGGAAAAAGAAAGTGAAATGGAAGACTTTATAGACTATGCGGAACTCTTGCTTGGAATCTTAGGTCATGACGTGCTGACACCACTCACAAAAACATCGGAAAATCATAAAACGGAGGGAGAACCGCTCTATATAACTCGAAAAATAACGGGAGTAGGAGAAGTACATGGTAGGGGGAGACAGACGGAAGAAGGCTTTGTGGTCCTAAAGGGCAGTATTATTTCACCCATAACGGATCATACTGTGTCGAATAAAATTGGAAAACGTCGTGAAGAGGCATTATCACACTGTAATAAAAAGGGGCGAATTGATCGAAACTACATATTCCCCAGCCCTAGTGCTGCCGCTGTTTTTGTTATTGGGAAATCAGCGAATGGTTGGGCTGAGTGGAAAAATGAGGATAAGAAAACATTAGATGAATTGGAGAGAAAGTAATCGTGTAGCAAGCAGGGCAGCATAGTGCGATGAATGATTACACATATTATTAATAGTTAAGTGAGGTTTAATATGAAGGATACGGAGCGAGACGGCATGATAAATGAAGAACCTAAAGAAAGTCAAGATATACAGACGGATACTGTTGAAGTAAGGAACACTTCAAATGAAGAAATGCCGGTAGAAGAACCTCCTTCGGTAGACTTAGCAGTAGATACATTGGGCTTATTGAGTTATCCCTTGTTACAGGCCAGAGTACCGATTATTGAGAACATAGAAATCACTAATAATACAGAAGATGATATAGATTCCTTACGGGTAGTATTTTCAACACAATATGAATATTTTTCTGTACAAGATGAAACTATCCATATCAAGGCAGGAGCTGCCCTCTCTCTGCAACCCACTATTAAGGTCGAAGGAAAGACTCTTTTAAAACTTTCAGAAGCCGTTGAAGAGCTGCTAACGATTTCTATAAAAATAAGTGGTGGAGAAAGTCTCATTACAAAGCAGATACCCTTTAAGATTCAGCCCATGAATCAATGGTCGGGACACTATATTTTACCTGAAACGTTAGCGACTTTTGTTATGCCCAATCTTCCTGCTATTCATGCCTTACAAAGGCGAGCTGCTGAATTATTGAAAAAAGCGACAGGGCAATCCGCTATGGCTGGGGATGCAGCAGATGATAAAAATGTTGTAAGGCAACAAATGGCAGCCATATATGCAGCTATTTATGAGCAAAATATTGCCTATGTATTACCGCCTTCCAGTTTTGAAGTGGCTCAGCGAGTAAGAACAACAGAAGAAATTCTTACGTATAAAAGTGGGACCTGCATTGAAATGGCAGTCTTATACTGTGCACTTGCTGAAGCTTGCGGATTGAATCCCTTTCTTATATTAGTACCGGGACATGCCTTCGCCGGTGTGTGGTTAAAAGATGAAATGTTTTCAGAAAATGCTGTATATGATAAGGCAGAATTAGATAAAAGAGTAGCCAAAGGTATTAATGATATTGAAGTCCTTGAGTGCACAGGTATGAATTCTGAGAGTGGCATATCTTTTGAAAAAGCGGTCGGAATCGGCAGAGATAAATTACAAGAATCTTTTAATTTAGCATTGGATGTCAGAAGAATTCATTATACTCTTTTGCGGCCCTTGCCTGTTCTCATGGAAAGAGATGGGAAAGAAGTTATTTATGATTACGGTATAGCAGAAGATGCACAGGAAATGGGCGACACTATCCGTAATATCGATGAGATAGACTTTAATATAAATCGGGATATCCAGGTCGATAAGAAAGCCATTTGGATGAGAAATCTCTTGGATTTGTCAAAGCGAAACGGATTAATTTCCTTTAAACTCGGAAAAAATGCTGTACAACTTGTAGGCCGCGAAGCAGCGAGCTTAGAAGATGTGTTATCTGATGGTAAAACGTTAGACATTCGAGAAGTGATGGCCGAATGGCATGGCGTTAAGACCAAGAATGTAATCGTAGATGTCGAATCGGAAGACGAGTTCATATCTCGAATCAGTAAGGCTGATTATAAGGCAGGACAGGTTCACACTTATTTGGATAAAAACAAGCTTGCCACTGTACTGACAGACATTTATCGAACTGCCAAGTCCAACTTAGAAGAAACTGGGGCTAATTCATTGTATTTAGCACTAGGTTTTTTACGTTGGTTTGATATGACGGATGCCCCCGATGCAGATGGAAATATTCAGGCACGGTATGCCCCTTTGGTTTTATTGCCTTTAGAGTTGATTAGGTCCGGTAGAAATCAGTATAAAATGCGCTTACGGGAAGAAGATCCCCAATTCAATATTACGCTCATAGAAAAATTGCGCAGGGACTACGATATACGTTTAGAGGGACTGAATCCTTTACCGACGGACCAAAGCGGCGCAGACTTGCCGCTTGTGTTCAATCTTGTTCGTAAAGCTGTAATGAATCTGCCTGGCTGGGATGTTATTGAAATGTCCTTTATCGGAAATTTCTCGTTTAGCCAATTCGTTATGTGGAATGACTTGAATTTGCGATTTGATAAATTGACAGAAAATAAAGTCGTTAAAGCGCTTGTAGAGGGAAGATTTAGAGACTATAACGAGAACGAAACGAATATAGAAGAATTGGATGACCGATATAAGGTAGCTGATTTGGCAATTCCCGGCAGCATAGATTCCAGCCAGCTCGTGGCTGTGATTGAAGCTGCCAAGGGGAATAGCTTTGTTTTGCATGGTCCTCCAGGCACAGGAAAATCGCAAACCATTACGAATATGATTGCCAATTCTCTTTATCAAGGGAAGAAAGTACTCTTTGTAGCTGAAAAGATGGCAGCTTTAAATGTTGTATCTGAAAGATTGCAGAAATTAGGGTTAGGGGATTTTTGCGCAGAAATTTACTCGAATAAAACGAAGAAACAAACCTTTTTAAATAAAATACAAAGTGTTATGGCTCTTAAAGCCGAATCGGAGACAGAGGCATATGCACGTAAGACTGCACGATTACAATCTATTAAAGACGATATGAATGCCGTGTTGCAAGCAATTCATACAGTTCGCCCGCAAGGGTATAGTCTTTATCAGTGCCTCGGCGAATGCATGCTCAATTTCCCCGATGATTATTATGCCTTTACAGACGAACAGGTCTCCGTTTTAAATCCGTCCGATATAGAGACGGGAATACGGCTGGTAGAAGAAGCCGCTCGTTTAAAGAGTGAGCTTCGCTATACCATGAATGAGCATCCGTTACGGGAATTTTGTCGAGTAAATTATACCTTATCGGCAAAAGATGAAGTAAAGACATTAATTGGGCAGTTAATGATTTATATAAATAAATTACAGGTATTGAGACAGTCACTTGATGAAACTTCTTATCATACTGCTTTATCAGAGGCTGATTTTTCCGTGATTATTGAACTGGATCGGCTTAAGAATGAGCGAAATATGAAGACCGTTCTTACGAAAGACTTATGGAATCTTTTACAAGATTCGGATATACAAGAGAAGCTGCTTCAAGTAATTGATTTCGGCAAGAAGGCTTTCGAGCATGAACAAAAGATAAAAGAGCACTATACGTCTGGAATTAAAGACTTTAATGTGCAAGATACGAGATTGAAACTGACCGTCGCACGAGGAAAGCTGTTTTTCAAGAGTAAAAAAGTAAAAGAAGTACTTGCGCCCTTGAATGCTTTGAAAATCGATACAAGTCCTATTATGGATGAAATGGCAGAAGCCGCCTTAGCTGATATTGCTCTGTACCAAGAGGAAATGCAGCGTTTACAACAGGACTTGTCGGACGTATTGAGTATTCTCAATCAGTCAATAAATGTAGGGCTAAATCCTATTGATGCATTGGAAGATGTATACGTGTTTGTGACCAAAATTTTATCCTTCGGAAAACAATGCGGCATGGATGGGGATAAGCTCTTTTCTCTTTATGAAATAGAGCAAAAGTATAACCTATCGGCAGAAAATGATGTACAAATATTAAGAGAAACGGCTGAAATGCTGAAGCAGTTGACTGAAGACTTCAACAAGCTTACGGGCGTTGAAATGAAGGTGGAATTATTCAGTAATGATACATATGCTCAAGAGACCGTAGAAAATCTAAAACGGTGGCAAGCCAATTTGGATTTGTGGAGAAATTTGACTATCTTCCGCGAATCGGTGAATCGAGTTCGAAACATCGGCTGGGACTTAGTTGCTGAAGACTTGGATAATAGTACGGAGACAGATGTTAATAGTTACATTAAGCGCACTCGAAGTGGGTTAATGTATGGGATGATCCGATATTTCACAAAACAGTCGCCTTCTTTGGATCGGTTTAATCATATTGTAGAAGAACGAAAACTAGACGAATACAACCGCTTGATAAAAGATATGGAGGATTTAAGTCGAGAACATATTAAAGCGGCACTTGTAGCACAAATTCCCAATATTCGCACGGGAACGGATAAAGAGGCCCGACAAATGGCGGATCTTTCGCGTATGATACAAAGTAAGGGTAGGGGAGTATCCATTCGTGATATGTTTAATGATAATGCAGATGTTTTGCCTCGACTGCTTCCGTGTATGCTCATGAGCCCCTTATCGGTAGCACAGTACATTAATCTGGATTTCCCGAAATTTGATATGGTTATTTTTGACGAAGCGTCACAGATTCGTACAGGAATGGCTGTAGGTGCCATGTCAAGGGCTAAAGACTGCATTATCGTAGGAGATCCCAAACAAATGCCGCCTACCAGCTTCTTCAGTTCTCAAAATCTGGATGAAGATAACTTACATGTAGAAGATTTGGAAAGCCTATTAGAAGATTGTTTGGCCGTAAATATGCCGCAATATTATTTGAACTGTCACTACCGGTCTCAAAGTGAGAGCCTTATTACTTTCTCAAACAGCAACTTCTATCAGAATAAAATGCTTACATTCCCGGCACCGACCGATATTGTCTCTAAAGTGAGGATTCATACCGTTGACGGCACATATGACCGTGGCAATACTAGAACCAATGAAGCTGAAGCTGATGCGATTATAAAGGCTGTAGCAGAACGGTTAAGACATGGATTGAAGGATACAATCGGGATTATCACTTTTAATGCAACACAACAGAACCTGATAGATGATAAATTACAGCTTTTGCTTGAACAGGACAAAGCTTTGGCGGAAGCGGCTGGAAAACTAAAAGAAGATATATTTATTAAAAACCTTGAAAATGTACAAGGTGATGAACGCGATGTTATTTATTTCTCCGTTACTTACGGCCCGGATGAGAGTGGCAAGGTATATCAGAACTTCGGCCCCTTAGGGAAAACCGGCGGCTGGCGGCGTCTTAACGTGGCGGTTACACGTGCCCGTAAAGCCATGAACGTATTCTCAACTATGACCGGCAGTGATATCGTTGTGTCTTCAAGGACTAAGGAGGGAGTTCGTAGTCTGAAGGCCTTTTTAGACTTTGCAGCTACAGGAAGAGTGCCCGGTGGAGCCGGGGGCAGTATTCAGAAACAGTCGCAGAAAGACTCCTTCTTAATGAGTATCCGGATATTTTTGGAAAAGCATGGGTACAAGACCGTAACCCATGTAGGTACGTCAAAGATGAAAATTCCCCTAGCCGTTGTAGATCCTGGAGACCCGGATAAATACATATGTGCCCTTCTTATTGATGACGCAGAATATACGAACTTGCCGACCATGCGAGATAGAGCTCATCTAATACCGTCCGTATTAAAGCACAATGGTTGGAATTTATATCGTATCTGGGCTCTCGATTGGTTTATGACCCGAGAAAAGGAAGAACAACGGTTATTGGCATACTTGCAAAATGAGTTGCACGCATATGGACAAAAGAAAGAAAACCTTGACTCTGCACTTGGTGATAACATAGACAACAACACAGATGCAGTAAAGGGGAACATGAGGGAAGACATTGAAAGATATGCCGATCCGGTAGTGAGCGAAGAAAAAACGGTTCACTGCGTACCGAAGGAATTCATCGACGGATTTGAAGGTGCGAAAAGTCGAGCTGGTGATGGCATAGATAGCTTTATAGGGAAAGAATATGAAGTCTATATAGGAGACCAGATGCTTCCTACAACGGCCTTACAAGAAGCAAGAACTCCTATTGCTGAACTGGCAGAAGCCATTGTTGCAGTTGAAGCACCGATTACGGAAAATCTTTTAATGCATCGTATTTGTGAAATTTATTCAGGTGCAAAACTTACGGCTAATGCTCGCGAGTACATAAGTAGTGCCTTAAAACGTGTGGACTTACACAAAAAAGTTCAAACTAAGTCTATTGTGTATTGGGGGGATTTAGACCCTAATAATTATCGTATTTACCGTACTCCGACAGCTAGTGTAAGACGAGATTTAGTCGATATTCCTGTAATCGAATTAGCCAATGCTTTATATATGGTAGCCTTAAACGCTGCTGATGAAACCGGCATAATAAGAGAGGGTGAGGACGAGATTTGTCGGTCTACTGTCCGATTATTTGGTTACAACCGTATGACTGAGGGGATGAAGAAAATCTGTAAGAATGCAATTACTGATTGCATTAGGCATAAGCGCTTAAAACGAGATGGAACGTTACTGACCATTATGTGTGAATAGCGTAGGGTAGGACCGGTTCAGTCTGTTCCGGTCCTATTTCTGGTGCAGAATCTATTGTATTAAGACTGTAATAAATATGTTAAAATAAGAATGGTTTTAAATCATAGATAGTTGCCGTAGACGGCATAGATATAGCACTTGGGAGGCAGGCCATGAGGGAACTTGATTTTGAGGATAAGTTGATTGATTATTTGACGACTGGGACGATTACTCCTGTGCGAGACGGACAGATTGCCGAAGGGCAGTTAAAATACGGACCGATTAAGACAAAGATATGGAAGTACGAACCGAATATTAAGACTACCGAAGATCTGTGGAATAATTTTCGGTCTATTTTGTATACCCTTAATCAGGATAAGTTGGACCGGCCTCTTAGTGACATTGAGTTTAATCAAGTAAAATCCGTCATTAGCAACCTTAAAACCCCGTATGAAGCCGGTCAATTTCTGTATGGCCTCAACGGTGTTTCCCAGGTAGAAGTGGACTTAGATGATGGACGGCATGTGTTTTTGACGGTCTTTGATCAAAAGCAAATTGGAGCAGGCAATACGCAGTACCAAGTAGTGAATCAAATAAGTAGAGAACCGAAGATAACCGGCCGCCCGTCACGACGCTTTGACACGACTATGCTTATTAATGGTCTACCGATTATCCAAATTGAAGAAAAGGCGGATACACACGATGTAAACGAAGCCTTAAATCAAATGCATCAATATATTGGTGAGCGACAGTATACGGATATTTTCTCGACCTTGCAGATCCTTGTGGCCATTACACCGAATGATGTGAAATACATGGCGAATACGACGGCCGATAAATTTAATAAAGATTTCGCTTTTCGTTGGCAAGATAGAGACAATAAGCCCGTTCGTAATTGGAAAGAGTTTGCAGACTTAATGCTTAGCATCCCTATGGCTCACCAAATGGCTACAAACTTTATGATTCTCGACGGAACGAAAAATAAGCAAATGATTAAGGTCATGCGTCCCTATCAGGTTTATGCAACCCAGGCTGTTTTAGCAAAACTCAAGCAAGCTGATTTTTCCGTGGGAACGAATAAGCTGGGCTACATATGGCATACAACTGGCTCAGGCAAGACCATTACAAGCTTTAAGACGGCATGGCTTGCCAGTCGTATGCCTCAGGTGGATAAGGTTGTCTTCGTCGTCGACCGTATTGCCTTGACGCGTCAAACTGATGAAAATTATCGGGCTTACGATCCGTCAGCTGATGCAGATGCAGGCATAAAGGGAAGCGTAGAAAGTACGGAAAGTACGAGGGACTTGGAACGGAAACTAAAGAGCAAGGACATGTCCATCATCGTCACATCCGTACAAAAGCTGGGTACCTTGGTTAAGCGAAAGAGATTTGAAGTTCCGGATAAACACTATGTGTTTATTGTCGATGAGGCTCATCGGTCTACAGGTGGAGAAAACTTTGAGATGATTCAGAAAAAGTTTAGGCATGCCGCTTGGATTGGCTATACAGGAACGCCCATGTTTGATGATGTAGTGAGCAAGACAGCACCTCGTACAGAAGATATTTTCGGACCTTTATTACATGCCTATACCATTCGTGAAGCCATTGCCGATAGAAACGTTTTGGGCTTTAAAGTCGACTTTGAAACGACCATTAATGAAGAGCAAATGAAGTCCGAATATCTACCGGCTTTTTATAGGGCGCAATATCCCGATTGGTCGGAAGAAAAAATTCAAAATAAGATAGAAAACATGACCGACGAAGACATGGACGATATGGTTGAACCGAGCATTTATGATGAAAACATAGACCATGTACGCCTTGTCGTAGAAGATATCTTTAAGAATTGGCGCAATCGTTCGAACGAAGGGAAATACAATGCCCTCTTTACGACCCATGTCGGTGGTAACAAGGCGAGTACGCCCATGGCTATGATGTATTTTAATGAGTTTCAACGAGTCAATAAAGAACGGTTAGAGCAAGGCTTGTTTACCTTAAAGACAGCCGTGACCTTTAGCCAGTCTACGAATAATGGAGATTACCAAAAAGTAACCAATGACGGACTTTGGTCGGCCATGCAAGTATATAACGAACAATTTGGTACGGCTTTTGGGTTAGATGATACGTCAGCTTATACGCAAGATGTGGCCAGCCGTTTGAATCGGACGGCAATAGACGGAAACTTCTTGGATATTGTCATTGTCGTAGACCAGCTGCTCACAGGGTTTGACGCGCCGCAAATGAATACCCTATATGTGGATCGCACTTTGAAAAATGCCCTTCTCATACAGGCTTATTCGCGGACTAACCGAGTGGCAGATATGAAAGAAAAGCCGTGGGGGAGAATCGTAAATTACCGCTGGCCTGCGTACAATGAAAGGCTTATGAACAAGGCACTCGCCATTTATGCAGACAAAACGTCGGCAGAATTAAAGGATAGAATAGACCCTGGCACTACAGATCCGGATAAACAGAAATTAGTTGAGACAGGAGTATTAGCAAATTCATTTAAAGCTGAATTGGCTAATACACGGGCCATTGTCAGCGAAATAGCCGGCATAACAGAACAGTTTACGACTATTCCGGCCAGTGAAGGAATGCAGGAACGAATGGCTGAACTCATGCGTGATTATAGCCGTGCTGTATCCCGCTTGAAACAATATAACCATGAAACTGGAAATGGTGAAGAAGGTGGATTTAATTACGATCGGCCCGAACAACTCATTGAAGCACTCGGCATGACAGTTGAAGAAGAGTCCATGCTTTCCAACTCCTTATATAACGAGCTGAAAGAAAAGATGGCAGAACGAAAACAAATTCCCGTCTACCAGATTGAGTTAGCCATGACTCATGTTAAAGACGTACAGGTCAACTATGATTACTTAACAGAACTAGTAGAAAACCTCTTGAACTACGTCCATGATGGCGAAGAAGAAAAAGCTCAAGAAACGAGAGAAAAGATTTACGACTTTACGAAGTCCATGGATGACAGAGCCTATGCCAAAGAAATCAACAATGCCGCCGATGCCATTGTTAAGGGACATTATCCGGCAGCTGGCACTGAGTTAACCTATCCCGTAAAGCTGAGTAAGAGCGATGACATTATTCGGGCTGCCAATGAAGTGGTACTTGGAGACAAAATATTCAATTTCCGATTGCAATGGGGCATTGTCGATGTTGTTTCCAATGAAGCGTTGCAAGCTCTTATTGCCGGACATACATACGGTAGGAACGATTTAGATTCAGAAGGTAAACTTGGCAAAATAAAACGTGCAGGAGCCAAGGAATATGAGGCAAAAGCACAAGACAAGACCATTAGAGCTCTCAAAAAAGTAGAGTATCGGAATCAATTGGACTTGGCCATTTATAAATTGGCAGATTCCATGGTAGAACCGTAGTGTAAGCATATAAGTAAGAATAATAGGAGGTACAGATGGAAGAGAAAAAATTAGTACCGAAATTAAGGTTCCCTGGGTTCACTGAACCTTGGGAACAGCGTAAGTTTGGTGAACTTTTCATACTTAAATCTGGAGTCGCATTTAAGCTGAGCGAATATACTAAAACTGGTATTCCTATTATTAATGGAGAATCAATTAAAGCTGGTAAAATTTCACTTGAGAAAGTTAACTATTTGCCAAATGAATATCAATATAAATACCAAGAATGTTTATTGTTTCCTGGCGATATAGTTCTTGGATTGAATCGTCCTATCATTGATGGGGAGTTAAAAATATCAAGAATACCTAGCGATATTAAGACCTGTTTACTTTATCAAAGAGCAGGAAAAATTATATTTAAAGTGAATATGGAAGAAAACTTTACTTATCAACTACTGTCTAAAGAAGTATTAACTTTTACTAGAAGAGAAGCTGTTGGATCTGATCAGCCTTTTATTACAACTACAAAATTAAATAAATGGAACTTGTATTTACCTGTAAAAGATGAAGAAAGAAGGAAGATAGGGAATTTATTGGATAATATTAATAATATTATTACCCTTCATCAGCGTAAGTTAGAACATTTGCAATTATTGAAAAAGGCTTTATTACAGCAACTTTTTGTATAAAGTTACAATACACATATTACATATTGAGAATAGAGGAGTTATTATATGGAGAATGTAGATGCAAGACAAATATCTTCACATATTTGGGCTATGGCGAATGAACTTCGCGGCACTATGGATGCTGGAGAATATAAGACCTTTATTTTATCTTTTATGTTTTACCGGTACTTGTCAGAACATCAGGAACAGTATTTGATTTCTGATGAATTAGTTGAATGTGAAGAGGGTCAATCAGTAAATGACGCTTATGTGGAATTGGTTAATGATCAAGGCTTAGATGCTTGCTTACAAGATATTTCCAGCGCTTTAGGATATGCTATTGAGCCTCAAGATACGTGGGCAACCTTGGTTGCAAACGTTCATGCAGGAGACGTAGAACCGGGAGATTATCAACGCCTCTTTGATAACTTTAATAAACATGCTGAATTGAATCGAGAAGCCGTAGAAGACTTCTTTGGCGTGTTTGATGATATTAACTTAGGCGATTCCAGATTGGGTTCATCTACAGCATCTCGTGCTAAAGCGTTGGGTGAAGTGGTTAAGCTCGTCGATCAGATTGAATTTCATGATGAAAGCGGGCGAGATATTCTCGGTGAAGTTTATGAATACCTCATTGGTAAGTTTGCAGCCAGCGCTGGAAAGAAGGGTGGCGAGTTCTATACGCCCCACGAAGTAAGCTTGATTTTGGCGAAAATAGTAACACTGGGCCTGAAAAAGGGACATGATGCCTTTTCAATCTATGACCCTGCCATGGGGTCCGGGTCCTTATTGATGACTGTTCGTGATGAAGTTCCTGATGGTGAACGACAGGGAGCTGTTCGGTTTTACGGTCAAGAACTCAATACGACGACATATAACTTGGCGCGTATGAACTTAATGATGCGTGGCGTTAAGTACGATAATATGAACTTACATAATGCGGATACCTTAGAAACTGACTGGCCCGATGGGCCCGATTCTCAGGGTATCGATCGTCCGCGAATGTTTGATGCCGTCGTTGCCAATCCTCCGTACTCGGCTAATTGGGATAATAATGAACGGAAACTCAAAGACCCGCGGTTTGCTGACTATGGTAAATTAGCACCGAAGTCGAAGGCTGATTATGCCTTTGTATTACACAGCCTTTACCATCTGAACCAAGAAGGGACGATGGCTATTGTCTTGCCTCATGGCGTTCTCTTCCGCGGTGCAGCAGAGGCGAAAATTCGCCAAACCTTGATTGAAAAGAACTATCTCCACGCTGTCATAGGCTTACCGGCTAATCTTTTCTATGGTACGGGCATTCCTACGATTATTCTTGTTTTCAAAAAGAATAGATCGACACGAGATATCCTCTTCATTGATGCAAGTAACGAATTTGAAAAAGGGAAGAACCAGAATACGCTGAGCACTGAACAAATCAATAAAATTGTTACAACCTATGCTAACTGGGCTGATGTTGATAAATATGCACACGTTGCAACCTTGAAAGAAATTGAAGAGAATGAATATAATCTCAACATTCCTCGTTACGTAGATACCTTTGAAGAAGAAGAAGAGATCGACATTTACGAAGTCAATCAACTGCTAGCAAAGGACGATGAAGAAATTGCTGCTTTAGAAAAGGAAATTGCCGAACAACTGGCCTTGCTAGGAATTAAAATGTAAAGATATTCAAAAAAAAAACAGCCGTAAGGCTGTTTTTTTGTTACAACAAACTTGGGAACAACGTAAGCTTGGAAGCTTGGCCACCGTTGAAATGAATAAACGAATTTTTAAGGAACAAACTACTACAAAAGGGGATATTCCATTTTATAAAATAGGAACATTTGGAAGCGACGCAGATTCATTTATTAGTAGAGATCTTTTTGAGGAATATAAGAATAAATATCCTTATCCCAATATTGGCGATATACTAATATCTGCATCAGGGAGTATTGGGCGAACTGTTGTATATAATGGTGAGGATGCTTATTACCAAGATTCTAATATTGTATGGCTTAATCATAATGGTAAGATAGATAATTCATTCTTATTGCAATTTTATAATCAAGTTAAATGGGCAGGCTTAGAGGGAAGTACCATTAAACGGCTTTATAATAAAAATATTTTGGAAACATATATAGCGGTACCAAAGATAGAAGAACAACGTTTAATTGGTGAATTTTTTAAGCTAGTTGATAGCTCAATTACCCTTCATCAGGAAGAGTCATTTCTGCACAAATATATGTTGTAAAGTCGCTAAAGGAAGGAGAACATAAATATGAACGAAAAGGGAAGTGAGCTTTTTTATAAATATTATGAAAGGTGGATACGTATTTATAAAGAAGGGGCTATTCGGGATGTAACCATGAAAAAATACGAGATTACACTCGTATGGTTGAAAAAACTGGTGCCTCAATTATCATTATGTGATTTAAATCGCATAACCTATCAAAAATTATTAAACGATTATGCAGCTGTTCATGAACGACAAACGACTATGGATTTTCATCATCAGCTAAAAGCTGCCATCTTAGATGCTGTTGACGATGGCATGATCGAACGCGATCCGACTCGTAAGGCCATTATAAAAGGGAAGACCCCTAGGGCGAAGAAGATTAAGTACTTAAACCAATTCGAGCTTCACACCTTGCTTTCATCCTTGAAACTACCGCCGCAAATCAATTGGGACTGGCTGATTCTATTAATTGCCAAAACAGGCATGCGATTTTCTGAAGCCCTGGCATTGACACCTAAAGACTTTGATTTTGCCAGACAGGCCCTGTCGGTTGAACGGACGTGGGATTATAAAGGGAAGGGAGGGTTCATGCCGACGAAGAACAAGTCATCTGTGCGGAAAATACAACTCGATTGGCAGACAATTATCCAATTTTCCGAACTGATTAAAGGTCTACCGGAAGACGAACCGATTTTTATTCGAGGTCGTGTTTTTAATTCTACGGTAAACAGCATATTAGCTCGTCATTGTAAGGATCAAAACATACCTGTTATATCCATTCACGGTCTTAGACATACTCATGCATCACTCTTGCTTTTTGCCGGCGTTTCCATTGCTAGCGTAGCCAGACGATTGGGTCATGCGAGCATGACAACGACCCAAAAGACCTATTTACACATCATTCAAGAACTAGAAAACCGAGACATTGATTTAGTCATGAGATCCCTATCAGGATTAACGTAGTAGAAATGTGTGGAAATGACTTTTACTGATGAAGGGTGATGAGGTTATCTGTATAATTTAAAACACTCCCAATTAACTTCTGTTCTTCCTTAGATGGCAAAGCTATTTCAAGATCCATGACTTTATTTTTTGAAATATTATACCGAGAAATACCCTGTGCAAGAATCTTCATTTTATTTCTTACATAAGATGAGCGCAACAGGTTTCCTATAAAGTGATGGTCGATATCTACCATCGGCCTATAACCAAAACAGAAACTATTCAGATACGTATTCAACATCTTCCCTAACCATACAGATGACATTCCAACTTCTTCGGGAGTCTCTGATGAGGTTGTAAATAAAATATCCCCATATTGCACTTCATTCTGGCTCTTATCTATCTCAATTTTCTCAGTCATAGATAAATCAGACATCGTATTTTGAAAAACGTTTAGATATGTAACATATTGTGCAGCTCCATGCCCAAAATCTTCCTTGGTCTTACCGGCTAACCCATTAAAAGTCTTTCCCATATCCCCCAACTTACGCTGTTCCCAAGGGGCAGTAAATCCGGGAAAACGAAGTTCCGGATATACTTCTCCTTCTTTCGGAAAAAGTTTTTGAAGCAACGATTTTTTCTTTAATTTTAAGTGTTCTAACTTACGCTGATGAAGGGTAATGAGATTATCCAGTTTAACAAAAAAACTAGTTATCTGATTTGCCTCGTCTACACCAGGTAATTGAATTTGTAAATTCAGAACGATATTGGCCGATAAATTTCCCTGCCCACCTTGTAAATATTTATTAATTATATTTTTCTTCTGCCTGCGTAGATACTGTGCGATAAATTCCCCATCATACATCAAAGGTACCATTGCAAGAATTGCCTGATTAATCGCTCCATCTATCTGACTAATACTAACTTCCCCACTGGTAGCTCCATACATAGCATACAAAATAGTTCCCTTTTCAACGAGTTTGGCAGAGGAGTCCTTCAATCCTTTTTGAGTAATGTATAATTCTGTATGATTGTTGTTTATCTCAGCTGAGCGAATAAATGGAATATCACCCCCATAATATTCCTTATTAGATGCACTAGGAGTTCCTCCAGAATAAGCTGACACAATCTCCCCCAACTTACGCTGTTCCCAAGGATATGTAGAAAGCAAGAGCTCTATACTAGTTATAAAACAAAAAAATCCCGGTCAGATTTAATCCGAACGGGATTCTCTCCTACTCTCTACTCCTTTTTACCTTGTCAGCACGTACATTCGTTGTTTTCACGCGACTCAACATCCACCTGTCTTAAGCAAAGGGAAGACATCGTTTCAGGTGGTCTGCCGGGATTTGCACGTAGCGGTCTTCCTTGTCCAGGACTTCGATCATGCCGTTGTTCCAGAAGGTGGAGAGGCGGAGTTTTCTGCCGCTTTCCAGGCAGAAGGTAATGTTTTTAATATACGAGGTCAGACCGTAGGGTAAGGTCATGTTACAGGCTCCTGTAAATTCGCAGGCCGCTTCTTCAAAGGTTTGTTCTTCAATGAGGCAGTCGGTGATGGTATCTCCTTGGAGACCTGAAAAGAGTTCTTTAGCCAGGTATTCTTGCTCCAGTTCTTCTTCGGAGGCCCCGTAGTAGTGCGTCGGAATGGAGTCTTTGCCCATGTAGACGGTTGAGGATTCGGTGAAGTCGATTTCAAATTTTCCTTTGTCCGTCACAAGGACTATGGGACAGAGGTACCAGTTCATAATGAGGTTAAAGTGGTCGACTCCGCATAGACAGGCATCGACGTCGATGGAGGTTTTATTTTCCGGATGGCGTTTGTGTGTGCAAAAATGAGATATGGAGTAACCGTCTATGGGGCCGACGCCGAAGCCCACAGTGGTGATTTCTTCAATAGTTGCCCCCATGAGGCCCAAGTGATGACAGTATTTTTTAAAAACGTCGGCCTCTTGAATAGCCGGAGCCGCCCATTCATGTTTTGAGAATTCCCTGCTCATAAAACCTTGTGCACCTTCTCTCAGTCGTAGGTTGTGTTCGTTAATAAACCGTTGCATATCGTCCATGTCGGCACTTCCTTTATAAAAGTAGTACGTACTAAACGAATCTTTGTAATTTCATCATATCATAATAAATTTTAAAGAACAAATAAATTAATAACTAATGAGTTAAAGTATATTGCATACAAAGTATTAAAAATCTTAAAGTCAGGGTTTTTATGCTTTACATAGGGGCTCTTTGGCATATGATTGCCTTAGAATTATTCGGGCTGTGATATAATAGTTACTACATGCCAGATCTAATGGTTGTATGGTGTTTCGGTTAGGAGGATAAATGATGAAGACCGGTTATGATTTATTAAACGATCCGTTTTTGAATAAGGGCACGGCATTTACTATTGAGGAACGTATAGAAAACGGGTTGGTCGGGTTGTTACCGCCTCATGTACAGACTCTTGAAGAGCAGGCTAGGCAAGCGTACGAACATATTTGCCGCAAGGATGCGGGTATTGAAAAGCGGCGTTTTCTCATGCAGTTGTTTGATACGAATCGCACCTTGTTCTATAAGGTATTTAGCGAACACGTAGTCGAATTCATGCCTATTGTGTACGATCCGGTTATTGCCGAAAATATTGAAGAATACAGTGAACTTTTTGTAAATCCGCAAAATGCCGTCTTTTTGTCTGTCGACGAGCCGTCGCGAATTGAAGAGTCCTTGAGAAGCGGGGCGGAGGGCAAAGATATTCGTCTCATTGTCGTATCTGATGCGGAAGAAATCCTCGGTATCGGTGACTGGGGTACGAACGGTGTCGATATTTCCGTCGGTAAGCTTATGGTATACACGGCCGCCGCCGGTATTAACCCCGAACAGGTTTTGCCGGTTATCCTGGATTGCGGCACCAATCGTCAGTCCCTTTTAGACAATCCGCTATACCTGGGAAATCATCAAAAGCGTGTAACAGGGCATGATTACGACGTATTTTTAAATACTTTTGTGGAAACGGCGGAACGACTCTTTCCGAAGTTGTACTTACATTTTGAAGACTTCGGCAGAGACCATGCGGCGGCTCTATTACAAAAGTATAATAAGACCTATCCCGTATTTAACGATGATATTCAAGGTACGGGGATTATTACGCTCGCCGGTATTTTGGGAGGTCTCGATATTTCTCAAGAAAAGCTAACGGACCAGGTGTACATGTGCTTCGGTGCCGGTACGGCCGGTTGTGGTATTGCTCACCGCGTCTATTCGGAAATGGTGAAACAGGGTCTTTCCCCTGAAGAGGCAAAAAAACGTTTTTATCTTGTCGATAAACAGGGCCTTCTTTTTGATGATACGCCGAATCTTACGCCGGAACAACGAGAGTTTACTCGTAACCGTGATGAGTTTTCTAATGCCCATGAATTGACGAATTTGGAAGCTGCCGTTAAGGCTGTGAGTCCGACGATTCTTGTGGGTACGTCGACAGTTCCCGGAGCCTTTACGGAAGGTATTGTTCGACATATGGCAAAAACGACGAAACGTCCTTTCATCTTCCCGTTGAGCAACCCGACAAAGCTGGCAGAAGCCAAGGCGGCAGATCTCATTGAGTGGACAGAAGGTCGCGGCCTTATTGCTACGGGTATTCCTGCCGAACCGGTCATGTATAAGGGGATTATGTATTATATCGGACAGGCTAATAACGCCCTCATTTATCCCGGCTTGGGTTTGGGTGTCATGGCAGCAGAGGCCAAGCTGTTGACGGATGAAATGATTTCCGCAGCCGCTCATGCATTGGGAGGAATTATAGATGTAACGCAACCCGGGGCAGCCACCTTGCCGCCGGTAGATAAACTCACGGAGTTTTCCCATACTGTGGCCGTAGCGGTAGCAAAAGAAGCCGTACGGACAGGGCAGAGTGATTTGAGCGAAGAAGAGGCTTTGCAAAACGTGGATGCTTTGAAATGGGTCCCTGAATACAAATAAAAGCACGTAAGTAAAAGAGGCATCTCATTGAGATGCCTCTTTTATGTGAAGATTCTTATTTGTAGAATATGTCAAAGCTCAGACTCGTCGACGTATTGTCGTTATGGTATTGGGTAATGACGATCAGGTAGTCGTCGGTATTCAAGGTAACGGCTGTACTTTCATCGCCCACCGAAATTTGTTCTTCTATGATTTCCGGTATGTTGTATGCCTGTAATTGTCCGTCAGGCAAGGTAACCGTCAGGTTCTTTCCCGATTCGTCCAAGGCCAGTGTGTAGTCACCGAAGGTACGAGAAGCTTTGCGAGTCTGCTTGTTGAAGAAAAAGACGTTGTTTAAATTCGCCTCCGTATACGACGCAATATGATAGGAAATAGAGGATTCTCGTCGCGGCGTCAGGTTGGTTACCTTGCCTTTTTGGTTATCGGCCGGGGAATGCCCGGCGGTATAAGATTCGCCTTCCGATTCGCTCTGAGCCGATTCGGCATCCTTATCGAACTGGCTGCTTATGGAGAAATGGGGGATATAGGTATCTTCTTCGTGAGTGTAGGTGACGAAACGGATGAAAGAGGTGTAGCCTACGAGGGGCATGAACATAATGAGACCCATGACAAGGGCGAGAAGTTTCGTGTGAGCTCCCGGTCCTGTTTTACGAATGAGCAGGTAGAGGTTGTGAATGAGAAATGCGCCGTTAAAGAGAATGATGTAAACGGCCCCCAGGATGAGAGATGAATCGACATAGACTCGCTTAACGGTAAGGATAAGGCAAAGGGCCGTAAGGGCCGAGAAAAGGATGAGTATGAGGGGGCGTTCGGGGATGGTCGCCTTAATGCGAAAGCCGGCTAAAAAGAATAGATAGTACAAGGTAACGTAAGGATAGTAGGTATACAAAAAGCGAGCATCCGGTCGCACGTCGATAAGGATTAAAAACAGATAAATGACGGCTAGGGTTCCCGAAAAGACGGTGAACTTAGGCACGACGGTTTTAAAGATAAAGGTGTAGAGTTTGCCCGGTTCGGAAGGCCCTGATTCATATGAAAAGAGGACGATGAAGAAGACCAGGGTCCACAAGGTGGGTGTGAGATGACCGGTAATGAAGGTAATAGGGAGGCTTTCGGGAAAAATGAGGGCGACAAATAAAAGGATGACGGACAGCAGAGTGTTGATGAGTATGGCTACGGCTCCTGCTTTGATGAATTGCAGAAAGCGTCCGTAAAAAGCCGATGTCGGGTTATTCGTAGCATCCAAAGTCAAGTATCGCAAGACGGTGACAAAGAGCCAGAGAGCCGCTAAGTTCAGGCATAAGGCGGAAACACCCGTATTGTCCAGGGTTACAGCCGCAGCATAGGCGATGATCGAAATAACAGCGGCAAGTACCGTGGCGATAGTTCTGAAACGGTTACCGCGTAGAACATAGGTCTGTACAAGAAGGGCCGGGCTGCATAAGAGGATAAGTACTGAACGGACGTAGGGCTCCGTCATAGGGATGTTGGAAATGAATCCTGAAAATAAAAGGATCAGTATATACAGCAGGGGGTCCTGTTTAAATAATTGATATAGGCGAGAGCTCGCTTTTTGAAGTTTAGCTTTTAACATACGTACCTCCGCAACATAGTGGTAATGATATTATATACTATATCCTGCAGGCAAGGGAATCGGACAGATTCGGTCGTTATATCTATAAGGGTTTCACAGACTACCGTGTCTTGATATAATAGAATCATAAGATGCATAGGAGGTATAAGATGAAAAAGAAACTTATTGCGGCTATGTTGGCCGTTTCTATCGGTACGGCCTCTTTCCGGTGCCGTTCTTCCCGTAGAAGCCATCGGCTTGGGCGGTATGATTAAGGGCGGAGCTATCGGCCTTGTCATCGATAAATACGGTAGCTCTATTAACAGCTTTTTGAATAAATTATTGAACCAGAAAAATCTCGGCACTACGTATGCGACGAAGGTAGTTCCCATTGTCAGCATCGGTAACGGCAGTCGTGTCGGTGCCGCTCAGGTTACGGGACCGACGGCGGAAGTAGAGCAGGTAAAGGCCGTAGCTCAGGTAGAAGGCAGCTTTAATAACATAGCGCGTGTTAAGGGGCTTGTTCCCGTAAACAGTGCCAATCCCGTCGGGGCATCGCGCATTCAGGGCGTAGGCGTTTCGGCGATTATCGATTTAAAAATCTAATTTCCTGCGGGAAAAATGAGGTGTATCGTGGCTAAAGAATATTATGAACTTCACGTGGCAGGCTGTACGAGACAGCTGCCGATTTTAAATGTTACGGACAGTCTGGCTATTGCAGGCTTTGTCATTCTCGGCGACACGGAGCTGACCGTCAATACGGCGAAGGAGCTGGCAGCTAAGCTTCCGGCCGAAGCGGATATGATTATGACGGCCGAAACGAAGGGGATTCCCTTGGCAGCCGAAATGGCCCGGATTCTCGGCATGCCTCACTATATTGTGGCGCGCAAGAGCATTAAGGCTTATATGGAAAATCCCCTTATTGTAGACGATGAATCAATTACGACGAAGGGAAAACAAATCCTCTGCCTCTCCGATGCGGATGTAGAGCTTATTAAGGGTAAGAAAATCGTCATTGCAGATGACGTTATTTCTACGGGCGGTTCTTTGAAGGCCTTGGAAGAGTTGGCTGAAAAGGCCGGTGCCGAAGTCATCGGCAAGGCGGCTATTTTGGCTGAAGGGGATGCAGGCAAACGGACGGACATTATTTTTCTGGAAAAGTTGCCCCTTTTTGAAGCCCGTTAGGGCTTGAGCGGGAAGTGGTACCATGAAAACGCTGACACTTGAAGACATGCGTCAATTAAGAACCATGACGAGGGCTGAACGCCAGGCTCATTCGTGCCGTGAATCGCGGCTGGAAGGATTGAATCTCGACGGCTTGGATTTGTCGGGCCTGGATTTTTCGTGGTCCGACTTTCGCCATGTATCTTTCGTAGGGGCTTGTTTGCAAGATACGGATCTTTCCGATACGCTGTTTACCGATTGCTCTTTGGCCGGCGCCGACTTGTCCGGTGCCGACTTGCACGGAGCGGCCTTGCGAGGTTGCGACTTGAATCATGCAGTCATTAAAGGGGCCAACTTATACCGGGCCAACCTGGAAGGTGCTCGATTGGACGGTATTGTAGATGATGAGAAGACTCGATTTTTTCGTCTTTATTGTCCCCCAAAGGGGCCTTTTTTGGCGTACAAGAAGTGTTTTAACGATCTTCTTGTCACCTTGTTGGTACCTGCCGACGCCAAGCGCACCTCCGCTACGGGAGAGACCTGTCGCTGTAATAAGGCCAAGGTCTTAAGTATTAAGAGCTTTGACGGAAAGACGTCATATAAAGAGGCCATGTCCTTGGTGGATCCCAAGTTTATTTATCGCGTCGGACAATGGATGGAAGTAAAGAATTTTAATGAAGACCGTTGGTACGATTCGACGACGGGCATTCATTTTTGGTTGACGCCGGAAGAGGCGAAGGCTTATTAAGGAGAAGGTATGCATATTATTGCGGCAGTAGACGACAGTATGGGACTCTTGTTCAACAACAGGCGACAGAGTAAAGACAGCGAATTGATCAGGCGTATTATAAAAGAATACGGGTCGAATTTGTATATTCACCCCTTTTCAGCCGATTTATTTGAAGGTTCGGAAGCGGTTCTTACGTGCGACGAGAATTTTCTTGAAAAGGCCGGCGAAGATGCGTATTGTTTTGTTGAAAATGTATCTGTAAAGCCTTTTGTCGATTCGGTTCAATCTGTTGTTTTATATAAGTGGAACCGTGCTTACCCGGGTGACTTTTTCTTTGATTTGCCCTTAGAAGGGGTATTTACCGTAACGAAGCAAACGGATTTTGTTGGCACGTCTCACGATGATATTACGCAAGAGGTATATACGAGATGATAAAGAAAAAACTTACGGCCTTATTGGCGACCCTACTGGTAATGGTATCATTAGCCGGGTGCGGCTCTAATCCGGTCGAACCGAAGGCGGAAAAGGCGGTACCTGCAGCCGCTGTTTCGGCACAAAACGAGTCGGGGCGCAATGTTGTCGACCTGTCGACCTTGCCGCCTTTTAGCGGGAAGCCCTATGTGGTCATTAACAACAACGAGCCGTCTTTTTCCCAAGAGGATATGAAGACGACATCTGTCGAGCGATATAGTGATCTCGATCCGTTAGGGCGGTGCGGTCCGGCCTTTGCCGATATCGGCGAAGATTTGATGCCTACGCAAAAACGCGGTCCCATCGGTTCCGTCAAACCCAGCGGTTGGCAAACGGTTAAATATGATAACGTAGACGGGAAATATTTATATAACCGCTGTCACCTTATCGGTTATCAGTTGACGGCGGAAAATGCAAACCCGAAGAATCTCATTACAGGTACGCGCTATTTGAACGTGCAAGGCATGCTTCCTTTTGAAAATATGGTTCATGACTATATTAAGGAAACGCACAATCATGTGCTTTATCGGGTAACGCCCGTCTTTGAAGGAAAGAATCTGGTGGCAAGGGGAGTGCAAATGGAGGCTCTTTCTGTAGAAGATAACGGAAAGGGAATCAAATTTAACGTTTTTGTTTATAATAATCAGCCCGGTATCGAAATCGATTATGACACTGGCAAAAGTCATCGAATATCAGTATAGCAGCGGCTTTGCAAGGAATTCTTATTCTCTGTATAATGAAATTAAAGAAACTATGTTCGTATCTTCGGATTCGGTCTGTGTTGTTCGGAACGGAGTGATGACAGATGAATAAGAAAGCCGAGGCCTTCCGAAAATATTTAAAAAAATCGGGAATTAAGTCGTTTATGATGGATGATATGCATGACCGCCGGTTGAATACGGTCATTTTCAGGACATTCATTGAAGCTCAGGGGACGGAATTGCCGCTTGTGTTGGTTCTTGACGATACGCTGTATTCGACAATTCGCGTTCTCGTAGCTCCGAAGGTTCTGAAAAACGGCAATGAAACGGCTGTATATAATCTCATCAATGAGTACAATCGTACGTACAAGTCTTTCAAATACTGTGTTGACGAAGAAGGGGCGCTGATTTTGGACGTTTGCTACATTGGTGACGACGTGGCGGACGGAGAAATTATATCGGTTTTGTTCAGCCTCATTATCGAGCACTTGGAAGAATCGTACGGACAAATTATGCGAGCCGTCTGGGCCGCTTAAAAGGGAAAGAGTCGTCGGTAAGACGGCTCTTTTTTGTTGCCGTAACGGAAAATCCGAAAGAGTAAATATAACGATAAATTTGCATATTTTCATAAGATTGACAGTCATAGACGGGTGTGATAATCTTTCTTGTATGTTAATGCAGATGATTCGCATTTGCCAAAAAGGAGATGGTAGGGTTGAGGAAATGGATAGCTTGCATACTTACGGTCCTTTTGGCCGTATCCGTTTTGGCCGGTTGCGGTAAGACGGAAGAGGCGGCGAAGAAGGATAAGGTGAAGGTGGCTGTCAGCTTTGATGCCATGGGAGAATTCGTCAAGGCCGTAGGCAAGGACAAAGTGGAAGTGCATACCGTTATCCCGGCAGGGACGGAACCGCACGGTTTCGAACCTTCGACGGAAACAATGAAAGCTCTTTCAGGGGCAGACGTATTCGTGTATAACGGGTTGGGTATGGAACCGTGGCAGGAAAAGGTTGTCGAAGCGGCTCATAACGACAAGCTCGTTAAAATTGAGGCTTCTAAGGGAATTGACGCCATTAAGAATACGGATCCGGAAGAAGTGGAAGAACACGGTGAATTCGATCCCCATGCATGGCTCAGTCTGACTTGTGCCGCACAAGAGGTTCAAAATATTGCCGACGGACTGGCTCAAGCCGACCCGGCTAATAAGGATTTCTACGAAAAGAACGCTAAAGAATACATTGCCCAGCTTGAAAGCCTGCGCAAGGATTATGAAGGCAAGTTTAAAGACGTTCAGCGTCGCGACTTCGTAACGGGTCACGCAGCTTTCGGCTATTTGTGCCGCGATTTCGCGTTAACGCAAAAGAGCGTAGAAGACGTTTTTGCAGAAGGTGAGCCGAGCCCGAAGGAATTGGCCGAACTGACCGAATATTGCAAGACGAATCAAGTGAAGACGATTTTTGCCGAAGAAGCGGCAAGCCCTGCAGTTTCTAAAACCTTGGCCGCCGAAGTAGGTGCCAAGGTGGAAGTCCTCGATACGATAGAAAGCAATCCTGAAGGAGAGTCATATCTCGATCGTATGAAGACCAACTTGGAACGCATTTATGAAAGCATGAAATAAATCCTCTTTTAGATAGAAAAAAGGACAGGAAGAAAGGTATTGCGCTCAGACTGAAAAGGAGCGGTATCTTTTGGATTCTGTCCTTTTTTTCTTGCTGAAAATCCTTTTATCTCCCTTCTTCGGGGTATTTCAGATTTCGCTTTTCTGTGTTACAATATCTGTTAGCAATTATGACCGGAAGGTAAATTGTTTAGAGTAAAAACTATGTATATAAAGGTATATTGAAGATATATTGGGAGGCATCGGAGTTGGAAAAACTGATTGTTCACGGAGGTAATCCGCTTAACGGTACGGTTCGGGTCAGCGGTGCTAAAAATGCCGTTTTGCCCATTATCGTTGCGTCCATGTTGGGAGTAGGCAAGTCGACATTGACGGAAATTCCGGAATTGGCCGATGTCCACACGGTTAGCGAGGTTATTAAATCCTTAGGCGTAGCAGTGGAATCGCCCGAAAAGGGGACACTCGTTCTGGACGGTACGAATATTACGTCTACCGTGGCTCCGTACGATTTGGTACGTCGCATGCGTGCGTCTTTCCTCGTTATGGGTCCCTTGCTTGCACGGAAACGGCATGCTAAAATCTCTCTTCCCGGCGGGTGTTCCATCGGGGCCAGACCCATTGATTTGCACCTAAAGGCCTTTGAAGCCATGGGTGCGGTTATTGACTTGGCCGACGGCGATATTGAAGCATCCGTTCCTGACGGTTTGAAGGGTGCGAGAATCTACTTGGACTTTCCCAGCGTAGGAGCTACGGAAAATATTCTTATGGCCGCCTCTTTGGCTGAAGGCAAGACGGTCCTTGAAAATGCGGCGGAAGAACCGGAAATCGTTGATTTGGCAACGTATCTTAACAGCATGGGTGCCAATATTCGCGGTGCCGGGACGAATACCATTCGTATTGAAGGCGTTAAGGAATTACGCGGCGCCGCTCATGCCGTCATTCCCGATCGCATCGAAGCGGGGACCTTTATGGTCGGTGCGGCTATGACACAGGGGAATGTGTATGTAGAAAACGCTTTGTCCGAACACTTGAAACCCCTCATTGCCAAGCTCAAGGAAGTGGGCGCACGGGTTGAAGAAGACATTGACGGTATTCGCGTCATCGGTACGAGACCGCTGAAAGCCGTTGAAATAAAGACCCTGCCTTATCCGGGTTTTCCTACGGATATGCAGGCGCAGTTCATGGCCTTGGCAACTATTTGCGAAGGTAACAGCATTGTGACGGAAACAGTTTTTGAAAACCGTTTTATGCATGTTGAAGAATTTAAACGAATGGGTGCGAAAATCCGTATTGAAGGTCGCAGCGCCTTTATTGAAGGGGTGCAACACTTGGCTGGCGGTCGCGTCAATGCGACGGACCTGCGTGCCGGCGCGGCACTTGTCCTGGCCGGTCTCGTGGCTGAAGGCCGTACGGAAATCGGCTCGTTACATCACATAGACAGAGGCTATGACGATCTGGTAGCCAAGTTACAAAGGTTGGGTGCAGACATTGTCCGAGTCCGAGTTGAAGACGAAGAATAATCGAAAAACTCTGTCTCCGTTGCGGTATTTGTCACCGTCCCGTTGGTTCGGTACGGACATTGCCGTTGATTTGGGGACATCCAATATTGTCGTATATGTTAAAAACCGCGGTGTCGTTATTAATGAACCGGCCGTTATTGCCGTCGACGAGCGACTTAACCGTGTTGTCGCCGTCGGTAAGGAAGCCAAGGCTATGTTGGGGCGGTCGCCTCGCAATGTGAGGACCTATCATCCTGTGAGCTACGGTGTCATTACCGATTACGATGCGACGGAGTATCTTTTGCGTCATTATCTGCGCAAGGTGACGGGTAATTACATGCTCAGTAAGCCGCGCGTCATCGTATCCGTTCCTTCGGGCGTGACGAACGTAGAACGACGGGCCGTCATGGAAGCGGTATTGCAGGCCGGAGCCCGTAAGATTGTCGTCATGGAAGAACCCTTGGCGGCAGCCATCGGGGCAGGTCTTGATATTGCCGATTCGAACGGGTCCATGGTTGTCGACCTGGGCGGCGGTACGACCAATGTGGCTATTTTAAGCCTCAGCGGTGTCGTTATCAGCGAATCCTTGCGTATCGGCAGTCATACCTTCGATGAAGCGATTATTCGCTATTTGGAAAAAAATAAATCCGTAACCGTCGGGTATCGTACGGCCGAAGAGTTAAAAATGCTCATCGGCACGGCCATTGCGGACGGTCGCAACTTTATGGCCGACGTGCGCGGTCGCAGTACGGAAACAGGACTTCCTGTAGAGGCCGATGTGGACTCGCAGGAAATAAGAACGGCTCTGGAAGAGCCTTTGGACAGTATTACGCAAGGATTCGTATCTATATTGGAAAAGACGCCGCCCGAATTGGCGGCCGACATTGCCGACCACGGCATTGTCCTCACCGGCGGCGGGGCTCTTTTGGACGGTTTCGATCGTCTCATTGCAAGAGCCACGGGGATGGCCGCTTACTTATGCGACACACCCCTTCTTTCCGTAGCAAACGGAGCCGGCAAGGCTTTGGCGGAAATGGACAGATTAAAAGACAGTTATTACGAATCATAGAGGTGGATAATATGAAAAAGTTAAAAAAGATGATAGTAGCACTGGGCTTGGCCGCTATGGCCGTTATGCCCGTCAGTGCTGCAGAAGTAGCATATACTTCCGTGTTGAGCGGTACGGTAACGACAGTATCGGCTGTAGGTACGGTTGTTCGTGAAGGCGATGTACTGCTTACGGTCAACACCTTGACAGGTCCTATGGCTGCAGCTCGAGCTCAGTCGGCCGGTGTAGTTAAATCCGTTGCCGTCGGAGCGGGCAGTACAGTCAATGCCGGCGAAACGGTAGTTGTGGTGGAAGCGGAATAAGAGATGAATATACTACGGAGATTCCGCCGTGTTGCAGCAGCAATGACGGCGGCTTTCTGTTGTCTTACCGCTTTTTCGGTTCAGGCCGAAACCTTTATGTCCGTTAAGGATGTTCAACCGGGCATGACAGGGTATGCCAAGACGGTAGCTCACGGCAGAAAGATAGAAACCTTCCCGGTAGAAGTCCTGGGAATTATGAAAAATGCAGGCCCGTCAGGGGACTTGATTTTGGCCAAGTTCTCGGGGCCCCTCATAGAAGAATCGGGCGGTATTGCACAAGGCATGTCGGGAAGCCCCGTATATATTAACGGGAAACTCGTCGGTGCCGTTGCTTACGGGTGGTCCTTTACCAAATCCCGGATGGGTATGATTACGCCCATTGAAGACATGGTGAAGCTCTGGAACGATCCGACAAAGGAAGAGATCCCTGAATTTAACGCCAGAGAAACGCAATTGGTACCTATTGCTACGCCCTTAATGGCTTCGGGATTCGATTCTCTTTCCATGCAGTGGATGAAGGACAAGTTGAAGTCCTACAACTTCCAACCTGTCGACACGGCCTCGGCAGGGGATGATAACGTGGCCTATCCTTTGGAAGCGGGCAGCTCCGTTGCCGCTGCCTTCGTAGACGGCGACATGCGCTTAGGTGCTATTGGTACCGTTACGTATGTGGACGACAAGCATATTGTCGCCTTCGGGCATCCTTTCTTAAAACGCGGCAGTATTGATTATTTTATGCACAACGCTTATATTTTTACGATTGTAAACAACTATGACAGCTCATTTAAACTCGGCTCCGTAGGCGCGGAAGTCGGTAAAATCGATCAGGACCGCGGTTCGGGTATTGCCGGTGAATACGGTGCCGTCGCACCGGGTATTCCCGTGACTATTCATGTATCCGACAGGGATACGCTGGCAGCTAAAACGAAGCACGTAAAAATTATTGAAGACAACGAGTTGACTCCCGTCCTGGCGTCGACGACGGTCTATAACACGGTAAACCAGACTATAGACCGCAAGGGCGGCGGTACAGCGACCATTGCTTACACTATTCGTTCGGCTGACGGTGACGATAAGAGCATTACTCGTCACAATATGTATTATTCGGAAGATAATATTAACGAAAAATCCATTGACGAATTGTATAATGTTCTCGATATTTTGAAGCACAACGAATTTATTAAATATCCTATTTTATCTATAGAATCGGATATATCTCTTACGCAGGCTAAACAGTCGGCTCGGATTGTTGATGCTACGGCGGCTCCCGTTGTTGTCAGCCCCGGCGATACGATTTACTTTAAAGTGAAGATTCACCCTTATCGAGGCGAAGATGAAATTAAGGATATGTCTTTCGTCGTACCGGAAGATCAGCCTCTGGGCGACATGGTTCTGGAAGTACGCGGCGGCGGTGTCGTACCTTTGCCGTACCTCATTCAGAAACAGCAGTATAATTTGACGGATGAAATCCTTGAACGCCTGAGAACATACAAGGACTTCGCCGACTTGAAAAAGAAAATCGAAGAAGAAGATTCAAACAACCAAATCGTCATCGAAATCCTTGAACAGAATGTAAGCATGGTCAACGATGAAAAGTCGACAACGGCGAAGTTGAAGATTCAAGGGAAGGAACCTGTCGAAACGGACAAATCCCTGGTGAAGCCGAAAAAGAAACTTCTCAGCGAACATGACGATGACGACGAAGCCAAATCGGTTGTCGATACGCCGTATATTATTCACGGCGACGGGCAGATTACCATTAAGGTTATGACACCGGCCAAACGGGATGCTGAGATGGCTAAGCGCAAAAAGTCTCATAGCGGCCAAGTCAGTCTCGTTGAATCGATGGACGGTGAAGATAGTGACGTGACGGGGAAGAAGGATGATGTGAAAGCCCGTAAAAACGGCGATAAAAATGCGTCGTCTCATAAAGATAAGACAGCCTCGGACGCTCAAAAGAATCATGGCGACAAGGATGCCGACCCGACTACGGACGAAAAGGATGAATAAGTTTTCATGAGAGCGAAAAAGGAGCGGATATTATCCGTTCCTTTTTTTCGTAAAAAACTGCTCAAAACGGCGATTCAATGCGAAAAACATTTGAAAAATACTCTTGTTCATGATATGATTAACCTTATGAAAACTGGAGAATTATCGATAGTTTTCCATATATGGTTACAGAGTGTCTGAAGGAGGCAGTTTTGCAACACCTATTGGAGCGTATCGGACGCTTTACTCTGCACATTTTCGAGGAAGTCGGAGTTATTTCCGTTCTCTTCGGACAAACTATAAAACAAATGCCCCGTATTCGTCGGGATTTGACCATAAATCAAATGGCACACCTCGGTGTCGATTCATTTCCCATTGTCGCTCTGACTATGCTCTTTGCCGGCATGGTTATGACCCTGCAAATCGTGGATATTCTCATGCGATACGGAGCGCAGTCGACGCTGGGCGGCATTATGTCCGTCGCCATGGGGCGTGAATTGGGCCCCATTCTGACAGGTGTTGTCGTAGCCGGCCGCGTCGGTGCGGCTATGACGGCTGAAATCGGGACGATGAAGGTAACGGAGCAAATTGACGCCCTGCGCTGTATGGCTACGGACCCGGTGGCTTATCTGGTCGTGCCGCGCTTTGTTGCTTGCGTGTTTATGGTACCGTTATTGACCTTTTTCGGGTATCTCATCGGTACGGGCGGCGGCTATTGTGTAGCCGTTTTCAGTGCGGGACTTACGGATTACACGTACATGCATTCCATCGAGTTCTTCACGGAAATCAGTGATGTCCTTTTCGGTCTTATCAAGGCCGGTGTCTTCGGCGGTATTATCGCCCTTGTAGCTTGTTTTGAAGGGATGCACGCCAAGAGTGGGGCCGAAGGGGTAGGACAGGCGACGACGAAATCCGTCGTTACGTCTATTATCTTTATTTTTATAACAAATTATATTTTGTCCGTCATTTTATACTAGGAGCGACCTATGATACGTTTAGAAGATATAACCGTCGCTTATGACGACAGAATTATTTTGAACCACGTTAATTTGGATATTCACGACGGCGAAACTCTGGCCGTTATCGGTGCCAGCGGCTCCGGTAAGAGTACGACTTTACGACTTATTATGGGGTTGCAAAAGCCGACGAGCGGCAGGGTATACATTGACGGCGAAGATATTACGGACTATTCGGAAGAAAAGATGGATGAAGTTCGACGCCATATGGGTATGGTCTTTCAGTATTCAGCTCTCTTCGACTCTATGACAGTCGGCGAAAACGTGGCCTTTGGTTTGAGACAGCATACAAAGACGAAAGAAGAAGAGATTCATAAGATAGTTGCCGAAAAGCTTCACGCTGTCGGGCTGGACGGAATTGAAGAGATGATGCCCAACGACTTGTCGGGGGGCATGAAAAAACGTGTCAGTCTGGCACGGGCCGTGGCCTTAAATCCGAAGATTATTTTATACGACGAACCGACAGCGGGTCTCGATCCGGTGCGCAGCAACGACATCAGTCGTCTGATAAAGGCCATGCAGGAAAGTATGCATCCTTTATCGGTCGTCGTTACACACGATATGGAGTCGGCCTTTTCAGTAGCTGACAGAATGGTGTATTTGGAAAACGGAAGATTTGAAATGATAGGAACAACGGAAGAATTTAAAAACACGACGAATGAAAAAGTCCGCTATTTCATTACAGGCGGTAAAGAAGGACGAGAAGGGGGCGAGAGATAATGAAGAATATGACGGCGGAAGTCAAGGTCGGAATTATGACCGTTGTCGGCGTACTCTTATTATTCTTTGTAGTCGTCGGCTTGTCCCATGCAGATTTGTTTCGTTCGTCGGGACTTACGGTACACGTAGCTTTCAGTGATGCCAACGGGTTACAGGCCGGTAATACTGTGCGCTACGTAGGCGTCAACGTCGGCAAGGTAGAATCCGTAACGGCCGGTAAAGACGGAGTAGAAGTGACTTTGAAACTGAAAAAAGGCACGGAAATTCCGAAGGACTCCAAGGCCGTCATTACGACGGACGGTCTTATGGGTGAAAAACTGGTGTCTATTACGCCCGGACAGGATACGCAACATTTAGTGACAGACGGCGGAACCTTACAGGGTGATAAGGTCAAGTCGGTTGACGATGTTATGGATAATGCCAATAAGTTGCTGAACAACGTAAACGACATGATGAAAAACGTCAACTCCGTTATCGGTGACGAAAAGACACAGGGGGCTATGCGCGGCTCCATTCAAAATATTGCCGGAATTACGGGCAATGTAAACGATATGTTGGCGGCCAATGCCGGTAATGTACAGCAGATGACGGCCAATATGGCGGCTATTACGGGACAATTGAATGAATCGGTACAACGCATGGACGGCGACGGAAAGATGAGTGCCGATATGCGCAGTTCCCTGGAAAATATCAAGGTTATTACGGACCGGTTTACGGTCATTGCGGGGGAGATGGAAAATATCGCCACGGACCCGCAGAGCAGTGCGGACATTCGGAAAACCTTGCATAATACGGCACAGATTTCCGAAAAGGTAAACGGCCTGCTCGGAGGTGGCGGTATGAACATGGAAGGCGAAGCCGGCATGTTGTATAATGATACGAGAAACGAGGTCAGCGGTCGCGCAAATTTTAAGTTATACCGTCGCGACTCTTTCGCACTTGTCGGTGCGGAAGACGTGGGAGACGGTACGCAGCTTAATTTGCAATACGGCAGAGCTTATAAAGACTATGCCGCAAGGGTCGGGTTGATACACGGTAAGTTCGGTATAGGGGCCGATTTCTTTACACACAGCAAATTTCGCTTTTCTCTTGAAGGGTATGACCCCAACGACTGGCGTTATCGTTTGACGGCCCAATATCAGATTCATCCGCACATCTTCCTTATGGGGCAATTTACTCGCCCCATGTCGAGATCCGACGGCGGTAATTATTACGGGATTAACTATGTCTTCTAATACGACCGAATACGGTTACGGAGGTTTTGCAATGAATAAAAAAATTTCCAAGCAGATTTTAGTAGCAATCATGCTTACATCTATCAGTGCCGCTGCGGGCGCAGCCGACACGACGGAACATTTAGATGCGACGGACATCGTTAAACATGCGGCTTCGGCAGAGCTTTCAGACAGCCGTAAATCTGATGTATCGCCTGAGTTACGTGAAAAATTGTCGCAACAAATTCATGCGGATATGGCAAAACGAGCTGAAAAAGCGGCTAAAAAGAAAGAGGCCGATCCGGTTATCGTCGTCGGTCGCGTGCCTCGCAATGAAGCGGTACAGCTTACATTGCCCCGTACAGTAGGCATGGCCTTGGATTACAATCGGGACATTAAAATGGCTCACTATGACTTGAAGTCGGCTGAATATGCTATTAACGAAGCACGGGCCGGCAAGATGCCGAATGTAAATTATAGTTTTGCCGCTACTCGCAGCTCGTCGCAAACGGGTGTTGCCGGGGTCTCGACAATCGGCAACCGTTTTACAAACGGGCTCAGTGTGTCCATTCCTTTGTATACGGGCGGTAAGGTAGAAGGCATGACGGAAATTGCCAAGTTGGGTAAGACGACGGCACAAGAAGAAGTGCTGCGTGTTGAACAGCAGACGAAACTTGACGCCATTAAGGGATATTACGCTCTCTTGGCGTATAAACAGTTGAAAGACGTATATGATACATCGGTGACGAATTTGGAAGGACACGTTCGTAATGTAACGGCACAGTACAACGTCGGCACCGTTGCCAAACTTGATGTACTGACATCGGATGTATCCTTGGCCAACTCGAAGACCGATGCCGTAACGGCAGCCAATAATGTGGCCAATGCGGAAGCGTCTTTAGATAATATTTTGGGACTTCCTATTAATACACGGTTGGAGTTGGCGGACCACAGTTTGCCGTTTAACGAATACAACATGTCTTTGGAAGACGCTCTCGACTACGCTATGAAATATCGTCCCGAAGTATTACAGGCGGCTTTAGCTGTAGAAAAAGCGGATGAAAATATCGGTGTAGCTCAGTCGGGGTATCGCCCGACCGTAGCTGTCGGTGCAGGCCGTAACTGGTTCGACACGGACTTCCCGGGCACTAAGAATAAAGGCTGGCAGCTCCAGGGTACCGTATCCCTGCCCATTTGGGACGGCGGTGCCACCAGGGCTAAGACAAAAGAAGCTAAGGAAGCCTTCACGAAGGCTCGTGAAAATGAACAGAAGATTCGCGAAGCCGTACAACTCGAAGTAAAACAGGCGTATCTTGCTATTCGCAGTGCAGCGCAGCGTGTACAAGCTACCCAGACCGTAGTAAACCAGGCTACGGAAAGCTTCAAAATCGCTACGGTTCGTTATCAGGCCGGTGTGGGCATTAACTTGGATGTTCTCGATGCTCAGCTTAACTTGGATAAGGCTCGCACGAACAACATTCAGGCTCTCTATGACTACAATGTAGGCATTGCAACTCTTGAAAAAGCAATGGGCATGGACGTTCGTACGGGTGCGGTTATTCCGACGAATGCATAAGTTATAAATACATAAGAGAGAATTGTTTGCTGCAATTCTCTCTTTGTCTATAGATGAAATACGGGAGTTACCATTCATGAAGAGACACCGCTTGTTTACAAGTGTCGTTATCATCTTTTTAGTGGTTTTCGGCGCCGCCTTTATTTGGATGCGCACGGCTCTATGGCCCCGATTACCGCAGATGATTACGTCCTTGGCCGATGAAAAAATAAACGGCACCCTGACATTTAGTGATATGCATATATCCCTTACGGGGAAAGTCGTCTTTACAGACGTAGCCGTTGCGGATGCGCAGGGAAGACGCGTGCTGGACAGTGAGGAAGTTGACGTTACGATCAATCCTTTCAAGGCGGTCGTGTCATCTCTTTCGTCAGGCCATACGGCAGGGGCTGTCGATTTGGTGGATGTAAAGACTCCCGTTCTTCATGTATGGCAAAATCCGACGGATAAGTCCTGGAATGTAACGAAATTATTCAAAAAGCAGTCGCCCGATCAACCGATGGCTCTGCGTTCGAATATTCTCATACATGACGGGACTTTTCGTGTTGCTCCGGCACAGGGGAAAACGGCCGTCGTTAAAAAGGTAAACGGTTCCGTATCCTTAGCGGATTATCCTTCTATACGCGGAGATGCAACGGCCTCCGTTGACGGGCAGGATGTGTCCCTTTCGGTACACTACCTGTCGGCGCGTGATTATGATATCAGAGTAAAGGGGAGCGGTCTTTCGGCAAACTTTGCCGCTTCTTACGTGCCGGTCGATACGGGTGTGAGTCTGACAGAAGGCGGTGTCGGTGAATATTTTCTTCATATAAGGGAATCTCACGACGGCCTGTTTGCCGAAGGTCAGGCCGACTTGAATCATCTGGGATTTGTATACGGTGACTATCGTGTTTCCGATGTAACCGGTCAAATCCGTTTATTCGATACGGATTTGCACTTAAATGATGTGCACGCTAAGGTAAACGATCAGGCCGTCGCCATTTCCGGTCTTGTTAAGATTAACGGTAACGTGCCCGTTTTTGACCTGAAAGTCGATGCGGATCGGGTAGATATGGGAGCCCTGACTGTAGGGCGAGATGTGGATGTAAGCGGGACGGCCGGCTATCACGGTCGCCTTTGGGGTACTCCCTCCGACTTGGGGCTTGAAGGAAAGGTGATTCTGAATAATGTAACGTACAGCGGCTTTACTGTCGATTCGGCTAAGGCTGATGTGTCTTACATTCATCATGTGGCTACCCTTCAATCCCTTGAGGCGAACTTATACGGCGGTACTTTGCAGGCCGACGGTCGTTGGAATAGCGAATCCGGCGATATAGGAGCTACGCTACACGCCGACTCCGTCTCCGTAGGTGATATGCCCGGCGTTCCGGCCGGTTTGGGAGCTATTATAAGCGGTGATTTCATTGTCGGCGGTAATACGAATGATTTGAATAATGTGGTTGTTCAGGGCAAGGCACAGGGGAACGGTCTTTCTTACGACGGCATAGCCTTGGACGGCCTTACGACCGATGTTCATTACGGTAACGGGATCTTGCAACTTACGGGGATTCACGGTTCCGTAGGTAGCGGTACGCTTCGTGGCGATTTCGCTTACAGCCTTTCGGACGGACAAACGGACGGGAACCTTATCATTACGGGAGCTCCCCTGGATATGTTCTCCGGCTTGGCAGGAGCGAACTTACGCGGGACTGTATCGGCGGTTGTTCATGTAAGCGGCACGGAACCGATCTGGAGTATGGATTTAAACGCTACAGACGGGGCTGTCAACGGCATGGGATTCGATAATATTTACGGCAACTTGCACGGTACGGGACGGCAAATTGTTATTGATGATTTAACGTATCGCTATAAAGACGGTTCGCATCGCGCATCCGGCAGCATAAACCTTGATAGCGGTATCTTGGACTTGCAGATTGATACGCAACATGCACGTCTGGAACAAGTGCTACAGGCGACGGGTAAAGACCTGACCGGATTTACGGGTTGGGTTAATAATACGGTCCATATAAGCGGTACGACGGATAATCCGTCCGTTGAAGGTAAGGTCATTCTTTCTTACGGTTCCGTCAAAGGCTATCTTTATGACTACGTACAGGCTGATTATCGCATGGACAACGGTGTGTGGGAATTGACGAACGGGAGTGTATCCGCTTATGACGCGACGGTACACTTCTCCGGCACTGTAGGAGATCGGTTAAACCTCGACGTAGACGGGTCGAATTTGGAAACGGATCGGCTTATTCATCGTAAAGACGTATCTTTGAAGGGAGCCCTTAACTTACAGGCCCATGTAGGCGGCACCTTGGATAATCCGTCTGTAGGCGGTTCCGTAAAAGGCGCATCTTTGGTTGTCAACGACTTGCCGTTGGATAATATTTCAGGGAACTTCACGTACGGTGACGGTATTTTACGACTTCATCGTTTCGGATTTACTCAAGGCGACGGTAAGTATGAAGCCGAATTGATGCATAACGGCAAAAACGGTCGTATTATTGCCCGTGCGTCCGTAGACGGCGGCAGTCTGGAAAATATCATTAAGATAACCAAGGCTCCGCTTACCAAGATTACGGGACGTCTGGACGGGAATATTTCCGTTGACGGCACGACGGATAATCCCAATGCTCATATTCAAGGACAGATTACGCAAGGCGTAATGGACGGATACGACATTGATCCGTCGGATATTGATGTAACCTTTGAAGCAGGGATCTTACAGGTCAACAAACTGTCTCTTCACGTAGACGGCGGCCTTTTGGCGGCACAGGGAAGCTATGCCGTACACGGTCCGGTTAATATTCAAATTGCGGCTAAGAATTTTTCGACGGCCATTTTGCAAGATGTAACAGGCTCGAATTCCGTACCTGTCGATTCACGAATCGACTTTGCTTTAAATATGAGCGGTACGAGTGATAACCCCGTGGCCGAAGGATCCGTTCAGCTTACGGGCGGTACCTTGAACGGTGTCCCCTTTACGGATGCCTTTGCCCTCTTTAACGTCAAAAACGGCGTTATTTCACTGAATCAGGCGTCCTTGACCCGTTCACCTTACAAGGCGACGGCCTCAGGGACCATTCCTCTGGCTGCCTTGAGAGATGATGTTTCGGACGGACCCATTCAAGTAGAATTACGTCTTGATAATGCAGGCCTTGACGGCTTGGCTTTCCTGACACCTTGGGTGGAAGAAGCCAAGGGCGCTATGACGGGGCGTATCGTCGTAGGCGGTACGGTACAGAATCCTCAACTTAACGGCTCCGTGACGGTACGAAACGGATATGCCAAATTGAAGGGCATCTCCAATCCTTTGGACAGTGTAAACGGTGACCTCATCTTTAACGGCAATTCGGCTACCTTGGAAAGTCACGGCACGATGGATAAGAAAGGCAAGGGCGACAAAGGCCATTATGATGTTAAGGGTAAAGCGGTATGGGAAGGTACGACGCCTACCGATTACAGTCTTACCGTGGGGGCCCACGGCTTGGCTCTTGACTGTGACTACTACAAAGGACCTGTCGACGGAGAACTGACCGTGTCGAAAGACGGGGATTTACCTCTCATAAGCGGGAATATGGATGTACACGATGCGACTATCAATATCCCCCTGGCACTGGTTATGTCCGATTCGGATATGAATGCGGCCCTTGATATAACCGTCAAGGCCGGTGACAAGGTTCGTTTCTATAATTCGGGCCTGTACGATGTGTGGGTAACCGGCGATGCGACCTTTAAGGGCACCGTAAAATCCCCTTATGCCACGGGTCACTTCGACGTAACACGCGGCAGTGTCCGTTATTTGGATACGCGTTTCCAACTCATTCAAGGTCGGGCGGAATTTAAGGGTACCTCTTTCATTCCTTACATAAACCTGTCGGCCAATACGCGTGTCGGTCAATATGCGGTATTCTTGAATCTCACGGGACCGGCGGATGATATGGACATGAACTTCCAATCGGATCCGCCCTTGTCACGGACACAAATTATTTCGCTCATTACGTTGCGCAATGCAGATAAGCATGACAGCTCTTTAAATAGCGATGATATGAATTCCCTACTCGGTAGCGGTATTCGCTTTACCCTGAACAGTTTGGGCGTTACGCAGAAATTGGAAGATGCCTTGTCTCTTGATATGTTGACCGTTACGACGGGAAATCTCGATCTTTCGGCCCATGATTCGGGGGATGATAAAAACTACTATAATATTGAAATGGGTAAATATTTATTTAACAATTTCATGTTAACTGCCGCCTTCGGGCTTAATCACAATGACAACCGTGTCGGCATGCAGTATAATTTGGGAAGCAGATTCAGTGTGGATGCATGGCGTTCTCCTAAGAATGCATATGTAGGCGGCAGCTGGAGATACAGTTTTTAGATAGTGCCGCTCATATAAGGAGGAGTTATATTGCTCCGTTCGTATTTGGAAGAATTACAAAAAATTACATTATTAAAACCTGATGAAGAAAAGCGGCTTTGGATGGCGTATAAGGATGAAGGCTGCATGGACAGTCGGGGCCGACTTATCGAGCAATATCAGCCCTTGGTCTTTCGGGAGGCTCTGCGTTGGCATGTAGGCGAAGAACACATGGCCGATGTTTTGCAAGAAGGGAATCTGGGACTCATTGAAGCCGTTGAACGGTATGACTATAAGTTGGGCGTAGCCTTTTCAATCTATGCCGTTCACCGTATTCGCGGGGAAATTGTCGATTGGTTGAAAAAAGAAGGCAAGTCAGCCAATGTGTCTATGGATGAACCGGATGAAAACGGATTGACCCTGGGTGATATGCTGTCTGATAACAGTGAAGATTTAGGCGATCGTACGAATAGACAGTTGCTTTTAGAACAAGTAGGTGCTTTTATGGCACGTCTTCCCGAAAAGGAACAGTTCATTATGGAAGCCGTTTACTTGAAGGACAGGCAACCCAAGACGGTGGCTGCCGATTTGGATGTGAGTCTTCCTTATGTATATCGTTTACAAAAGCGAGGCGTGCGGCGTATTCGAGGCATGTTCGGCCGCTTGATGAAGAAAAATAAATAATTTCGGGTAAATAAGGGTAAAAAACATAGAAATACACAGAAAAATAGTGATATTTCCTCTGTTTTACGGTATAATCGGAGTAATACTTTGACCCTTTATGACGGATTCTATATGCATCCGAAAGGGGGGATGTCGTATGAAGCAAACCGACCGGGACAAGGCGGAGCGGGTTCGCTCGGCCAAGGTCTGGTTAGACAAGGCGGAAGAATCGTTTCGCAGCAGTTCGGATGTACAAGGGGAACTAAGTCTTCTTTTGGCTGAAGCGGAAATGAAAAATTTGCGTAAAAACCACGGCGCAGGAAAGAATCTCATGCGTTACGGAGCCGTGGCGACGGCCATTGCTATCGCTTTGCTTTGGTTGGCCTTGGGGCAAGCCGCACGACACGGGGAGATTCGGGCTACCTATACGGCACCGCCCTCGGAAGTAGGTACGGAGTGGGTGAAAGCCGAACCGCTCCGCTACGAAGCACCGCCTCGGCAAGAAGGGGCGGTACAGGTGCCGGCACAGACCGGCGAAGCCGTACAGACATACACTGAAGGGGATACACAAGTAAGTGTACATACGACTCAGCCGGAACAGGTGAGTGCCCCGGCCGCAAGTCAGGTCATGACTTCGGCACAGGTTCAAGAGACCGTACAAGCAGCACGACACAGTCTGCGAAGTACTGAATCAATACAAAAATAACGGAGGATTTTGCATGAAGACGCAGAACAAGAAACTTTTGGCTATTATGGCAGTGAGTGCCATTATGACCTGCCCTGTATGGGCAGCCGATACGACAGTAGGCACTACGGGCGTAACGACATCGGGTACTACGGGCTTGACCGGTTACGAATCGGCAGAGGAACTGGCCGCTATTCAACGTGGTGAACAACCGGTTACCTTGCATTCGACTCAAGCCGAACCGACGGCGACCGAAGCAACTTCTACAACTGCGACGGCATCGACGACGACGGCTTCGAGCGGTGCTACGGGTTATGAACCTGCTGAAGAACCGCAAGCGACGGATCAGGCGGCTCCCGCTCCTGTTGCAGCGCCGGCAGAACCGGAACGACAGGCGGCTCCCGTCCCTGCC